>Ga0137416_10000757_pt1 | contig 15580 bp, 12 predicted proteins | sample CZODoug3_1_1_16f_FD_108282 | JGI IMG/M metagenome (GOLD analysis project Ga0137416, IMG submission 108282) | Vadose zone soil fungal communities from Angelo Coast Range Reserve, California, USA - CZODoug3_1_1_16fungal (Illumina Assembly) | ecosystem: Environmental > Terrestrial > Soil > Vadose...
CTTGGCATCCGCCGTCAACGCCAGTCGCCCGTCCCGGGGCGGAGCCTTCGTGGCCCGGACAAACCGCGCAAAGCGATCGATGTCCGAGAGACCGTCGGCGCCGGGCTTGTCCTCGGGATCTTCCACGGTATCGCAAATCGTCGTTACCTCCGTTGGGAGCAGGCGATTTGTGATTCCCATCTCGTTCAAGTAGGCATCGGCCGCGAAAGAGAGCAAGCTCGCCTGCTGATCCTTCCAACCGAAGCGACCGACCCGATAGTCGCCCGGAGCCTCCAGCACCGGCACCGAGATGGCCTTCCCGCAGATGCGGCCCTTCGTCTCCCGGCACTGCCAGGCGGCAATGCGGAGCAGCGTCTCATCGGGCACGGCTTCGACGAAGCCATCGCCGAGGAGACCGAGCGACATGCGCAAGGTACGAATGGTCTCGCTCGAGGGAACGTGCTCCTGGATCTCCTGGTCGGGAAAGGCAGCGCTCGGGCAAATGGCCCTGTCGTTGATGAGCGTCCGGCCGGTGATGATCACGGTGCCGCCGGCGATCGGAACGCTCGGGTTGACGAAGCGTCCTTGCTGATCCCGATGGCCGGCGCGCAGCTCGGCCACCTGGCTGCCGCCGCCGGATGCGGGGTTCTGATGGCATTCCCGGCAGGACTGCGCGTTGTGAAGAGGCCCAAGGCCGTCGCTGATGTCCTCGATGGCGTCGAAGGCCGTCCGATCGGCTTGGTGGGTGGCGTCGTCGATGACGCCGTTCGACGCGGAGTCGAATGCCGCGGGTGCTTCCTGCGATTCCGGCAGGCCCGGAAGGTCCGGCACAGTGCTCGGCACCGGCGCCAAGCGGGCGCAGCCGGCAGCCGCGAACGTGAGAAAGAGACTGATGTACCGCATCATCGGGCCACCCCCAGCCACGTCGGGCGTCTCGACTCTGCAGGGATCCTAACAGATCCGCGCCTCGTGGAGGACGCGCGCCAGCTCATCGACAGGCGTGCGAACGCGAGCAGTGAGCAGACTGAGACTTCACCCGATTCACTGCCGGTGGCGTGCGGGGGAGCCTCAATAAGATCGCCCGGCGACATCCCCGCGTACGGGAAGCTCCGGTGCCCGAGTGGACACGAAATACTGAGGGAAGGGGGCGCGGACTTCTGCGCACATCCAGCACTGAGTGCCGTTGGCCCTGCCCCAAGGCCGCGTAAGTTGGTGCCCAGGGGCGGAATCGAACCACCGACACGGCGATTTTCAGTCCGCAGATCAGGTACACGCGAACCGCAGCCGGCTCGCCAGAGTGTCGGAGACACTCTCGCAGACAGTCGCGCCTGTCAATCGGCGAGAGAACCTCAGGCCGACCGTTTCGCCTACGCTCGCCCGACTTAGTAGCAGTTGATTCCGACGAATGCACCGCCCCAACCATGCTCCTGCACCGCTGGTAATCATCGAGCGCCTCCAGTTCACGATGCTACCCGTACAGGTCGAGCAGCACGCGTCGGTCGATGTCCACGACGGCCAGGAGGAGCGCACGGAGCTCGGCCGAGAATGTGGAGGGGATGCGCGAGGCACGCAGCAGAGCGCGGCGAGCGTCGGATAGGCTGGCTTCGACCGCCAGGAGCTGCGTGCGGCGCACGTCGACCACCGGTTCATCGCTCATGGCATCAGCTTACGCCCTGCTGAACCTCCTCGCTCGGGGCTCCATCCGACCGAATCAGAGGCTCGAGCGGCCCGCGGCACCTCCAGCAAGTTCTAAAGACATGACCATCCTTCAGCACGCCCGTTCCGCTCGGATCGGACGGCCACCAACAGCCTCCGGTCTGTCGGCGCAATAAAACGCGTACAGCATGTCTGGCACCTCCCGTGTCTAGTGAGGAAACCTGTATGCCGGCCAGGAGCTCCCGTCCCATTCCGAGGTGTCGAGATAGGACTCGTTCAATGCGGAGACGGACGTGCAGCCGATCAGTCTCAGGGTGCGCTCGACGTCGGCCCGCAGGATCTCGATCGCGCGCGCGACACCGGCTTCGCCGGCCGCCGCCATTCCGTAGGCATAGGCGCGGCCGACAAACACCGCACGTGTCCCCTGTCCTGAAGGGCCTGTTTGAGCCAGCTGGCAAAGGTCCTTCTCAAGTCGTTCGCCGACACTGTCGGGATCTTTGCCCGTGAGCACGCCAGGGCGAGATCGCGTCGGACATTGGGCCACGGCCGAACGACGTTGTCGGCTCCCTGTAGAACCCACCGACGTACGCGACTCCGGTGGGCAAGGGGGCCCAACCGAACCTGTAGGACAGCCGCCCCGGCCGGGGGTCGCTGCAGTCGACTCCCGGCACGAGACCCGTGATCAGCTGATTGCTGATCAACGCTGAGCCGGAGAATTCGCCCGGGCACTCGACCGAGCGGCCGCCGCGCCCCTACGGCTGTTTAGCCGCCGAGAACGAGATGGTGCCCACGCGCGGGTCGACCATGGTGGCGCTCAGCGTCCCGCCGCCGATGGTGCCGTTGATGCTCTTGCCAACTCCGCTGCGGTCGTCGATGAACGTGTTGCCCGTCAAGGTGGCGGCGAACGGCCCTGCTAGTATGTTATTAAGGATCCGGAAAAGCAGAAGCGTTCCGCGCTGGTACACCATGATTTCGATGACGTCCGGCTGGAAGACCGCGTAGAACCCGCCGACGGACGCGACTCCGGTGGGCAAGGGGGACCAACCGAACCTGTAGGAGAGCCGCCCCGGGCGGGGTTCGCTGCAGTCGACTCCCGGCGCGAGACCCGTGATCAGGTGGTTGCTGATCAACGCTGAGCCGGAGAATTCGCCCGGGCAGGGGTCCGACCCTCGGAGCGTCTGGTGCAGCGCGATGGCGAGCGTGCCGTCGGGGAGTACGGTTCCCTCCACCGTTCCCACGGGGCCAAAATCGAAGCTGAGGGTCTGGGAAGTGTAGCTCCCGGACAGGGAGCTCCCGGTCAATGAAAGGGAGAGCTCGGCTGGAAAGATTCCGAGATCTTCGGTCCAGGTCCCACTGACCAGCAGTACGTCGACGAGCGCGCTGACCCTCTGGGTTCCCACCACCGGGCCGCCCGGTTGCTCACGCACGATCACGTCGATGACGATGGCCGGGCTGGTGGGATCGGCCATGACCGTCGTCTGGAAGAAGCCATCCAGGTCGGTGACCCCCTGGTTCGCCGCCAGCGTGCCGCCTGCCACGATAAGCTCCACGAAGGCCGCAGGCAGGGGCGGGCGTGTCGCTCCCGCGTCGCGCGTCACGCTCACCGTCAGGGTGGAAGGGATGCTGGCTCTGACCCCGGAGGGGAGGACGACGTCGACCAGGATTGGGGAGCAGCCGCACCAGGCCTTGACACCATCGAGCCGGCTGGCGTGATCGGTCGGCTCGCTGCCGGAGAACAGGTTCGGGTCCTCGCCGCTGAAGACGAAGGCGGAAGCCGGATCGATGTAGGCGCAGAATGCGTCGCGGCGCGGATCGTGATTGCCCGGCCGTCCGAATCGGAAATGCGGGGCGATCATCTGCACGCACTGGCCGCACCGGGCGTCGAGCAGCTCCGGCGTCGGGTTGTTGGCCACCAGCGCGCCGACCGCGTCCCGGTAGGCATTCAGATCGGCCTCGACGAGCCTGGTGCAGCGATCGGCGGCGTGCGCGTCGGCGAAGGTGAGATGCAGCGCCTCGGTGCGGACCTGCTGCTGCGGATCGGGATGGTCGAGCGTCCAAGGCAGGAACGGATCGGCCCAGGTCGCGGGCGGTACGCCGACGCCGCCGCGGAGATAGGCGGAGTTGGGTTGGATGCCGAGCAACGACGGCATGCCGCCCGAAGCCAGCTCGGTACCGCCGGCAGTGGCAGGATCCATGCCCATCGCGATCGCCTCGGTACAGGCGTAGGCCGCATCGGCGCGGAAGGTCTCGGCATCGGCTGGATTCAGCACGGGCGCGCCCGGGACCCGGGGCGCGACCTCGGTCTCGACCATTAGCAGGATGAGGCTCTCGACATTGTTCAAGTCGATGGCGAGCTTGAACTGCGCCGGGTAGGCGCCGCGATGGACCGCGCAGCCCGTCCCCATCGCCCGATTGGTGGCGCGCTGGCCCCAGCAAGTGTCGTCGGCCACCCGGCGGGTGCCGTCGAACGCGCTTCCGTCGGGCGCGCCGAGTGGACCATGTAGCTGCGCGGTCTCGACATATACTTCGCGCACGCCGTCGACGGCGCAGCCGAGCAGCGCCCGTCGCTGTGGGTTGTGGTCGAAGGGGCTCCAGCCGGCCGCGCACGGCGAACTCTTCGTGGAACAGCTCGGGCAGGAAGATGTCGCCGATGCCGATGTGCTGGAGCCCGGTGGCGGCGTCCCTGAAAAAGACGTCCGGATGGGGCGCGTTCATCGGGTCGTCCCACGGCGCCAGCGCGCTGAAGCCGGCGGCATCGTCGAGCGCGGCCTTGGCGCCGTGGATCAGGCCCGTCAGCGCGGCGACGGCGAAGCCGAGCGCGCGATTGTTGCCGAAATCGTTGATCTCAGAGCCGCCCCAGCGCTCCCACATGTGCCCGCTCGCCCACGCGTCCTGCAAGTAATGGTGCGCGACTGCTTCCACCACCAGCGCTTCCCGCTCGCAGCCGAGGAGGTAGGGCTCCATTCGGTCGCGTTCGCCGGGCGGCACCGCATTGGTCATGCTCTTGCAAGCGCGGGCGCGCTCGATCGCGATCCGGTGCAGGTGCTCGTAGAAGCGGCGCGCCTGCGGCACCATGTGGTTGGAGTTGAGCCAGCCGATGTGGGTCTCGTAGTTGTGGCAATCGACGGGATCGGCGTTGGAGGGATCGGGAGGACAAAGCTCGTCGCCGGTCGCCCAGTCCCAGAGCGTGTACGCGAAGTCAGGCAGGTTCGACATGCCGGGAAGCGATACCGTGCGGGTCTCGCGCCGCTGGGCAAGAAGGCGGACGGGACGCACGCTGGTGTGGGGCAGGGCCAGGTGCACGCCATCGAGCGTGACGTTCGCGACCAGTACCTGCCCGTTGGTAAAGACCGGGAGATCGAAGGTTTCGTTGGCCATGCCCGGCGGCAGTCCGGACAGGTCGAGCGCTTCCGCGAAGAGGCGGCGATGCTCGGCTCTCGGATGCGGACCGTAGACCTGTCGCACGCGGGACAGCGGGTCCGGGCACTTGACGCCTGGCGCGATCTCGCAGTGCACATCCCACGCGAAGGCGGAGCGCGATGCTGCGAGTGCTGCGAAGAGGACCAACGCGTTGACCTTCATGGTCGCGCCCCCGGCTGGGGCGGGTGGCCCGCCAGCCCCGGCATGCATGACGGCGCTTCCCAGATCGCGCGGGCGAACGCCCTGGGCGCAAGGAGCCCCGCCCGCAGCAGAGCCTGATAGCGCTGGGCGCAGGCGGCCGGGCAGCACATCGGGCCGTCGCCCTCCCAGGGACGGTCGTTGGGGCATTGCGGCACGTTCGCGAAACAGCCCGCCCAGTTGCGCTCCGGAGGATGGAAGCAGGCGAGCATCGTCACGGCGCATTCGCCTGCGGCGGTCGTCGGGGTCCGCCTGGTCGGATCCACGATGAGCATCCCGTCGGGCAGCTCGATCAGCACCTTGCCTTTGCCGTCGGGCGCCGGGGGCAGGGGAACGTTCGCCAGCGCGGCGCGATCCGGCTGCGGAAACGACCCCGTGAACACCGGAACCTCGACGGGCTGCTCGCCATTGCAGGCTTCGCCGTCGAGGCAGGTCCCCGGTTGTTTGTGGCATCCAATGAGGAAGAGCGCAGCGATCGTAGACGCGCGCAGCCTGGCCATAACCCCTCTCTGGCCTGGAAGCAACTGTACGCCCCTTAAACCCTCCAACGCAAGCTTCAGCAGTTGAGCCCCGCGCTTTCAAGGCTTGACAGCCGCCGTGGCCAGCGCCCGGCGCATGCGTAAGATGCCCGCGCTGAGTCGCGCGTGTTCTACCTCGCGGCGCAGCGGTGCCTCGACCGGCGTGCCGGACTCCATCCTCCTCGTCCGGCCCGACGGAGCGGGGTCGCGCTCCATCGTTCCACCAGGCGCGACCGGGCGGATCTCTGCGCTCACCTTCTCGGAGTCGAAGGAAGCGCTCGTCTATGCGCAATCGGAATCCCTCGCTTCGACGCGGGCCCAGGTCTCGTCCTTGACCAGCCGCGATCACGTCAACGTGAGCCTGCGCGAGGTGCTCGACGAGGCTTCGGAGAAGTGGAGCGTGAAGGTCACGCGCGTGGAGATCCGCGAGATCGATCCGCCCAAGTCCATCCAGGACTCGATGGCCCTGCAGATGCAGGCCGAGCGCGAGCGCCGCGCGCAGGTGACCACCGCCGAGGGGCAGAAGCAGGCGGCGATCCTGAAGGCCAAGGGCGAGAAGGCTGCCAAGCTGCTCTCGGCCGAGGGCGATCGCGACGCACAGATCGCCCGCGCCGAAGGCGATCGGCAATCGGAGATCCGGCGCGCCTCCGGCAATGCGCAGGCGATTGCGACGCAGTTCAAGGCCATCAACGAGGCGGGCGTCTCGCCGCAGATCCTCGCTCTGAAATACATCGAGGCGCTGCAGAGATCGCCGGGCAGGGTGCTTCCAAGGTTTTCATCCCCTATGAGGCCACGGGGCTCCTGGGCGCACGGGCACGCTGGGCGAGGCGGTGGGCGGACATGCGCTGGCCAAGCCCGATCAATCGGTGCTCTCCGAGGCGGGAGCGGCGCACGCGAAGGTGGATTCGCGAGGGTGGCCGCGCCGCGGAGGCCCAACGGATGCTCGACAAGCTCATCGCCCGGTTCGGACACGCCGCGGCATTCCAGATCGCCGAGGCGTACGCGTGGTTTGCCCAGCAGATGAAGACCGGATGCTCGGACATCCGTTGCCCATCGCCGCCGCCAGCAGACCGCAGTTCCTTTGAGAATCTACATTCCCATAACCTCGAAGCCTGTCAGCAACAGCCAGACCACTGGCTCGTGGGCGAAGTCATGCTGGCTTCATCGGGCTAGCTAGTCGGCGGCGCATGGTGCAGAGCACGTCGGCGCTCGGTGCGGGCGCAGTTGTCGCCGAGCTACGTTAGTTCGTACCGTGCACTCAGGCAGCCCGCGGACCGACCAGGAAATACGTCCGCATCTTGCCCTTGCCCTTGATGGGGATGAGCCCCCGCTCTTCGAAGTGGTAGCGTTCGCGAAGGAGACGCCAGCTCGCCTCCGTCAACTGGATGCGGCCGGGCTCGCCATGGGACTCCATCCGGCTGGCCACGTTCACCGCATCCCCCCAGAGGTCGAAGATGAACTTGTGCGTGCCAATCACGCCGCCCACCACGGGCCCGCTGTTGATTCCGACGCGCATCGAGAACGAGGCGCCATTGCGCTGGTTGAACTGCCGCAGCGACTCGCACATGTCGAGCGCCATCGCGGCCACAGCGGGGGCGTGATCCGGACGCGGGACGGGCACCCCGCCCGCCACCAGGTAGGCGTCACCGATGGTCTTGATCTTTTCCAGCCCGTGCCGCTCGAGCAGCGCGTCGAAACCGGAAAAGATGCCATTGAGGATTCCTACCAGGTCGCGTGCCGGCAAGCGGCTGGCGAGTTCGGTAAAGCCGACGATGTCGGCGAAGAGGATGCTCGCTTCGGAGAAGTTCTCCGCGATGGTGGTTTCCGAGGCCATCAGCCGATCGGCTATGGAGCGCGGCAGCACGTTGAGCAACAGCCGCTCGGCCCGATCGCGCTCCGCGCGGAGCGCTTGGAGATGGACCCTTTCGCGATCGCGCAGCCGCTTCCTTTCCAGGCAAGTGCCAACGCGCGCCTGCAACACCGCCGGCTCGAACGGCTTGGGAAGGTAGTCCTCGGCGCCGAGCTGCAAGCAGCGGACGACGCTGTCTGTCTCGTCGACGGCGGAGATCATCAGCACCGGAACCTCGCACAGCCCCGGATCGGTCTTGATGGAGCGCAGGGTCTCGAACCCGTCCAGCCCAGGCATCATCACGTCGAGGAGCACCAGATCAAAGGGCTTCGCCGCCAGCCTGCGCAGCGCATCGTGGCCGTCGCCCGCTTCTTCAACGTGGAGCGCCTGCCTCACCAGTCGCTCCCTGAGCAGGGCACGATTCGTTTCGTTGTCGTCCACGACCAGGACACGCCCTTGCGTCGTCATGCGGGCGGCTCCGCGCTGCTAGACTCGGGGCCAGCGCCGCACGCAACGGGTTTGAAACCGTCGAAATTCTTGAAATGGAACTCGCAACGGCGCATCAATCGCTCCGGTATCACTCTGGCAGTGGCTCCAAGCCCTGACAACAGAATGCAGCCATTGGCAGAAAGACTTGGCGAAGGCCTTCGCTTGCGTCACGAACATGACGTAACTGGTGTGACGATGGAGGAGTCATCCACACCCCGCTGAGAGCGGCAGAACTCCGGGTGGCGAGACGCGGCGGTGTGGGCAATCCTCGTCGCTTTGCCGGGAAGTCATGCTCATCCTTGGTCGCTCCGGAAGACGGCACGGTCGACGACCAAGGCACCGCCCTTCGCGTCGAGCCGGTAGACGATCCATGGGAGCCAATTCGTGATTGACGGCGGTACGGTACCGGTCGTCTGATTCGCGCCGGCTAAGCTCGAACCGTAAAAGCGTCAGGGCGTCTCGCAGACGGCCTGCACGATGGCGAGCACGAGCGCTGCGTCGAATGCCTCCTTGAGGTCGTTGATGAAGGTGGCCCCCTCCGACCCGCCACCGTGTGCGGTGAAGAGCACCACCGGCACCTTCGGAAACCGGGAACGGGACCTCATCCAGTGGATCAGCTCCCGCTCGTCCTCGCGCGCGACCCGCCGGTCGACCAGCACCAGATCCGGCGCGGTCTCGATCGCGTTGACGCGGGCGATCGCATCGGCCGCATCGTCCGCTGCCACGACGGACATGCCATGTTCGGCGAGCAAGCCGAAGAGCTGCGTACGTACTTGGAGATCGCTTCCCACCAGGACCATTCTCGGCATCCTCCGTCCCTCCGATTCGGGAGACACAGCGATGCCGGAACCGTGAAAAACGGCGTCGGGTGGCGAACAAACCCGTATTGCGACAGCAGAGACGAGACCAGCGATCGATGGCGTTCGTGGCCATGCTGCCAAGCCGTTCGCGCAAGGAACGCGCGTTCCGCGGTCTCGGCCTAGACGGCCGCGAGTCTACTTGCGCGCCGCAGCGGCCGCCCATGTCTCGCGGTGCTCGGCCTTCCAGCGCATCGCCGCGAGGATGCGGGCCCGTCCGCTCGGGTGATCGTAGAAGACGAGCTCCTCGATCGGTCCGGGGTCGAGCTTGCGGTACTCGGACAGCTTCAAAGCGGTCTGCGCGAATCCATCGGGCTGGCCGGAAGCGTTGAGGCCGAAGATGTCCGCCTCCGCTTCCTGCCCCCGGATGATCGAGTTCGTGACCGGCGTCAGCACGAACAGGTAGGCGGTGAAGAGCAGCGCCACCAGCGGGAGGCCCGCTACGTCGCCGACGTCCCGGACCCGCCAGCGCGCCTCGTTCCGCTGCCGGAGCCGCTCGAAGACGCGCGCCACCAGCGCGAATCCGACCAGGATGAGGATCCCCAGCTCCATCAGCCCTTTGTAGATGTGGTTGAGGACGTAGTGACCCATCTCATGGCCCATCACAGCCTCGATCTCCGTCAGCGAGGCGCGATTCAACAAGCTGTCGTTCAGCGTGATGCGCTCTGTTCCGAGGAAGCCGCTGACGTTCGCGCTGACGCGTTTCGATTGCTTCGAAGCGTCGATCTCCCAGACCTCGTGCGCGTCGATGCCGTTGGCGCGCGCCAGCGAAAGGATGGGCGCGACCACCCGCGGGTCCTCCAGCTTCTTCGGATTGTTGAACAGCGGCACGACCAGCACCGGCGCGACGAGCGTTCCGAATGCCGCGAGGACCAGGCTGACGACGGCGCCCCAGATCCACCAGGTGCGCGTCAGCCGGCGCACCACCGCATAGAGCGCCGCTGCGGCCAGACCTCCGAAGACGATCGACACCAGAAGGGCCTTCATCTCCTCGCCGACCCAGCCGGCGAATGTCAGGTTGGAGAGGCCGTACTGGTGCTCGCGCAGGTAGTCGCGATAGATGGCGAGCGGAAGTCCGAGCACTTCCAGCACGAGAGCGAGCTGCACCCAGTAGAGCACGGCCTGGCCCGCGCGGACCCGGGTGGCGCGCTCGGCGAGGTCTCGCATCCGCGCCGAGATCCCCGTTTGGAGGAGCAGGACAAAGATTGCCGCGCTCCAGAGGAAGTTCCAGAGGATGAGCCAGTAACCGCCTTCGAAGTAGGCGTTCGACTTCGCGCGCTGCTCGGCGGGAAGCAGATCCAGGTACGCGCGCGTCGCGGCGGCCGGATCGATCGAACCGGACGCGCCGCTGGCAGCAGCCGGCGGAGGCGACGGCGGGAGCAGGTCGGCGGGGGCGGCCGACAACATCGCGGCGAGCAGCAAGGAGGTCATGGAACAGGGACGGATCTCATCGCCCCGGAACTGTCAAGTCCGTGAAGAACCGCTGACGTCAAGGTGTGGGAATGCCGCTCTCGATTCGGCGATCACAGTGCGGGAACGGTGATTCCCATGATGAAAGCGCGAGCACTCCCGCTGATCGCGATGACGGACGGGCCGCCCCGCGCGAGAGTCGTGCTGAAGGGGCGGCGCCCCGTATATGGCGGATGGCACCCCGGCAGAGCGCGCTGCGAACTACTTCCGCGCGAGATCGACTTGGACTCGAGGGCCGCTCGAAGATCTTCGGCGATCTCGGCCGCGATAGCCTCCGGAGCTCTACCGGGCCTGCGACTGCGTCAACGCCACCAGGGCGATCGCGTCGGTGATGGCGTTCCTTCGCTGGGAGCCGGCGCCGGCCGAGCTCGCGCCGTACGAACCGTTCCCGCGGGTCAGCTCGCACGACCTACGCCGAACCTTCGGCACTTGGCTGCGCGCCGATGGCGTCCCGGTCAGCGAGGATGCCGCGATGCTGGGGCACGCGGACAGTCGCATGGCCGAGCGGGTCTACGCGAAGCTCCCGCCCGATCTTCTTCGGGATCTGCTCACGGAACTCTGCCAGCCGGCTGCCGGACAGACGGGTCCGAAGGCCGGCAAAAATGGCGAAGAGAGCGAGGAGCGATCTCGTAACCCTGCGGAATTGGTGCCCAGGGGCGGAATCGAACCACCGACACGGGGATTTTCAGTCCCTTTTGGCCCCTCTGAGAAGAGTCCGCTTCGCACTGGGGACGTCCGTCAAGCACCCTTCAGGACCCGTCAAGACAGGTACGCCGAAGCACGGTCATGCACGGTCCTCCGTCAACTCGACGGCAGCAGGCGATAAGCTTACGATGGAACCACGATGGATGCCCCCAAGCAGGCCAACGACTGGGAGGCAACGGCGGAGACGCTGGTCGCTCTGGGCGCTCCGCTGAGCGGCTGGAGGCCGAACCGGCGCCTCGCTCCGGAGACAGCTCTTGCATTCGCGCTCCGTTTCGCGAGCACTGATGCTTCCCTCCTGCGCTCGCTTCCTGTCGTGCTGGCTCGGACGTGGCGAGAGCTCGACTGGAGCAAGCTGGAAAACAGCGCGCGGGCTCAGGACTCGCTGGCACTCCTCGGAATGCTGACGGAACTGACGGCATCGCTCGCCGGCCTCAAGGCACTCGGCGAGAAGGCGCGACGGTGGTGGCGCCCGCCGCGCGAGACGCGTCACCTCTTCCGCCCCAGGAACGACTTCGACAGGGAACTCGCCGAGCACCGGACGCCGCCGGTGGCCAGGAGATGGGGGTTCCTCATGAACATGGGAGAGGATTCTTTCCGGGCCCTCTACGAACGGCATGCCGGCCAAGTTTGAAGCCTCGGCACTCTTCGAGTTCCTCGGACGCGTCGATCGCGAGCTGGCAGCTCGCTCCATCATCTTCCTGATCGGCGGAAGCGCGGTTTCGATCATTGACCCCTCGCACTCGACCAGCGACCTCGATCTTCTCTCGCCCGGCTCGAGAGAGTTCGACGCGGCGGTCGCGCGGCTCCGTGCTCGTGGCGAACCCGTGCTGCCCGTCCAGGTCGTCGGAATTGCGGAGGCACCCGAGGGCATTGAGGGAAGAGCGCAGAAGGTTGCGCTCGAAGGAGTCACGCAACTTACGGTGCTTGTTCCCGAGCGACATGACCTGGCGATCATGAAGCTCGCGCGGGGGTACGAACACGATCTGCAAGCGCTCGAGGACATCCACCGCCTGCAACCCTTCGAAGTGGAGACTCTCGTCGCTCGTTATCAGGCGACCGAGGTCGTCGGACCACGCCGGCGGTTCGCTCTGGCGCTGCTGGATCTCGTTGCGCGCCTTTTTGGCGACGATGAAGCAAACAAGCATCGCCCTCTACTCGACAAGCTTGCTTGGTAGTCGTGAACGGGGTGATGCGCACCTTTGTGGAAGCTGCTCTAGATTACCCTGCCACCCTGATCGCGGGCGCCGCGGGAACCAGCCGCGACCGCGCATTCCTCTCGAGGTGCGACTCATGCCACGCCAGGTTCATCACCTGGTGGAGCGACACCCAGGCATCGGCGCCGTCCGCGCGCGCAACCCGCAAGCAGAGCGACGGGTTGGGCACGTAGTGGCCGCGCGCTTCGCGGATCCATAGCTGCCGGTTCGGCACGTATGCGCTGCCCGGCTCGTTGCGGGCGAGCAGGCCGTTGACGTAGAGGCGCCGCTTTCGCGCCGGCTTGATCACCACCTCGGGAAAGACCGCGAACGGCTCGCGGAGGAAGAAATCGCTCGTCACCCCTTCGCTGCGACCGGAGCAGAACAAATAGAGCTCGTCGAACCGGGCGAGGAACGTGGAGAAGAAGAAGAACTCGCCCATCTCCCGGCCGATCTGGAGCAGGCGCCCCGACGCCTCGACGTCGAAGGAGGCCGGGGCGACCAAGTCGAAAACGGTCCCGAAGACCGTGGTGGCATACGTGGAGTCGCGATAGGCCCGGCGCAGCGCCCAGTGCAGCGCCGCGCGGCCGGCGTGATCGCGCGCCTCGAGGCTCGCGCCGCGCCCGAGCAGCGCCTCGACCAGCGGCACGTTGCCGGCGGAGGCGGCGAGCATCAGCGGCGTGAGTCCCTGTGGACTGGCGTAGTCGACGCCGTATTGCTCGGTCCGCGCGAGCACCTCCTTGAAGTTCCTCCCCTCGAAGCCCTCGAGAGCGCGCCGGGCGATCCGCGCGCGCTGCGCCTCGTATTGCGTCGCGGGCTCGAATCGGCCCTCCCCGGCAAGACGATCGGCGACCAGCTTCTCTTCGTGGAAGCAGGCCAGCTCGAACAGCTGCTGTTTGGCTTTGTTCGAAACGCTCGCAGGCGCCAGCGCCTTTTCGGCGAGCGCGCGCAGATTGGCGTCGTGGAATACCGTCCAGGGAACAGGCCGGAGCCTCAGCACCTGCTCGCGGATGGCCTCGGCCTGCTCCTGCTTGCCCTGCGTCTCGAGCCGGTGCGCCTCGCGCTGCCACTCCTCGGCCGAGGATTTCTCTGCAGGTACCGAGGCGGCGCTCTCCGGCCGACCGACGCCGAGCAACTCGAGCAGCGGATGCCTGACATCGTCTTCCACCAGGATCACCTGCCCGACCGCGCGGGTAAGCGCCACATAGAGCGCGTTGACGAAGAACTTGTATAGCTCGAGCGACCGATCGCTCTTGTCCTTCGCCCGGCGATACTCGAGCCGATCACCGGCCAGGTCATGCGCCTCGACCCCCTCACACAGCTCGGCGAAAAGCCGCCGCTCAGCGGAGAGGAGGCGGTAGGCGATCACGGTTTCGTACTCGAGCCCCTTCGCCTCATGAATGCTGAAGACGAGTGGCGTGCGCAGTTGCCTGCGCGCGTCCGCCTTGTGCTCGTCGCGCAGGACGATGACGGCCACCTTCGTCGACTGGCGCGTCTTGTCGTCCAGTTCCTTCACCGCCGCACTCGCGGTCGGGAAAGCGGTTACTGAGCCTTCCACGCCGGCGAGCGGCCGCATCAAGAGATTCGACTCCCGGTCGATGGAGCCGAATTTCGCGTGCTTGAGGCGCAGCACCCGGTTGGCCACCTGCGTGACTGCGTCGCTGTTGCGGTAGCTGACGTCGAGCAGGTGCACGTCGGTGTCGTGCGTCTCGCCCAATCCGCGCCAGAAGAGGCTCTTCACCTTGGACCAGGAGAAGAAGTTTGGGTGGACGATCTGGTTGGCGTCGCCCGCGACGACGAATTGCCCCGGAGTCTTGAGCGACCGGAGCACGAGCGAAAGCTGCACGTTGGTGAGGTCCTGCACCTCGTCGACCACGACGAAGTCGTAGGCCGGCTCTATCCTGCCGAGCCACGCATGGGCCACCAGATTCGGCTCGTAGAGGTTCTCCCCTGCGAGCCAGGCGCGGTAGCGTTCGAAGAACTCGAACAGGATCGCGCGCTGCTCTGCGTCGAACATCGACTGACGCACGCCGAGGCCGAGGTACGGCTCGCGGGAGAGCGGGCCCTCGGGCTCGGCGGTGAGCACTCCGCGTAGCTCCTCGAAAACCTGGTGGGCGTCGGCGAACCTGATCTTCTGGCGATACCGCTCGAAGAACCCGCCGAAGTCGCGGAACGTGACCGGCCGTCCTTCGGGCACGCCCACGGTCTCGAGCAGCTGGCGGTAGCTGAGGAAGTCGGCCTCCTGATCGTCCGGTGCGCCGTCGAAGGCGACGTAGAGCGCGCGCGAGGTCTCGGCGAGCCACTTCGATTCGGTGACGTAGGCGATGCGCCCGGGAACATTCCGGAGCCGCTGCAGGAGCAGTGCGGTCTTGCCGCTTCCCGCCGAGCCCACCAACACCAGTGGGGCTCTCTGGCGAAGCGCCGCGTCCTGCAGGTCGTCGAAGGAGAGCGGCTTGTCGAGGTAGTGGAAGACGGAACGGGTGGGATGGAGATAGCGCAAGGGCCGCGCCTCGAATGCCTGCGGCGACTCCGGATGCTCAAGCTTCGTCTCGTCGACCGGCGCGCCGCGCAGGAATCGCGAGCGGTCGTACGCGTGCCCGCGGATCACCTCGAGGGCGAGGCAAGCCTTCTCCCCGCGAACCTCGGCGAACTGGAGGAGAAGCCGCGAGGCATCGTCGAGCCTGGCCCGGTAGAACGCGCCCACGCCCAGCTTCTTCACGTCGGGGGAACGGAAGTCGTCCCGCTCGATGGCCGCGCGTACCTTCTCGACCTTGTCGGCGAGGTCGCCGGGCGCGAGGCCGTGGTAGGCGAGAAAGCGCACCAGACGCCCAGGTACCACAGAGCAGATCCGCGTACCATCGGTCCGATGACCGTAGAGAATCGCGTCGAGGAGAGATTCCGACGCGCCGCCCAGGCCGCGCTCCTCCGCCCAAGGCACGCCACCCAGATCGACCTCTCGCTCGGGAATCGGGCGTGTACCGCTCACCGACCCAGGCCGGGGAGCTTGGTCGGGCAAGGAATCCACGCAGGCGACAAGACGTCATCTCCGTTTTGACGGTGGTGCTGCCGTCAAGGTGCCGCGAAGCACGGTCGGCGATATTGAAGCGACCGCTGCGCCCACGCAGCCTCAAGGATCTCCCTAGCTTGGAAGTGCCCAGGGGCGGAATCGAACCACCGACACGGGGATTTTCAGTCACCAACGCCCCAGTGGCGCAGTGGCGTTTCCCTCTCTGGGGGCGCGGGGGA
>Ga0137416_10000763_pt1 | contig 15520 bp, 13 predicted proteins | sample CZODoug3_1_1_16f_FD_108282 | JGI IMG/M metagenome (GOLD analysis project Ga0137416, IMG submission 108282) | Vadose zone soil fungal communities from Angelo Coast Range Reserve, California, USA - CZODoug3_1_1_16fungal (Illumina Assembly) | ecosystem: Environmental > Terrestrial > Soil > Vadose...
CGCGGTCGCCGCCGTGCTGCCTCCGGGATGGACGCGCACCGAGCTGCCGGCGTTTCGCAAGATGGCGATCGCTCCGCTGCTGCCGCAATGGGCGTATACCGCCGCGGCCTGGGACGAAGAGCGGAAGTTCCACGTCGCCTGGGCGCTGCACACCGACAAGCGGCGGCACTGGGATCCGGCGAGGCACTCCACTGCGGACCTTCCCGGGCGGGTGCAGTCCCGCCTCGCGAGGGATCGCAATCCCCTGCTGCGCCAACTGGCGCACTGCGCGCTCGAATACCGCTGCTTCACCGCGCAGAACACCTTCTATGAGCGCGACGAAGCCGCGATCCCGGCCAGCTCGGGATGCAACGCGCGGTGCGTCGGGTGCATCTCCGAACAGCCGGAGGGAGGGCCTCCCGCGTCGCACCAGCGGATCGGGCGGGCTCCGGACGCGGAGGACATGGCGGCCATCGGCACCCCGCACCTCGCCCGCGCTCCGGGGAGGACGATGGTGTCCTTCGGGCAGGGATGCGAGGGCGAGCCGTTGACGCGCGCCCGGGAGATCGCGGAAGCGATCCGCAAGATGCGGCAGGCGACGCCGCGGGGATCGATCAACGTCAACACCAACGGCTCCCTGCCAGGGAACCTCGCCTTGCTGATCGACGCCGGCCTCGACGCGTGCCGGATCAGCCTGAACAGCGCGCACAAGCCGCTGTACGAAGCGTATTACCAACCGATCCAGTACGGCTGGGAGGAAGTGGAGGAGTCGATCCGCCTCGCCCGCCGGCGCGGTGTCTACACGGCGTTGAACCTGCTCACGTTCCCCGGCGTCACCGATCAGGAGGGGGAGGTGGACAAGCTCTGCGAGCTCGTCTCCCGCGCCCGTGTCGACCAGGTACAGTCGCGCAGTCTCGCCATCGATCCCGACCAGTACTTCGCCCTGGCCGTGAAGCGCTCGGCGGGAGGTGCCCGGCTCGGGATTGCGGGGCTCATCGCCCGGCTCAAGCGGGCCCGCCGGGGCTTGATGATCGGCAACTTCGCGCGCGGGCTGAACGAGCGCGGTCCTCGGGTGGCCTGACATCCGAGTCATGATGCGCGTGATCGGTCCCGCGCAAGTCCGCGGAATCCGGAAGCGTCGATCGGCGGCATGGCGGTTGCTCCGCTTGCCCTGGCATGAATCGCATGACCCCCGCTCGCCTCATGTTGCTGGGCGCAGCGCTCCTGCTCAGCGCGCCTTCCGCTCTCGGGCAGGAGCGATCGGACGCCGTGCTGGTGCTCGCGGATGACGGAGCGCTGGACGATTCGGCGGTGCACGCGATCCGCAACATCGCGGCCAGCGAGCTGCGCAAGCACGGCGTGGTGCTCGCCGAGGATCGAAGGACGGCCGGCGTGCACCCGCTGGACGCGGAGCTGTCGACGCTGGCCCTCGATCTCGGCGCGCGGCGGGTATTCGCGCTCCGGATCGGCGGGAGGCTCGGCCAGAAGATCCCGCTCAGCCTCGACGAGCTGACGCCGGAGACGCTCATGCCGGTGCACTCGGCTTCGCTCACCGCCACGGGTCTCGATGAGTGTGATGTGGTCACGGCGCGCCTCGTCGACGCGGTCCTCGGCGGACGGAGCGCGGAGAGCACGGCGCAGATGACCACCGTCACCGCCACGGAATCGAAGCCCTTCGCCAAGAAGCCCGGCGAGCGGTTCTGGTTCGTGGGACTGCCCGTCGCTCTCTACAACGCAGGCAACACGCCGACCGGGTTTTCCCTCGGGTATGGATACGAGGCCGAGAACTTCCGCATCTCTGTCACGGGCGCCGGATATTCGCGCGGCAGCGACGGCGTCGCCTATGTCGCGATGGAGGCCGCCTGGATTCCCTTCGCCACCGAAATCTCGCCGTACATCGGCGGCGGCTTCGGGTACATGGGCGCGGGTGGCCACGGCGGGCTGGGAGGCGTGATCGAGGGCGGGCTCGAGGCGTTCCGGCTCCACGGCGTTCGGGCCCTGCTCGGCGTGCAGCTCACGGTGCCGTTCTTCGACAAGGAGAATTCAGGGGTGACCGTGATCGCGCACCGGGGAGTCTATCCGGCGGGTTTCGTGCGGCTGGCGTTTTAAAAAAAGGGGACACCATTTTGGATGGTGTCCCCGTAGAAATCCCTCAGCGGAACGATGCTCCGAGATCGACCGTTGCCGTCCAGAAGTCGGAATTGCCGCCCTTGTTGACGGAGACGGTGTTGCTGCCGGTGTTGATGTCGCTGAACAGGTAATTGTACTGGAACCGGCCGCCCAGCTTGAACGCTCCGATGTTCGCTTCCAACCCACCGCCGAAGGGCAGTGTATGGGTGGAGCTGTTCCGGATGCCGGAGGCCTCGGCGCCGTTGACCCAGGTGTAGCCGTACCCGCCGAAGATGTACGGCGTGACCTCGCCGGGAAGGATGTTGAGCCGCACGTCCCCATAGCCTTCGTTCGTCTTGAGCGTGCTCGCCAGGCGGCCCTGGTTCAGGCTCTCGTTGATATTGTTCTGCGAGCCCAGATAGCCCACTTCCACGCCGAGCATGGGCGTGGGCATGATGCCCAGCCGCGCGCCGTAAGCGGCACCGACGTCCGAACCGCTCAGCGACTGGTTGTACTTCGCCGCGCCGCCCTGCAAGACGATGCTGAACTCGCTGTCCGCCTTCGCCGCCGCGGGAAGCACGAGCGCTGCGACGCCGAGGGTCACGAGAAGCTTCTTCATGTGGTTTCTCCTCACGCAAATCATGGAAAATCCGCGGCGTGGTGCGCGCGCGGTGGTAGACACGGTGCGCATGCGGCGGAAAAACGGCCTGCCTGGCCTTCCGTCCCGGGAGGGGTCGTGGGCCCGGTGAAACTGGAGCTGCAGAAGGATCTCGCTCGCCGCCTGCGCGAGGGCCACCCCTGGGTCTACAAGCGCGCGATCGAACGGCCTGCAGGCGGGCTTCAAGCAGGGGCAATCGTGGACGTCGTGGCCGGCGGCAAGTTCGTCGCGCGCGGTTACTACGATCCGGTGAGCGCTGTCCGCGTTCGCGTGCTGACGCGCGATCCCGCGGAAGCGATCGGCCCGCTGTTCTGGCGGCGGCGCATCGCGAAGGCTGTGGCGCTGCGCCGCGCCTGGGTGCTCTCTGCGGAGACCGACTGCGCGCGTCTGGTCCACGGGGAGGGGGACGGCCTCCCCGGCGTGGTGATCGACCTCTACGGCGCGTTCGCGGTGCTGAAGCTGTACAGCGCCGGCCTCGCCGCCCATCGCGCCGAAATCGTGGAGGCCTTGCGCGGCGAAATCGCGCTGGAGGGAATCTACGGCCGCGATGAGGAGATCGCGCGCGAGGACGAAGAGGACAAGTTGAGCGACCGCGAATCCCCGCCCGGCAAAGGGCAGGCGCTCTGGGGCGCGGAGCCGCCGGCCGAGCTCATCGTGCGCGAGCACGGAATGCGGATCGCGGTGGATGTCCGCGCCGGTCAGAAGACCGGCTACTTCCTCGATCAGCGCGAGAACCGTCTGGCGCTGCGGCGATTCGCGCGCGGCCGATCGCGCGTGGCCAACTGCTTCTCCTACTCGGGCGGCTTCTCGGTCAGCGCGGCCCTCGGCGGCGCCCGCGAGGTCGTCTCGATCGACCGCGACGCTGCCGCCATCCGGCTCGCCCGGCGCAATTTCGAGCTGAACGGGCTCGATCCGGCGAAGCATGGTTTCGTCGGCGCCGACGTTCTCGAATTCCTGCACGGCGCCGACAAGCCGTTCGATCTGATCGTGCTCGATCCACCGGCGTTCGCGAAGTCGCAGAAAGCGGTGCCTGCCGCGCTCGATGGCTATGCGTCGCTCCACCGCGTCGCGCTGGAAGTGCTCGCCCCGGGCGGCATCCTCGCCACCGCTTCCTGCTCGGCGCGCGTCTCGCCCGATGAGTTCACCGGCGCGATCCGGGAGGCGGCGGCGAAGACCCACGCGCAGCTGCAACTGCTGGAGGAGAAGCGGCAGCCTCCCGACCATCCCGCCCTGCTCGCGTTTCCCGAAGGAAGGTATCTGAAGTTCTTCGTCTTCCGCAAAGGGGACTGAAATGGTCCTCTCCGGCCAATACCTGGAGCGCAGCGTGGTCGTCGGAGAGCTCGATGCGCTCTACCACCGCGGCACGCGCGAGCCGCCCTGCGTCATCGCCGCGCCGCACCCGGCGCTCGGGGGAAGCATGCGTTCGCCTGTGGTCGCGGAGCTCGCCTGGGCCCTCACTCGCGCGGGACATCCGACCATGCGCTTCGACTACCGCGGCGTGGGTGCATCGCGCGGAATTTCGCGGCATGTGGCGGGCAGCGGGCACCTCGCCGATCTCCGGGAGGAGGTCGCCGATCTGCAGCGCGTCTGCGAGCATCTGCTGGCGAGCACGCAGATGACCGAAGTCTGTGCGGTCGGCTACAGCTTCGGAGCGGCCGTGGCGCTCGAGGCGGCAGAGGAATCGCGGGTGGGGCGGTTGGTCCTGGTCGCCCCGCCGACGCAGCTCTACGATTTCGGAGCGATCTCGGCGCTGCGAAAGCCGCTGCTCATCGTCTGCGCGCACCAGGACTCATACTGCGACCGGCGCGCGCTGCGGCCCCCCGACGGAGCCCGGCTGGAGATCATCCCCCACTCGGACCATTTCTTCGGGCGAGGGCTCACCGAGTTGGGAAAGACCGTCGCCGCATGGCTGCGCGGTGATCGATCCGACTACATTGCTCCACCGGATGCGCCGGAAGGAGGAGGGGTTGCCCCCGAGCTGGAGCTGGATCCGGGAGACGGCGAGCCGCTCGAGCTCGACACGGATCCGGAATGATCCCCGCGCGTTCAGCGAAATAACGCGGCCGCCGTCGCGTTGGCCAGGGGTGAAGGCTATGCTGCGGACCATGTGGGGGGGCACTCTCGGCGCGCGTCCGGCCCTGCGCGAGCGGGCGATCGTAGCCGCCGTCGCCATCGCCGTCCTGCTCCTCCTCGGATTGGCCGGTTGCTCGCGTACCCCCGCCCCGGTCATGGAGCTCAGCGACGACGCGGTCCCCGGCCTGATCGAAGTCGAGCTGCGCGAGCGCGCGGCGGTGCCCGGGAAGGTGGTCGATCAGGCCGAGCAGGAAGACGATCTGTACGGCGACGCGCTCTCGCCCGAGTACGACGTCGAGCTGGAGGTGGAGCCGGGCACCGAGGCGGAGGTGCTCGCCCAGCTTCGCGCTCGTCCCGACGTGATCTGGGCGGAGCCGGTTGTTCGCTACCAGGCAACGTGGGTTCCGGACGATCCCGACTTCTCGAAGCAGTGGCACCTCAAGGCCGCGGGCGCCGAGCGGGCCTGGGACGCCACCCGAGGCGAGAGCGTTACGGTTGCCGTCATCGACACCGGCATCTATCCCGTCGACGATCTCGACCCCGCCCGCCTGGTGAAGGGATGGAACTTCGTCGCCAACACCGACGACGCGCGCGATGACCACGCCCACGGCACGCACGTCGCGGGGACGGTGGCGCAGAGCACCGGCAATGGCAAGGGCGTCGCCGGGATGGCGCCGCAGGCGCGGCTGATGCCGGTGAAGGTGCTGTCGGCATCCGGCAGCGGGACCTCGCACGCCATCGCGGAAGGGATCCGCTGGGCGGTGGACCACGGCGCGCGGATCTTGAACCTGTCGCTCGGTGGCGGTGGACGCTCGCTCGCCATGGCGACCGCCGTGGCGTACGCGCACCGGAGAGGGGCGGTGGTCGTGTGCGCCGCGGGAAATAGCGGATCGCGCGGTGTCTCCTATCCCGCGGCGTATTCCGGCGCATTCGCGGTGAGCGCCGTCGGCCCGCAAGGCCGCCTCGCTCCCTACAGCTCGTTCGGACCCGAGATCGCCATCGCCGCGCCGGGCGGAGACAAGTCCCAGGGCGAAGAAGCCGGCGTCCTGCAGCAGACGCTGGCGGAGGGAAGCACCACGGAGTCGGCCTATCGCTGGTTCCAGGGGACCAGCATGGCGACGCCGCACGTCGCCGGAGCGGCCGCGCTGGTGATGTCGCTGGGCGTCTCCGCGCCGCTCGCCGTCGAGGAGGTGCTGCGCAGCACGGCGCACGACGCGCCGGACGGCAACCGCGAAAAATACGGCTCCGGGCTGCTCGACGCCGCGGCCGCGGTGCGCAAGGCGACGCTCTGGTGGGGATTGTGGCGGCTCGCGTTCGCCGTGTGCGGGGCCTGGTTCGCGCGGCGGCACGCGCGCGCCGTCGGCCAGATCCGCGCGAGCGAGAAGGCTGGCCCGCTGTTCTGGGTAGGGCTCGGCGCCGGGGCCGGCGCGCTCGCGATGCTCGCTCCCTTCGCCGGCGAGCGGATCTCGCTGCTGTCGTTCCTCGCCTTGCCTCCGGCCGCCTGGCCGCAGCGCTTTCTCGGTCCGCTCGCCGGCTACATCGGGTGGAGCGCGCTGGTCCCGTTCGCGCTGGCGCTTCCGGCGCGACTCGCATCGCGTCCGCTGCAGAATGCGTTCGGCGCGGCCGCCGCAGGGCTCGCGTTCGGATGGTCCGGGACGCTCCTGCACGCCGCGATCTGGCGGACGGTGGCGCTGCCCTGGATGCTGGCGCTGCTGATGCCGTTCTGGCTGCTGGCGAGCGCATTCATCGCGTGGATGGCCGGACGCGGTCTGCTCTCGCGGGAGCCGCTGCGATGAAAGTCACCGGCACGGTGGAATTCGTCGATCTGGAAGGCGGGCTCTGGCGGCTGACGGCGGATGACGGAACGCGCTACACGCTGATCGGTTCCAAGGGCGATCTGAAGTCGGCGAAAGGAGCGCGGGTGGAGGTCGAGGGTTCGCTCGACGAGGGATTCGGGATCGGGATGTCGGGCCCGCAGCTTCGCGTCTCGAGGATGCGGAAGCTTTAAGCTCTGCGCAGCGCGAGCACGAGGCGCAGCCCCCAGATCACCGCGGCGATCCAGGCCAGGCCGAGCGCGGCGGCCGCGCCCTTCCCGGGACCTCCGGGGACCTCTTCCGCGTCGTCGGGCATCGGCCGGCGCAGCAGCCGCGCCAGCTGCCACGCTCCGGCGATGAACAGCGTCGCGCCGAGCGCGAGGACTTGTGGGGGCGGCGGGAGATCCGGATCCTCCCACCCGAGCAGGAAGGCCCCGCCGGCGATCCCATTGTTCACGGCGTGGGCGATCATCGCCGTCCACAATGACCCGCTCCACCAGCGGAGCGCCCCAAGCAACACGCCGATCTCCATCAGCCCGATGAACCCGACTTCGTCTCTGTGCAAGAGCGAAAAGAGTGCTCCGCTGACCAGCAACGCCGCGAGCGGCCCCCAGCTCCGGCGCAGTGCGGGGAGCGCGAATCCGCGGAAGAACAGCTCCTCGCCGAGGGGGGCCGCGAGCGTCACCGTGATCAGCATCGGGATTGCGTTCGCGCGAAAGACGGTGTCGAGCAGCCGCTGCTTGGCATCGAAGTCGTCCACCACCGCGCGGGGCAACACTCCGTGCGCCATCCAGGTGAGGAACGACACGACCGGCTGATTCGCGGCGGCGAGTCCCGCCGCGATCAACGCATGCTTCCAGGAGGGCCGCCGAAGTCCGAGCCAGGGAAGAAAGCGGACCCCGGCGACGCCGAGCGTGAAAGCCGCGGGAAGCGCGATCGCCAGCGCTTCCGTTATCCACAGGCCGCTCACGAGCCCGCGGAATTGCGCCGGTCCGCCGATCATGACCATCCCGACCCAGAGCGCGACGTACGCGAGGATGGCGCTTCCCGCTCCCAGCTTGCCCGGCGGCGACATGAGCGGCGCCCCATACCACGTCGGGTGTTCCATTTCACGCCGTTGCGCGCGGATGCACCGGGCGCGCGCCGCCATTACGCTACCGCCGAGGATGGCCGACGACGAACACGTTCCCGCGGGCCGGCTGCGAAGGCTCAGCCGGCTCGCGTATTTGACGGCGCGAACCACGGGGGACCTCCTGGCGGCGCAAGCGCGGCGCAAGCTCGCCGCCGCCGGCGGTCCGCGCGACGATCTGCGCAAGGCGGGCGAGCGCATCCTCGCCACCCTCGGGGAGCTCAAAGGCGCGGCGCTCAAACTCGGTCAGGCGCTCGCGATGGATCCAGACGCGCTGCCCGAGGAAGCGCGCAGCGTGGTGGCGAGGCTGCTCTCGCAGGCGCCGCAACGGATGGAGTTCGCGCAGGTCGCCGAGGTGGTGCGGGCCGAGCTCGGGCGCTTCCCCGACGAACTGTTCGCGCACTTCGAGCGGGAGCCACTGGCCGCGGCGTCTCTCGGCCAGGTCCACGCCGCGCGCCTGCAGGACGGCCGGGAAGTGGTGGTGAAAGTGCAGTACCCCGGCGTGGAGAAGGCGTTGCAGAACGATCTCGCGAACGCGGCCATGCTCGTCCGCGGCTTCGCCCTGACCGGCGACGCGCTCGACGGCCGCCCCTACTATGACGAGCTGCGGGCCGCGCTCCTGCGCGAGCTGGACTACGGGCAGGAGGCGGCGCAAGCGGATGCGTATCGGGAGGCTGCGGCGCGCTATCCCGAGCTGGTGGTGCCCGAGGTCGTGTACGAGCGCAGCGCGCGTCGCGTCCTTTGCCTGCAGCGAATTCACGGCCAACCGCTGCTGGAGCTCATGGAATCGGACGCGCCCGGCGATGAACGTTTCCGCGTGGCGCGCCTGCTGATCTTCGCCATCTGGGGTCCCTTCTACGCGGCGCGCCTGGTGCACTCGGACCCGCACCCCGGCAACTTCTTCCTGCTCCCCCGGGGAAGGCTCGGCGTCGTCGACTTCGGCTCGACCAAGATGCTCTCGGAGCGGTTCGGCTCGGTCTATCGCGTCTTCCTCGAGGAGAACGCTGCGGGCCGCGTCCATCCCGACGTCGGGCCCATGCTGAAGAAGGCGGGTTTTCGTTTCCTCGGCGACGACGAGGAGGACGCGTTCGAATTCTGTCAGAAGCTCGCCGACATCGTGCAGCGGCCGATCGCGAGCGAGGAGTACGACTTCGGGTCGGATGGGCTCGTGCAGGACGTCAGACGGGCCTTCCGCAGCGATTCCCGCATCGGTTTGACGATCAAGCCGCCGCCGGAAGCGCTGCTGTTCTACCGCTCGGCGGCGGGGCTCGCGCAGGACCTGAGGCTCTTGAAGGCGCGTGGACCGGTGCGCGCGGTGCTGAAGGAGATTCAGGAGCGCGGGAGCGCGTGGTAAAGCCAGCAGTGTGGATCGCCTCCAGCAGCTCGTCGACAGCCCGGGACAGCTGGCCGCCTGCGTGGAAGACGTGGCGCACAGCGCCCGGGTCGGGCTCGACACGGAGAGCAACGGGTTTCACGCTTACTACGAGAAGGTCTGCCTTCTGCAGATCTCGACTCCGGAGGCGGACTGGGCGATCGACACCCTCGCGCTCGGGGTCGCGCCGCTCTTGCCGCTGCTCGCCGATCGGGCGCGCGAATGCATCCTGCACGCCGCCGAGTACGACGTGCTCTGCATGAAACGTGATTACGGATTCTCCTTCGGCCGCATCTTCGATACCCACGCCGCCGCGAAGACGCTCGGGATCGACAGGGTGGGCTTGCACGACTTGCTCGGCGATCAGCTCGGAGTGCAGCTCGCCGTCGACGAGCAGCGCAGCGACTGGGGAAAGAGGCCGCTGTCGCCGGAGCAGCTCCAGTATGCGTTCGCCGACGTCCGCTACCTGCTGCCGCTGCGGGAGAAGCTCGGCGAGCAGCTCGGTGCGCGTCAGCTGCTCGCCGAGGCAGAGGCCGAATTCGCTCGCCTGATCGCGAAGGAGCCACGCCTTCGCGAATTCGATCCGGAAGGATGGCAGCGGATGAAGGCGGCGCGGGCACTGGACGGCCGCGGCCGCGCCGTGCTCCGCGAGCTGTATCTGCTGCGCGACCGGCGGGCGCGCGACCTGAACCGGCCCCCGTTCAAGGTGCTCTCGGACCTCTTCCTCGCCGAGGCGGCGCGGCGGCAGCCGAAGGGCGAGGAGGAGCTGCTTCGCGTCCCCGGAACTTCGCTGGGCGCGCTGAAGAAGGTGGGCCCGCAGGTACTGGAAGCGGTGAAGAAGGGGCTGTCGGCCGAACCGATTCCGCGCCCACGCCCCGGCGGAGGCAACGGCCCGCAGTGGCGCCGCGGCTCTCCCGGCGCGCCGCCGCCCGAAGTCGAGGACCGCTACCAGCGCCTGCGCGCCTGGCGCCGGAGCCGCGCCGAGGCCCGCAAGGTCGAAGTCCAGGTCATCGCCCCCAACGCCGTCCTCTGGGCCATCGCGCGCGCCAACCCCTCGCACCTCGACGCGCTGTCGCGCGTCGAGGGGATGGATGCCTTCCGCCTTGAACAATACGGGCCCTCGATCCTGGAAGCCCTCCAACGGCCCGGCGATCAGCAAAAGCTTCTGTGAGGAACGACCTCGGCGTCCCCGGCGGCTGATCTGGAGAGCTAGAAATTCGCCCCGGACTTGGGCGCCGGCACCGTCTCCGCCAGCCGCGGCGCCGATCCACCCGCGAGAATCCTGTACGCGCTCCAAGCCCCGACCACCGCCTTCACATACCTGCGCGTCTCCCGATACGGAATGTTCTCCACCCACTCGTCGAGCTGCCGCCCCGCCGCGCGCGCCGCCCACGGTGCCGCCGCGCGCGGACCGGCGTTGTACGCCGCGAGGGCGACCACGGGATCGCCGAACCTCCCGATCAGCTCCGAAAGGTACCAGCCGCCGAGATCGATCGCGGTCCCCGGATCGACCAGCTGCTCGTCCCGCAGCGGCGGACGCCCGAGGACGACGGCCGCCCGCCGCGCAGTCGCGGGCAGGAGCTGCAACAGACCGACCGCGCCCGCGGCGCTGCGCACGTCGGGCTTGAACAGGCTCTCGCGGCGCATGACCGCGAGCACCAGGTACGGATCGATTCCGGTGCGCCCCGCCGCGCGTGCCACCTGCGCCGGAAACGCAGCCGGGTAGGCGCCCTCGAGAACGGGCCGCGGCGCGCGCGGGCCGCGATCGCCCAGCAACGCGATGGCGAGGAGCACCGCGCGATCGGCGCGGCCGGCCCTCTCATAGATGGGAAGGGCCGCCACTCCGGCGTCCCCGGCGTGGTGCTGCACGAACCAGTCTGCCTCTGCCGACGCCTCGGCGAGGAAACCGAGCGTCGCCAGCTCTGCCGCTACCGTGAGCGGGGCCGGCAGACCGTCGGGTGGCATGGTTCGAGCAGGGGGAAACGGGGCGGGATCTTCGCTCACTTCGCCCAGGCGCTCTCGCGCGAGCAGGCCGTACCAACCCAGGGGGTCCAGCTCCGCCGCGCGCCGGTAGAGCGTCTTCGCAGCGCGCGCCTTTCCGGAGCGGCCCTGCCAGTACAGTCCCTGCGCGCGCTCCTCATCGCCCGACGCGCTCGCGGCGAATTCGGCGAATCGCTCGGGCGCGTCCCGGAGGTGGTCCTGGTAAGACATCCAGGCGAGCGTCCAGCGCGCGAGGGACGCGTTGGGGCCGGCGCGCTTCGCGGCGAGCCGGGCGAGCCGCGCGCGCGCCTGCTTGCGCTTTCCGCCGTCCGTGAGCAGCCGCGCCGCGAAGAGAACGCTCTCTTCCGCTTCTGGAGAGGTGGGAAAGCCCTTCGCGACGGCATCCGCGAGGTCGATCGCCTCGGCTTCCCGCCCGCGCCGGGCCCGGTCGCGAGCGAGGAGCATTCCGGCGATGGCCTTGACGTGAACGTTTCCCTGCGCCCACGCCTCTTCGAGCGACGCAGCCGCTTCGCCGCGCCGGCCGTCGGCGGCGAGGGCGCGCGCGTGCACCAGGAGCGCCTCGGCGCGCTCCTCTCCGGAAAGCATTCCGGCCGCGACCTCGGCCTGCGACACTGCCGCAGCTGGCTGGCCCGCCGCGAGCAACCGGGAGGCGCGCAGCAGCAGGTCGCGACCCGAAGGTTCGGGCAGCGCGACCTCGAGCTCGCGCTGCATTGCGCGGGCGGTCTCCGCCGCCGGGTGCTCGGGGTGCTGCAGCCAGAAATTCCTCAACGCCTGAGCCGCCTCTTGCTCACGCCCGGGCTCGCCACGGAGGGCCTGCGCGAGCACCCACGCCATCGCGGCCTGCACGTCGATCGGCTGTCCGGGAAGCGCCGCCGCCCGCTGGGCCATCTGGCGGGCGGCGGCGAAATTGCTCGTCGCAAGCAGCGCGTCCGCGAGCAAGGCGGAGGCGCGCAGGGAAGGGGGCCCGTCGGAGGTTGCCGCCACCCGGAGCGGTTCCACGGCTTCGGCGGGCGATCCCGAGAGCAGCAGCGCCTCGCCGCGGAGGACCTGCCCGTACGCCGCCAGCGGACCCGCCTCTCCGGCACCGCCGGCTGCCGAGGCGGCTTCCTTCAGCCTTCCCTGCGCGAACAGGGCTCGCGCCACCACCAGGCGGCATTCGGGGGCCGCGCAACCCGATGCCACGGCCTCGGCGTCGGCCGGTCTCCCGGCCGTCAGGAGAGCGCCCGCTTGAACGGCCGCATCCTCTGCGCCGACCACTCGCTGCGGGAAGAAGACGAGCATCGTTGCCAACGCCCGGAGCCTGAGATTCACTCGACGATCCGTCCCCTTGCGCCGTTTGCGGCGGCTGCCCAGATTGCGGCGTTTGCCGTCGTCCAGGGTGGCGCAGCTTGACGCGTTCTGTTATATGCCCGCGCCTCGCAAGGAGGTCCGTTCGAATGTCGCTTTTGGCGAAGCCGTTCCCGACCGAGATGACGACGCCCATCAATCTTGAGGGCAACAAGAAGATGTCGGTCGAGGCTCATCGCAACCTTTTCTGCACTGCCTATGACGAGTGCTTGAACGAGGCCGTCAAGCGCGGCTGGAACAGCTTCACCTGCGTGCGTTGCCCGAACTACACGTTGACCCACGTATCTCCCGAGAACTCCATCGAGGCTTTCGCAACCCAGCGCAAGTCGGCGTAGAACGCACTCGGCCGCCCCGGAAGTCAACAGAATGTTCCGCGGGGCCGGAACACACTTCCTGACCAGTGCCGGCACGGTTCGCGCTCAAGCATAGTCGCTAGTCCGCCTTCGGCGGCCGCGACTAACGCCCGTACAGCAGCAGTACCCACAAGCGCCCGGCGCCGTAATGGCGCGAGCTGGCATACAGCGCTCCGACGCCGATGCGGGTCCATTTCCGCTCGGAGAGGTTCTTCGAGGAGCCGACCTCCTCGGGCGCGCTGGCCACGTACAGCTCCGCGACAGCGCTGGACAGCCCTTCTGTCCTTTGCAGGGCGCGTCCGGCCAGCGCCCGGTCGAGCTTCATCTGATCCGCCTCTGCCGTGACGCGGACTTCCTGGCCAGCGACGCCATCCAGCGCCGGATCGCGCTGCAATGGAGGCAGACCCCGCCTCTTCCGCTCCGCCGCGATGAAGCGTGCCACCTCCGCAACGGGGTCAGGGATCCCGACGATGGGCACTGCGAACACCTCGGTCAGGTACACTCCCTCGGCACCGTCGGCGGTCAGCCCGCTCGCCGCGCCAAGGCCGAGGCGGCGGTGTCTCGGGTCGAGCAGGTTCGCGAGGTGCGCGGGCGATCCGGCGATGGCGTCGTGCGCGGTACCTACGTCGCTGGAAAGACCGATGTTTTCGCCGATGCTCCGATAGGCATAGCCACGGGCGCGCAGCCGATCGCCCAGGGATCCATCGCTCGGAAGCACGTGCGCGAACGTTCGCGTGCGCGCCATCTCCTGGCTGTGTGCTTCGGCCGCCGCGTCGAGGTCGCGGTCGCGAACCAGCGGGGGCAATCCGCGCGACGCGCGCAACCTCGCAATGGCCTCCTCGACGCCGCCGAGACCCTCGCGCACACGCCCCTCTGGGGGCGGTCTGGAGGGCGGGATGACTCCGGCGAAAACCCGCCGGACGGCAGCCACTTGAGGGCCTCCAGCGCCGTCGGCGAGCACCTCGATGGAGTGTTCGCCGCGTTCCCCGAGCAGGACCCGCGTCGAGAACGCGGCGCCGGAGCCGCCCAGCTTCATCTCCTCCACCTCGCCCGAAGGCCGCGTGATGTAGAGCCGCGGGTTCCCGAGCCCCTGTTCCAGCGTTCCCGAGACGTTTACGGATTGCCCGGCCTCGACATGGCCCGGAATGTGCGAGAGGGTCGTGCCATGGATCGCCGTGAGCGCACAGACCACCGCGCTGCCGTCCCGCAACTCCGCCGCGGCCACCCCGATGCGGTTGAACCGGCAGGTCTTCGGATAAAGCTCGCCCGCGGCGCGATCGGCGCGCGACGACGGGCTGACGGTCGCGATGCCGGCGACCGGTGAGGGCTCGTAGGACTCGAGCGAAGCGAAAAACGACGCTGCCGGCCCGCTCACCGGGGCTCTGCCCGCCTGCACCGCGGCTGCGAAAGCGCGGCAAGCCCGGGTCAGATCGGCGTCGATCGCCACGCTCCGTCCAGGGCATGACCCGGCGATTCCGTCGAGCACGGAGGCCTCGAGCCGGGATTGCGCCGGGAGCGCGTCCGCGAGAAGCAGCAGCAGCGCGAGCAGCACCCCACCAGCCTAGCGGAAGGGGCGAGGCGGGCGCGAGATTTCGTTCGTCCCAGGCGACGCCGGCGCAGGAAGTGGTTGCGCTCCTCCGTTCGTCTGCGACAGAATTGTCCTTGGCGTGGCGCTTGCCTGGCATTAGTCACCTTGCTGGAGGCATTTCATGCGGCTCGGTTTCGGCGAGATCCTCGTGGTCCTGGCGCTTGCGCTGCTGTTCTTCGGGCCGTCGAAGCTTCCGCAGCTTGGCGCCAGCCTCGGTCAGGCCATCAAGGGCTTCAAGAAGGGGCTCAACGAGGTCGAGGAGCCCGAGGGGGAAAAGAAGCTTCCGCCGGCGCCGTAGAGCGGGGCCACCGCTCCGTATTACAACATGGCTGGATGTCGTTGCGGGTCCAGCTGGTGCTCCTCTTCACCGCGGTCCTCGCCGCCACGCTGCTCGTCGCCAGCGCGCTCGGCCTGCGCATCGCGCAGCGGTCCGTCGAGGAGGAGATCCGCAAGCGCACCGCCGAGCTGGCGAGCGCCACCACTCTCGCCATGAAGCACGCGGGGAACGACGACGATCAGATCTCGGAAGAGCTGGCGGCGACCGTCCGGACCCATCGGGGAATCCTGCGTGCGGAAGTGGCGCGGCAGGCGGCCCTGGGGATCGACGCCGACTTCACCGCGGCCCGTATCGAGGCGGGCGGCATCGTCTTCACCCGCTGGCGCGGTCCGGCCACGCGGCTCGCCGGCGAAGTGATCGACGATCCGGAGTCCGGCCGAGCGCTGCGGCTGGTCGCCCCGTTCAACGATGCACGGGGCGCCAAGGCGCGCCTGGTGCTGCTGGCATCGTTGGCGGAGGCGGAGCACCTGGTCGCCGCCGAGCGCAAGGCCTTGCTGCAGGTGGCGATGGGCGCATCCGTCTTCCTCGTCGTGGCATTCTGGATCCTGCTCGGGCGGATCCTCATCCGCCGCGTCTCCGCCCTGCAGCTCACGATGCGCGCGGTGGAGGGTGGACTGCTCGACGTGCACGCTCCGGGACCTCGGGAGGGAGGCGACGAGCTGGCGTATCTCGCCCGCGGGTTCAACCGCATGCTCGCGCAGATCCGCGGGTTCAACGCCGAGCTGACGAAGAAGATCGAGGAGGCGACCGCCGAGCTGAC
>Ga0137416_10000765_pt1 | contig 15507 bp, 11 predicted proteins | sample CZODoug3_1_1_16f_FD_108282 | JGI IMG/M metagenome (GOLD analysis project Ga0137416, IMG submission 108282) | Vadose zone soil fungal communities from Angelo Coast Range Reserve, California, USA - CZODoug3_1_1_16fungal (Illumina Assembly) | ecosystem: Environmental > Terrestrial > Soil > Vadose...
CCCTGATCGCTCACGGAAACCGCCCTGCGACCACACTTGCGCGCCCGACGCTGCCGCGTCCACCGCATCCCATCCCAACGTTCGTGACGACGGCCGACGCCCCTCGTGCGGGATGAGACGGCGATGTTTCTAGCGCTGATTTGGGGTGTGCGAAAACAGAAATGTTTTGCAAGGATGGCTTGACCGAGCCCATGCGTGATTTGCCCGTCGGGTAGCACAATTAGTTGTGGTCTTGATGAGCCGAGTTGGTCTGAGGGCGGATGGGCGACAGCGTAATCCGCCGCCAGTCGGCAGATTACAGCACAAGCCCGTAGGCGGATTGGAGCCGAAGGCGTAATCAGCCACCGTGCCGCAGCAAGAGCGGTGGAATACGCTACGCTCTTCCACTCAACGAACTCAATTGAGGTGTCGCCTCCACGCGCCTCACGCCGCGACCACGCGCGGCTCCACTTCGACCGCGTCCGACGGCGGGCATGGCTGGTTCAGCATCATCACTTCCGAAAATCCGACCGCCTTGAGCTGCTCGCACATCAGTGCGCGCGCCTCATTCGACATCGATGGATCGGGCACCACCACCGCGCGGGCCTGCGCGGTCAGCAATTCCGCCGGTAGATCAGAGGCTGCGCCGGCATCCAGGATCACATGGTCATAGACCCGCAACAGCGCGTCGATCGCCAGCGCCAGCCGCGGCGACTGCAACTGGCTGCGGTCGAAGCCGGGACGGCCGGCGTTGACGATATGGGCGCGCGACAGCCGGTCGCGGGTGATGATCTGCGAGAACGACGCCTCGCCCTGCATCAGTTCCGCCAGACCGGGCGCGCCCGGATCGACGGACATCGCCATCATCGTCGGCGATGCGGCCGCGAGATCGACCACCACGACCGTGGTGTGGCGCGCCATCAGCCGTGCCAGCGTCAGCGCGGTCAAGGTGATGCTCTCGCTTGCGGCCGTGCCCAGCACCGTGACCTTGTGCGCGGTCGCGCCCGTACGGCGCATCTCGCCGGCCAATTGCCGGAGTTCACCGATCGCTGTTGCAGCATCCGCCTGCGGCTCGCTGAACACCGGCTCGGGTACAGGCTCCCGCTCCGTTTCCGGCTCAGGACCGACATTGGCTTCGACCGCCGGTGCGCGCGCCGGCACGCGTGCGGACGCCGGCTGCGGCGCTGACGCAGCGGCGGCCCGCGGTGCGGTCATGCGCAGCAACTCGCCGGTGGCGATCGTGCCGGAAGAGAGCAGCAGCGTCGCCAGCGTCGCGATCAGCACGATCGGCAGTTTCTTTGGATAGGCCGGCGTATTGGAAACCGAGGCGCGCGAGATGATGCGGCCATCGGCGGGTGCTGCCTCGATGTTCTCGCGGGTGTTGGCTTCGCGGAATTTCGCCAGATAGGATTCGAGCAGATCGCGCTGGGCCTTGGCTTCACGCTCGAGCGCGCGGAGCTGGACGTCCTGGCCGTTGCTCGACGACGCCTGCTTCTTCAGCTGATCAAGGCTGGCGCTCAAGCCCTCGACCCTGCCGCCGGCGATACGCGAATCATTGTCGAGCGAGCGCGAGATCTTGCTGGCCTCCTCGCGCAACTGGCGATCGAGATCGGCGAGCTGGGCTTTCAACTCCTTGATGCGCGGATGGCCGTCGAGCAGCGTCGAGGACTGCTCGGCGAGCTGGGCCCGCAGCGTCACCCGTTGTTCGGACAGCCGCCGGGTCAGTTCGGAATTGAGCACCTCGGAAGCCTCGATCGGCTTGCCGCTCTGCAGCATCTCGCGAATCAGCCGCGCCTTGCTTTCGGCGTCCGACTTCAGAGCGCGGGCGTTGTTGAGCTGCGTGTTCAGCTCGCCCATCTGCTGATTGGAGAGCGAGGTGTTGTTGGTGCCGATGAACAGGCTCGACTTCGAGCGAAAATCTTCCACGCGCGATTCGGCGTCCGCAACCTTCTTGCGCAGATTGTCGATCTCGCCCGACAGCCATTGGCTGGCCGATTTCGCCTGGTCCTGCCGCGCCCCCTGCTGCAGCACCAGATAGCCTTCGGCGATCGAGTTGGCGACGCGCGCGGCAAGCTCCGGATCGCGCGACTGGAATTCGATGACGACGACGCGCGACTTGTCCACCGCGTAGGCGGTGTAGCGGTCGAAATAGGCCTCCAGCACCCGCTCTTCCGGCGTCATCGAGAATGGATCGCGCCCGATTCCGAGCAGCGGCAGCAGCGATTTAAGCGGCGAAAAGCCCTGCAGCACCGAATCGAATTCCGGGCGCTCGGCAAGCCTGTTCTTCTTGATGACCTCGCGCGCCAGATCGCGCGACAGCAACAACTGCACCTGGCTCGTCACGGCCTGCTCGTCGAGCGCGGTGCGCTCCTCATTGCGCTCGCCGTTCGGCCGCAGGAAGACGTTCTCGCGCCCGTCGATCAGGATACGCGCCTCGGATTTGTATCGCGGCGTGATGATATTGACCGCTGATATCGACAGCACGGCGGCCAGCAGCGTCGGGATGATGATCCAGCCGCGCTTGCGCTTCAGCGCCTGGCCGAGCGCATGAATGTCCAGATCGCCGGACGCAGGCGCTGCGGCCGGCCTCGCAACGACGGGTGCCGGCTTCGAAAGTGCGCGCTGCACGATCGCCTTTTCCCTGCCGGCACGCCAGAACGCAAAACGCATCGCACACTCCCGCGGACGCCACGATCCCAACTGAACTCGCCCGATTACACTCCATTAAGGTTGCTGCTGGGTTAATTGGCCCGATTTGCGCGCAGAACCGGCCTCGCGGCCGTCGCGATCATGTTTTGTTAACCATGAACATTCTTAATCGAGAGCTATATTTGCCTGGGATTCTCAGATGCGCGGCCTACGCGCCCTTATTGCTTGTCTGGTTGCTGCGCTCACGCTGTCGGGCTGCAAGGGCCGAACCGCGCCGGTTGCTCGGCGAGCGCTGGTTCTGATGCCATGACACCAGATCAACCACTTCGTATCCTGCATGTGGTGCGCGCCCCGGTCGGCGGAATCTTCCGCCACATCCTGGACATCGCCAACGGACAGATCGAGCACGGCCATCATGTCGGGATCATCGCCGACAGCCTCACCGGCGGCGAACGTGCCGATGCGGCGCTGGCGGAAATCGAACCGCGCCTCACGCTTGGCGTTCGACGCGTTGCGGTCCGCCGGGAGCCTGGTTTTGCCGATTTGCTGGTCTGCGCGCATATCGCGGGGCTGATCTGGAAGCTCAAGCCCGACGTGCTGCACGGGCACGGCGCCAAGGCCGGCGCCTATGTCCGCTTCCGCCCGCGTTCGAAAAGCAAAATTCGCGTCTACACGCCGCACGGCGGCTCGCTGCATTACCCGCTGGATACGCTGAAGGGAAATTTCTATAACCGCCTCGAGCGCGCTTTGAAGAACAGCACCGACCTGTTCCTGTTCGAGAGCGCCTTCGCCCGCAATACCTATCAGCGCACCATCGGCACCCCGGACGGCCTGGTGCGCTGCGTGTTCAACGGCGTGACCGCGGAAGAGTTCGATCCCGTCGTCAAGGCCGACGACGCCACCGACCTCGTCTATGTCGGCGAGTTCCGGCATATCAAGGGCGCCGATCTGCTGATCGATGCCGTGGCGCGGCTGCGCGCCGACGGCAAGCCGGTCACGCTGACGTTTGCCGGTGACGGCGAGGAGCTCGAGACCCTCAAAACCCAGATCAAGCGGCTTTCGCTCGGCGACGCCGTTCGCTTCGTCGGTCACGTCAAGGCGCGCTACGGTTTTTCGAAGGGCCGCCTGCTGGTGGTTCCCTCCCGCGGCGATTCGATGCCCTATGTCGTGATCGAGGCCGCGGCCGCGGGAATCCCGATGATCGCCGCCAATGTCGGCGGTATCCCGGAGATCTTCGACACCCATACCGACGCGCTGTTTGCCCCGAGCAATGTCGGCGCCATGGCGGCGGCGATCAAGACCTCGCTCGACAACCCCGCCGCCACGCTGGCGCGGGCGCAAACGCTTCGCCAGCGGATATCCCAGCACTTCTCGCAGAATGCCATGGTCGAGGGTGTGCTGGCCGGTTACCGCGACGCGTTTGCCAACCGTTAACCATTCCTTACCGCTGTAACCGTTTTTTCCGATTTGTCCCTTAAGCCAACAGGCGGGGAATTCCGCCCCGGCGCGCGCATGCCTATCTGCATGCGCAAGAACGGACGTGGACAATTGGAACCGATCAACGCTCGCTCGATGCCAGATGCCGCCGCGGCGCCTGCCGCGGCGAGCCCGCCCGCCGATCGCCCTGCGGGGGAACGGCGACGAAGGCTGTCGCCGGCCGCGCTCGCCGTCAGCAACCAGAAGGTGCGTGGAGCCTATTCGCCGATCGTGATCGCGGGCGCGGTTCGCGTCGCCGATTTCGTGCTGCTCAGCCTGCTCGGCGTCGGGCTCTACCTTGCCTATGTGATGCCGCTCTCCGGCTTCCATTCGGGATTTGTCGCGGCGATTTTCGCCATGGCGGCGTCCGCGGTGATCTGCTTCCAGGCCGCCGACATCTATCAGGTCCAGATCTTCCGTGGCCAGCTTCGGCAGATGAGCCGGATGATCTCGTCCTGGGCGTTCGTGTTCCTGCTGTTCATCGGCGTGTCGTTCTTCACCAAGCTCGACGCCGAGATTTCGCGGCTCTGGCTGTCGTCCTTTTTCTTCGTCGGCCTGGCGGCGTTGATCGCCGAACGCCTGTTCCTGCGCACGATGGTGCGCGGCTGGGCGCGTGACGGCCGGCTCGACCGCCGTACCATCATCGTCGGCGCCGACCAGAACGGCGAACAGCTCGTCGCGGCGCTGAACCAACAGAGCGATTCCGACATCCACGTGCTCGGCGTGTTCGACGACCGCAACGATGATCGCGCCATGGAGACCTGTGCCGGCAGCCCGAAACTCGGCAAGGTCGACGATATCGTCGAATTCGCCCGCCGCACCCGCGTCGATCTGGTGCTGTTCGCGCTGCCGATTTCGGCGGAGATCCGCATTCTCGAAATGCTGAAGAAGCTGTGGGTGCTGCCGGTCGATATCCGCCTGTCGGCCCACACCAACAAGCTGCGGTTCCGTCCCCGCTCCTATTCCTATCTCGGCGAGGTGCCGACGCTCGACGTGTTCGAGGCGCCGATCAACGACTGGGACCAGGTGATGAAATGGCTGTTCGACCGCATCGTCGGCGGGCTGGTCCTGCTGCTGGCGCTGCCGGTAATGGCACTGGTCGCGCTCGCGGTCAGGCTCGACAGCCCCGGCCCGGCGCTGTTCCGCCAAAAGCGGTTCGGCTTCAACAATGAACGCATCGACGTCTCCAAGTTTCGCTCGCTCTACCACGACCAGGCCGATCCGCTGGCCTCCAAGGTCGTGACCAAGAACGACACCCGCGTCACCCGCGTCGGGCGCTTCATCCGCAAGACCAGCCTCGACGAATTGCCGCAGCTGTTCAATGTCGTGCTCAAGGGCAATCTCTCTTTGGTCGGCCCGCGCCCGCATGCGGTGCAGGGCAAGCTGCAGAACCGGCTGTTCGACGAAGCGGTGGACGGCTATTTCGCCCGTCACCGCGTCAAGCCCGGGATTACCGGCTGGGCGCAGATCAACGGCTGGCGCGGCGAAGTCGACACCGACGAGAAGATCCAGAAGCGCGTCGAATTCGATCTCTATTACATCGAGAACTGGTCGGTGCTGTTCGATCTCTACATTCTGCTCAAGACGCCGTTCTCGCTGCTGATGAAGAACGCGAACGCGTACTGAATGACGTCATTGCGAGCGCAGCGAAGCAAGCCATCTCGCGGCATAACGGATGGATGGATTGCTTCCGCCTTCGCTCAAGAGCTACGGCGGACAAGTCGTCGCCCAAGCTCCGCGCAATGACGGCAGAGCGGCTCGGTTGTTTGTGAGTGCGTGAGTATTATGGCGTATACGGCAACGGCCGAGATTTCGCTTCCACACGCGACGGCGGCCCCCGGCGTGCTCGCCTTGCAGCGCGCGCTGGTATGGCTGGTCGGCGCGTCTGTCGCCATCGTCTTCATCGAACCGAGCCCCTATGAACTGGTGACGCTGACCGCCAGCGTCATCTTCTTCGCCACCGGCTTGCGGCTGCGGCTGGTGTTCATGCCGCTAGTGTTGACGCTGATCGTCCTCAACATCGGCTACAGCGTCTGCGCCATCCCATTCCTGGACAAACCCGAGATCATCAACTGGATCGTGACCTCCTGGTACATGGCGGTCACCGTGATCTTCCTGGCGATGGTGATCGCCGAAGATACCGAAGCCCGGCTGGAGATGCTCCGGCGCGGCCTGATCGTCGGCGCGTTGATCGCCTCGCTGGCGGGGATCGCGGGCTATTTCCACATGGTGCCCGGCGGTTACGACCTGCTGACGCTCTATAGTCGCGCCCGCGGCACCTACAAGGACCCGAACGTATACAGCGCGTTCCTGATCCTTCCGGCGCTGTTCGCGCTGCAAAGCGTCGTTTCCGACCGTCTCGGCAAATCGCTCCGCAACACGATCGCGCTCGGCATCATTTCGCTGGCGATCCTGCTGGCGTTTTCCCGCGCGGCCTGGGGTGGGCTCATCATCACCGCGGCGTTCATGCTGGCGCTGATGGTGCTGACAAGCCGGTCGCAGGCGCAGCGCTCGCGCATCATCCTGATGGCGGTCCTGGCCGTCATCGTCGCAGCCGCGCTGGTTGCGGTGCTGTTGTCGTTCGATTCGGTTTCGCAGCTGTTCAAGGAGCGCGCGAGCTTCGACCAGAGCTATGACGAGGGCCGCTTCGGCCGGTTCGGACGCCACATCCTCGGCGCCCAAATGGCGCTCGACCTGCCGTTCGGCATCGGTCCGCTGCAGTTCCACACTTACTTCCCCGAAGACACCCACAATTCCTATCTGAACGCCTTCATGTCGGGGGGATGGATCTCCGGCGTCTGCTATCCGGCGCTGATCTTTGTCACCGCCATCACCGGATTTCGCTACATCTTCGTCCGCGTGCCCTGGCAGCGCACTTATCTCGCGATCTTCTCCGCCTTCCTCGGCACGGTCGGTGAGGGCTTCATCATCGACACCGACCACTGGCGACATTTCTGGCTGATGCTGGGCGCGATGTGGGGCATGTACGTCGCCGCCGAGCGTTACAAGGCTGCGCCCGAAGCGGCGATCATCGCCGATCCCGCGCCGGCTTCCTAGACGTCTTTTCCTTCGGCGCCTCGATCAGCCCCTTGAGCCGTTCGGTCGCCTCCAGCACCGCCTTGTAGCCCCCGCTGGCAAAGCGAAGCAGCAACTGCAACTCGGCGTCCGAATAGGTGCTCCAGAGCTTGTGCATTGCCTCCTGCATCGGCACATAGAACCGAGCGATCTTCGCGGTATTCTCCGGCACGGTCACAATGAACACCTTGCGGCGGTCGGCCTCGTCGCGCTCGCGGCGCACGAACCCGGCCTTCTCCAGCCGGTCCACCACGCCGGTGATGGCGCCGGTGGTCAGGCCCGTGACTTCGGCGAGCCGGCCGGCCGTCACCCGTCCTTCCAGATTGAGAAAATCCAGACAGTCGGCGTCGGAACCGGAAATTCCCACCACGTCGGCAACGGTTTGGCCGAACAGCACGCCCTGCGCGGAGGACCGCCGCATGGCGTCTTCCAATTCCCTTAACAGCGCAGCCCGCGCTTTCGGCCTTGACAATCCCGGCTTCATATCTTAGTCCATAAATATCTTAGCTAATAAGATAATTAGCCAATGACCCTTTCCTAGCCCACACCCATGGACGGAGCAAGACATGACCCAGCGGCCCCGCAAAGCCCTGATTATCGGCGCCGGCATCGCCGGTCCGGTGACCGCGATCTTTCTCAAGCGCGCCGGGTTCGACGCCGAGGTGTACGAGGCGTGGCCGCACGCGACCGGGATCGGCGGCGGTTTGCAGATCGCACCGAACGGCATGCACGTGCTGGCCGAGCTCGGCCTGGCCGATGAGATGATCCGCCGCGGCTCGATCGCCGAATCCTTCGATTTCTATTCGCAAGGCGGCCGGCGGCTCGGTTCGGTCAACCGGAACATGAGGGAACGTTTCGGCCAGCCGGCGGTGAATATGTGCCGCGCCACGCTCAACGAGGCGCTGCTGAACAAGGCCTGGTGTTCCAACGTCGAACTTCACTTTGAAAAGCGCCTTGCCCGCATCGAGGATCGCCCCGACCAACCCGTCGTCGCGCATTTCGCCGACGGCTCCAGCACCGAAGGCGATTTTGTGATCGGCGCCGACGGCGTGCACTCGGCCACGCGCCGGCACGTGATTCCCGATGGGCCAACGCCGTTCGACACCGGCCTGATCGGGTTTGGCGGCTTTGTGCCGAGGTCGCTGATCGAGGGAACACCGATCGGTCAGCGTGTAGCGACCACGTTCGGGCAAAGCGGGTTCTTCGGCTACGGCTTTTGCAGCTCCGATCCCGATGATGGCGTGATGTGGTGGAGCACGCAGCCCTCGCACGGCGTCGACGCCGCCACGTTCCGCGCCATGGATCAGGCGGCGTTGCGGCAGCATTTGCGCGGCTTCCACGCCGGCTGGCACGATCCGATTCCACAAATCATCGACGCCGCCGCGAACATCATGGTCACTGACACGCTCGATGTTGCGACGTTGCCGACCTGGTCGCGCAAACGGACGCTGCTGATCGGCGATGCCGCCCACGCCACCAGCCCGCATGCCGGCCAGGGCGCGTCGCTGGCGCTGGAGGACGCGATGCGGCTCGGCCGGCTCATGCGAGACGGCCAAGAGCTCGGCCTCACCTTCCAGAATTTCGAACACGAGCGCCGCGCCCGCGCCGAGAAGATCGTGGCGGTGGCCCGCCGCAACGGCAACAGCAAGCGCGAATTCTCAGCCACCGGTGCCTGGATCCGCGACCACATGCTGAAATGGCTGCTGCCGGTCACGTCCAGGGGCATGGATTTCATGTACGCCTACGATCCCCGCGCGGCGTGAGCGCGTCGGAACTCACTTCTCGACGGAGAACGTCAACCCGGCATGGTCGACCAGACGTTTGATCAGCTTGTGACCCATCGCAGCGCCTGGTGTCCAGATTCCCGCTGCGACGTCCGGCGTGTCGCGCAGCAGGCAGAGCGCGCATTCCGAGATCATCTTCGAGGTCGATCCGTAACCGGGATCGCGATCGCCCTTGACCACCGCGCGGGCCTGCTTGCCGTCCGGCGCGAGTGCGACGAACAGCAAATCGTACATGCCGTTCTCCCGTTCCTCTTTCGACGGCCCCTCGCCCGGCTTCGGACCGCTGGATGGCCCCATCTTCTCCGCATTGATGGCGGCAGTGATGCGTCTGGCGGTCGCTTCGCCCTTCTCGCCGGGCCCCGTCAGCAGCATCTCGTCGTAGACGAAATCCCGGCCGTAGGGAAAACCCATCAAGAGATTGGAGCGGTGCACGTTGCGGGTGTTGATGGTCGCCATCACAAACGGCGCGGTCCAGGAATCCAGTTCCTCATCGAACGCTGGCCTGTTGCCCGGCGGCTGCTTCGGGCCTTCGAAGCCCGGTGTCAGCGCGAATGGACTCTTCAGCAGCGCTACCAGGCTGAGATCTCGCGCCGTCGCCACAAAGCTCGCCTTCATGCTCGCCACGGTACCGCCGGAGACCGTCCCCGTCGCAACGCGGACGCGGCCCTTGACGCGGCTCGCTGCCGCGCCGAACACTTTTTTCGCTTCTTCCTGCGCACAGAACACGCCGAGCTCGAACGGCAACGAATCGAAGCCGCAGGAAAACACGATTCGCGCACCGGTCGATTTGGCCGTCGCCTCGTGCCTTTCGATCATCTGGCGCATCCAGAGCGGCTCACCGCAGAGATCGAAATAATCGAGGCCCGCCTCCACGCAGACCGCAAGCAATTCGGAGCCGTAGAGCTGATACGGGCCGACGGTCGAGATCACCGACTTGGCCCGAGCGACCATGGCTTTCAACGAAGCGGGATCGCTGGCATCGGCGACGATCAAAGGCGTATCCGCCGGCGCGCCGATCGCATCGCGCACGGCGGCGAGCTTGTCTTTGCTGCGTCCAGCCATCGCCCATTTCAGATTGCCGTCGCCTTTATAATGCGCGGCCAGATATTCCGCGACGAGCTGGCCGGTAAAGCCGGTAGCGCCATAGACGACGATGTCGAATTTCGACGAAGACATGTTTTGTAGCTTCCCTGAGTGATAGCTGAGTCTTTTGTCATTGCGAGCGAAGCGAAGCAATCCAGATTTCGGACACATCAGCAACGGATTGCCTCGTCGCTATCGCTGCTCGCAATGACGTTTCAGCCTATTTCTTGGCGTAGGAGACGCCCATGCCGGCACGGACGTCGGCCTGAATACCATAGGGCGCGATCGGATAGCGCAGGCCGTTTTTGGCGAGCTGCTTCATGCCTGATATGGCCTTGGCAAGATAGGCCGGCGGCAGCGCCATCAGCATCTCCTCATCCGGCACGCCGCCATAGCGCCGCTCGGCAAAGCACGGCAGCGAAAGCGAAGGCTCGCCGGTCTTCAGCGCCCGCCCCCAGGAATCGGCGCACGCGGTCTCCCCGACCACGCCCCATTCGAACTTCTTGTAGCCGGTATATTGCAGGCCGTTGATCAGGATGATCATCTGGCCGGGCGTCGCATAGACCAGGCAAATATCCGGCGGATTGAGCCGTCCGCTGGTGAGCGGGCTCGCCACCAGCGCCTGATATTGCCCGTAAGGCACCACGTCGAGCGCCTCCTGGCGCTTGCGGGCGTCCTCCGCGGTGCCATGCCAGACCCCGACATAGTTTTCGCCGGCCAGCCATTTTTCGTCCCTTGGGCTGAGCCCGATCACGGCGCGGCACTGCGCGCCGACCAGATCATCGGCGGTGATGCCCACGGTCCAGCCGAGCCGCGAGGCCATGCTGATGATCTGATCGGTGGTGTGGACCGACGATGGCCGCCGGATCTTCGGGATCGCCTCCATATCGGCAACGCGTGCGAACATCTTGATGCCGGTCACGGTGGTCTTCAGCCGTAACAGGCTGTTGAGATCGGCCACCATGCCGGCCAAATCGAACGCTTGCGGCGATGTCTGCTGTTGCATGGCTTAAACTCCCAAATCGGCGCGCCGGCCGGCTAGCGCCTTGGCGGCAATCTAGCCCGGTTGATTATCGGTTGCGACCTCTAGTTCGGGTCTGGCCCCGGCAGCAACGCGTCGATCTTGCCCGTCACCCTGTAGGCGATCAGCCCCATCCATTCGCGTATTGCGATGTCAGTCCGCAACAGCCCGTCGACCGCGACATTGGTGAAGCCCAGCGCATCGCTTGATACGCCGACCCGCCAATCGACCGGATAGGCTTCCACCGCAAAACCTGCTTTCCGAAACAGGCCGACCGATCGCGGCATGTGGAACGCCGATGTCACCAAAAGCCAGCGTTCGCCTGCTTTCGGTGCCACCAACGCCTTGGAGAATTCGGCGTTCTCCAGCGTGTTGCGCGAACCCCGCTCCATGGTCAGCCGCGATTTGGCAATTCCGAGACTTTCGAAGATGGCGCCGGCATAATCAGCTTCCCTGGCATCGTTCGAAATCAGGTTCGCGCTGCCGCCGGAAAAAACGATGCGCGCGTTCGGATACCGGCGCGCCAGCGCCGCGGCCGTGACGATGCGGTCGGGAGCGTTGCGGACCACCGGAATGTCGTGCGCGGCCGAGATATCCGGCTCGATCGATCCGCCGAGCACGATAATGCCATCGGGAGCGCCGCGTGCGGGATCCCACGGCGGAAAACGTTGCTCCAGGGGATAGAGCAACAGGTTTCCGAGCGGCGAAAATCCGGCGATCGCGAGCAGCACCAGCGCGGCGATCACCAGCTTGCGGCCGAGCGCGGCAAAGCGCGTCGCCAAAAGGATCGCGCCGAGCAGGCCGAGGAGGATCAGGAAGTCTACCGGCAACAGCAGGATGCCGAACGTTTTGGAGAGCACGAAAAACACGGGAAGCCTCTGATAATTTCTGGTACAGCGTCATACGCTGCCACCGTCATATTCCAAAGACTCCTCATGACCCATCATCACCTGCATTCCAGCCCAAAGACCTGCCACTGGGGCTTTTTCGAAGCGAAGCTGCAGCCGGTGCTGACGATTGCCAGCGGCGACGAGGTCACGGTCGATACCGTCAGCGGCGGCCCGGACGTGGTGCCCGACAAAGCCAGGTTTCATGTCCCGCCCGAATTGGCCGATATCCATGCCAACAATGAACGGATGGTGCCGGGCCACATCCTGACCGGCCCGGTCGCGGTTGCCGGCGCCGAGCCCGGCGACGTGCTCGAGGTCGACATCCTCGACGTCCAGCTCCGGCAGGACTGGGGCTACAATCTGATCCGTCCGCTGTCGGGCACCCTGCCCGACGACTTCCACGAAGCGCGGCTGTTGAACATCCCGCTCGATGCGAAACGGATGGTCGGCCGGCTGCCATGGGGCCTCGACCTGCCGCTGAAACCCTTTTTCGGCGTGATGGGCGTGGCGCCGCCGCCGGCCTGGGGCCGCATCACCTCGCTGATCCCGCGCGCGATGGGCGGCAATCTCGACAACAAGGAACTTGGGCCGGGCGCCAAATTGTATCTGCCGGTATTCGTGCCGGGCGCGCTGTTCTCCTGCGGCGACGGCCACGGCGTGCAGGGCGACGGCGAGGTCTGCGTCACCGCGATCGAAACCGCGTTGCAGGGACGTTTCAAGCTGACGCTGCGCAACGATTTGCGGCTCGATTATCCGCGCGCGGAGACCGCCTATCACTACATGACGATGGCGATGGATCCCGACCTCGACCAATGCGTGGTGCGGGCGCTGCGCGACATGATCGTGCTGCTCGGCGAAACGCGCAATCTGTCGCGCGAGGACGCCTACACGCTCTGCAGCCTCGCCGCCGATCTGCGGGTGACGCAGACGGTGAACGGCTCGAAGGGGATTCACTGCATGATCGCGAAGGCGGTCGTGCACGGGTGAGTTCTCACCTCTCGCCCTGGGAGAGGTTGAAGCAGAATGCGCCCTTGTATTTCGCAAGCCGCACTCGATACAATCAATCGGCCTAACGAACAAAAACGACAGGGAAGAACATGCTGAAGGACAGGCTGTCGCCGGCCGACGAGGCTCTGCGCGACCAGGAAATGCAGGACGCGCTGGCGGCCTGTCCGCGCATCCTCGATCTGGTTGCCCGCGGCCCCCTCGCCGACCCGGACGCGCAGGCGGTTGTCTATCTGCGCAGCCCCCTCGATCCGAACCCGGTCACCGTTTCCAACGACCAGTTGATGGGCTGCATCAAGGCGGCCGAGAACTTCTTTCGCGCACAGGGCATCGGCAAGAACGATCCGGTCGCGATCCTGCTGCCGATCTGCCCCGCGGCGATTGCCGCGATCTGGGGTGCGGCGGCCTGCGGCATCGCCGAGCCGCTCAATTTGCTGTTCACGCGCGAGGCCATCATTGCCCAGCTCAACGCCATCAAGGCGAAACTGCTGCTGGCGCCGCCACCGGGCACACCGGGCGGGCTCTACGAGAAGATCGAAGGCCTGCAGCGCGACGTGCCGTCGCTGAAACGCATCGTGATCGTGCCGCTCGACGGCAGCATTTCGTTCGACGGCGAAGTCCTCCAATCCGATTCCACATGGCGCGACGACTACGGCCGGTCCCGCGACGCCTCCGAAGCCGATCGGGTCGCGGTGATGCTGCCGACGGGCGGCACCACCGGCCATCCCAAGGTGGCCCGTCTTACCAATCGCGCGATGGTCGCATCCAGCGTCGCCTCGCGTATGGCGCTGGACTACCACAAAGGCGACCGCGCCATGATCTCACTGCCGCTGTTCCATGTCGGCGGCCTGTTTGTCGGTGTCGGCGCCTGCATGTCGGCGGGCACCACGATCGTCATTCCCGGCCCCGCCGGGGCGCGCGATCCGGCGCTGGTGCAGAACTTCTGGAAGATCATCGAAACGCATCGCCTGACCCATGCCGGCAACGTGCCGACGACGCTCGGCGCGCTGGCCGACATACCGGTCGGCGATTGCGACATCTCGACGTTGCGCATCACGCCGACCGGCGCGTCGGTCTGTCCGCCGGAAATCGAACGGCGCTATCTGGCGACCTGGGGCGGCGGCTGCGTGCAGCAGGTCTACGGCATGACCGAACTGGCTGGCGCCATCACCCATGACGTCAGCGGCGTCAAGCCGCGCCCCGAGGGCGTCGGCACCAAGAATCCGCTGGTCGAGCTCGCCATCCTCGCCGACGGACGGCTGCATACCGGACCATGGCCGTCGCCAACCGGCGAATTGCTGACCCGGGGTCCACAGGTGTTTCCGGGCTATGTCGACAAGAAGCAGACCGAAGACGCCTTCCACGACGGATGGCTGCGCACCGGCGATATCTGCCGCCTCGACGCCGACGGCTTCGTCTACATCATGGGCCGCGCCAAGGACGTCATCATCCGCGGCGGACACAATATCGATCCGCGCGCCATCGAGGACGCGGCACTGGCGTTTCCGGGCGTCGCGCTCGCCGCCGCGGTGGGACGGCCCGACGCCTATGCCGGCGAGGTGCCGATGCTGTTCGTCTCGGCCAAGGCCGGCATCAACATCGATCCGCAGGCGCTCGCGGCCTTCGTGCGGGACAATATCCCGGAGCCGCCGGCACGGCCGCGCGCAGTCTCGGTGATCGCCGAGATGCCGGTGACGCCGGTCGGCAAGATCTTCAAGCCAAAGCTGCGCGAGATCGCGGCCGGCGAGGCCGCGCGCGAACTGCTGGCGGCGGAGGGGCTTTCGAACGACGTCAGCGTCGAGGCCATCACCGATCCCTCCCGTGGCCTGTTCCTGCGCGTGAAAGCTTCGCCCGACAAGGCGATCGCAGCCGAGCGGCTGTTGAAGAAGTTTCCGGTCAAGGTCGAGGTTGAGGCGTGAAACAAGTCGTGGGGTCACCTCTCCCATAGGGAGACGTGACGTCGCGCTGGCGGAAGCAACATCATCCCAGCCGCCAGCCGACCTCCTCCGCAAAGCTCTGGTAAAACTCCGGGGTGTAGGCCTTCTCCGGTGCCTGCCGCACGCGCTCGTCGAGCCGGTGGGCGTCGTCGCCGACCAGGATGCGCCAGCGCTCGGCCTTGACGCCGTCGAGGATGATCTTTGCCGCGGCCGCCGCCGTCGTCGGCGCCTCGTCGCGGAAGGTGCGCGCGCGGTCGAGCGCGATCTGCTGGATCTGATCATCGGACATCGGCGCGACGTCGATCCCCATGCCGCTGAGCCGCTGCCGGGTCTGCATGATCTCGTTGGGATTGAGCTGGTCGGAACCGTTCTGGAGCACCCGCGAATTCGAGACGATCGAGGTGCCGATATGGCCGGGCATCACCACCGAACATTTGATATGCGGCGCGTTGAGCCGGAGATCGTTCATCAGCGCTTCGGTAAATCCCTTCACCGCGAATTTGGCCGAGCAGTAGGCGGTGTGCGACACCCCTAGGCCGACGGAGGCCCAAAAGCCGTTGACGCTGGAGGTGTGACGATATGGCCCTCGTCGGCCTTCAGCAACAGCG
>Ga0137416_10000769_pt1 | contig 15491 bp, 20 predicted proteins | sample CZODoug3_1_1_16f_FD_108282 | JGI IMG/M metagenome (GOLD analysis project Ga0137416, IMG submission 108282) | Vadose zone soil fungal communities from Angelo Coast Range Reserve, California, USA - CZODoug3_1_1_16fungal (Illumina Assembly) | ecosystem: Environmental > Terrestrial > Soil > Vadose...
CGAAAGGCCGATCAACGCCTGGATCAAGCGCCGGGCGACGGCGGCGTCAGGAGATAGCCGAGCCCGCGCACGGTCTGGATGATGTCGACGTCGAGCTTCTTGCGGATGCGGCCGACGAACACTTCGATGGTGTTGGAGTCGCGGTCGAAATCCTGGTCGTAGAGATGCTCGACCAGTTCGGTGCGCGACACCACCCGCCCGGTATGGTGCATCAGATAGGCCAGCAGCCGGTATTCGTGCGAGGTCATCTTGATCGGATTGCCGGATACGCTGACGCGGCCGGTGCGGGTATCGAGCGACACCGGACCGCAGGTCAATTCGGACTGGGCGTGGCCGGTGGAGCGGCGCAGCAGCGCGCGGATCCGGGCCAGGATTTCTTCGAGGTGAAACGGCTTTGCGACGTAATCATCAGCGCCGGCATCGAAGCCCTGCACCTTGTCGCTCCAGCGGTCGCGCGCGGTGAGGATCAGGACCGGCATCGAACGGCCGTTGCGGCGCCAGGCCTCGAGCACCGAAATGCCGTCCATCTTGGGCAGGCCGATGTCGAGGACGACGGCATCATAGGGTTCGCTGTCGCCGAGGAAGTGCCCCTCCTCGCCGTCGAACGCGCGATCGACCACATAGCCGGCATCGGTCAGCGCGGTGGTGAGCTGACGATTGAGATCCGGATCATCCTCAACGACGAGCAGGCGCAAGCTGACCTCCGAATGGAGCGTTCCTCGATATCCGCCACCATGATGAGGCTTAGCGGCGTGAACGGGCTATGAACAAGGCACACGGCGAAATGTTACTTTTTTGTCATGACGGGCTAGATAGCAGATTTGGGAGTGTTGTGGAGGCTTAGCGGCGGGCTGCCGCCGGCCCGAAATAGTCTCTTTCATCGCATTAACCTTGAGCTACGGGATTAACGATGATTGGCGACGCGCCGTTTGAACGACCGTCTTGCGGAACTGTTAGGCTTGCTGTCGGACCGCTTGTGGCCTAGCAACGAGCGATGATTCATCGACTATCCCTAGTTGGAGCCTGGCTGGCACTCGCCTTCATTGCCTTTGCGACGCTGTCGCCAATCGACGACCGTCCCACGCTTGCCGGACCTCAGCTCGAGCATTTCGCTGCGTTTGCGCTGATGGGACTGGCGTTCACGCTGGCCTACCCCAAGCGCACGTTTCTCATTATTGCGATCGTACTTGGAAGTGCGTTCGTGCTGGAGACGCTGCAGCTATTGACGCCGGATCGGCATGGCCGCGTTGTTGACGCGCTCGTCAAGGCGACGGGAGGAATGTGCGGGATTAGCGCCGGTTACCTGATCCCGCTTATTCTGCGGGCCCCGATCAATCGGATCAAGGAAGCTTTGGCGTCAAGCCGCACGGGTTAATCGAGAAGCCGCGGACGGAGGTTAAGGCCTTAGCGCGCGACGATCTGAACGGCAATGTAAGAGCTGCAGCGCGAGGCTTACCCGCTCATTTAGGACGTTCTGCTACCGGCGCCTCCCAGGGTCTCTTGCCACTGCTGTCTTTGTCCCAAGGACGCGGCGCATTCGCGTCTTTGACCACCGCTGCCGCATCATTCGCGCGCTCCATCTTGATGCGGTCACGAGCGGAACGGGCGTCGGCAGACGGTAAAGCAGGTTCGGCGTTAGCGAGGCAGGTGGTCGCGACGCCCACTAGCAATGCGATGATGATTGATTTCATTCCCAGCAGTAACAGGAATTGAGCCTGAAGTATCGCCCTTTCTGGCCCTCACGTCGGCGTGAGGGCGAGGTGGCTCGTTTGAGCCCTAAAAACGCCGGATTTCCTGAAAGGCGGAACCGCCGAGTCAGCTAGTTGAGGAGCCGCAGATGCCGGACGAAGGTAGGGGCCCTCGCGCGCGATATCCGATCTGACGTCACGTACAACCACAGCGCGACGAAGGCCGCGTTTAAGCCGATCCAGACCGCCAACACGATGAGTGGCGTCGACATCCCGTTCTTCCTCGCCCACGAATCAGAACGTCTAACGCTAGGAACGGGGTCGGCTACGGGTATTTTGACCTTGGTGCGTCAACGCAAGATCCATTTAGTAACAACCTGTGGCGCTCCGATCTTGGGACCCCGACGCAGGAGGGCATTCATCCCAACAAGGTCGTTCACGATCAGGCAGCGCTTGATTACGCGGCGGCGGCACCGTCGCTATTTGTCTAGCGTTTAATGCTGGCGACCGTAGAAATCGTCGATCCTTTCATTGTCTTCCCGATACTCCCAGTTGCCATCTCGCTTTCGGCGCCATGTTTGTCCAAATCTGCTGGTCCATTTTCCGTCGATCGTTCGGCGAGGAAGGATCGGCGACCGACATCGATGCCAAAGCTCGTCGGCGATCGACCCTGCATTGCCCATCTTGTTGCGCCTAGCCATCCATTGTCTGATCGGAAGTTCGATCATGTGGTAAGCAACGAGACCGACCGAAACGCCGGTGAGGATGAGGACAAAAACGCTCAAGGGAAGCGGCGGCGCGAGCCGATGAACGACGCCGAGTGCAACTGAAATGGCAAGCGTATGCCAGAGATAGATCGAGTAACTGGCGTCACCCAGCTGGTTGAGTAGCGGAATGCGCGGCATCGCGCCGAATCGTTCGGTAAGCAACATGCCGAGCACCAACAAGAACGCTGGTGGCGCCCAAGCCAGTATTCGAGGAGAGGCCGGATAATACAAGGTGGCGGCGACGATCCACAGGACGGCCAGCACGATCGCAGCGAGGCCCCAAACGAGCGTCAAATGCGCGTTCCACCAAAATCTAGCGATCAATACTCCGGCTAAAAACTCCAGGATTATCGGCTGGCCGTAGAATTCCAGCAGGACTAAAGAAGGACGGCCGAACAGTCCGAGGCCTGTGAGCCCGAGAAAAATAACACTAAGAGCGGCTATCTGCGCGCCGCGGAACAGGAATAAGACAAGCGTGAAGATGAGATAGAAGAACATCTCATAGTTCAGTGTCCACCCCGGCACCAACAATGGCCATATCTGATCGCTGCTCGGGGAGGTAGCCGGGATAAAGAGATACGAGGTCAGAGTGTGGAACAAACTGAGCCGCATCATCGGGAAGAGCGACAGGTTGGCGCCGATCAGGACGACGGTCGTAGCGATCCAATAGGTGGGGACGATCCGCCGGATGCGGCCTTTGATGAATTCCGAAGGTTTGGTTTCCGCATTGGTGATCGACCACATCAGGAAACCGCTCAGGACGAAAAATAAATCTACTCCGGATTGGCCGACGTTGAATGAAACGCCTAGCCTGCTGCAGGCGTGGAAAGCGACGACTGCGATCGCAGCGACAGCCCTAAGATACTGCAAACCGTAAAGGTGTTTTTGGGGTCCCTCGCTCAACTCGGCTACCTATTGCTGACCAGCCTAATCACTAACCGAATTTACGTAGTTCACCTAGCCCCACTCCACCCCCCTCACTCCCTCAGGGGGAGTGAGGTGTTTTTTTTGCGCAACGCTCGCAACTCATCTTGTGCTTGATGCGGAGTTGAAGCCACCGTCCTATTTGCCGACAGTTCAAGCCCTCGACACCTTTTATGCAATGCTTGCTTCGATATCCCAAAGCAAGCGCCGATCATTTCTAATGAAGCTCCTGCGTTACGCGCTTTTTCCACTGCGATGGAGAATGGCGCACCGTTTCTCAATTCAATTGCAGCTTGAATTGCAGCCTGGGATTTCTCGCTTTTCAACTTATTACGGCGCAGTAGCCTATTTCTCTTTATCTTTGCATCGCTCGCAACCTGCGAGGGGTGGCGAACGCCTTCGAGGCGGTAATACCGACTAGTAACCGATCCAAGCGGCAACCCAAGTTGATTTGATATCGCGCGAAAGCTCAATCCCTCCGATTTGAGCTTTAGGATCGTTGCATCGGTCGGACGTTCTTTTCGGATCGGCATCTGTCGCTCAGGTTGTTGGTTCGAGCTTGTTCGAGCAAAAATGATGCCAGCAGAAGCCATACTCCGGGTGCGCTCGACCCTAAGCCCATCAGGTAGGAACCTTGGTGCAACCCAATGGCCGCTATTGCTTGGGTGAACTGCTTTGCCGTGAAGCCAATTGCATTGTTTGGCCTGAAATATCGATTTGAACGCGGGAACTGCCTTCATCGTGGCGGTTCTTGCCGACGACGATGAGGGTGAAGCTGTCGGTCCCGGCGAAATCGGGCTTTGCGAAATATCGAAACCCGGGACCGACCAGAACAAGCCCCCGTTCGCTGGTTTTTCCGCGACCGACACGCTGTAGATTTGCAAGATTTGCATCGTCGACCGGCGCAGTCCCTGGATGCAGTTTGCGCCAGGCGCAATGGTCATTGACCATCCGACGGTGTCGCCTGCGAGCTTGTACGGCTGAAATATCCCTTAAGCAATTGGGAGTTGCCTTGGCCGATGCGTTCACAAGGACGAGCAGCATCAGGGTGATTGAAATACGGGCAATCATTCGCGGCATTTTTGGGCATCCTCCGTTCGGTCAAGGATGAACCAAGGAAGCTGAACGTTCTGTAAGCTCACGCCGCTCGCGGCAAACCGTGCTAGACATCACGCTAAGTCGCGCCATAGCCCGCTCTGACAGGATTGAGCTGCATCGCGTCAGCAGCCGTTGGCCTGGCCAAGTAAAGGGTGCTATAGATGCGACTATTCCGCGGATCGGTCTTGAGATGAAACGGTCGGTTGAAGCGATAATTGCGTTCCTCGGTCTAATCGTGACGGCTTCCGTGTCGGCGGCGGCAGCGGGGGTCGAATATCCCCAGCTCATCAGGACACGCTATGAAGCCGTCGATCAGAAGATCGGCGGCAACTTCGTTATCTTTTCCGAACGCGAGAAGATCTTTTACGGCCTGGATCCCAAACTCTATCCAGGTGCCCGATACGTCGAGGTGACGCAGGTAACGCCCACGGTGGGATCGACGACCTTGACGTTCGTCGAAATCACGACGGTCGCTAGTGCGACCTCCGACTACATTCACCTCACTGGCAACGTACGGTTTCGGATCAGCGGCATGGTGCTCAAGTCCAGTAACTTCCCGCCTGGGGCGGCAATGTCTCCGTAATCGGGAAAACCAGTCTGATCTAGTGAGATACGAATGATCTTGGTGACAGGCGGAGCCGGCTATATCGGCTCGCATACATGCGTTGCGCTGTTGGCGGCGGGTGAAGCGGTCGTCGTGTTCGACAATTTCTCCAACAGCAGTCCGCTGGCGCTGAAGCGCGTCGAGCAAATTGCCGGGAAATCGCTGATCGTGGTCGAGGGCGATGTCCGCGACCAAGACGCGGTGGAGAAGGTACTAGCGCAACATGGCTGCACCGCCGTGATTCATTTTGCCGGACTAAAGTCGGTCCAGGACTCCGTCGCCCAGCCCCTCGAATATTACGACCAGAACGTCATCGGGTCGCACCGGCTACTGCGCGCGATGCAGAAAAACGGCGTGAACCGGATCGTTTTCTCTTCATCCGCCACGGTGTACGGCATACCGCGGTTTCTACCCTACACCGAGGACCATCCCTTAAACGCCATTAATCCCTATGGCCGGACAAAGCTCATGATCGAGGATATGCTCCGCGATCTCTATGCGAGCAACCCGGACTGGGGCGTTGCCATCTTGCGCTACTTCAATCCTGTCGGCGCGCATGAGAGCGGATTGATCGGTGAAGATCCGAAAGGCGTTCCCAACAACCTCGTTCCCTTTGTTGCGCAGGTGGCGATCGGGCGGCGCGAGCGGCTTAACGTGTGGGGCGGCGACTACGATACGCCCGACGGGACCGGCGTCAGGGATTATATCCACGTGATGGATTTGGCCTCAGGCCATGTTTCCGCACTCAAATTGCTCGATGGTCCGCAATGTTTTGCCGTCAATTTGGGCACCGGCGCCGGCAGCAGCGTGCTTGACGTGGTTAAAGCCTTTGAAGCGGCGAGCGGAAGGCCCATTCCATATGATGTCAAGCCGCGCCGGCCTGGCGATATTGACGCCTATTACGCCGCAACGGAATATGCATCAAAGCTGATGGGCTGGAAGGCGACCAGGTCGCTTGAGGCGATGTGCGCCGATCATTGGCGATGGCAGAGCACCAATCCCAACGGTTATACTTGATGTTGACCAGCGGTACGCGCCTCTCGGCGTCTTCAGGTGACTCGAAAAAATTTCAACGGAGCGGGTGTGCGGACATCGATCCTATTGGCTAGCTTGTTTGCTACCCTGGCGAGCGCCGAGCTAGTTCCCACCGGCGCGCTAGCCGGTCCCAGCGCCGACGTCGCCAGACGGTGCCTGCACTATTCCTATCTTGCCTATCCCTACAAGCGTCCGGGATCGGTGCGTATGAGCGGCGATCGTCAGACCTACTTTAGAGATTGCATGGCCAAGGAAGGCAATGTACCCGAACCTGCTCCAGCAAAGCCCTAGCGGCAAGGCCATCCCGACATCAACCATTTCGGACAGGAGGGCGATCAGCGATGTCCTGCTTGGAGCAGGTTCGCAATGGTCGATGTTTCGATGTCACTTGGCCGGAAGTGACTTGGTCCAAAGTCACTTGGTCCAAAGTCACTTGGTCCAAAGTCACTTGGTCCAAAGTCACTTGGGAGCGTTATTGTTATCCATTTTTCCGTCATTCGCGACGCATCTGCTGAAGTAGGCTCGCTGATCCTGACCTGATCCTTTTGCGCTGCCTGCGGCCGGGTTTCCGGGTTCGCGAGGCGGAAATTCTTTGGCGATTAAGGCGTTACATTTCTTCGCAACTTCGACCGATATTGCGGAAGCTCGATCGGGAACCGAGCCGAGCGCGATGCCCATCAGTGCGATCAGCGCGCCCCCAATCTTCAACCTGGCGAACATGACATCCCTCCGCTTACCGGACCGCAACGGTCTACACGTCGCTTCCACATCAGTTTTGTCGGCTATTCTAATGAATATGGCGATACCGGCAACGTCGAAAAGGCCGTGTTCCGGGCTTGCAAGTTGGTCTAAGCTGCACTCATGCAGACAGGGACCCGGCAAACGCGATGAGTTCGGGCGATTTGATACCGAGCGATCACGATCAGTCGGATCCGGCCTCCAGCGAGGTCCAGTTCGCGCTCGTTATCGCTCGCATGATCGAGACAGTGAAGGACAGCCCTGAACATATGCGTCAGGCTGTTTACGATCTCGCCCGCTACAAGCTCCAGGAGCAGTTCACCTACGCAGACACGAAGGACATTAAGCGAACACAGCAAGCCCTCGAAGCCGCGATACGAGGGGTCGAGGAGTTTTCAAAGCTGCAGATTGAAATCCCGCCTTCACCGGCAGCTCCACGGCTCGATGATCGCCTCTCACCCCGCCATCTCGCTGCCCCCGATATGGGTCCATCGGCGCGGGAGATTGATCCAAAAGCAGTTGCCGTCGCGAAGCCACGCCACCCGCTGTGGCCGTTGTTCAAGAGGACCGCCGGGGTGCTGCTCCTGCTGGGCGGGGGGCTAGTGGCTATTCAGCAGCGCGAACGATTGACGGCTCTTGCGCAATATCTGCCGCGGTACGACCGTCAGGTCTCGCCGCAACCGCCCGCACCGATCCTCGCAGAGATCCCGCCCAGGACCGTCTCTGCGAAACCAAACCCGTTGCGGCCGACTGACTACGGCGTCTACGCGATCAGCAATGACTCGCTCGCCGAACTGCAGCTGTTGCCCGGCCGGCCTCCCGATATCCGCGTCGCGGTGTCGGCTGCTTTGAAGATGCCGAGCGCCATTGTGCTCCCCAACGGACACCCCAGGTTCATCGTCTTCCGCCGCGATTTGGCCAACATGTCGGACCGAGCAGAGGTTCGTATCGTTGCGAAAATTGCCCGCGAATTTTCCGCCGGGGCCGCCGGCAAGAAACCAGAAGACGGTGACACATGGGTCATCCGAAACGTCTCGTTCCCGTTCCGCTCATCGCCGGCGCCCGACAATCCTGACATGTTTGAGCTGCACAGCGAAGATCCGGCGCTGGAACTCACGGCTGGGCGCTACGCACTGGTTCTGAAGAACCAAGCCTACGACTTCAGTGTCGAGGGCGAACCGGTCGATTCCAGGCAATGCCTCGAACGGATCGTGACGACAAACGGCACGTTTTATACCGACTGCAAGAAGCTGTGACCCCTTCCCAAGACGAGGGTGGAACACTAACTCCGGTAGCAGACTTGTCTTTGATTGCCCTAATGATGGAAACCGCCATGTCCCCGCTCAGACTATCGCTGATCGCCTCGCTCGCCCTGGCTACGCCGGCGCTGGCGCAGGGCACGCAGCAAGGTGTCACGAATCAACCACAAAAAGGCTTTGCCGGATCGCGCGCGCCGGTTGCAACTCAGCCAAGCAACAGTCCATTTCGGAATCCGATCGGCCAAGGCGTTCCTCCGGCCGTATCCGCGAATCCTAACCTGAACAGCAACCGGACCAACGTCCGTTAGCGCGCGGCCCGGCCGATGCCGGCATTCAGGATTGGGGCAATTGCTGCTGCTTTGAACGCAGGCCGATTAACCTAGCGTCTGGGAGCGGCTACCAGACTAGCCAGATAATGCCGTCCCACAGGGCCAACGCGAGCACGTAAAGCCATCCAGCCATCACGGTCGATGCCGCCGTGCCAAATCCGATGGCGACCGCACGCTCCCCCAGCGTAGAGCGGGTTTCGGATTGGGTTTCGCTATTTACGACAATTGCTGCCTGATCGTGCGACGGCGAGAGTGACATAAGGGCTCTCCGCAAGACAGCGAGAAAAATTGAAGGCGCCCCCATCCTACGAAGCTAATACGACGTTTTTTCGACTCAGATTGTGGCGTGGTTCACAATTGCGTCTGCAAATTCTGTTCCAAGCTGGACCGCGTGTTCTAGCCTGAGTTCACTGTGACGTGACTTCGACTTCGATCTCTGAAGTCCCGTTGATGCGTAGAGACGATCCGCTGATAGAGAGTTTGAATGAGTCGGTCCCGCGCGTGCCTGGATTTGAAAAATAGCGGAACGATGGCCCCTGCACCAACAACCGCCCGGCCTTTGGTTGCTCGGTGATTGAAATATTCTCGATCATGATCGTCGACCAGCGCAAGCCCTGAATGCATTCGCCGCCCGAGGCGATTTTGACCGACCAGCGGACCTTGTCGGATTGCAGTTTGAATGGTTCCGGATGCAGCAAGCAAGCTCCGCCGGCCGATCCGGCAGCGGGTAACGACACAACGACGATGGCAGCAACCATCTTGAGCGCGGATTCGAGCGGGCGATGCTTCATTTGATCGAGCTGATTAGGTTACTTTGCATATCAGATAGCACCCTTCCTCAGAGAACGCGATGGCACCAACTTGGCCCCGGCGCCGATGCGACATAATCGCCGTCGCTTCGCTCCCGATGCGCCGCCCTCGAACACAAACAAGCTGTTGTTGATCGAAGCAACGAGTGTAGCGCGCGGTCGGCGCTTTTGCCAGGCATCAACATCATTTACGAATCCCCTCGGCGTTAATGACACGTTCCTGTCAAGCGCTCCCGGTTCGGACAACGCCCAACTCATCCGGCGAAAGCGGGCGCCATGGATGTGCCGCGGCCGACGGGCGGTCCGTTGCGGCAGCAACCTCGATTGGCGTTCGTGTTCGCTGCCCCTCTCTTTAGAGGACCAAAGATCGATGATGCAGTGAAAGCCAGCCAGTCCAGAAGACGGCGGCGCGAAGCAAGTAGACGAGATGCCGCCACGGTCTATTGTTCCATTAGGCTGCATCAAGATCAGCGAGCTCACTGCGGTCGAGCGCTATTTGCCACGTTCCGGCGCGTCTTAAGCTCCGGGTAAACACGTCATCCATCTTTTGTGGGCGCGCCGCAGACGCCGCCTGTCGGTTAACGATCGGCGACGCCAGCAAATAGCGGCCTCAGTCAGTTCGTTCGAGGCATAAAAACAAAGTTCTTCCCTGCAGAACTCTAATCACGCGCCTCGTCTGGATGACGTTGCCTTGCAATTGCCGCGCAACGAACCCGTACGCCCACCGATTTAGTTCAAATGCGTGCTTCGTTTGCAAGCTGACTTTACCTAATACACGCGATGGTTGCTTCAGATAAAATTAAAACGGGAACCCTTCGATGACTGCGCTGGGGATCTACGCGACCAATGCTGCCGACGTCCAACAATTTGAGAGCTGGATCGGGAAAGACGTTGACTTTGTTTCGGCACACACCGGTCGCGCAAACTGGAGCGATTGGCAGACCAGCGTCCTTTATGCAGCCAACATCTTCAAGTCGCTCGATACCCCGTTGCAATGGACGATTCCAATGTTTGCAAATGGGGGGAATCTCGTCGCTGCGGCAAATGGTGATTACGACTCGCACTATCTACAGGCCGCGAAAGACATTCTTAGCGCTTCCGCGGGGCAGGATGAGATCGTTATCCGGGTTGGCGAAGAATTCAACGGGAGTTGGATGCCTTGGGCGGCCAAGGGTCACGAACAGGATTTTGTTCAGGCGTATCGCAACTTCGTCGATACCTTTCGGTCAGTATCGGACAAGTTCGTTTTCGAATGGAATGTTAACGTTGGTGACGCGGGGATGAATCCCGCATTGGCCTATCCGGGTGACAACTACGTCGACATCATCGGTGGAGATTTTTACTACAATCGGTGGTTCAGCCCAAATCCGGATCAAGCCTGGAGTCAGATGGTGAACCAAACATACGGTCTGCAATGGCTCAGCGATTTTGCCAATGCACATGGTAAACCGATGGGTTTCAGCGAGTGGGGCGTCCAGTCCGACAACGCACAGAGTTATATTGCCGATGTGGCCAACTGGTTCTCTACCCACAACGTCGCTTATCAATCCTACTGGAACAGCAATTCCGGGGGATTTTCAGGCGACCTTAGCCACAACCAATATCCCAGCACCGGGGCTGCATTCATTGCCGCGTTCGGTCCGCAGACGGCCGATGCGACAGCGTCTGCGGACAGCGCGACAAGCACAAAAACATATGATGGCGATGCACTGATCAGCCAGGTCGACACATATACTTCGGGTCCTGACGTTTCGGATACGAAGGAATACACCGCCGGTGTGTTGAGCCGAGGAACAGTGCTGCATACCGACGGCTCGAAAGATGTTGTCATCTATGGCATCAATGGCCAAAGTTACGCCAACGAACATGACGTCTACAACGCGGCCGGGGTTCTATCCAGCTTTGTCCGAACACACGCGGATAACTCGCTGGCATCCGCCTTCACCACTGCTGCAGAGGGCACCACTACGACAGATCAGTACGACAACGGCGGGGCGTTGACCAAACATACGGTCACTTACGCCAACGGAACGACAGATATCACGGACTACGCAAATGGGGTACCCAGCAAAGAGGTAGTGAAGTTCGCTTCTGGATCCGGGGATATCTCTGATACCAGACTCTTCACGGCGGGTGTGCTGAGCCTCGACACGGTGGTGCACGCCAATGGTTCAAGGGATGTCTACAGCTACGGTATCCAGAATCAGGATTATGTCAGTGAACACGACGGCTACAATTCAGCAGGCGTTCTTACGACACAAATACGGACGTTGAGCGACGGGACCACGGACGAAAAAACGTACTCCGGAAAAGTCCTGACCGGCGAAGTTGTGGGATATGCCGCGGGGGGAGCGGACACATCGGATACGAAGGTTTTCACGGCGGGTGTCCTCTCTCGCGAGACGGTGTTACACACCGACGCCTCGAAGGACATCTATATCTACAACGTCAAGGGCCAGACCTACATAACCGAACACGATACCTATAATGCCGCCGGCGCGCTGACCGCAGCCGTCCGTACTCGCGCGGACAATTCTCTCGTGTACACCTTCAACGTGACGCCGGACGGCAGCACGATCAAAGACCAGTACGATACGTCTGCGACCTTGATATACCATAGCGTTCTCCGGCCGGCCGGCTCGGCCGATACCCAGACCTACGCAAACGGTATTCTAACGAGCGACGTTCTGAAGTTCGCGCCCGGATCTGCTGATCAATCGGACTCGAAGATATATACGGCGGGTATACTGACCCGCGAGACGATCGTGCACACCAACGGCTCGAAGGATGTTTACAATACAAACATCACGGGCAAGGATTATGTCGCCGAGCAGGATATCTACGGCGTCTCGGGAGTCCTCGTGACAATGATCCAGACGCTGGCAAGCGGCGCGACGGACACGAAATCCTACGCAGGGAAGGTGCTGACAAGCGAGCTGGTGCATTTCGCCGCCGGAGCAACCGACGTATCAGACTCGAAGATCTATTCAGCAGGCGTGCTGACTAGCGAGACACAACTACACGTTAACGGCTCCAAGGATCTTTACCTCTCCGATATTCAGAACAAGAGCTATGTCGCCGAGCACGACATTTACGATGCCGCAGGCAGGCTTTCGGATGTAATCCGGACACATGCAAACAATTCCCTGGATTACACTTCGCACGTGGCATCAGATGGCACGAAGACCGCCGACCAATATGATGCCTCCGGTGTACTAAGGACCCACAGCGTAGTTCAAAGCAATGGATGGTCGGAGACCCAAACCTACGCGGGCGGCAATCTGACCAGCGATGTCGTGAAATTTTCACTCGGGTCGGCCGACCTCTCCGACACCAAGAATTACACGAGCGGCGCCCTGACCCGCGAGACGATCGTGCACGCCAACGGCTCCAGAGATCTGTTTGACTTTAACGTCACCGGCAAAAGCTATGTGGCCGATCACGACACTTATGACTCGGCCGGCGCCCAATCCGTCGTTGATCTGACCAACAAGGATGGGACGCATTCAATTACGGCCTATACGACTGGCGCTACGCTCATATCGACTGCCGGGGTAGCGGATACCTTCCAGAGTTGGTCAGGTGGCAAGGATAATTTCGTTTTTAATCCCGGATTTGCAAAGGATACGATTAAAGGCTTCCATGCTGGGAGCGGATCCTCGCATGATGTCATTTCGCTCGATGCAAACCTGGTTGCAGATTTCAGCCACCTGCACTTTCAGCAAATCGGTCACGACACTTTGGTAACAATTGATGCGACCGACACAATATTATTGACCGGTGTCGCCTCTTCCGCCGTGAATGCGTCAAACTTCTCGTTTGTGCACCATGATTTGCTGGTTTGAGCAAATGATGCAGTTCGAGAAGCTAAATTGTCATCGAACTGCTCAGTTCTCCCAAACGGGAGGGGTTGGACGCCCCCGTTCAACTGCAGGTATCCATCGGCTTCTTGAGCTGAACGGAGCCAGCATTCGAAATCGCCGTTGAGGGTCTAGCCCAGACGCAACCGATCGCCGCCTGTTCGGCTACAGTGGGCACACGCGCCGGTTTCAACTCATAAACCAGCGTCTCTCCGTCGTAACGAGCGTGAGGAAACTGCCCAACAAGCGCCCAACCATCCTGGCGGGCGGCAGCTAGCAGATCCTGAGAGTGCTTAAATCGGAAGCCGTTCTTCGACGTGTCAATCACAACGAAGCGTATGCCAAGCTTCTCAACCTCCTTGGCAACTCCGCTGGCGTCCGAAAACCGAGCAACGTAGTCTTCCATCAAGAAATTTGCCGAAGCCAACAGCTTCGACCCACGTGCAATGACATAGCGAGCTCGCTTGTCAAGGTGCTGGGCCATCTCGACGACGAATGCCCCCTCTCCGATCGCGTCGGATGTTATCAGCACGGTACGGTTCGGATTCGAATGGTCATCCGTCACAATGTTCGCGGCCTCTTTCATTCCCAACGTCGGCTTTTGCGCGACGGTTGCGAATGACGCCAGTTTCGGGACAATCACCGCTAGCGCCAGGATGACCACGATCAAACCGCGCGCCCGTCGCGAGTGATTGCTTCCAAACAATGAAGCGATATCGGCGCTCAGCTCGCGTATCCCCAAGACTGCGAGAATTGCGAACGGTGGAAAGAAGCCAAGAACGTATCTTGGATCCAGTCCCGATGGCACCAATATCTGGAACAGAAAAATCGCTAGGATCAGTGCAACCAGGCTGCGAACGAGTGTATTTTCCGCGACGTCATACCGACCAACGAAGGAGCAGGCGAATCCGTAGGCGGCCAGCAGGCAGCCAGCGATGCCAAACAGTAAAATGCACGCATTCGAGTTGGCCAACAGCGATTGCATCATGTAGCTGGCGCCGGGTTGATAAACCCAGCCGTCGCTGGCCAGATTGTAAGTCGCTACATACCAGGGTCCGCACAAGATCGCGACAATCGGCACCGAGACCCAGAAATCGGCTCTCAGCACCAGATCGAACCGATTGGTAAGCAAAAGCGCCAATGGCGGCAGCAGTGCAAGCGCTAGCCCGTTGCCTTTGCTGAGAATAGCAACGCTCGCGATCAGACCAAACCCGGCCGACCATCTCCAGCTCGGACTCATCACATAGCGAGCCAATGCCAGAGTCGCCGCGAACTCAACCAATGCGATGAACAGATCGACCATGACGGCCGCGGCACTGTTTCGAACCAATGGCGTAAGCACGTAAAACAGCACAACCAGAATTCCGCTCACGATACCGGTTCTGCGCCCCACCATGCTTCCGATGACACCTGCCAAAACGGCCGAAATCAGGCCGGAAAATATTAGGGCTGCTAATTTGGATTGCGAGACGACAAGCATCCAGGCAGCCTCCAGCATGTAAAACATGGGCGGCCAGTGTCCGATGCTGACTTTCGGAAAACTCAGAAAAAACGCCTTGGCGAACGCGATCGGCGACTGGCCGAGTCCGTCCCTGATGTAATCGGCAATCAACAGGCCGTTGACATAATGCGGCGCCTCGTCCGGATAGATCGTGGCCAACTCGGCGACAAAGGCTCCGTCCTTTATCTGCAAACCAATCGTGCAAACAACAGCGAAAAGCGTAAAACTGAGAAATCTTGCAAGAACGCGCAAATCACGATGAGCCGTCATATCATTGCCATCTCATCCACAAATAACTCTAGCAGCATCGGGTGGACAAAATATCTGTATCCGCGGCGGGTATTTGGCATGGATGCGAACATCGCATTATGAAGCAGGCTTGCGCACATTCAACGCTCGAGACCCTCGACGACGTGCGGCACCTGGGGGGAAGGACCACGAAATATTACAGCACGGTTTAGCGTGAAATTCAACAACAGCCCGGCAACCGAACCAATTGCGACTCCAAAGACCGGATATTCTGCAACGAAGCTACTGCACGTTATGGCGGCAAAGAACGCACCGCGATTGAGCACAAAGCCTGCGCTACTTGCCGCAAGGTAGGTCAACCACTGCTGGAATGAAGGCTTCGTAGTAACTCTCTCTCTGAAAGTCCAGGAGCGGTTCAACGTCCACGTGAGAACCGAGCCGCCGACATATCCAGCAATCCCGGCAGCGTAAATTCCCAGCAGACCGCGCGTTGCGTAGACTATGGAAGTATCTAGGATGAATCCTCCCGTCCCAACGCATGCGAAGCGCACAAGTTCCGATGCGCCTTGTCGCAAAAATTTGGACATCCAGCTTACGTACATTCCTCGCATATAGCACAAATTAATTGTA
>Ga0137416_10000771_pt1 | contig 15477 bp, 9 predicted proteins | sample CZODoug3_1_1_16f_FD_108282 | JGI IMG/M metagenome (GOLD analysis project Ga0137416, IMG submission 108282) | Vadose zone soil fungal communities from Angelo Coast Range Reserve, California, USA - CZODoug3_1_1_16fungal (Illumina Assembly) | ecosystem: Environmental > Terrestrial > Soil > Vadose...
CCGGCACCAGCCCCGGCGGCGCGACGGACGGCTCCAATTCGGGCCCCCCGTCGACCCCCGACGCGGGATCCGCGCCCGGTGCGGGCACGAATTCCGGACCCATCGTCTACGGAAGCACCGGTGCCGGCAACCCCACCACCAGCGACTGCACGAGCTACGTCGAGTCCGGGCAGCCCATCAATTCTGCTATTTCGTCCGCTATTTCGTCGGCATCGAGCGGCGCCGTGGTCTGCGTGAAGGCGGGCGATTACAAAACGCAAACGGTCACTTTGAACAAGGCCAACGTGACCGTTCGCGCCATCGGCGCGGCCCAGATCAAGAATGCGACGATCACCGGCGACGGCGCCACGTTGGACGGATTCACCGTGGTGGGCGGCTCGTATCACAGTCCCGACGCGGGCATCAGCTTCGCAGGCGACAACATCAAGGTGGTGAACAACTTGGTGAACGGTCGCCAGCTCTTTTACGGCATCACCTGCGATGAAGGGAAATGCAACCACGGCCTGGTGTCCGGAAATACGGTCACCGGAATCCAGAATTATGCAATGTTCATCAACTCGGGCGAGAGCACGATCATCGAGAAAAACAACATCTACGATCTCTATACGACCCGCACCGACGACGACGTCGACGCCATTCGCTTCTGGGGTCACGGGCACGTCTTCCGATACAATTACATTCACGACATCAATCAGAACAAGAGCGCGACGGACTCCTCGGGCGACACCCCCCACACCGATTGCTTCCAGACCTACAACACCGGGCAGGAGACCTCGGACATCGTCATCGAAAACAATTATTGCGTGCGCGTGTCCCGGCAATGCCTCATCGCCCAGAACGACACCGCCGGCAAGTACGAGATTCACGACCTCACCTTCCGCGACAACGTGTGTGAGACCTACGACAGCCAGAGCATCAACCTGGGCGGCTTGAGCGGCATGCTGGTGGAGAACAACATGGTGCTCTCCGGATTCCGCTACCAGATCATCAGCTTCGAGGCGCAAGGTGACCTGGGGAACACCAAGTCCACCGTCCGCAACAACATCCTCGTTCGGGCGACATCGTCGGCACAGACCTACGAGCGCATCGGCTCGAGCACGAAAGAAAATCTGGACCACAATCTGGAGCTCCTCGACACGAGCATCGCACCCCGCGACGACGCCTTCCAAAAGACCAAAAACGCCTACGCAGCCGTCACCGCCAGCGATTTCACCGACTACCGGGCCTACGCTGCCAAGTTGAAGATCGTCGACGCGGGCGCGAAGACGACGCCTTCGGCGACGGACGTCGACGGCCTGACCCGCGTGGTCGGCGCCGCGATCGACACGGGTCCTTTCGAGATTCAGTAATCTCCCGTCATCGTCGAATTCCAACCCGACCGCAACGGATGCCCGCGCAGCACGCCCATCGAGGCGACTTCTTCGCTCTTCCGGCCCAAAAATCGTATCCTTTCCCGTGGAGCCATGTCCGAGAGGCGTTCAGGAGGAGGGGCCATTGCCGAGGGCTCGATAGCTGCGAGAGGTCCTCGACAATACGGCCCCGATCCGCTCCTCGGACGGGTCATCAATGGGCGCTATCGCATTGACGCGGTCATTGCGCGCGGCGGCATGGGAAAGGTCTATCGCGCGGTGCAGGCGCCCCTCGGCCGCGTGTGCGCGCTGAAGGTTTTGAGCCCGCGCTACGACGGTGAAGACGATCCCGAGTTTCGCAGGCGATTCTTTCTCGAGGCATCCACCGCCGCGAAACTTACACACGCCAACACCGTCACCATCTTCGATTACGGCAAGGCCGACAACGACGAGATCTACTACATCGCCATGGAGTACATCGAGGGGCGCACCCTCTCGGGCGTGCTTCAAGAGGCGGGGCCGCTGCCCGAAGAGCGCGTGCGGCACATCGCGGCGCAGATCTGCCGCTCGCTGCGCGAGGCGCATGGATTCGGGGTGGTCCACCGCGATCTCAAGCCGGGCAACATCATGCTCTCCGACAAGGGCGATGAGCGCGACAGCGTGAAGGTGCTCGATTTCGGCCTCGTCAAAGACGTGACCAACGACGCGGAGAATCACACGCAAGAAGGCGTGTTCATGGGATCACCCAAGTACATGGCCCCCGAGCAGATTCTCGGAGTGAACCTGACGCCGCGCGCGGATATTTACTCCCTCGGGATCATGCTTTACGAGATGCTCACCGGCAAAGTACCGTACGACCGCGGTGGGGCGAACATCGCGACGTTGATGGCGCACGTGAACGAGCCTCTGCCGAACATGCGCGTGACGTATCCGGATCTCGTGATTTCGCAGCAGATGGAGGGGATTGTTTATCGCTGTCTCGAGAAGGATCCAGCGCGCCGCTACGCGTCCATGAGCGCGTTGCTTCTCGCGGTCAAGGGCCTCGGGGAGGATGGCGCGATCGATACCAGCGGTCCTTATCCCGCGCCGCGCGCTCCCGAGCTCCGGCCGGTCGGCGTGCCCTTCACATCGTCGGCGGCCGCGGCGAACGCGAGCCCGATGCAGGTGGCGCCCCAGATGATGGAGGCCACGGTTGTCGTCCGGAGGCCGCCGGGCACGAGCAAAAAGGTCGTGGTCTTCGCCATCATCGCAAGTCTCGTTTTCGCAGGAACGCTCGCCACCGGTGCCACCTTCGCCGTAAGACATTTCACATCCTCCCCCTCCCCCTCCCCCTCCGGGGGAGGGTTGGGGTGGGGGGGAGCCAAAAGCTCGCCGGAGCCCCCGAAATCCACCGAGCCCCCAAAACCCACTGCGGCTCCGAGCACGCAGCGCGTGGTCCACGTGGAGAGCGATCCGCCCGGCGCACTGGTCACCGAAGGCACCGAAGAACTCTGTGCAAGCACGCCCTGTGACGTGGTTCTCACCGGCGCGCGCGCGACGAAAGAGCATCGGTTCACGTTGGTAAAGAACGGGTTCCGGCCGTCGAAACCTCTTTTGGTCGATGCCCAAACCGGCAATATCGGCGCTACACTCGTGCCGGTGGAGGCCGCGCCCACCGCGCAGCCTTCGCGCAAGAAGCCTTCCGAACAGCCCAAAAAGGGCGACCCCTCCAGCGCCTCCTCTTCCAAGCCCGATCCCTACAAGCCAGATCCTTATCAGTGAGCGACTCCAAATTTCTAATCCGACAACGTGCACTTCGCAGTGGTTTCGTTGCGTTCTTGCTGAGCACCCTCGTCTCCTCGAGCGCCCTCGCCGACGCCCGCACGGAGGCCCGCCGGCATTTCAAAAATGGAATGCAATTGGTTCAGAACGGGCGCTATGCCGAGGGCATCGCGGAGCTCGAGAAAGCGAACGAGATCCTTCCGCACCCCAATGTAGTCTTCAACATCGCCCGCGCCCACGCGGAGGCCGGGGAGCTCGATCAGGCGGTCGCCAGCTACAAGGAATACCTCGCGAGCAGTCCGCCCGACCAACTCGAGGTTCAGTTGGTGCTCGCGCAGTTGGAAGACCGGCTCGCAGCGCAGAAAGTCGCGGAGACCAAGCCGCCGCCTGGAACACCGCTGCCCACCCCGGGCGGACCCACACCCCTCCCTTGGCCGGTGGACAAGAAACCGCCGACGCCGGCTCCAGGCAGCAGCGGCAGCAGCGGACCCGAAACGCCAAAGCCCAAGACCGAGACCGCGCAGGCCATCGTCGGTGAGGCGCGCACCGAAGACGTGTACGAAGAAACGGTCATCACGGCATCGCGTGGCAAGCAAAGTCCCCTCGATGCCCCCAGCTCGACGACCATCATCACCCGACAGGATATCCGCCTCTCCGGCATGACGCGCATCCCCGAGCTCCTCCGCCGCGTAGCCGGAATGGACGTCATGGAGGTCACGGGCGGCGATGCCAACGTATCGATGCGTGGCTTCAACAGCCGCCTGGCAAACAAGATGCTCGTTTTGGTCAACGGGCGCTCCGTCTACAACGACATTCTCGGCTCCACCTTCTGGGAGACGCTCTCCATCGACGTGGACCAAATCGAGCGCATCGAAATCATCCGCGGCCCCGGCTCCGCACTCTATGGAGCCAACGCCTTCACCGGGGTCATCAACATCATTCCCATTGCGCCGGGCGACGGAAAATCGGGCATTCGCGCGGGCTACGGCGACAATCAACAAGCCTATGGCTCGGTCTGGGCGACCGGCCGCGAGGGCGATCTCGGTTATCGCATTTCGGCCGGATACACGCGTTATCCCAAGTGGTCGCGCGAGGTCGATGGGGCGCGCCAAGATCTGACCTTCGCGCCCGTCAACCAGTTCACCGGTGCGGAAACGCAGCGCATCGACATTCGAACCACGAAGCGCTGGGGCAAAGACATCGCGCTCGACGTCGGCGGCGGATACGCCAGCAGCAAGCTCGATGTCTACGGCATCGGGCCCTTCAACGAATACAATTTCGACTCGGCCAACGGAGACGTCACCGTCGCCCTGCGGACCAAGCACTTCAACGTGCAATCGTATTTCACCCGCCTCTCGGGCACCGGCCAATCCAGCTACGACTACACGGGCCACACGCTCTACACCTCGCATGCCGTGCAAAACGTGTTCGACACCGAGGCGGAGCTCGTGGGTGGCTTCGGGGAGAAGATCACGCACGACATCCACTTTGGACTGGGCTATCGCCTCAAAGACCTCAAATGGGATTATCTCCAGAGCGACGTGCCCGTCGAACATCACGTCTCGATGTACCTTCAAGATGCCGTGCGCTTCACCAAGGAACTCACCTTCGTCGCCTCGGGCCGCCTCGATTACGTTCCGTATCTGAAGAAGGTGGTCCCCTCCCCGCGCGGTTCGTTCATCTACAAGCCCACCGAGAGGCAAGCGTTTCGGTTGATGGGCGCCTCCGCCTTTCGTTCGCCGAGCTTTCTCGAGGCTTACGTGGGCCTGCCCATTCAGCTCAGCGCCCCCGGCGCCGTCTTGTATTCGGGCAACGGCCGCGAGGACGGAAGCCGGCTCCAGCCCGAGCAGATCATCTCGGCGGAAATCGGATATCTCAATCAAACGAGCGATCTGTTCGAGTTCGAAATCACCGGGTATTACGACCGGGTCACCGATCTCATCGCGCTCCAGACGAACCGCAACGAGACCCTGTCGAGCCGCGCAGCGGGCCAGGGCGGCTACGCTCCCAACTCGGGCGCCTACACGGTGGCCTTCGGCGGGTTCACCAACCAGTGCGACACGCACAACGTGGGCGGCGGAGAAGTCGGCGCGCGGGTCTATCCGGTGGAGGGCCTCGATATTTTTGCCAACTACGCGCTCAACCTATCGGCGCAGGACAAGCCGGGCGGCTGCAACATCCCCGACGACAAGCGCACCAGCCAGCACAAGGTCAACGCCGGTGTTCAGGTGCGCACCAAGGCGGGCATCAACGGCGAGGTGACCTGGAACTACCAATCCAAGCAAGTGTGGAACGAGCAGTTGGCCACCCAAGGCGGCATCGTCTATCAACAGTTCGACGTGGGTGCGTACATGCTCCTCAATGCGCGCTTGGGATACCGTTTTTATCAAAACAAGGCCGAAGTTTCCGGCACGGTCTTCAACCTTTTGGGAGACGTACAGAGCACACCTTTGCAGATGCATCCGTTCGGCAATCAAATTGGGCGCCGCTTCATGGCCTTTTTCTCGTATTCGCTATGAGCTCGAAGATGACTCGAAAGATGACTATCGGAAGAGCCCTCGCGGTGCTCATGGGATCCCTTGCCTTCGGCGCCTGCAGCGATCCCGATATCTTTTTGGCGAACAATGGCCAGACCGGACAGCCGCAAGGTGCACTCGCGGGCACCCTCACCTATTCGGGCCCGCTGCCGTGCACCCAAGGCGGTCACGTCCTGGGCGCGGGAATCATTCTGGCGTTCGACGTTCGGCTCTTGCCGCCGCCCGACGGCTTCGGGACATCGGCCGCGAGCTTCGCGGTGGTCCCCGGCGACACGCTTTTTGCCAGCTATCGGCCGAATCTGACGTTCAATGGCGATGGGTCGCGCTGGTGTCCCGCCCCCGGCAGCTCGGTGAACGTGAGCGCCCCGTGGGCGCTGGCTCCCTTGGTGGCGGGTGCCTATCAAGTGCGCGGCTTCTACGATCTCGACGGCAATTTCGATCCGACATTTTCGATATTCAATCTTCCGACCAAAGGCGATATCGCAGGCGGTGCCATCGACAACGCCGCAGACGTTTTGGCGCACAAGGCGCTGCCGCGTTACCGCGTCTTCCCACTCGGTGCCCAGACTTCGCCCGGCGTTTGGCAGATGGGGCCCGAGGGCGCGAAAATCGGCGAAATCGCGGTCACCTTTGGGTTGCCCATGCCGACGGATCGCCCCATTTTCTACTCGAAGTCGGTGGTGGACCAGACGGCGGTGCCCCAATCGAGTGCGCTCGACGTGCGCATGCCGGCCGATTTTCAATTGGCGACCGTCGATCCCACGGATCCGGCGGCCCTGGAGGCGTCGTTCATCCGGGTGCACCTCGGTGCGGGCGTCGCGCCGGCGGAGGTGGACGCCGCGTCGAAGAATCCCTTTTTTCTTCCGGTGACCGGCAATCCGTTTTTGCTCTACACGCGGGAAGACGTGGACCACAACGGGGTCATCGATGGGGCGGACCACGTGTTCGATTCCGCGTTGCCTTCGCTTTATCCGTCGGCGTTCTTCGCGAAGATACCGACACCGGGGACCACAGCGCCTTCTCCGGTGGCGATCTCGCCGGGGTTGACGATTTACAAGGACGTCGTGAGCACTGCGGGTGCGGCGGCGGACCTCACGGTTCCGTCGGCGGAGGCGATTGTCGCGGTGCGTCCGGCGACGATTTGTCTCGACCCTTTGAACGTGACCAAACCGGGCGCGCTGGTCGTCACCCACCAGACGGACAAGGCGGGCAATCGAATCATCGCGGACGAAGCGGCGCTCAAAACGGCTTTGAAGGCCCAATTCGGCCGCCAAATGGACATCGTTTACGGATGCTTGCCCATCGGGGCCTATGCGATGAATCTGCTTTATCCGAGCGGGCAAGCGTGGACCACGCCGAATGAAGCAGGGCATTGCGCTGCGACGGAGCCGCAAGTGGGAACCACGTGCGGCACCCGACCGCTCCTGGTATCGCAGTCCGCAGTGCTCGAGATCGTGGCGCCGGGGGATGCGGGTTATTGCACTACGCATCCGGTGCCTGGGGCTTGCGCGCCATAGGACAAAAGTTCCGGCCGTAGTGTCAATTCCTCCCTCGGAGGATCCATTCCGAAATATCGCTCACGACCCCCTCGTCGACGTGCCCCGGCTGCTGGTATTCCGCGGGTGTTGACATGCCTGAACCGCCGACGAAAAGATGATTCAATCGTGGGTACGTCTTGAGCACCGCCGCTCGATTGCCGGTGAGCGCTCGTTTCCACCCGTCGAAGTCTTTCATCGTAACTTGGTAATCCCGCTCGCCCTGCAACACGAAGATTCTACAGGACAGCGCCTGTGCGGCCGATGCAGGTGCGTAGTCGCGTATGTCCAAGAAATACGCCCCCTTTGCGCGTCCACCGGTTGGCCATGCGACGTCCTGTTCGGCTCGTAGATTCGGGTCCTCCACCGTTTGCTTGAACTGCTCGGCTGCATTCAACGCCTCGGCAATTTTCGTATTCTTCGGTTCCAGCGAAGCGAAGTAGGTCAATTGATCGATGAGAGACTCTTCGAGTGGTCGCGTCGAGCCGGCCAGAATCACGATGCCCGCAAGATTCGGATTCGCCCGGGCTATCCTCGGCGCCAGATAGCCTCCTTGGCTATGACCAATTACGAATAACTCGTTGATATCTATTTTGCGTGTGTGACGAAGGAGCTCAATCGCGTCGTGCGCGCCGTCCAGGACTTCTTCCTTCTGGGTCACGATTCCCGAGGGTGCGTAACGACTTCGCTTCTCGTAGCGGAGAACGGCGACCCCACGGCTCGCGAGCCCCCAAGCGAGGTCTTTGAACATCTTGACGCCGCCTACGCTCTCGTCCTCGTCCATCGGACCGGAACCATGGACGAGCACGACCGCCGGAAACGGTCCGTTTGCCTTCGGTAAGGTGAGAAGGCCGGGTAAGGCAGGGTTGACGCCCACCTTGAGGTCCTGCTCATCCCAGGCATCTGAATTCGCATACGTGGGAGCGGTCCATGCTGGAAGAAAGAAGAGTCCCGCGATTCGGTCTCGTGCGTCGTAGACGATCTTGGCCACCAGCAGGTCATGTTCAAACCTACAGGTCACCAGGACAATCTGAAAATCGCCCTGAATTTGCGAGTGAGCCTCTTCAACGCTCCGAAACGGACCGGCGGTCGCCTCGAGTTTCTGCCAGACTGCATGAAGTTCGGCCGATGGCATCACCCTCGACATCGTCTCGTCGAACGGGGTCCGCGGATGGTCCCATTCCCCACGGGCTAGCTCCTCGATGAATGTTCGCGCTTTGGTATCCACCGACAACACCGCTTTGTTTGTATTCTGCATCGGAGCAACGGACAAGGCTTGATGCAGTAGTGCCAACTAGCGGATCGCGATCGGATTGATGATCGACTGCACCGTCCCCGTCATCTTCGGGTGCCCGAGGACGAACATGAACTCGTACACCTTGTCCTTGGCCAGTGCCGCGTCGACGATGTTCTCCAGCACGTAAATGCCCTTCTTGACCAGCAGCCACTGGTCGACCTCGAAGGTGCCCGCGCCGGGCTCGAAGGGGATCACCTCGACCGGCCAGGTGTCGGTGCCCACCGCCACGATGCCCTTGTCCGCCAGGTATCGCGCGGCGTCGCGGTTGATGCCGGGGGCGCCGGCCATGAATCGCTTGTTGTCCTTGCCGACCAGGTCGAGCCAGCCCGTGTGAAAGAGGACGACGTCCCCTTGTTCGATGGTCACGTGCTCCTCGCGGGCCATCGCCTCGATGTCGGCAGCGCCGATGGCCGTCCCCTCTTTGACGATGTCGGTGCCCAGGTGGGCCGCCATGTCGAGCATCACCCCGCGCGTGACCATGGGGGGCACTTTTTCGAGCCCGAGCTTCTTCAGACCGTGCACGGTGAGCAAATCGGCTTCCTTGTTGCCGTTGTAAAAGACGTTGTCGATGCCCACGTGACCGAGCCCATTGAGCTGCGTGCCCACGCCCATCCACGCCTCGATCATGTCGTCGTTGTAGGTCAGGTGGTTTCCGCCAATCGGCTTGCCGCCGGGGTTGTCGGGTTCGGTCATGTAGAGGCGAAAGCTCCTGTGTCCGAAGGCAGGGGTCTCGCCGTTGACCTCCATGCCGAGCGAGTAGGTCTTGCCCGCCGTGATGAGTTTGGCCGCCTTCTGAACGAGCTCGGGGCCGAGTCGGTTGGCGGCGCCGATTTCGTCGTCGGGGCCCCAGGGGCTGCTCCCCGCTTTGGGCGGCTCGCGCACGTCGACGCCGGGCTCGTCTTTGCCAGCGGCCTTCGATGAAGCTTCGTGGGAGCACGAAAGAGGCGCTGCGATTCCCAAGGTGACCGCCGAGAGGCCGAGCATGGTTCGGATTTGCATGCGCGAATCATGGGCCCGGGCAAAAGACCGCGGGAGCTTGCGAAGTTGCGCAGCAAGATGGCATTTTTGCCGCCATGAACTGGGACGATCTGCGCTACCTCTTGGTGCTCGGACGCGCGCTCCATTTGGCGCGTGCGGCCAAGGCCCTCGGCGTCGATCAGAGCACGGTGCGGCGGCGGCTCGATGCGCTGGAGACCGCGCTGGGCGGCGCGCTCGTGGATCGCAGACGCGAGGGGTGGCGTCTCACGGCGCTGGGCGAACGCGTCGTGACCCATGCGGTGAGGCTCGAAGCGGAGATCGCGGAGATGTCCCGGCTCGCGAGCGCGAGCGATGACTGTCCCGAGGGCGAGGTGGTGCTCACCGCGGGCGAGGTCGTGATGGCCGAGCTGGTGGTCCCTTACTTGGCCGATTTTGGTGCGCTTTTTCCTGAAATTAGGCTCGATTTGCGGGCGAGCAACCAGGTGCTCGATCTCGCGCGCGGCGAAGCGGATCTCGCGGTGCGCATCGTTCGCCCGGCGGAGCTGGCGCTGGTGGCGCGGCAAGTCGGTTCGCTCGGGTTCGCCCTCTACGCGTCGCCGCGTTACCTCGCAAGCCACGGACGGCCCTCGCCCGCGGGCGATCTGCACGGTCACCGCATCGTCACCTTCGATCGTTCCCTGGCGGGCTCGCCCGAGGCCAAATGGCTTGCCGCTCGGGCGGCGCCGTCGGACATCGTCGCCCGAAGCTCCAGCCCCTTCGCCATGATCGCCGCCGTGCGCGCGGGCCTGGGAATCGGCGCGATCGCATGCGCTTTCGTCCACGGCGATCCCACACTGGTGCGCGTCTCGCAGCCGCGCGAGCTCCCCGAGCGGCCCATCTGGCTGGTGGGCCACCCCACATCGCTCCACGCCTCCCGCGTACGCGCGGTCTGGGAGCACCTCGTGCGCGCATTCGAAGGCGACGGCCCGCGCCTGCGCGGCTATGAGGAGAACCGCTAAAGGCCAATCGCGCGCGCCACCTCGAGCGGCTTCAGGATCCGCAGGATTCCTTCGAGCAGGTAGTAGTCTCCGTAGGGCACCGAAACCTCGACGCCGTCCTCGGCCGGACGGTTGCGCGTGGCCCGCGCGACGATGGGATCCGCCCGGGTGGACTTGATCGTCAGGCAGGTTTGCGCGATCGCGGTGAGGATGCGGAGCGCCGCCGCGCGGTACCATGATCGCTGCGAAGCGGTTGCCAGGTCGAGCAGGCCACACGCCATGATCGCGCCGGCCGAAGCGTCTTTGATGTCGTTCGGCGCTTGCGGGGCGAGGTAGTCCCATACGGGAACGTTGTCCGGCGTCAACGCGCTGAGCGCGAAATCGGCCATCCGGATCGCAGTGGCCAGGAACCGCGGATCACCGGTGCGACGGTACATCGTGGTGAATCCGTAGATGCCCCAGGCCTGTCCACGCGACCAGCACGAGGTGGGGCTATAGCCCTGCACAGTGTTCGGCCCGATGGGCGCGCCCGTGGTCGGGTCGAAGTCGAAGACGTGCGGGGTCGAGCCGTCGGGGCGTAGGAATACGCGCTGCGCGGTCTTCGCGTGCTCGATGGCGATGTCGAGGTACGTCGGGTCGCCCGTCTGCTCGCTGGCGAAGGCCAGGAGATCGAGGTTCATCATCGTGTCCATGATGACGCGACCGGCGTTGTTCGGGTCATTGAGCGCGCCCCAGGCGCGGATGAAGTGACCATTGGCGTTGTAACGCTGGATCAGCGACGACGCGGCCTGGATGGCGCCGGTACGCCATTTGTCCTCACCCGTCAGCCGCCACGCGGTGACCCACGATGGGTAAAAGAGAAATCCAAGGTCGTGTGTTCCAGTGTCTGTCTGCCTCGGTGCGAGCTTGTCCGCCCAACTCTGGGCGAGCGTCTTGAACTGCGGGTCCCCGCTGTACAACCACGCGAGCCACAGCGTTCCGGGCCAGAAGCCGCCGACCCAGTCACCATCCTGCGTATAGGTCCATTTCTCGAACTTGGAGACCAATGGAAACGACGGAATCGTCGGCGCGACGCTCCGCAGTTTGGTGATCGCGTATTCCGCGGCCGCCTTCAATGCCCTTGCGTCGCCGCCTCCAAACGCGGCGGCCGTTGTGGTCGTGGTGGTTACGAGCGTTCCAGCCGCCACCGCGGCGCCGGCTGCACTGGTCAACAGAGCGCGTCTGCTCAGACTCAAGGTGCACCTCCATCCTCAGGAGACCTTCATCACGAAATGCCCGAGGCTTTCTTACACAGCGGCAAGGCCGTTGTACACGCCATCGGCGTTCACGGCTGTGAATTAATTCGTGTTGCACATACATCCATGCGTGCTTCCCGCACGCGAGAAACCTGCTCAGCCGGCCGCGTGGTCGAGGAGCGGGCTACGGCTCGGAGGAAGCATCTCATCGGGCATTCGAGAGCTGGGCCGGTACCACTTGGTGATTGCCGTAGTGCGAATGACGCATAGCCACGTCACATTGCTACCTGGGCGCGTTGGGATTGGGATTGGGATACATATCGGTCTTCCAATTCGGGCGAAATTCGTCCGGAATCGGATTGTCGGGGCGCTCGTCGTCCCAGACGATGGAGGCGATCCACCAACGATGCCCGTGGTAGACGAGCTCGACGCTGTTGATGCCGCGATTGGTCACCGGGCCACCGGCAGTTTGCCGGCTTTCGTACGTGCTGAACACGTGCGCCATATTGCCGAAGCGTTGCGTCTCCCGATGGATCTCCTTCTCGTAGAAGCCCTTCTCCGTGAGCGTGCGATCGTAGAGCTCGACGAACTCCGGTTGGCTGACGATGCGCAGGACCGCTTCATGGTTCTCGTTCGCGGACATGATGAAGAATCGGACGTCGGGAACGTACAGGTCGCGATCGCGCGACCATTGACGCGGTTGACCGGCAGGGCCGCTGAGAACGTCGTACATGGCGCCGATGATTGCGTCGATGCTCAGGACATCCTCGGGGTGGGCGGTCGTGGCAAGAACCTCGGCGTGCACGACCTTCCCACTTGATTGCGCGCAGCCAAAACACGCGCCAAAACACACGAGCGATGGGAGCAGTGTGGAGACGAGCGACGCGAAGGGCCATCTTTTCATGTCGCGCTATCTCTACACCCTCGGGGCCCGGAGATCGCTCACGATCGGAAGGCGGAGCACGGACCGCGACGCTTGACTTCTCCCGGTGTCCTCGACAATGATGACGCTGATCCGCAAAGACGCGGACATCCTTGGCACCACCCGACAGGAGGACGCATCATGCGGAGCAAGCCGATAGCCTCTCCACCCCAGTCCTTCCCCTTGCGGGGGAGGGAGCTGACGACGGGGATCGCACTGATCACCTCGGTGGCTCTATTGGCCTGTGACGCGCCTCCCGCGACGGGGGAGGGTAGCGGGGCAGAGAATCTCTCTGCACCCAACTCGACACCGCCCATCAACGATCTCGCGAAGACACCTTATCAAGGTTGGAATACCTTTTTCGGGCTCAATGCGGACTTCAATGAGCAGATCATCGAGGCCGAGGCAGACGCCCTGGTCAACCGAGGGCTGAAGGCCGCAGGGTACCAGTACGTGTGGATCGACGGCGGCTGGTGGAGCGGCACGCGCGATTCGGCCGGGAATATCACGGTGAATGCGACGCAGTGGCCCCACGGCATGAAGGCGGTGGCCGACTACATTCACGGGCTCGGCCTGAAGGCTGGCATCTACACGGACTCCGGAATCAACGGCTGTGGGGGCCCCAACCAGGGGAGCTATGGCCACTACCAACAAGACGTCGACCAGTTCGCCGCGTGGGGATACGACGCCGTGAAGGTCGACTTCTGTGGCAGCGAGAAGATGGGCCTCGACCCCGCGACGCAATACGGGCAGTTCCGCGACGCGTTGCTCGCCAACAGCAGCCACCGGCCGATGCTGTTCAACATCTGTAATCCCTTCGTGCCGTTCACCGGCGCGCCTCCTGGGAAGACCGCTTACGACTCCTACAAATTCGGCCCGACGACGGGAAACTCCTGGCGCACCGACACGGACGTGGGCTTCCCGCGCAACGTCGTCTTCGTCGACGTTCTGCGCAATCTCGATGACGACGCCAAACACCCGGAAGCCGCCGGCCCCGGCCACTGGAACGATCCGGACTATCTCGTTCCGGAAAACGGCATGACCGACGACGAGGCACAAGCCCAGTTCTCGATGTGGGCCATCGTCGCCGCGCCGCTGGTCATCGGCAGCGACGTGAAGGCGCTCTCGGATAACACCATCGCCAAGCTGACCAACCGTGAGTGGTTGGCCATCGACCAGGACCCCATCGGCATCCAGGGCACGGCCATCGCGACCTCGGGGAACACGCAAGTGTGGACGAAACCGCTCTCCAACGGCGAATGGGCGGTCGCGCTCTTCAACCGCGGCACCACCGCGCAGGTCATCTCGACCATCGCAAAAGACGTGGGCCTGCCGTGCTCCGACAGCTACGCGCTGCGCGACGTCTGGCAACACACGACCACGGAAACGGCAGGCAAGATCGCGGCGACGGTCGCCCCGCACAGCGTGGTGCTGCTCCGCGTTTCTCGACATGGCGATGTCGCGAGCACCGCGCCGTCGGTGGTCGCCGCACCGGCCAACATCACGTCGGCCGCGCAGGCCGTGCTGCCGCTGGTGGAGCCGGGAAGCACTTTCTCGGTGTCGACCTCGTTCGCGAACAACGGGCGACTCACGGTCAGCGACGCGAAGTTCACATTGAGCGTGCCCGCGGGTTGGACCGCCTCCGCGGTGGGCACGACGACAGCCAGCAGGCTCCGCACAGGTGAGGCACTCAGCGGCAAGTGGCAAGTCACCGCGCCAGCGGGCACGGTGCCGGGTCCGAACCCCGTCAAGATTTCCACCAGCTACACGTGGTCGAACGCGACCCATCGATCCCAGGAACACGTCGCGATCGACCAGAGCAGCACAATTCAAGTCCCCAACGCGCCGCCGTCCGCCACCAGCGCGCTCAGTCATCACCCCTGGCTCGATGGCATCAGTGGCTACTTGGTGCCGCGCGTGGATCGCGAGGTCGCCGGCGGCGGATCGCTGGTCATGGTCGGCACGACCTATCCCGATGGCATCGGCACCAACGGGCCATCCGCGATCAACTTCTACGTGGGCGGCGCCTGTACCCTCCTCACGGGTACGGTCGGCATCGACGATTCCGTGAACTTCGATCCCAATGGCGGCACGTCGGTCTTCCAGGTCTTCGGCGACGGCGTGAAACTCTACGACAGCGGCCTGGTCACCCGCACCGCGCCGCAAGCGATGTCCGTCAATCTGGGCGCATCGAAGGTGCTCACCTTGGTCGTCGGCGACGGCGGCGATGGTGGATACAACGATCGCGCAGACTGGGGGCATCTGCAGATCACTTGCGGTGCACCGGTCTCGACGATCCCAGCCGGCCCTTGGCCGCACTACGTGGCACCCGTCGACGAATCCGCGACGGCCACCAGCGCCAACGACGGAAACCCGGCGAGCGCCGCCGTCGACGGCGACGTCACCACGATTTGGCACTCGCAATTCAGCCCCGTGCACGATCCGTTACCCGTCTCCTTCACCCTCGATTTGAAATCGGCACAGACGGTCACCGGCTTGACCTATCTGCCACGCTTGGACGGGACCATCAACGGCACGATCACCAGCTACGCCGTCGACGTGAGCACCGACGGCGTGAACTTCACCGCGGCGGCCCCGGCGGGGTCCTGGCCGCAAGACGCGTTGCTCAAATCCGTGCAGATTGCACCGGTCTCCGGGCGATACGTGCGGCTGACGGCCAGCGCGGGCGCATTCGGTTATGCCTCAGCCGCCGAAATCGCGGTCGCCATCCGTCCGGCCAAGTGACCCGGTGACGCGATAACAATTCGGGTACCTCCATCGTCGATGCGCGTGGCATGAATAGGCCATGCGCATCGCACTCTGTTCGGACGAACCTTACGCCGTACACGGGATCATCGAAGAGGAGCTCGTTCGGCGAGGCCACGA
>Ga0137416_10000773_pt1 | contig 15465 bp, 14 predicted proteins | sample CZODoug3_1_1_16f_FD_108282 | JGI IMG/M metagenome (GOLD analysis project Ga0137416, IMG submission 108282) | Vadose zone soil fungal communities from Angelo Coast Range Reserve, California, USA - CZODoug3_1_1_16fungal (Illumina Assembly) | ecosystem: Environmental > Terrestrial > Soil > Vadose...
CCGGCGGGGTCGAAGCGGTAGCGGTAGTGGAGGTCCAGGATCGGGGTGAGCTCGGTGGCGTGGATGCGCTCGATCCACGCGAACGGCGGCTCGTCGCCCTGGCGGCCGAGCCCCGCGGCGCGCAGGCGCTCGGCGATCAGGTAGAACTCGGAATCCTGGCCCGGGCGCGCGACCGCGACCGTGACGCGTGGCCCCGTGTCGTCACGGCCGACGCGCCGGCGCGAGTAGAGACGCCAGACGAGCAGGAGCACCAGCGGGATCAGGAGCCAGGCCGCGTGCCGGCCGATACCGCTGTCGTCCTCGCTCCAGCGCCAGCGCGCGAACAGGAACCCGGCCCACGACCAGAGATCGCGCACCGGCTCCAGGAATGACGCCTCGCTCTGCTCGGCGCCGGCCCAGGCCGGCGGGGTCGTGTCCACGTCGCGCCAGGCGCCGTTGACGTAGGCGAGCGTCCACGAATGCGCGTGGCGCGCCCGGACGACGTAGCGCTGCTCGAGGCGGCTCCACTCCTGGACCGAGAAGCCGACCGCGTAGCGCGCCGGGACGCCGGCCGCTCGCAGGAGCAGGGTCGTCGCGGTGGCAAAGTACTCGCAGTGCCCGGCGCGCGCGTTCAGCAGGAACTCCTCCAGCGCGGACTCTTTCCGCGGCCGCTCGCCCCGCCAGGTCGAATAGCGGAAGTTCCGCCGGAAGTAGGCCGCGACGGTCTCGACCTTCTCGGTCGCCGGGCCGCCGGCGAGATTCAGGTCCGCCGCGATCCGGGAAACGATCGCGGCCTCGCGCGGCGGCACGTGCAGGTCGGCGTCGATCGGCGGCCCGTCGAGCGGCCCGTCGGGAGCGAAGAGCGTCGTGTAGGTGACGAGCCCGAGTCCTTCCTCGACCCTCACCGCCCCGAGCCGGTTCCGGTGGACGCCGACGACCGCGAGGCGGTCGATCTCGAAGGCGCCGCCCGGCAGCGAGAGAACGCCGCGGCCGCGATTCAAATACGCCGAGACCGTGATCCGCTCGGCCGGGCTCCGGCCAGCCGCGAACCTCCACGTCTCACCGTCGGCCTCGGGCTGGACCGCGCTGAAGGCCGCGCCCGAGGCGAGCCATGCCGGCGAGTTGTAGACGTCGTAGCTGGCCTCGCGCAGCAGGAACGGCAGACGCAGGCCCTCGCGCGGCTCGACGCGCAGTATCGTGCGGTCCGAAAGCTTCAGGCGCCCGAGCTGGCCGATGGCCGTGGTCACTCGAAACGGGTCCGCGTCACCGCGGACCATGCTGAAGATGTAGTCGAACACGGTCTGCTCGACGACCTGCTGCGCCCGGTGAAGGGCGATGTGACCGGCGTAGCCCGCGGTGGCCGCGACGCCGAGCATCGGGATCCACCACAGCGGCGAGAATCGCCGCGAGCGCCAGGACCAGAGGGCCCAGCCCGCGAGGGCGCAGAGCCCGGCGTAGAACTCGGGCGTGCGTCGATTGGCGGCGCTCGCGGCGAGGATGCAGAGCGCGAAGTAGAGATAGCCGAGATCGACGAACCCGGGCCGGGTCTCGGGCGCGTGGGCCGCCTGGCGCCTGAGCGCCCAGAAGAACGCCGTCAGGGGAACCTTGCCGGCCGTGCTGTAGAGCTGGCTGGCGAACAGCGGAAAGAGCAGCAGCGGCAGCCACTGGAACAGGAGGGTCATCGCGCGCGGTCCGTCGGCGGCGCGTGACGTGCCGGTCGTCGAGAAGAGATAGATGCCGCTGACGACGATCAGCAAGGTGCAGAGGTCGGTGAGGCGGTGGAAGTCGGTGGCGGAGAGCTCGAGCCGCCACGTCAGCGCGCGCCCGGCCTCGACCAGCACCGCCAGCGGCAGGGCGAGGAACAGAAAGCCAGTCTGCCAGCCCCAGAAGAGGAGCGCGGCGCCGAGCAGCAACGGAGGCGGCGTCACACGCATGCGAGCCCCTCGGCGATCCGGCCGACTTCCAGGCGATGCACGTCACCGGGCAGCCGATCGAGCGTGCCGGGCTCGCCGACGACGAGCACCCGCGTCGGCGTGCCGAGCGCCTCCAGCTGGCGGACCAGCTCCTGGCGGGCGTCGTCCCAGGCGAGCAGCACGCACACGCAGCCGCTGAGCGAGTCGTGGCGGTCGATCACCGCGTGGTGGAGCGTGCGAAACGGCTTGTCTCGGCACGGGGCCACGCACGCCAGCACTTCCAGGAGCTGCTCGGTGTGGGCGACGCCGCGGCCGGCCGTGAAGCAGTACGCCTCCGGCCCGACGAACATGAGATCGAGCAGTGACTCCTGCGTCTGCATCGAGATCGCCACCGACGCCGCGACCGAGACCGCTTCCTCGAAGATCGGGTCGCCGAGGTGGCTCGCGAACGTGTCGAGGATCAGCGCATGGCGCACGAAGAACTCGTCGAGATATTCCTTGACGACCGGCCGGCCGACGCGGGCCCAGCTCTTCCAGTGGATACGGCGCATCGGATCGCCGGCGCGGTAGTCGCGCAGCGACACGAACTCCTCGGAGTCACCCACGGTGGACGCGAGCGCGACGCCACCCGGCTGATATTTCCGGGTCCCCGACAGTCGGATCTCCGCCATCGGATATCGCTTCGGCAGGACCAGGAGCGATTGCGGGAGCGTGATCGACTTGAGCGCCTGCACCAGCCCCAGCGGGTCGGGTCGCGCGATGGTGACCCCCTGGAAGCGCAGGTGGCCGCGGCGTAGCGGGGTGATCTCGAGCGTCACCTCGGTCTCGGCCGCGGCGGCAAGCACGGGCAGCGGCCGCGGCGTGATGACGGCGCCGCGCTTCTGCGAGACGAGCCACGCCCAGCGTGGATAGCCGACCTGCCGGTCGAACCAGTTCCGTCGCTCCTCGCCGGGCTCTCGCGCCGTCACGAACTCCTCGAACGACGGGCGCGGATCGGTGAGCTCCTCCAGCAGCACGAGGCCGTCCTGGCTTCGGCCCGATTGATTGGTGATCACCACGCGGTACGTCACCGGCGCGCCAGCCGACGCGAAGCGCGGCAGGATTCGTCGGGCCGTGAAGCGCCCGCGGAACACCAGGCTCGAGGCCGCCGAGAGGGCGACGAGCGCGAGCACCAACGTGAAGACCTGGTAGCCCACGGTGCGGTTCGTGTCCAGGCCGATCACGACAGCGGCGCCCAGCACGCCCAGGGCCAGGGAGCCGGCGCGCGTGAACCGCCGGTCGAGCCGGTACTGGAACGCCGAGAAGGAGCTGAACCAGCGGTACAGGAGCCGCTTCATAGAGAGCCGCCGACGCCCTACGACGGCATCGGGATCTTTGCGAGGATCTCCTCGACGAGGCCGGCGGTCGTCACGCCGGCGAAGCGCGCCTGCGGCTCGACGACCATGCGATGCGCGATGACGGGCACCGCCATCTCGCGGACGTCCTCCGGAATGACGAACTCGCGGCCCTCGGAGAGCGCCAGCGCCTGCGCGGCCTTCATCAGCGCGAGCGAGGCGCGCGGGCTGGCGCCGAGCTGAATCCCGTTCGCGGCGCGTGTCGCGCGCACGACGTCGACGGCGTAGCGCTTGAGCTCGTCGCTCATGCGGACTCCGGCGGCGCGCCGGCGCACCATCAGCACGTCGTCGATCGACACGCACGGCGCCAGGGTGTCGATCGGATGGCGCTGCGCCTGCGCCGAGAGAATGGCCACCTCGTCCTCCGGCGCCACGTAGCCGAGGCTCAGCTGCACGGCGAACCGGTCCATCTGCGCCTCGGGCAACGGATACGTGCCCCGGAACTCGACCGGATTCTGGGTGGCGATGACGAAGAACAGATCCGCCAGGAGGTACGAGCTGCCCTCGACCGAGACCTGGCCCTCGGCCATCGCCTCCAGGAGCGCCGACTGCGTGCGCGGCGACGCGCGGTTGATCTCGTCGGCCAGCAGCACGTTGGTGAAGACCGGGCCCTCGTGGAAGTGAAAGGCGTGGTCGCGCTGGTCGAACACGGACACCCCGAGGATGTCCGACGGCAGGAGATCAGGCGTGAACTGGATGCGCTTGAAGCGACCGCCGATCGAGCGCGCGAGCGCCTTCGCCAGCGTGGTCTTGCCCGTGCCGGGATAGTCCTCGAGCAGCACGTGGCCGCCGCTCGCGAAGGCGGCGAGCAGCCGCCGGATCGCGCCGGACTGGCCGCGCATCACGGTCTCGACGTTCTGCGCGAGCTTCTCGAAGACGTCCGTGGGCTGGAGGCTCATGCCCCAACTCAGCGTTTCCGCCGAAGGCCGTCGATCAGGTCGAGCACGCGCAGGATCTCGTTGCCGTCGCGGACCATCTCGCGATCCCCGGCCTGACCCCAGCGCAGGACGCCGTCGCGGTCCACGACGAAGGTCGAGCGATACGCGACGTTGCGATCGACGTCGAGCACGCCGTACGCGCGGATCGCCGCACGGTGCACGTCGCTCAGGAGCGGAAACGGGAAATTTCGCGCCTTCACGAAGGCGGCGTGACAGAACGGACTGTCACCGCTGATGGCGAGCACGGTGGCGCCCCGTTTGGTGATCTGGTCGGCGACCCGGCCCAGGTCGCTGAGCTCGGGCGTTCAGATTCCCCCCCAGTCGTAGCAGTAGAAGACGAGCACGACGTCCGACGTGCCCTTGAAGTCGGCCAGGGACGTCTCGCCGCCCGTACTGGACGGCAGTGAGAAGCCCGGCGCCGCCTGACCGAAGCGGAGACCGGTCACGAGAGGCCCTGGACCCGTTCGATGCTGACGCGACTGGTCACGCGACGCCTCATGGGGTGTTCTTCCGGTATACCACGTCCGGCACCCTGGCCGGAAAGCCCGGGTATCATCTCCGAACGCGGGAATTCGCGCCGCCGCGAGCGCGAGAATCGGCGCGTGAAGCGTGGGGCCGCGGCGGCGCGCTCCGCGATCGCCGCACGCGCGAGGGGCCGCGGTGGTTCGAGTCGTCCGCGCGCCGCGCGTGGGTCAGTGTGAGCCCGTAACCGGCCACCAGATCCGGTAGCCGCCGGCGCCGCCGGCGCCCACCTCTCGCGTCTCGGATTTCCTTCGTGGGCTGAAGAGCCTGATTGCTAGCGTGTCTCCCCGAAAGGTTGTTTTTTCAGGGGGAGAGCGATGGACGATCCCGGCGGACGATGGATCGAGTTCACGACGCAGGACGGCCGCACCAGCCGCATGCGAGTCGATCAGATCGACACGGTGATGCGCGCGAACGGCGGCGACGCGGGCGTGATCCACACGAGCCTGGGCGAGCTCATCCGCGTGCTCAACGTCGCCCACGTCCTCAAGCAGTGGAGGCACCGGCTCCTCTTCATCGTCTCCCGGCAGGCGACCAGCTATCACGGCTATCTCCACCGCGCGTTCTTCGACGTCGATTGGGCCGAGGTGATCCTCGACCGGCGGCACAACGAGCGGCGTCAGCAGGAATCGCCGTGGATGGTCGATCGGCGCGGCCGCGGCCGGCGCGCGCGCCCCGACGTCGACGCGCGCGTGCGCGCGTTCGGCTGGGCGATCGTGCGGGTCAACCGGGCCTAGGCGAGCTCGGACCAGAGCGCCCCGAGACGCTGCAGCGTCGCCGGGGGCAGCGGCCCGCGGTTGACCGCCGCCGCCGCGGCCTCGAGATGCTCGAGGCTCGAGTAGCCGACGAGGACCGTCGAGACCGCATCGGAGCTCACCGCGAGACGGATCGACGCCTCGATCAGGTTCCCCGCGTGTCCTTCTCGCACGAGCGCGCCCAGCCGCTGCGCCCGCGTCACGTCGGTGCGGTAGTCGGGCGCGGTCGCGATCGGGTCCACCGAGGGCACCGCGACGGGATGACGCGCCTCGACGCCGCTCAGCGCGCCGGCGGCCAGCACGCGAATGACGATGACACCCATCCGGCGCTCGCGCGTACGATTGAGGAGACCGCCGAAATCCTGCGCGGGGAATCCTGATGGCACCGCGATCCCGGCGCTCGGGTTGAGCAGGTTGTAGCAGACCTGGGCCGTATCGATCGTGCCGGAATCGATCGCCTGGCGCAGCGCCCGCGTCTCGCCGAGCGCGGTGATCCCGCAGAACCCGACCTTCCCCTGCTGGCGGAGCTTCTGCACGGCGGGCACCACTTCGTTCAGGACGTCGCCGAGGCTCAAGGCACCGGCGCCGCGCGCGGACTCGATCCGGTTGTGGAGCTGGAACAGGTCGACGCGCTCCATGGCGAGCCGCTTCAGGCTCTGGTCGAGCGAGCGGGCGACCGCCCCGGGGATGTCGTGAAGCTCGTGCGGGTCGAGACGGAACTTCGTGCCGACCTGCACGCGCGCCTTCAGCGCCTTCAACACCTGGCCGAGATTCCGCTCGGACTCACCGTCGCCGTAGGACGGCGCGGTATCGAAGTAATTGACGCCGAGCTCCATCGCCCGCGCGACCGCGCGCTCGCGCTCCGCCGGCGTCCCCCGGATGATGAGCCCGCCGACGTTGCCGCAGCCGAACCCGAGCGTCGAGACCGTGAGACCCGTCTTGCCGAGACTCCGAGATTGCATGGGTGTGCCTCCTCTGTGCGTCGCCGGCACTATTCGCCGACGCTTTCGCGGTTGTCAAGTCGGGCTCGGCGTCGCGGCCCCGCGGCTCTTCGGGTACAGTTGTGGCAGACGCCGGTCGAGCGCGTCGGGAGGTGTCCATGGCCCCGTCGTACGTCACCGAGAACAACGAGCAGCGCGCGCGCCTGCGCGCCCTGGTCGAGCGACTGAGCGACAGCGATCTCGCCCGGCCGCTCGACGCCGGCTGGACCGTCGGCGCCGTCCTCGCCCACCTGGCCTTCTGGGATCAGCGCACGCTGGTCCTGATCGAACGCTGGGAGAAGGAAGGGCCGCGCACGCCTCCGCGGTCGATGGACGACAAGGACGTCGACTGGGTCAACGACTCGGCGAAGGCGCTCTGCCTGGCGCTACCGCCGCGCGCGGCGGCGCACCTAGCGCTGGCGACCGCGGAAGCCGTCGACCGGCGAGTCGAAGCGTTGTCGAACGAGCTCGTCGCGGCGAACGCTGCGGCCGGGCAGCCGCTGAACCTGTTCCGGGCCGAGCACCGTCGCGAGCACCTCGACGAGATCGAGCACGCCTTCGGTCAGAGCCGCGCGCGCTGACCACCCGGTGGGGGCAACGGGGAGTGGCGCTCGACCCGATCTTCGGTCAGAACCTGACGGAGATCCCGTACAGGACGTCGTGCCCGGTGAGCTCGGTCTCCGATCGGTCGTGCGAGAGACTATCCCGACCGAACTGCAGGAATCGGTAACCGCCATACAGCTCGGTGTTTCGTGTGAATCGCCACGAGAGCCCAGCACCCCAGCTGAGACCGACTGCGAGCGGTCCCTCACTTCTCGCACCCGGCTGCCCCGGACGAGACACGCCTTCGGCGCCGGGCACGAGCAGGGTCGGCCCGAAGGAAAGATACGGGGCCAGCGCCCCCAGCGCGGACGAGGTGGAGGACAGCGGCCACCGCAGCTTGAGGTCGAACGAGACGGCCGTGCCGAGCAGATCCGAATCGAGAAGGCGGTACGGGACGCTGCTCAGCGCGGGATCTTCGGTCGCGATCACCGGCCTGATCCCGAGGGTCGAGACGCGGAACCGCGACGTGTCGACCCCGAGCGAGAAGGGCTGAGACGGGTCGGGCCAGCGCTCGGTTTCCGGCCCCTCGGCGCGTCCCGCATCCGGGCTCACCGCGAGGACGAGCAAGCTCAGGACGAGCGGCACCGACCAGCGACGCAATCTCACCACAGCGGAGCAATCCTACCAGGCTGTCGGACCCCGCGCGAGCGCTCGGCGGACCGCCCTTACACGGAAGCCCGCTTCTCGAACACCAGCGGCTGATCCCGATCCTGACGCCCCTCGCGGAAGAGCTCCGGCGCGTTCGGCAGCTCGTAGTAGATCTCGAGGTAGTTCCCGTCGGGATCGTGGAAGTAGATACTCTTCTGACTCACGTGGTCGACGGCGCGGACGATCGGGATCCCGTGCTGCTCGAGGGTGAAATAGGCGTCCGCGAGCGCCGCCTCGCTTCCCACGTGGAAGGCGACGTGATGGACGCCCACGCCACCCGCCACCGGACGCGGAGCGCTTTCGGGATTCTGAACCGGGAAGAGGTCCACGGTGTGGCCGTGCCCCTCGAGCGCCATGAAGACGCCCCCGTGCTCCGGATCTTCCTCGACGACCTTGAGCCCGAGGATCGTCGAGTAGAAGGCCCGCGACCGCTCCACGTCGCTCACGCGCAACAGCACATGGCCGATCCCGTTGAGTCGAATCATCGTCGCCCCTCCTCGCTGGTTACCAGCGCCTCCGCCTTGAATCGTCGGAGCATCTCGACGTGCTCGGCGGGGGTCTTGAGGCCGAGCCCCACCGTGTGAACGCTCAGGTGCGTGACCCCGCGCATGTCGCGCCAGGCGGCCATCTCCTTCGCCCATTCCGCCGGCGGAACCTGCGCCAGGGTAAAGCGGCCCTCGATGCCGAAGCTCGCCAGTGAGCGGCCGGCTTCCTTGACGTAGCCGTGGACCCGATCGACGACGGCCTGCGCCGCGAGCCCCGGACGGAAGTGGGGCATCCAGCCATCGGCCACCCGCGCGGCGCGGCGGACGACCACCTCGCTCTCGCCGCCCATCCAGATCGGGATCGGCCGCTGCACCGGAAGGGGGTTGATTCCCGCGTCGGGAATACTGTGCCACTGGCCCTGTCGGCGTACCAGGTCCTTCGTCCAGAGGGTGCGCATGATCTCGATCTGCTCTTCGATGCGCTTGCCACGGGTCTGGAAGCTCTCACCGAGGGCTTCGAACTCGACGGCATTCCAGCCGACCGCGACGCCGAGGCGAAGACGCCCGCGGGAGAGCACGTCGGCCGTCGCCGCCTGCTTGGCCACGAGCGCGGCCTGCCGCTGCGGAAGGATCAGGATGCCGGTGACGAGCTCGAGGCGACGCGTCGCGGCCGCGAGGAACCCGAACAGGACCAGCGGCTCGTGAAACGCGTGGCGATACGTGTACGGCCCTTTCCAGCCGCCCGGGCGATCGGGGTTGGCGCCGAGCACGTGGTCGAACACCAGGACGTGCGTGTAGCCCATCTCCTCGACGGCCTGCGCCCAGTCACGAATGGCGTCAGGGTCCTGCCCGATCTCGACCTGCGGGAATACGACACCGATCTTCATTCCTGCCTCCGAGCGCCCGGACACCTCATGGGGGGAGTGTACCGTGGGCCAGGCGCCTCGAGGCTAGCGGGGCGGGCGGCGGAGGTCAAGCGCGCGATCCCGGCGCATGATCCAGAGCGCTCCGGCTTGTAGGATCAGCGCGGCCGCGATGGCCGCGGCGAAGGCCTGCGCGATGCCGGCCCGCTCGATCGAGAGCGCCAGGACGAAGAAGAAGCCGGCGAAGGCGAACAGTCCGAGCAGCAATCCGCGCAGCACGCGAATGGCCGGACCCGGTCCATCGAGATGATGGGCGAACCCCGCCAGGATGGCGCCGTAGAGGGGGTACGTCGCCAGCAGCCCCGTGAGTGAGGGGCCAAGCGCCGTGGCCAGCCCGGTCAGCAGGAGCACGACCGCGGTCGTCACGATCAATCTGGCCGGAATATCCCAGGGCGGCAGCGCCGCCGGCCGAGCGACGCCCGAAGCTCTCGGCATGAGGAAGAGCGCGACCACGAGGGTGCCGATCACGAGCCCCAGAAGGGGCACGAGCGTCAGGGTCGAGAGCTGCAGGAGGACCGTCGCCGCCGTGAACGCCAGACTTCCCGCGAGCAGCGCCATCGCCCAGTGGCGGCAGGCCAGGCGTCCATAGAGAACGCAGAACGCGGCTTGAGCGGCGGCACCGGTCATCGAGCCGACGGCCGCACCGGCCGCGAACGAGAGACCGTGGTCGAGGGCCAGGAAGAACGCGATCGGACCCGACGTGAGCGGGAATCCGACGAGCCAGCCGCTGACTCCCGGTCCCCAGCGGCGCCCCGCCATACTGACCGCCCCGATCAGGGTGGGCGTGAGCACGAGCTTGAGAGCCAGACCGTCCACGCTTGCCGAGCGTATCGCGGCGCGCCCCGAAACGGATAGTGAGAAGCGAACGAAGAGCTAGTGACAGGAATGCCGAGGGCGCGCCAGGACTGGCGGAGAGCAGGCGCTGGTCAGCGGGCGACGCGCCAGGTGAAACGCCGTCCCTGATCGCTCAGCTCGACGCCGTCTTCGCGGATTTCCTCGATTCGGAGCCGGCCGTCGATCGAGTCGCCCTCGCGGTAGCGACGTCCGTTGATGAAGACCATTCGCTCCGTGGGCACGTCAGCGTAGATCAGCGCCTCGAGCCTGAGCCCCGACGCCTCCGGGGGCGCCGCCGGTTTTGCCGCGGCGACGGGCGGCGTCGTCGCGGGTGCCGGTTGCAAGGTCGGTGTCCCGGAGCGAGGACTCGACGCCGGTTCCGGCGCCGGTGTCGCCGGGCGCGGACTGGGTGTCGGCGCCGGTGGTGGGCTCGGCTTGCCGGGATTCACGGTGGTCTTGTCCACCTTCGTCTCGACGCTCGGCAGCGGCTCGAGCTTGACGAGAGGGCGAGGGCTTTCCGTCGTCGGGGCCGGGGCGGCAACCGGCTCAGGCGGCGCGGCGACCGGGACCGGCCAGAGCCACCAGCAGAGCACGCCGGCCAGAAGAAACGCGTTCACCGCGAGCGCCGCGAGCAGCCGTCCCGATGTGGGGCTCCACGGCGATCGCGGCCGCGGCGCGGGCGACAGCAGTCTCTGAACAACGGGACCTTGCCGATCTCGCTGCTGGGCCGCTTTCGTGAGCGCGTCGAGGATGTAGGACATGGCTACGGTCGTACCCCGTTGAGTGAGGGACCGTTCGCTCCCGGCGCCGTCGCGACCAGACGGACCAGCGTCTCTTCACCCGCGATGCCATCGGGCACCAGCGCCTCGACCTGCTGGAAGACGGCGACCTTGCGCTTGAGCTCATCGTCGTAGATCTGGTTGGCCCTCGCCACCATCGGTTGCCAGTCGAGTGCGCCGAGCCGCTGACGAAGCCAGGTGACGTCGTGGCCCCCCATGCCGGGCTGGAGCGGCAGCGGCCCGGTCACCGGCGATCGCCAGGTCATCACGAACGGGCCGTCCCAGAAGCGCTCGACGTCGATGCTCGGCAGCGTGACCCGGCGCGAACCGATCTCGAGCGTCACTCGCTCGCCGTCGAGGCCCGCCAGGACGACGTGATGCTTCCTGCCGTCGGGTGTGGCGAGCTCGAGAATCGCCGGGAGATTGAGACGACGCAGCACCGTCCACGTTCCGGTCCGGGTCAAGCAGCGCAGGCCCGCCGCGCGCCCGAGCTCGCAGCCGCGATCGGCGTTCGCGCTCTTCGTGTCGAGCTTCGCGCTCCGCGCGTCGAAGCCCCAGAGCGCGTACAGGTTCACGAAGGCACTCGCCCGATCGGCGTTGACCTCGGGGTCGTCCAGGATCGACTCCAGGGTCGGCTCCGCCAGTCGTCGCTCCTCGGCAGTCGCGGCCGCGGCCGACAGCTCCGCCGACGGCGGGCTCTTCTCCGCTCGCGTGAGCGGCCAGGCTCCGAGGGAGCGGAGCCCGCCCGTCGCGATCAGCGCGATCGTGCTGCCCGCGGCGACCAGGAGCACCGCGGTCGCGGTCGCCGCGAGCCATGGGCGGTCCCGTCGCGTGCCCAGCACTTCCTTGGCCGCTCGGCGGACGATCGCTTCCTTGACCCGCGTCTGCCCGGTCGCGTAGGCGCCGAGCAGGGCGCGATCGCAAATGGTGTTCAAGAGGCGCGGGGTGCCGCGCGACAAGCGGTGCGCCGCGCGCACGGCCTGCTTGGTGAAGATCGCCTGGCGCTGACCGGCGATCTCCATCCGATGCGCCACGTACCGCTGCGACTCGTCCTCTTTGAAGGACCGCAGGTGATAGCGCGCGGTCACGCGCTGCGAGAGCTGGCGCAGGTTGCGTCGGGCCAGGATCTCCGCCAGCTCGGGCTGGCCGATCAGGATCACCTGGAGAAGCTTCTCCTTCGTCGTCTCCAGATTCGTCAGGAGGCGGATCTCCTCGAGCACGCGCGCGCGCAGGTTCTGGGCCTCGTCGATGATCAGCACGGTGCGCCGGCCACGCGCGTGAGCGTCGAGCAGCGCCTGGGACAGCGCGTCGACCAGTACCTTCAGGCTCGTCGTTCCGGCGGGATATGCGACGCGCAGCTCGTCGCACACGGCGGCCAGCAGCTCGACGGACGTGAGGCGCGGATTGAAAATCATGGCCACGTCGACGTCGGGCGGCAGCTGTTCGAGGAGCGCGCGACAGACCGTGGTCTTGCCGGTTCCCACCTCGCCCGTCAGCTGCACGAAGCTGCCGCCCTCACCGATCCCGTACAGCAGATGGACGAGGGCCTCCCGGTGCGCCTCGCTCAGATAGAGGTAGCGCGGATCGGGGGCCAGCGAGAATGGCCGCTCCGTGAGCCCGAAGTATGTCGCGTACATGGGTCGCTTGCCGCTATTGCCCCTTGAGGCGAACCTCTTCGTAGGCTGGAAAGGGTATCAGATGCATCGAGTCGAGCATGTGATCGGCGATGCGCGGCCCGACACCGCGTAAGGTGCGGTAGTCCATGATCGGCGCGAACATCACCCGGTCGATCGACAGTTGCTGGATGCGATGGAGCAGCCCCTCGCGCCGGCCGGCATCGCGCTCGCGCGCCTGCTGGTGGAACAGATCGTCGAGGTCGGGGTAGCCGCCGTAGGCGTTGCTCCCCTTGGAGTACATGAACGCTTCGACGCGGCTGGCCGCGTTGCCCGAATTGCCGACCGCAGCCATGAAGAGGCCGCGTAGTTTTTTCTCGCGCCAGGCGGCCAGGAACGCCGCGCGCTCCATGAGCCGCATCTTCGTCCGGATGCCGACCGCGCCGAGATAGTTGGTCGCCGCTTCCGCCGTCGTGACGAACGGCGGCGTCGGCACGAAGTCGCCGGCATCGATCCCGTTGGGGTAGCCGGCCTCGGCGAGGAGCTGCTTGGCCTTCTGCGGGTCATGAGGCAGTGCAGGCGCCTGCAGCGCGAACTCCATCACGCGGGGCACGATGACCCCGGCCGGCGGGCAATAGCCCAGACACGAGACCTCGTTGATCGCCTGGCGATTCAGCGCGTAGTTGACGGCCAGCCTCACCCGCCTGTCGTGCCACGGCGATTTGGGCTCCCACTGCTCGGCGAACTCGATCCAGTAGATCGACGCGTGCTTGGACGGGACGAGCTGCAGCCGCGAGTCACGCTTCACGTTCAGGGCGTCCTCGCCGTCGAGCGCGAAGGCGATGTCGGCTTCACCGTTCTTGAGCATCGCCACGCGCGTCGTTCCCTCGGGAACGCTCTTCATGACGTACCGCTTGACGGTCGGCACGCGGCGCCAGTAGCCGGGATAGGCCTCCACCACCACCTCGACGCCGGGCTTGTGGCTCACGAAGCGATAGGGCCCGGCGCCGATCGGATGCTTCCTGAAGCCCTCGTCTCCGACCTGGGTCACGTACTTCTTGGGGACGACGATCCCGGCGGCGGTGGCCGTGGTCCCGTAGAAGGTCATGAAGTCCGGCCAGGGCTCGTTCAGATGGAACCGCACCGTGAGCGCGTCGACGATCTCCACCTGACGAACGTGCGTCTGGATCTCCTTGGCGCCCGCGCCCCGGTAGCGCTCGAAGCTGAATTTGACGTCCTCGGTGGTGACGGGATCGCCGTTGTGGAACTTGAGATCGCGTCGCAGCTTGAACTCGTACACGAGCCCGTCGGGACTCTCCGTCCACGACTCGGCCAGGCTCGGCGACATCTTGCCCTTGCCCGGCAGCGGTCGGACGAGCGCGTCGTGAAGGGCGAGGAGGATCCCGAACGGCGTGATCTGGGCCGGCGCGGTCGAGGGGTCGAACCACGTCGGCGCGATCGTGACGTGCCAGGCGATGACCACGTCTCCCGTCGGCGCCGTCTGCGCGCCGACCTCCCGGACCACCCCGAGCGCCAGGACCACGAATGCCAGCAGCACGACCGTGCGCATGTGCCTCTCCCTCATGGGCCGATTCGCGTCAAGTGGCTTCCGGCGCGAGTATATTCGACTCGATGACCGTGCGCTGGCCTGGTCTCCTCATCGTCGCGGCGCCGCTCGGCGCCGGCTCGACCGCGCCTCCCCCGCTGGCGCCGCCGGCCGGGCTCTTGCCCGATCTCCCGTGACGCTCGGGGCATCGAATCGACGGCTCGCCCTGGAGTTCACACCCGCGACGGTGACGGTGGATGGATCAGTCTGACGCGACTGGACGAACAGAGATGATCGGAACCGGGTAAGTCAGAGGAACTGACCGCAGGGGCCCGTGGGCTGATTGGGCAGCACCAGGGCCCCACCTGCGTAGAAAGCTCAGTCGCGCGGGAGATCACATCTTGCCGTCGCCGTTGGACTGGAACCAGGTGTAGTCCCATACGCTGACCCGGTAGTTGTCGGTGGCCGGCAAGTTCGGAACCTCGAAGTACGCGCGCCCGAATCCGCCCACGCCTCCGGGCACGAAGGCGATGCGCTGACCGACCACGGCGCCTGCAGCGTCGACCGCCTGAGCGAGAACGCGCAGGTGGGTCACGAGCTCGCCATGGCGGTTGTAGACGTATCCGCTGACTTTTCTCGAGCTCTGGCTCTGGTCGGCCGCCGCCCACTCGACCGTGAAGTGCTGCTCCCAGCCGGCCGTCAGGGTCGTCGCCGTCATGCTGAGCGGAGGAGTGAGGCCGGTGCCCGCGCACGCGGCGCTCATCGTGACGATCAGTGCGACCAGGAGCCCGAGTCGAGTCGCCTTCATGAACATTCCCTCATGGTTTGGCACGTTCGCGACTTCACCGCTGCCTTTGATTTTACTCGTAACCCCTGGGCCCGGCACCCGGTTCCAGGCACGCCGCGTGTGGGGAAGATGTGCTAGCCTCTTCGAGCCAGACGAAGGGAGATCTCGATGCGCGCGATCTCGCCGTCGCGCCGGCACTTTCTGGCGGGCGCCGCCTCGGTGACTGCGGGACTGCTCCTGCCGCGGCCCGCACGGTCGGCTCAAGCCCCCGCCCGCCCGCTCGTCCCGCGCGAGACCTTCTTCGGCGATCCCGATGTCGCCTGGGCCCAGCTCTCGTTCGACGGCGCGTCGGTCGCCTACATCGCGCCGGTCGACGGTGTGAGAAACCTTTGGGTTGCGCCGGTCGGCGATCTCGACGCCGCCAGGCCCCTCACCCGCGCGACCGATCGCCCGATCAGCTACTTCTTCCAGTGGGCGCACACGAACCGCCATGTCGTGTTCTTCCAGGAGCGTGACGGTGACGAGAACTGGCGCGCCTCGAGCGTCGACATCCGCGACGGCACCGGCGTGCCGCTCACGCCCCCGCGCGGGGTGCGCGCCTGGGTGCAGGGGGTGAGCGAGCGCTTCCCGCGCGAGATGCTCTTCTCGCACAACGAGCGCGACAAGCAGTTCTTCGACCTCTACCGTGTCGATCTCGTGACCGGGAAGTCGGCGCGCGTGTACGAGAACAACCAGTTCGCGTGGATGGTTGCCGACAGCGCGTTCC
>Ga0137416_10000777_pt1 | contig 15442 bp, 18 predicted proteins | sample CZODoug3_1_1_16f_FD_108282 | JGI IMG/M metagenome (GOLD analysis project Ga0137416, IMG submission 108282) | Vadose zone soil fungal communities from Angelo Coast Range Reserve, California, USA - CZODoug3_1_1_16fungal (Illumina Assembly) | ecosystem: Environmental > Terrestrial > Soil > Vadose...
TGACGAGCATTTCCCGAAATTCCCGGCCGTCTCCGAAAAGGAGATATCCCGCGCCAAGATCGCTGGCGTTTTCCGTCGGGCATGGGTCGCGGAGCCGGCGCGTCCCGCTCGGCACCTGCTGAACTGATTACCGCTATGGATAGGTTCGTCGGTAAACGAGCTATGCAAGAGCGGGTCCTCGAAACGGTGGACTGCTTGTTCTATCGCGATGGCATCCGGGCGGTCGGCATGGACAAAATTACCGCGGAAATCGGGATCAGCAAGCGGACGTTGTACGACTATTTCCCGTCCAAAGATCGCCTCATCACCGCCTATCTCGCTCGTCGTCTGATACCCATTTCCATCTCCGAGAGGCCCGCGGAAGAGCAAATATTGGAGAGTTTCGTTCATCTCGAGCGAAGCCTTGCCGACGAGGAGTTTCGCGGTTGTCCGTTCGTCGACGCCGTCGTCGAGCTGAAAGATCCGGATCACGCTGCGAACGAGATCGCTCTCTCCTTTAGGAACCAGCGTCATAGCTGGCTTCTCGAACTGCTGGATCGGCTGCAAATAGCTCATCCGGAGAGCCTGGCCATGCAACTCATGCTGCTCATTGACGGCGCTACAGCGGCCGCCGTCATACGCAGAGATCCCAAGCTGGCCCGCGCGGCTCGGGACGCGGCGCGCGTTCTGCTTGCAGCCGCTGGCGTCGATTCTAATGATGTCTCGGCAAACGTCGGAGCAATCGCTGAAAAGAACAACCGATCGTGGGTCAACCAGGCGAAATGCCACCATGCGGATGTTTAAGTGATCGTTTGCAGACCGATCCATCAGATCATATTTGCGGCAACCTCTGGCCACCGTGACCTAAAACAGCGACCACCTTTGGAGAGTGTTCATGACAGACCAAAAGCGCGTCCTATGCTCGAGCTGCGACATCTATTGTCAGGTGGTTGCTGAGGTTTCCGCTAACGGCGCCGCTCGCATCAAGGCTACCGACAATGCTCCGTTTCGCGCCAACATATGTATGAAGGGCGTTCACGCACCTGAGGGATTTCTGCACCCGGACCGGGTCCGATTCCCGCTGCGTCGGGTGGGCGAACGAGGCTCTGGACGGTGGGAGCGAGTGACCTGGGACCACGCCTTGGACGACATTGCTGCGCGCCTTTCCGTGGTGACTGAGAAATACGGGCCAGAAGGGTTTGCCGTGTCCGCCAGTCCATGGAATGTCCAGTCCGACAGCGGCGTCGGCCGCCGCTTCATGAATCTGCTGGGTAATCCGAACTGGATGAGCGGAGTCGCCCTCTGCGCTGGCAATACTGCTGCGATCAATCGGATGGTCTACGGCTGGTTTCCTTACCCCGACTATCCGAAAACCAAATGTATCGTGCTGTTCGGCCATAACCCCCGAAAGCATAGCTGGACGCCGGTTTATAATTCCATTCGTGCCGCCCAACAACGCGGCGCAAAGTTGATCGTGTTGGACCCGCGACGCAGCGAGAACGCCGAGCTTGCGGATATATGGCTCCCATTGCGGGCCGGAACCGATGCCGCGATGTGCATGGGCTGGCTCAAAGTTATCATCGACGAAGGTCTCTACGATCAGGACTTCGTAGCGCAGTGGACCACGGGATTTGAAGAGTTTCGCGCCCGTGTCAACGAGTTTCCGCTCGAGCGTGTAGCCCAGATCACGGGAGTTGCCGCTGACAGAATTGCCGCGGCCGCACGCATGTATGCGACCACAACTCCAGGCGTCATTCCTTGGACACCGATCACAGACCAGCAGCGAAACAGCACGTCTGCAATTCGGCTGCATTGCGCTCTTCGTGCACTAACGGGAAATATCGATGTCCCTGGCGGCGAAGTCTTGCATGGATTTCATCCAGATATCATCTCCGAGAGCGAAATCGAACTCCACGATGAACTTTCTGAAGTTCAAAAAGCCAAACAGCTCGGTTCTCAAAAACATCCAGCGTTCACCTACCGGGGCATGCAGGCCCTACGAGAGCCGACGAAGCGAGTCTGGGGTAAGGAGTACGTCAACCTCATATCAGGCAGTTATATGGCTAACCCTTCCGCGGTCTTTCGGGCCATGGCGGACGGAATACCGTATCCGGTAAAAGCCTTCTTCACGCTCGGCAACAACACTCTTATGAGTTTTGCCAATCTGCAATTGATCTATCGCGCCTTGATGAACCAAGAGTTGGTCGTGTCGTTCGAACATATGATGACGCCGACCTCGCAATTGGCGGACTATGTTTTGCCGAGCGACAGTTGGCTGGAGCGTGCCAGCCTCTCCGATGGATTTGGATGGACCTCGATCTTCCGCCCTTCACAGAAGACGATGGACCCACCTGGCGAGTGCCGAAGCGTCTACGACTTTTGGCGTGGTTTGGCCACCAGACTAGGGATTTCCGACAGGTTTCCGTGGAAGAACTCGGAGGAACTTCTCGATTTTCGGGTGGCGGCGCTCGGACTGAATTTCTCTCAATTCGCCGAGAAGCATCCGTACCATATGAGAAAGCTTGGCTTCAAAAAATACGAAACGACGGGTTTCGCTACGCCGTCTGGGAAGGTCGAACTCAAATCAACTGTCTTGGAGTCACTTGGCTTCGATCCGCTACCCTACTATCGCGGGGAACCACCGCAGGATCCGGCGTTTCCATTCATGGCATTCACCGGGGTGCGCGAGGACGAGTTTTTCCAGACCGGTCACCGCCACATCGCCTCGTTGCGTTCGCGCCGTCCCGAGCCTGAGATCTTTCTGCATCCCAACGACGCCGCCACGATCGGGGTGGCGGGAGGCGAATGGATTGAGGTTTCGACGATCCAAGGGCGCTGCAATGGACGGACAGCCATACGCGATGACATGCCCGAAGGCCTGGTCCGCGTTCCTCACGGATGGTGGAAGCCGGAAATGCCGAAAGGAAAGAAGGAGCTTTCGGGCGCCTGGGAGTTCGCAGACGCACAGATTTGCCCAGACAATGACGACTATCTGGATATCGAGCAAGGAATCCCTCATCTGAAAGGCTTGCCTTGCGCGGTGCGTAAGTTGCCAAGCCGGCCAGAGTCCGATCGCGTAACTCAGCGGGCGCTGCCCGAGATCGTTACCGCCGAATAACTGCGGACTAGCTAGATGGTTACCCTTCGTTGTGGGCCGGTCTGACGGGCCCAGTTAATTCCGCAAACCTCATATTTAGCCGTTGAGGCCCAGCGGCCGCTCGAGGGACAGCCGCGCTTGAACGGGCAACGCAACGCTCGACCCCGACTTGGTCTTTGAAACCACCGGCTATTCCTGGGTGTCTCGAATGGTGGCGTATATGACCTTCTACGCGCGCAGCGCCGCGGTTAACTTTTCTGGAGGCTCCACTTCCGATCGATAAGGAAGTGGAGCCTGGTGTAGCGGCTCGATCAGCGTTCGTCTCATCTTGGCCATCGTTGAATCTGGCTGAGCCGTATTGCTGTAACGGAACGTCTTTGGGCTGCTCTCAGCACCAATGGTCGGTACGACAGCTTTGCGGCGGATGATTTGGAACGCTTGAAAGAACAATTTTAAAGAGGGGGAGCAAACGGTGACAATAGCTGACGTAGCGGGCGGTGGCGTCCGCGCCGAGGGCATGACTGCCGAGGAACGCAAGGTCATTTTCGCTGCTTCGCTTGGCACTGCCTTTGAGTGGTACGATTTTTTCATTTACGGAACGCTCAGCTCGTTTCTCGCCAAATACTTCTTCTCCAACGTGCCGCCGAATGTTGGCTTCATCTTTGCCTTGCTCGCGTTTGCGGCTGGCTTTGTGGTACGCCCATTCGGCGCTCTGATTTTCGGCCATTTTGGCGACCTGGTTGGACGAAAGTATACGTTCCTGACCACGATGACCCTGATGGGCATCGGCACCTTTTTCATCGGCCTGCTGCCGGGCTACGATACCTGGGGGATCGCCGCGCCGACCGTGCTGATCGGATTGCGCATGGTGCAGGGCCTTGCGCTTGGAGGCGAGTATGGCGGTGCGGCGACCTACGTCGCAGAGCACGCGCCAATGAACAAACGCGGCTATTACACCTCCTGGATCCAAACCACCGCGACCCTTGGCCTTTTTTTAGCATTGTTGCTGATCCTCGGCATCCGATCTTGCTTGGGCGAAGCATCATTCGGCGATTGGGGCTGGCGCATTCCGTTCCTGCTGTCGGCGATCCTTTTAATGATTTCGATCTGGATCCGATTGAGCTTGAACGAATCGCCGGTTTTCCAAAAAATGAAGGACGAGGGAAAAACATCAAAGCGGCCGCTCGCCGACGCCTTTGCCGATTGGTCCAATGCCAAGACTGCTATTTTCGCTCTTTTGGGCGAGACCGCGGGCGCAACGGTGGTGTGGTATAGTGGACAATTCTATGCGCTGTTTTTTCTGACCCAGACTCTCAAGGTGCCCACCGTCACCGCGCAGATTATGATCTTGGTCGCGTTGGCGCTTGGTACGCCTGCCTTCATCCTGTTCGGCTGGCTGTCCGATAAGATCGGCCGCAAGCCGATTGTCCTGGCCGGCTTTCTGTTGGCGGCTGCGACGTATTTTCCGATCTTTAAAGGCATTACCCACTTCGCTAACCCTAAACTCGAGGCAGCGCTTAGCTCTGCACCCGTGACCGTTATCGCCGATCCGGACGAGTGCTCGTTCCAGTTAAGAGCGACGGGCACCGAGAAATTCACCACGAACTGCGATGTCGCGAAGTCGGGGTTGGTCAGTCTGTCGGTGAACTACACCAACCAAGACGCGCCGAAGGGAACGCCTACACAGGTCAAGATCGGCGACCAGATACTGGCCGCAACCTCGCCGGATTTTGCCACGGCCTTGCCCGCGGCGATCAAAGCCCACGGCTATCCAACTTCGGCCGATCCAACGGAAATCGACACCGTGATGACGACAGTTTTGCTGTGGATCCTAGTGATCTATGTGACGCTCGTTTACGCCCCGACGGCCGCATGGCTTGTCGAATTGTTCCCAAGCCGTATCCGCTACAGCGGCATGTCGCTGCCTTATCATATCGGTAGCGGCTGGGTCGGCGGTTTCCTGCCGGCGACGGTGTTCGCGATCGTTGCCGCGACCGGGAACATCTATTCCGGTCTATGGTACCCGGTCGGTGTCGCAGCTATGAGCTTTGTAATCGGCTTCTTTTTTCTACCCGAAACTAAGGACGTCGATATCGAGGCTTGACGCCGGTGGGAGGAGCGCAAGCAGATGCAGCAGGCTGCGGGCATTAGGAAACCGCAGACTCCCGCTTGACCCTGCCTGAAGGCTAATAATGCGGATCGTTGTTTCCACCTATGGCCACTGGTGAAGACGACGCACTCATGCGCCGTCAAGCCGAGCCTGACCCGCCCAGCGACGGGTCAGGCGAGATCACGCGAAGATGAAAAGTTCACCATCAACCACCCCAAGTTCGCATGGCGACCTTGGAATTGGCGAATGTTGGGTGATTGACAGGTTTTTCCGGTAAGGTTTGGTGCGGGCGGACCCACGGGAGTGCAACGACCAATCAAGAACTAACAACAATGCTAGGTCACTTCTCGACACCCCACCAACCTGAACCTTCTTCCGGTCATTAGGTCGCAATCGACCATCCGCCTCCTCCGACACGAGGGGCCTCGACCAGAAGGCCGCGATTGACCTGGTTAGAACAATGATGAAGAGAACAAGGCGCGGGCCCGGCAACGTCTACGGCGCAGTGCGGTCCCCCATCCGCGCTTGTCCGGTGTCTCCGACCCTCACCAGGCAAACAACAGCATCGCCAATAACCTGGCGATCACGACCAGCGATAATCCCGTTGCTAAGGTAACCAGTTGACCGAATATGAAGTCGTCCCGATCAATGTCAGACATCGACAACAGGGCGTACGTCGTCAAAATGCAACAATCCATCGCATGGTCTCCCTCGCTCAAGCGCGTCAAGATCCGTCATTTGGCGGCGCGGACCCGCCACGACGCATCATGGTGAGGTGCGAAAACTAGGGGATTTTGGCTGTGCACCAAACGACGTTTAGCCCACGTTTCGGGACATCGGATGCTTCGATCGAGCATTTGCACGGCATCGAGAAATGCTCTCGTCCCGACCGCGATGGAAAGTCGCTGAAATTGCGAAGCTTACAAAACGTAGCGTGGGTTCGCTGCGGCAGAAGTCAGCTCAGGCTTCGTGACCCGGCGAGGCCCGCGGCGCCAGGACGATGCCGAACGCACGCCGTACACCAAGCGCGGACGCGCCTCCATGTGAAATCGACCCGGCTTCGAACAGTGAGTCAAACCGGTATGGCCTAGGATAGTGTCGACCTACGCTTGAACACACTATCGGAACAGTCGACCCTCGACTTTCGTGAGACTATGTGCCCATCAACTGCGCTATGAACGCCCATCTCTGCGCACAACGTGACAGGTAGTTGTTCCGTGGGCGAGAATTCTGCCTGCTGCGTCGAGCAATCTGCCTTCTGCGAAAGCCATCTGCCGGCCGATGTATAGCGACTTGCCCTCTCCCCGCACCACTCCCGTATCGGCGGACATCGGCTTTATGAAGTTTATTTTGTATTCGAGCGTCACGGCGGAAAGACTTGGCTCAAGCGAAGTAACGATAGCTGCCGCCATGCAGCTATCAAGCAGAACGGCCGCATAACCTCCATGCACAAATCCCAACGGACTGTAGTATTTTGTCGTCGGCGTTGCGGTTAGCACGACGGCGCCAGGTTCGGCGGAATCAAAATTGATATCGAACAGCTCGAGCATCGGCGCGCGCGGGGCGGTGCCCTCGATGAGCGCCTTGAAGTACTCAAGACCGGTGAGGGCCGGAACGCTTTTGTTTGGATCCACGTCTTTTGCCTGCTTTTATTGGTGATCGATCGTACGCTTGCCCGCCAGCGACCGCCTCCCAGCGGGCTGAATCGGCCGCCGCTGTTCAAGGGCCGGTCCCGGCGAAGGGTCCGTCTAGGAAGATCGTCGCATGGGTCACAAAGAGTTCTGGAAACTGAAATAAGGACCCATGCCCGGAATCTGGATAGATAATGAGTTGAGCATTCGGAATTTTCTGGGAGAGCGTGAACGAATTGATCGTCGGAACCATGATGTCGCTGTGGCCGTTGACGACGAGCGTCGGTTGAATGATCGCCTTAAGTTCCTCGAAGCGCTCCCCGCGGGGTTGACGCCATTCCGTGATCGCCGCCCGCTGTGCCGCCATCGTCTGCGTTGACGTCGACACGTCCACGTCTTCCTTCCGGGCGTGCCGTCGCGCCCAGAACACCTTTCCTGATGCTTGGCTCGCCTCCGAGGGGCGAAAAAACAGATAGAGGTATGTCTCGATGGGGCTTTGCCCGGTTTGCGGATCGGTCATAGCGGCGTATTGGGCATATCCGGCATCCTGAGGTGGCTCGCCCGCGCGGGGACCGGTGCCGACGAGAATAAGACGACGGATAAGTTCGGGATGACGCATCGCGAGGGTCTGCGCGATATATCCGCCAATCGAGAAACCCAGCAGATCGATCTGCGAAAGCCCGAGCGCTCCGATGAAATCGGCAGCGTGCTCCGCCATTGCGTCAATCGTGTCGGGCGTCTCACCGCTTGAAGCGGCTACCCCGGCGTTGTCGAACAGAATGACCGGCCGATTTTTCGCAAAGCCATCTGTGACAGTGGGGTCCCAATGATCCATCCCGCCTCGAAAATGTTGCATGAAGAGAAGCGGCTTACCTTCTTCACGCCCGAAACGGCGATAAGCAAAGCGGATCCCATTGGCTTCAATGAACTGGGTGGGGGCCGTCGTGTGCCGATACGTCATGCTTGGTTAGTCCCGTTTTGCGGCGTCTGCACCAACTTGGGCTATGCGACGGCCTCGCCGTCCTGAACGCGAGCCTGGTGTGTCGGAGCAACGAAAAAGTGGTCACGTCTATCTCCAGTGGGACGTGCGAACCCTCGTGGATCTAGTGTCTCCAATCCTATCCCCGACAGCGCGCCAAGGCTGCACCGGGGTACTTCGTTATTAATTCTCGGTGGGACGAGCAGAAAGGTCTTAAATGCCACCAAATAGGACAACGGACTGAGCGGCGTCTCGACGTCGTTCATTTTGGCTGTCTGTAGGGTGGCAACGGTTGCCCATCTCCGGTCGCTGCCCGCGAACAGGACGTTTTTGCGCGTGATTGTTTTGTGGCCGGACACCGCGCCCGGCGACGTTGGACTCGATCTCAACGCGGCCGTCGATGAGGAAGCAATGGCGCCAGACCGTTGCAAACGGGTGGCCATGCCCGCTACCGGGTGGAAGGCCGCGGCTCCGTACGCCGGATCACACTATTGAAACCGTTTGCCAAGGACATCGCCAAACTTCCGTTGAGAAGCGATAAAATCGACACTGAAATTCTCCTCTTCGGTCATTTGCCGAGCTAGTCGCACGTCCCCTTTCAGCGGCTGCGGTCATCGCTTCGTGAGACGACGATGGGGTCTCGCGGTAACGCCTGACCGACCGGCTTCGTGCCAAGCTGGACAAGATGGAACAAGGCCGAGACTACAATGACCGCAGGCATGTCGCCGCGCGCAAAGGCCATACTGGCTAGAAAGAGAGTGGTTTTCAGGGTGGCTGCAGCTGCAAGAAGCTTTGACACGGGTCACCTCGCTGCCTTTCAGGTTCAATCGCAACGGCGGCGGGCCAGCTCAGTGAATACTTAGGGCGCAACGCCGGTATGCGGCCTATTCGACATACGCCTCTTGTCTCAGCGCGATTAGGTAGCATCTCCTTGAATGATCTTTGATTTTTTTGGGGGAAATCGATGGACCTTGTGGGTACCCTCCAAGTGCTGGTGCGAGTTGTGGAGACCGGTTCGTTCTCGGCTGTCGCTCGCGAACGCGATCTAACCCAAGCTGCGGTCGCTCGCCAGATTGCGCAGCTCGAAGAGCATTTCGGCGTGCGCCTGTTTCACCGCACGACGCGAAAACTCAGCCTGACCGACGATGGACAGATGTTACTTGGTCTTACTCGGCCGGTCCTTGAGGGTGTGGAGGAGTTGGAAGCCGCTCTTGGGCGCCAGAGCGCATCGGCGGTCGGGCTTGTTCGCGTGGCAGTCCCGACGACCACGAGCCGCTTTCTCGTCCAGCGTTTGCCGACTTTGCTTGCCGGTCACCCGGGCTTGAAGGTCGAGCTCGTCATCAGCGATCGATTCGGCGACATGATCCAGGATCGGCTCGACCTTGCCCTGCGCGTCGGCGAAATCACAGATTCGTCACTGATCAAGCGCCGAAGTTGGACGGGAGAGCGAATTGCGGTGGTTGCCCCGAGCTATATCGAGCGGCATGGTGCGCCCACCGTTCCGGCCGATCTCGAGCATCACACCTGCATCTTGCACAATGTTGGATCGGATTCCGACGTATGGACGTTTGTCACGCCCGAGGGACCCAAACAGGTCCGTGTGAATGGCGGATTTCTTGCAAACGACTTTCGCGCGGTACGGCAGGCTGCCGAAATCGGCTACGGCATCGCTCTTCTCCCTCTGCTTGAGGTGTTCGATGATCTGCAGAGCGGCCAATTATTTAGCCTGCTGAACGGCTTTCCTGCTCCTGGCTTCCCGGTTAGCCTGGTCTATCCATCGCGGCGGCACTTGGCGCCACGTACCCGCGTCGTGATGGAATTTGTTCTGGCGCAGATGCAAGAGGTCCGATCCAGCTTGGAGGCAAGGACAAGGCACGCAGCGCCTGCATCTGCTGTTGCCAACGACTAATGTGCAGCGCCCCTGCGCAGCAACAGAGTCAGAAGGGCGCAAACAGTAGCGCGCTGTTCAGCAGAGCAAATCTATCCACGTAGCCCATAATTGCAGCTTGGGCGCGCGGATCGAGGTCAGACTCCGGGAAGGCACCATGGGATCTGCCCAACCAACAATGCGCGGCAGCCTATTGTTAGAGCGAAGCTCGCTCCGTAGCGTCCCGCTCGGCCCCGTTCATGGGTCTCCAAGCCGTGCAACCTGGGTCCGCACGCTGAACAAGTGTGTTTGGGATATAAGTGGCGACCTCTTTTTGGCGTGGTCCGAGAGTTAAGGATCATTTGACGTGGACCACGCTCTCCAGCATCTGGAGCCAAGAGGTAGGAAGCCCGTGGGCTCGCGCGCCGTCGCGGATCAGGGCAATATAGCGAAGCGAAGGGCAGCCGTCCGATTCCTTGCCTTCTGCCACATACGTCATGGCTGTCACGGTCTGCCCATCGACATCATGCATCCCAAGCCAGCTGGGGCGGTAAGCCCTGCCCGGCACCCCCTCGGTAAGGTTTAGTCGAAGCATCTGTCGGTGCGTGATTTTGTAGAGCACACCCCAAACCTCCGAATCGGGATCTGGAGAAATGTTGGCCGGCGCGGATTTTCCCCTAGGTATTCCGTCCAGATTGAATCGCAGACGATATCCCTTCAATCGCCCGACTCGCCATTCCGTCGGTCTCATACGACGCCGCTCGAAGAAGGCGTCTTTATGCATGTTTGATCCGTACGCGAAATACCAGACGGTATCAGAAGCTCGGCCGGTGAGCCGCAGTCCATGCAAGCGATAGTACCATCTAGATAGTATCCAAGACCGAGCGATCGCCCGCCGCCAGTAGATCCTCATTCTCATCACTGCACCGATGATCGTTCAGTCAACATGGGTGCGACGCAGTGCGCATCTCCCCGCGCTAACAGAGTTGCTAGGCACCATGAAATGCGGGTTTGCTGCTTCCCGGGAGACGCTCCATCTCGAACATTCGGTCCTGCGTGACCTCGAGATAATCGCCGCCGCGCCCGGCGCGCAGAATTGGAGTCGCTAACGCCGTCTGATAGACACCATCCTTGATCAAAGACGTATCAATATAAACGGCTACAACTTCGCCAAGAACCAGCCACCCTTCTACTTTCTCGCCCTTCCAGTTCTTGAACTGAACGATTTCCGTTACCTTGCATTCCATAGCCGCGCGACTTTCGAGCACGCGCGGGACGTCAACGTGTTTACTGGGCACGGCCGTCAATCCGGCCAGCTGAAACTCGTCCACATCGTCTGGAACGGGCAACGAGGTACGGTTCATTTGTTCGGCGAGCTCTTTGGTCGCCAGATTCCAGACAAACTCCCCGGTCTCCGAGACGTTTCTGACACTGTCCTTCCAGGAGATCGAAGCAAATCCCAAGATAGGCGGATCATAATTGAAGGCGTTGAAAAAGCTGTACGGAGCTAGATTGAGCTGACCTTTTGCGTCGCGCGAAGAAATCCAGCCAATCGGGCGCGGTGCGATAATCGCGTTGAACGGATTGTACTTTAATCCGTGCCCTTGCGAAGGCTCGTAGTAATGCATCTTGCGAGGGTTCAACTTCGGATCCCCTGTTTTCGTCTACGACAATGTCTCCGCCGCGCTGCCGCGTGCGCCGTGATCGATCGTTAGTTCTAAAATGGAATTTACTACATTGCAACCCCGCGTGAGAATTTTCCTTTTTGCGTATTCGTTCGCGGCGTGGATTAGAGATCGATCACGACGCGGCAAGCCGCGTGACGGCTCGAAAATCGTTCAGAGCGGCTGGAGGAAGATCAGAGCGGTGCCGACAACACCTGCGAAGTAAGCCAACGTGCGGATGCCGGTGATCCCGAGGAAATAGGTGATTGCGTGAACCAGGCGTGCAGCAAGGAAGAGCTCTGCCCCGATGATGGTCATGGTATTCGAAACACCCGCCGCGCGAGCCAGCATTACTGCGATGGCGAACGGCACGAGGTTCTCGATCAAGTTCCGGTGTGCGCGAAGGCCCCGACCGGCCGCTCCGGTCGGCCCGGGCGCATCCTCGCGGTTGCCGGACACGACAGGGAAGCCAACTTGCTTCTGGTACATTGCGACGTAAACGAGTGGCAGCGCCAAGCAGAGGACGGCGCTGGCGGCGAGACATGTCAATTCGATATTCATGAGGATTCCTAGCGATTAGTCGGTAGACTTGCAGGTTACGGGATTGCCAAACCGCGAGTTTTGGCGGTGGATTAATGTCGCGGAGCAAGCCGCTCCAGGACTGGGCCGGTCACGACGCCGAAGATCTTCGGGTCGTCATAGGCTCGTGCCGAAAGCATCCCGCCGTGAACCGTTCCTCGTCCTCACCCTGCAGCTTCGGTAAGCTTTCGAGATCAGGGCCGGATCGACACCTGCTCGTTACCAGTTTAGCCTCCGATTTCGCCGTTGATAACGGGACCGAACAACTCCCAACTTTCTCCCTTGAAACGCATCATCTGGAGCTGTTCGATCGGATAAAAGTCGGTGGCGCTGGTGTTGATCTTGATGCCGGGCAACAGGCCTGCAGGCTCGAAATTCTTCAAGTTAGACGCCTGTTTCATCACGTTAGCGCGGGTGAGATCGTCCCCGCACTGCTGCAGCACACGGACCATGGTTTGCGCGAGGGCATATCCGGACAATACCAAGGAGTCGGCCTTGTTGCCCTCAGGGAACCACTTGTCCATGAATGCGACAAACTCCTTTACGTCGGGATCGTCTTTCCAGAGCGGATCAACCCCATCTTTGGTATATTGCGCGGAGATGATGTCCTGCGCGTTTTCGAAACCTGCCGGCTTGATGACGCTAGCTACAGACGCGCTGACGTTGGCAACAATCTGCTGCGGCTTCCAGCCGAGCTCGCCAATCTTCTTGATCGCCTGTGCCGCGAATTTCGGAGTTGAAAGATTGATGAAAACATTGGCACCGGTGGCCTTAAGCTTGACGATATGACCGTCGATTGTTGGCTCGGATACTTCATAACCGTCCTCGGCGACAATCATTGAGGCCGCCTTCGCGCCGAGACCGTCCTTGAGACGCTTCAGAATATCTTTCCCGAAGTCATCATTCTGATAGAGCACCGCGATCTTGGCGTCAGGCTTTTCCTTCAGCAGGAATTTGGCGTAGATTCGCGCTTCGCTCTGATAGCTTGGCTGCCAGCCCATAGTCCAAGGGAATTCCTTCGGATCGCCCCACTTTGTCGCGCCAGTGGCGACGAACAGCTGCGGCACCTTCTTCGCGTTCATGTATTTGTGTATCGCGGAATTGCTCGGCGTTCCCAGCGAACTGAAGATCAACAGAACTTCATCGCTTTCGACGAGCTTGCGGGCTTGCTCCACCGCCTTTGGAGGGCTGTACGCGTCGTCATACGAAATGAAGTTGATCTTGCGACCGTTGATGCCGCCCTCGGCATTAATCTTCTTGAAATATGCCTCTTCAGTCCTGCCAACTACGCCATACGCGGATGCCGGACCGCTGTACGGCATGGTGTTGCCGATCTTGATCTCTGTGTCTGTTGCACCGGTATCGAATTTCTTCTGGGCAGTGGCGCTGCCGTCGGCGAGAGCCATTGCGATGATTGCGGTCACTATTGTGCGCTTAAGCTTTGTGGACGACATTTTGCTTCCCCCCGGACTTTTTGACTCTTGCGTAGATGGACTCCAACCAGTGCGTTGCCCGCACGATGACGCATCAGGACGATGACGAGGAACAGCAGCAACGCGACGAACGCCGCGCCGAAGAGCCCTTTTGCAATACCCTCGGCGATATTGGGCACGAGAATGGCCCTTATCACTTATCGTTCACGCCGATCACTGCTGAGGCTAAACTATCGATGTCAGGGCAAGAATGTCATTTGTGCCACCTTTTCGGACGCCAAAAAATCTCGGCGGCAGTTACTCATCGCACGCGATGGCACCCCGGGATGGAAGACGCTATCGATCTCGGACGGTAACTGCGCTTCTCTGTGGTACCTGGAGGGCAATTCGGGGATCGAGCGGCTCGGCTATCCACCTCGACCCTCGAAAGGTCGACGAGCATCGGCGGCTCTACACGCTGGACCCAAAACCTCGGGAAGGATCCATCGACGGCGGAGCAACATGCCTCGCCGGCGACATCCTACTGCTCGGTCGAGTTAACGGCAGAGGCCTGCGCTCTATCACGTTTCGGGGCCTCAAGGTCGGCGTCTGGACAATCTCCGCGGTCAATCCGACGTAACGCGCTCGCCGTGGGCGCACCGTCCTTCAGACGAGATACGCACCCGCCGTGGTCAGCCCTTCGCTCCACCGATATAGTCGCCGAGGTTGAGCTCGATCTCGACGATCCCCTTTTCGGCGACCCGCCGCCTAAGGGCTAGCGTACCCGCCTTGAAGCTCGGCCAAGCGAGCGAACCCACATATTCGCCATAGGCCGCTAGGAGATCGGCATGCGGTGGCAGCGATGCCCGATTGATCTGGGCTTTGGCTGCGGCCAGCACCTGTCGGTCGAACGAAGCCAGACGGGTAGCGAGTCTCTCGACGAACCCGTCAAGTTCGGCGTCGGGAAGCGCACGCGTCACCCATCCCCATTTCTCCGCCAGAACGGCATCATAGTCGTCGCTGCTCAGGATTGCCTCCAGGGCACGGTCGCGGCGAACGAAGCGCGGCAACCGTTCGCTGCCGCCGCCGCCTGGAAGAATACCGGTGCCAACCTCAGGCTGACCGAAGATCGCCTTCTCGCGGCTGGCATAGCGAAGATCGAGGGCAAGCGCCAGTTCGTTGCCACCGCCCCGGGTCCTTCCCCGGATGGAGCCAATGCTAATGAACGGCGCCTCTGTCAGGCGCAAGACGAGATCGGTCCAAGCAGGGCTGGCTTCGGCTCCCGGCAGAATGGGGAACTCTGTCGCATGACTGAGATCGAAGTGGTTGATGAAGAACCCTGCTAGGCTGCTCGTAAAGAGTACGACCTTGATGTCCGGATCGTTGCTCAACGCGACAACGATATCGCGCATCCGCGAGACGGTATCGGGCGCGATCAGGTTCACAGGCGGGTTCGAGAATGTGACCTTGGCGATATGTAGGCTCAGCCGTTCCAGGACGACGGTGCTGGATTGCGTCATCTTCCGCTCCTGTTGAATTGTTCGCGGCAGCAGCGCAGGCGGTCGCCGTCTTGGCTTCACGTCGACCGGTAGGCCGCTTCCGATCCGTCGGCCATGCGGCTTCTCTCAGTCCCGCCGCAAATCGCGGGACGTCGCACCCGAGCGAAAGTTAAATCCGGCCGTTCACATCGCCAACGCCATAATTGCAACTATTTCGGACAACCATCGCGGTTAATGCAATTGGTGTCGTGCGATAAATTCCTTCCGGAGGTTTCCCGAGGGTTTGGTCTGCGAATCCGTACGCCACCATGTGGCTGGGACAGGTACTCGGGGATGCTCCAACGCCTTTGCAGAGGATCCGCAGGCTGCACGCGCAACGCGCGACCCGAAATCTTCCCGTATGATCTTTTTTGGTCGGCTTGGTGCAGTAGGCAACGCCTCACAGGTAGATTCAGATCCGGACAGGACGCCTATTCAACCGTGTTACCAAGATCATCAAGGACTTACGTTCTACCGTTCAGCAAGCAGACGCCCGTCCGCCGGCAGCACTTTAAAACGCGAGGCGAGCGGGAATACCGAGGACAGCGCGGTCAGCAGCCGCAGGATCGCGGAAGCTTCAATAGCA
>Ga0137416_10000778_pt1 | contig 15438 bp, 13 predicted proteins | sample CZODoug3_1_1_16f_FD_108282 | JGI IMG/M metagenome (GOLD analysis project Ga0137416, IMG submission 108282) | Vadose zone soil fungal communities from Angelo Coast Range Reserve, California, USA - CZODoug3_1_1_16fungal (Illumina Assembly) | ecosystem: Environmental > Terrestrial > Soil > Vadose...
CGCGTTATAACTACTGAGAGGAACGCGTCGGCGAACGAACGACGTATCGACGTGCATTTGCGTGGGCCCGCCAAGCAGTAACATTCCAGGGCCGCTCATTCTGCGAACACCAGCGGGCGGGCCCACAACACGAGGCTGCCTTCGACTCCAGGGCAACCCAGGATGCCGCTTGGATCTCTATCGACGCAGCCCAATCGGTGAATTGAAGACCGGTTGCCCGGGCCGGAACGGAATGACGGAGTTGCCGAAATTCTTGCCGTATTGCTGCTGGACGCCCGGGATGTTGACGACGCCTGTTTTAGTATCCGATGATTTAGCGTCGACAGGTGCGATGTTCCCGACTGGATTGACCTTATCGACCTGCTGCTTAAGTTTCTTGTTGAGACAGCCCAGCGAGTGCAAACTTCTAAATTGCGAAATGTCTAATATTGTAGCCGCCAGGTTGCGCGAATTCGAAAGCTGCAGCAGCGCGCACCACATCGTCCTCGCAATAAGATCTTCCGACGATCTGGAGGCCGACCGGCATGCCGTCCGGCGCGATGCCAGCACAAACCGATGCGGCAGGCTGTCCGGTCAGGTTGAACGGATACGTATAGAAAACCCATGAGACCAGGTTTCTATCGCCCAAAGCATCAGGAATATTTCTCCCTACATTGAGTGATGTCACGGGAAGAACGGGCGAGATCAGAAGATCGTAGCGCTCGAAGAAGCTACGAATTTTCTCGCGTAAAGCGTAGCGGGCAAACACCTTGGTATAATAGTCGCGCATGTCTTGCGATAGCGCCGGTTCAAGCACTTCGGCGACCGCCGGGTCCAGAAGCTCACGCTGATTCTCCATGATCGATCGCAACCGAATGCCGACGCCCGCGTAGAACTCCGCCGTCCAGAGATCGGCTGGGTCGGATTCAAAGACACTCTCCACGAGTTCGACTTGGCAACCGAGTTCCTCAAATGTACGTGCCGCTCGATCAGTGAATTTCACCACTTCAGGATCCGGCCGCGCGTACCCCAATGTCGTGCTGTAGGCTATTTTCATATTGGCTACGGGTGCGCGTGCGGCGCCCAACACATCGGGCACCGGCCCGGCAACGCCGAACGGGTCACGGCGGTCCAGACCGGCGATGACAGAGAAAAGCAACGCGGCGTCCGTTACCGATCTCGCAAGGGGGCCGACATGAGCGAGCGTCGGTGTTGCGGATGTCGGCCAAACAGGCACGCGGCCGAATTGTCCCTTTAGCCCCGCCAATCCCGTGAATGCAGCCGGGATACGGATCGAACCGCCGCCATCGGTGCCGAGTGCGAAGGGCGTGATGCCCGCCGCTACCGAAGCTGCTGCCCCTGCACTCGAACCGCCCGGTGTCTTGTCCAGATTCCATGGATTGCGGGTGATGCCGGTGAGCGGGCTGTCGCCGACCGGCTTGCACCCGAACTCGCTCGTCGTGGTCTTGCCGATCAAAATGCCCCCAGCGGCTTTGGCGCGCTCCACTGCGGGCGCATCGACCGTCGCAACATTGGATTTCATCGTGCGCGAACCGGAGGCGTAACCAACGCCTTTGACCGTCATGAGATCTTTGGCGGAAAACGGAATCCCGTGGATGGCGCCGAGCGGCGCACCTTTCATAACGGCATCTTCCGCAACCTTTGCCGCTGCGAGAGCCTCGTCCGGCATGAGAAGATAAAACGCGTTGAGCGTCGACTGCGTTGCTTCGGCTTTGGTTAACGCACGTCTGGTCAATTCGACCGGCGATATTTCCTTGGCCGCAATGCGACGGCGCATCTCCATCGCGCTCATGGTATCGAATTCAGCCGACATCAAATGCACCTTTTTGGACGGAGAAATTCCGGACAGCCTTCAAGGCTGCCCGGAAACGACCTTTTGGCGCGATCAGCTTTGGCTTCGGCGCACGCACATCAGTTTACGAGAGCGAAAGCCCGAACAGGCGAGCCGGAACCGCCCTTGAACTTGAGCGGCACGCCGAAGAACTGGAATTCACCTTTACCGAGCAGTTCCTCGAGATTGACCAGCCATTCCCAATGGCTGATGCCAAGGTCACGACACAGCCGATGCTGCGCAAAGATGTTGTCGGTGGGCTTGTCGGTCGACGGTCCCTCCACACCGTGCATCTTCGATCCGCGATCGTGGAGCCACTTGGTAGCCTCGACCGTCAGCAACGGGTTTTTCCACACCGAATCCATGCCCGGATAGTTGCGCTTGTGAAAGCCGGTGCACAGCAGAACGATGTGGCCATCGACCTTCACGCCGGCTTTCTTCTCTGCAGCCTCCATATCTGCGACGGTGATGTCGCCGAGATCGGGAATGTGCTGCAAGTCAAAGCAGATCGCTCTGCCCATGAAGGTCTCAAGCGGCATTTCGTCGACGGGTGCTCCCTTGGGATTCACATGCCGATAAGCATCGACGTGCGTTCCAACGTGGTCCAGCATGGCGATGAAATTAGTCTGAAATGTCATGGCGTCGCCTGGTACGCCAAGGCTTTGCGCCTTGGTGCTTTCATGGCTCATGTGGAGCGCGATCACGGGCCTCTGAAAGAGCTTATGAGCCGGCATGTTGTCTTCGATGGTCAGGCTGAGATCGATCACGCGTTGAGCCATGGTTACTCCTTAGGCTTTGGGGTTGAGATTGTTGACTTCTTCTTTCCGAGGAACGCTTCCATTACCTCGGGATCGCGAGACAGCACGGAACTCGGTCCCTCACGCGCAATTCGTCCGTTGGCGATGACGAACCCGTAATCGGCGATCGCCAGCGCGTGCGACGCAAGTTGCTCAACGAGGAGAATGGTGAGGCCCTCCTTGTTGAGAGTGGTCAGCGCCCTCATCAATTGATCGACAATCTTCGGTGCAAGCCCAAGCGAGAGCTCGTCAATAATAAGCAGCTCCGGCTGAGCCATCAGTCCGCGTGCAATCGCGAGCATCTGCTGCTCGCCGCCCGACATACTTCCCGCCTGTTGATGCAGGCGCTCTTTGAGACGCGGAAACAGCCCGATAACTCTTTCGAGGGCTGACCGGGACGCCTGATGCTTAAGGCCGCCACGCAGGTAGGCACCTAGGATCAGGTTGTCTTCGACCGTCTGATCCGGAAACAGCAGACGTCCCTCGGGCACCATGACCAGTCCACGCGACACCTTGCGATCGGCGCTCAGGCCAGTCGTGTCTTCGCCACGAAAGTGGACCTGTCCACCTGACGGGCACACAAGGCCTGTGGCGCCACGCACCATTGAGGACTTGCCGGCGCCGTTGTTGCCGATGACGGCAACGAGTTGGCCACGTCTGACGCTCAGCGATATGTCCCGCACGGCAATCGCAGCGCCGTAGCGCAGCTCCAGGTTCTTGATATCGAGCAGAACGTCACTCATGCGGCGGTCTCGGCGCGTTCCGGCGAAGTGCCGAAATAAGCCTCGATAACGCGCGGATCGTTCTGAATCGCTGCGGGATTGTCGCTGGCAATCACCTCGCCGTAATCCAGGACAGTGACCGTGTCCGCGAGCGCCATAATGAGATCGACATGATGCTCGACCAGCAGCACAGAGATGCCGAGCCCCGCGATCCGGCGGATCATCGCTTCGAGATCGTCGATTTCCTGTGTGGTCAGTCCGGCCGCCGGCTCATCGAGCAGCAGTAGCCGCGGCTTTCCCGCCAGCGCCCGCGCAATCTCGAGACGACGTTGCAGACCGAAAGGGAGGGAACGCGCGGCCTCGTTGCCATACTGAGAAAGACCGACGAAGCCGAGCAGACCGATGGCAGCCCGACGGCACTCCGATTCCTCGCGCCGCATGCGCGGCGTTCGCAGCAGGGCCTGAAGGAGGCCGTAAGACAGGCGCTGGTCATAACCCGCCATGACATTTTCAAGCACGCTCAACTCGCCGAACAGTTCGGTATTCTGAAACGTGCGCGCGAGCCCAAGCCGCGCGATCTCAAGCGAACGCCGGCCCGTAAGTTCGACGCCGTCGAGTTCGCAACGGCCTTCATCGGGGCGATAAAACCCCGAAATCGTGTTGACGAAAGTGGACTTGCCGGCGCCGTTCGGACCGATCAAAGCATGGATCTCGCCGCCCTTCACGCGCAATGAGACGTTCGATAAGGCACTCAACCCCCCGAAGCGCACGGTGAGAGCGCTGGCCACCAGCTCGGCAGTCCACATTTCTTTCTTGTGTCGGAGCGTCGTCTCGACGGGCAGGCCTTCGGCAACATCCGGGATCGGGTCAGCCGGCCGCAATCGATCGAACGCCAGCCGGAAGGTGCCGAGAATGCCGCGCGGCAGTGCAAACATCACCAGCAGCAGCAGTGCGCCATAGGCAAATTTTTGCCAAAGTTGAAATTGCTGCAGATATTCTGGCAGATAGGTCAAAATATATGCGCCGATGACTGGCCCGAAGGTCGATCCGGCCCCACCGAGGATCACCATCAGCAAAAACCGCACACTGTCGGAGAATGTGAATATGTCCGGCGATATGTAGGAATTCAAAAAGGCGTAAAAGGTACCTGCGATTCCGGCCGTCACCGACGCCACCACGAAGGCCAGCATTCGCAAGCCGGTAGGATTTATTCCAAGGGCGCGCGAAGCTGTCTCGCTTTGAGAGACAGCCAGCATCGTCCGCCCGTAACGCGATATTTTCAGATTTTGGATGAGCAGCGTGAACACAAACAGCGTGACCGCCAGCACGCCGTAGAACGCAAAGCCCGAGAGTTTGATACCGAAAACATTTGGCCGCGGAATTGAACTGAGACCCGTGGTGCCTCCGGTCAATGACTGCCATTCGATGGCGACGTTCTCAACGATAATGCCGAAAGCGATCGTGACGACGGCGAGATAGACGCCTTTGACCCGCATCGTCGGATAGGCGAGCAACACGCCGAACGCCCCGGACACGATTGCCGCGCCGATACAACATGCGACGATGTCAAAGCCAAGTCGCGTGGCGAGGATCGCTCCTGTATAGGATCCTAGCGCGAACAAGCCGGCCTGCCCCAACGAAACCAGGCCGGTCAAACCTACCAGAACGTTGAGACCTACTGCAATCATGCCGTAGATCAGAAACAACATGAAAAGCCGCAGCGCATATTCGTTAGCGGCCATTAGCGGGACGGCGGCGAGGATCAGTGCAAAAGCGAAAAAGCCGAGAGGAATGAGGTATCTCATACCTTGAGAACCTCGCGTTTGCCGAACAGGCCCTGCGGAAAGACCAGCAGCACCAGGATCATGACGGCGAAGCCGATGATTTCGCGGGAAGCCGTCGAGATATAGCCTTCGACAAATTTCTCCATCACCCCGAAGCCCAGTCCGACAATAACGATCCCGGGCGCACTGGTGATGCCGCCGATGATCGCGACCGCGAAACCCTTTAGGCCGAGAAGCGCGCCCATACTCGCGGAGACCTGAATCACGGGCGCCACCAGCACACCGGCAGCCGCGCCGAACAGCGATGCCAGACCGTAGGAAAAGGCAACAATGCGGTTGACGTTGATGCCCATCAGAGCCGCGGCTCGCTTGTCGTGCGCAACCGCCTGCATGGCGCGGCCGATCAAAGTATGCCGCTGCATCAGCCTGAGACTGACCATAACTAGGATCGCCACAACAGGAATGGCGAGTTCCTGCGGATAGACGCCCGCGCCGAAGATATGGACAGCGCTCCTCACACCGGGTGACGGTAAGGGCCGCGAAAAGCCGCCGAATTGCAACGTCGCCAACGCCTCGATCATCACGCCGACGGCGATTGTGGTCAGCATCCATCCGATCGAGGTTGCAGTCGCTGCGAATGGCCGCACGGCGAAGCGCTCAAGCAGCACCCCGAATATACCGCCTGCGATAATCGCCAACAGACAGGCGACCGCCAGCGGCATTCCTGCATCCACGCCAAGCACGGCGAGAACGGCGCCGAGCATCAACGTGTCGCCATGCGCAAAATTCACCGCCTTGGCTGCCGACCACATGATGTGAAAGCCAAGCCCCACCAGCGCGTAGATGCCTCCGATGGCAAGGCCCGACAGGATGTATTGAATTGCCGCTGTCACGATCTCAGTCAATCACTCGAAAATCTCGGATCAGGGTAATGTCAGCGGACGTCCAGGATGCGGAAGACGCGTCCCGAAATTCCCCTCGCGCTTGGTGGCCGCTCCAGGCGCGCCTGCCGGCGCTGCCCATTATTGATGATGGCTGCTTCGCAGCCGCCGACCGGCTCAACTGCTATCAGTTGGTCTTGGCGTAAGAGGTTTGCTCAATCGGAAGCAGCTTGCTGTCGGTCCAGACCGTCAGCTTGTAATATTTGGGAAGGATCGCGTCCTGGCGTTCTGGATCGGAAGCGTCGAAGGCCGGCTTATAATCGGCAACGAGACCTTCGTAATTGACGCTGTAAAGCGCTTCGCGGACTTTCGGCCAATCGTAGGAACCAGCCTTTTCGATCGCCTTCGCGATGATGTAAACAGCGTCATAAGCATTGGCGACGCCCGATCCCATTTTGATCTCCGACGGATCCTTGACGCCGTACTTTACCTTGAGCTTGTCCCACAACGCCTGCTTCTTCGGATCCATGGCACCCATGAATGTATAGGTCTGGATCACCTGCACGCCGTTGGCGAGCGGTCCGGCCAACTCACCGAGATTTCCGGCGAGACCCCATGCGCTGATGATCGTGGGCTTCCAGCCTACTTTGTCCATCGATCGCAAGATCTGATTGCCTTCGCGATCGAGCGCCCACACCAACACCAGTTCCGCACCGGCATCACGGGCACGAATGATCTGAGGGGTCATGTCCTGATCGCCCCAGTTGAAAGTCTCCGCGGCGACGAGATCCTTGCCGGCCTTGGCCATCGCGTCCTTCACATCGGGCAACGCTCCATTGCCCCAGCCCGTGTTCTCATAGAGGAACGCGATCTTTCCGGATTTTGAAGATTTGAGCGCCTGTTCCACGAGGAAGCGAGCGACCCATTTGTCCTTTGCAGACACGCGGAACATGAAGTTTGGGTTGTGGCCGTTTTCGATGGCCTTGGTGTTGGCAGCCAACACCCCGACATAGGGAATGCCGATCTCGTTCACGGGCTCTGCCTGCGCTACCGCGACCGTGGAATGATATCCACCGAGAATGGCAACGCATTTGTCGGAGAGCGCGACCCTGCGCGTATTGTCCACCCCGCGCGGAGGAGCGCCGGCATCATCATATTGGACCAAGCGAAGCTGCTTGCCGAGCACGCCACCCTTGGCATTAATTTCGTCGATGGCGATCTCCGCGCCCATCTTGATCGCCTGGCCGCCAAATGCGGCGGGGCCAGTGATGGCTGCTGAATTACCGATGCAAGGCTCTTGCTGGGCGAAGGCAGTCGTCGAACACAGTCCGAGCACTGCTGCTCCGGCAACGATTCCGCTGCGGAACATATTCTGCGAAAACATATCGAATTCTCCCGCTTGTTCGATGACCGAAACTTGCCTTTCAGGCTTGTTCCTGCGGGCGAGCTAACGGCAAAGGAATTCGCAGAACAAAGACCAAATTCCAATGAGCGGTATAGGTAAAACCTATTGGATTTGGTGTGCTTGCATTTAATGCAGACTATACCTATGTATCTACATGATATTTATGGATTATTTTTTTAGCTAGGCAATAGGTTTCCTGAATGCACATTTTGAAAGCACATTGTGAGTGGCCGCTGCCTGCAAATGTTTGGATCAGGAACGAACGCCGATGGATTTGCGCCAGCTCCAAATACTTCGTGCCGGATCCTTCAAGAACTTGATGTTGATGAAAGCCAGGCAAAGAGGAGCACGTGCTCAACTCTGTTTTCTGAAGTACATCCACGAGCGTCGCGACGTCGGCTTTCCCCGTTTTCACACGACCTGGACCAACTCCGGACGTCCGAACGGCTTGCGCCACGGATCAGCGAATGGCGGTGACCAGGAACGTTCGGATGAGCGTGCTGCGCGGTCGAACCAATGAGACCAGCACCGCGAGCGCACTCTCGCGGACGCGCTGCGCGAATTACATCGAGGTCGGGTCGGCGAGGCCGATCGGCTATGATGCTGATCTCCCGGCTCGTTGGGACTCACCCGGCGTCGGACGCCCAACGCGTAAAGCCGAGGTCGGTGCGATAGCAGCGGCGGATGATGTCCGCGAAGGCGGGCTCGAACGGCTGGTTCGCGGCTTCAACGTCACGGGTATACGCCTGGAATTCCGGCATCAGGGCGCGCAACTCGGCCAGGAGTGCCTTTTCATCGACCTTGGTGAGCCGACCGTCCTGCACCACGACCTCGCCGTTGACCATCACGGTCTCGATCGACGACCCGTTCTCGCAATAGACCAGGTGGTTCCGGATATCGTTCAACGGCGCGAAGTTCACCGAGTGCATGTCGAGGATGAGCAGGTCGGCCTTCTTGCCCACCTCCAGCGAGCCGACCTCTTTCTCGATCAGAGCCGAGCGTGCGCCGCCGAGGGTACAGGCGTGGAGCACCTCGGACGCGGTCAACCAACGCGACCAGTCCGGGTTGTTGATCTTATGCGCCAGACCGGCCGCCTTCATGACGTCGAACATGCGCGGCGTGTCGTTCGAGCAGATGCCGTCCGAGCCGAGCGCCACGTTGACGCCCGCCTCGAGCAACCTGCGGACGGGCGCAATGCCCGCCCCGAGCTTCTGGTTCGAGATGGTGTTATGGACGACCGAGACCCCGGCTGCCCCCATCAGCGCGATATCGTCTTCACTGACCCAGATCGAATGGGCGATCGTGGTCCAGGGGTTTAGCAGGCCGAGGTCGTGCATGTAGCGCATCAGCGATTTGCCGTAGAGCGCCGGACCAGTGACGCCCTGGACCTTGGTTTCCACGATATGCGTGTGGAACGGGACCCTCCACTCTTGGGCGAGATCGTTGGCGGCTAGCATGAGCTCGGGCGTGCAGCGCTGCGGCGCCGATGGAGCGAGCATGAAGCGCAGGCGGCCCGAGCGGCCGTGATAGCGATCATGCGCCTGTTTGACGAAACCCACGTAGTCGTCGACGGTGGGCGGCGACAGCTTGTTGACCTCGTCCTGCAGATGCTGCGGCACCGTTTCGCGGGCGAATGGGATCGTGTCGAGAAAGTTCTTGTCGACCACATGGGCCGAGACGGTGGCCCGGATGCCGATGTCGTCGTAGGCTTGGAAGGCCGCGCCCAGAAGCTCCATCTCGGCCTTCGGGCTCTCGTAGAGGTCATCCGCCAGGCAGGTCACGCCCGTCTTCAGCGACTCGATCGCGACCAGCATGCTGCGGAGGTAGACGAGCCGGTCGGGCAGGCACTTGGCCGCCAGGATCGGGTACGAGTACAGCATCCAAATTTCGAGCGGCATGTTGTCGTAGCGGCCCTTGAACAGCGCCTCGTTGGAATGGAGATGCGCGTTCATCAGGCCCGGCATGACCAGCTTTCCGGCGCCGTCGATCACCGTCGCATCGGTGGGCGGCCGGACGGCGGTGCCGATCGCCGTGATCCGGTCGCCCTCGACTAGAATGTCGCCCGTGAACGGCTCAGCACCATGCTGTCCTCCCATCGCGAGGATCGTGGCACCCTTGATGAACGTGGTCATGCTGATCTCCGGTTTTCGGATTTAAGGATCGAGAAAATAGCCGTCGCGCGGCGACCAATGCGCCAGCACCGCATCGCCAACGGCGAGCGGCGCGGCTTCGAGGTTGCGCAGGCTGGTCTGCGCCTGCAGCACGAAGCCATTGGCGGCATCGAGGAAAACCATGACGGTCGAGCCGATGAATTCCAGCGTTGCGACCTGCGCCGCAACGGTGTTGGCCGGCCCCGGCGGCTGGGATCGAGTGATCGCGATCCGGTCGACCGGAACCACCAGGGTCGTGGATTGGCCCACCGAAACCGGGATTGACCCTTGCGGCTCGGCGGCGATCAGGCCGACGCCGGTGTCGATCACGACATGGCCGCCATCGACCGACTGCACGGACCCCGGCAGGATATTGTTGCCGCCGATGAACTCGGCCACGAACCGGTTGCCGGCCCGCCGGTAGATGTCGCGCGGCGTTCCGACCTGTTGCACCCTGCCCTCGTTCATGATGACCACGCGGTCCGCCATGGCGAAGGCCTCGGAATGGCTGTGGGTCACGCAGATGAAAGTGATGCCGAGCTCCCGGTGCAATCGCACCAACTCGGCCTGCATCTTGACCTTGAGATGGGGATCGAGCGCGCTCAACGGCTCGTCCAGCAGCAGGACCTCTGGTTCGGTGGCCAGCGCCCGCGCCAGGGCCACGCGTTGGCGCTGGCCACCGGACAATTGTGCAGGCGAGCGATCCGCCAGTTCCGCGATCCCCATGCGGCTCATCCAGTCATCCGCCTTGGCGCGCCGCACGGCTGCCGGCACGCCGCGCTGCTTAAGCCCGAACTCGACATTCCGGCGGACCGACAGGAAGGGGAACAAGGCGTAGCTCTGCCACACGAGGGGCGTATCGCGCGCCCATGGCGGATCGTCGATGAGGCTGCGGCCCCACATGCGGATGTCGCCCGCGCTTGGGCGATCCAGTCCGGCGATCATGCGCAGCGTCGTGGTCTTGCCGCAGCCGGACGGACCCATGAGGGCCACGAACTCGCCTTTGTCGATGGTCAGCGACACGTCCGCGACCGCGATTTGATCATCGTACCGCTTGGCCACGTCCTGCAGCTCGAACATGGTCACGGCCATAGCGGCGGGCCCTTGGGGAAGCAGCCGGACATCAGACCTTCCGTCTCGTCAGAATTTGCGCGAGCACCACTAGGATGGCGCTGACGGCGAACACGAGGGAGCCGACCGCGTTGATGCGCGGGCTCACCTGCCCCTGCAGCATCGCCAGTACGCGCACCGGTAGCGTCTCGTTGAGACCGGACACGAACCAGGCGATCATGTACTCGTCGAACGAGACTGCGGCCGTAATGAAGAGAGAGGCCAGAATCGCCGGCAGCGCGAACGGGATCACGATCTCGCGCAAGCTCGTCCAGGCACTCGCGCCGAGATTCCAGGCAGCCGGCTCTAGGTCACGGTCGAGATCGGTGAGCCGCATCCGCACCAGCGCCATGGCGAAAGGCGAGCAGAGCACGACGTGGCCCGCCACCACGCCCGCCAGCGTGCCGGACAGGCCTATCCTGCCCTCGAACGTCAGCATGGCGACGCCCAGGATGACGACCGGGACCGTGGGTGGAAGCGAGGCGAGCGCCATGTAGGCGCGCTTGCCGAAAAAGCGGAATCGGTAATCCACATAGGCCGCCGCGAAACCAAGCACGGTCGCGATAGCGGCGGTCGCCGCCGCCACGATCACGCTATTCACCAGGCTGCGGCGCACGCTGTCATCGGTGAGAACGGCGGCGTACCAAGCCAGGCTGAACCCGCCCCAGGGCAGGCTGGGGAAGCGATCGGCGTTGAACGAAAACACGACCGTCGACACGATCGGAGCGAACACAAACAGGAACACCAGCGCGGTCCAGCCACCGAGCGCGGCCGAGCGCGTCCCCTCGCGAAGGTCGCTGGCCTTCACGACGCCTTCCTCCCACCGTAGGCGATACGCATGAGGACGCCGAGCACAACCATCAGGGTGACAATCATGGAGACGGCGACCACCGAGGCCCGCGGCCAGTTGTTGCCGGATTTCACCTGATCGGCGATCAGGATGCTGAGCGTCGGCGGCCGCGATCCGCCCAGGAGCTGCGGAGAGATATAGTCGCCAAAGCACAGCACGAAGGCGAAGGCCGCCGCCAGCACGAGGCCGACGCGGGCTGAGGGCACGATCACGGTCAGGATCGTGCGGAAGCGGCCGCAGCGCAGGTTGTGGGACGCCTCGATCAGGCTCTTGTCGATGCCGCCCAGCGCCAGCGTCTGGAGCAGCACCACGAGCGGCAAGGTCAGAGTGAGAAATCCGACCACTGTTCCGGTCGAGGTGTTCAGCACATGGACAGGACCCCACCCGAACGGCTCGATCAGACGGTTGATGATGCCGGGCGGGCTGAAGAACACCTGCATAGAGTAGATGCGGACCGGGAAGCTGGTGAAGAACGGGACGATCAGCACGAAGATAAGCAGGCGACGGGTGGCGGGCTTGGCCCGGAAGGCGACGGCGTAGGCAGCCGGAAAGGCGATCAGGCTGCACAGCGCGGCCGCAAGGAGCGACAGAGTAAAGGTATGAACGAAAGCTTTGGCGAAGAAGTCAGCCTTGAAGATCGTCACCCAGTTCGCAAGCGTGAAATCCGGCTGCAGCCGGAAATTACGCACCGACCAGAAGGTCATCGCAAGGAGGAAGCCGAGCGGCACGACGAAGAACATGACTTGCCAAGCCAAAGGCGGCGCGCCGAGCACGACGGCGAAGCGACGCGCCGCGGCCTTCGATCGCTCGGATATAGCTTGGTCGGTCATCGGCACCGCGGTAGCGTGACATGCGACTTGGAGGCCCAACACGGGCCTCGGAGCAGCTCGATCACATGGCTTTGAATTCGGACCAGGCGTCGTTCCAGGCCTCGATGCTTTGCTTCAGGGGCGTTTGCCGGATGAAGATCTTTCCGTCTTTATACTCGTCCATGACATTGCGCTTGTCGAAGGTGTGACGGAGCTTGACGGCATCAGTGGAAGCTTCCTTGTTCATCTTCTCCCATCCCTTTTTGTTGGGGATGGATGCCCAATAGGCCGGCAGGCGCGCCGAGCGGAACTGGCCTTCGGGCGAACTCGCGTATTGGATGAAAGCCTTCGCCAGATCCTTCTTGGTCGAACTCGACACGACCGACATCGACTCGGTCCACTGGATGCCGCCCTCTTCCGGCACCACCGCCTCGACCGGAACGCCGTTCTTCTGCAGCAGCAGAACGACCCAGTCGCCAACGCCGGGGATCACGGCCGCAGAGCCATTGGTTAGCATCGCGAACTGGTCGGCCATGCTGTAAAATCCGCTTCCCTGCGGCTTCAGCGAGAACAATGTCTTCTTGAGCTTGCCGAAGGCGGGATCGGCGATGTCGAATGGTGGCTTGTTGCCGTCGAAAAGGCTGAGACAGCCCATGGTGGGTAGGTACCAGTCGAAGAAGCCGACCTTGCCGTTCACCTTGGGGTTCCAGAGCGCCTTGTAGGACTTGACGTCGTCGGGCGTCAGCACGTCGTTCCGATAGGCCATGCCGAGATAGCCGAACCGGATCATCACTGAGTAAAGCTTGTCACCGACCCAGTGCAGCGGGAAACGCTGGAACTCGGGCCAATAATCGGCAAGTGCGAAGTCCGCCGGGTTCAAGGCATCGATCAGGCTGCCTTCCTGCAGCATGTGGATGTATTCGGCGTCGGCCAGGACCACGTCGAACGTGCCAGGCGGAGACTGGTTCATCAGCGCGAGCATCGGCTCTCCGCCGACATACTCCTTGGCCACGACCTTGACGCCGTATTTGTCCTCGAACGGCTTCACAAAGGCGGGGTCACCGTGACCGGGCCAGGACAGGAGATTGAGCACCCTGTCCTCCGCATACGCAGTGCCCGTTCCGGCTACGCCGGTGGCGACCGCCGCGGCAACGGCGCCGGCGCCTTTTACGAAATCGCGCCGGGTCGTGCGAAGAAGCCCTCTCGGATCCGTAATCTTGAACTCGGTCATCGTCGTCTTTCCCCATCCATCTCCGCCGGCGAGCTAACGGCAAAGGAATTCGTGGAACAAAGACTAAATTCCAATGAAAGGCATAGGCAAAACCTATTGCATTTGGCGTGCTCGCATTTGATGCAGATGGTCGAGGCATAAATACATGATCTGCATGTATTATTTTTATCGCTAGGCAATAGTTTTTGCGAATGCACATTTTGAAAGCAGATTGACAGTGGCCGCTGCCCAGACACAAATGTTTGGATCAGGAACGAACGCCAATGGATTTGCGTCAGCTCAAGTACTTCGTGCAGATCGCAGAAAGCGGGAATTTCTCGCGCGCCGCTGAAGTGCTCCGCATTGCGCAGCCTTCGCTCAGTCAGCAAATCAAAAGCCTTGAGGAAGAACTCGGCGTCAAACTTCTGGTACGCCACGCAAGAGGCGTGACCGCAACCGAACACGGACAGCAGCTATACGACCACGCCCGCCGGATCCTTCAAGAACTCGACCACGCCAAGGATAGCGTGCGTTCGCAGACATCCGACCCATCAGGTCGGGTGTCGGTCGGGCTGCCGACATCTGCTTGCCGCGGGTTGTCGCTGCCTCTGTTTCGGGTGATGGCCGAGCGCCTGCCAAACGTGACGCTGCATCTCGTCGAAGCAATGACGGGATATCTTGACGAATTCATACAAGCGGGTCGTCTCGACGTGGCGCTTCTCTACGATCACAAGGCTTTCGAGCACGTTGCGTGGACTGAGATGATGACGGAAGACCTGATGCTGTTCGTGCCCAAGAACAGCCCGATGGCTAAACGGAAATCCGTGTCCTTCAGGAAACTGTTTGACTTCCCCATCGTCCTCCCGGGGCGTCCGAACGTGCTTCGAACCGTGATAGAACAACTGGCTGCCCGTCATGACATAACGCCTGCAGTCATGGACTGCGACAGCCTGCCTGCCATCGCCAAGCTGATCTGCAATTCAAACTATATGGCTATCATGCCGCATTTTGCTTTTGTCGACGAAATGGCGCGAGGGGAGATGCTGGCGATACCGATTGTGGACCCCGTGCCATCATGGACGCTTGCAGTCGTGGTTTCGCAAAGGACCATGAACACGCGTGGAAGCGAGGCTGTCGCCCGCGTGTTGGCGGAACTGATCGCAGACTTGGTGGAGCGAGGCATCTGGCGCGCAAAACTCCGGGGCGAGAAGTTTAACGGAAAGACGCTGGCCTGACGGGCTCGGAGCCAAGCCCGACGCCGCTTCGCGCCACCGTTCGATAACGCGCACACGCTGCTCAAGCGTTACGATCCGCAATAACGACCAGCATGCGGCCTACGCCGGATGCTTACGAGCAATCGAAACGTTCAGCGCACCTTTGACAGGGAGATGTACAAGGCGCGCCACCTGATGGAGAACTTCTTCTGCAAGCTTAAGCAGTACCGAGCAATTGCCACGCGCTACGACAAGACAGCCAGAAATTTCCTCGCCGCGATGCACTTGGTCGCTGCTATCATTTGGCTCAATTGAGGACAGGCCCAGTCTAGACGATCGGGGATCGTGCGCCAAAGGCGCAAGGGATTCTGGTTGAGCGTCACGACCGAAAGCAAACGCGCGATCGAGGAGCGGTTACGGCGGGTCGGAGGCCGTTCCCACAAAGCCGCTCTGCTGGAGAATCTCGCCGAGATTCGCCGGCGTTAGAACGCAATGCCCGTCCTGGATAACCGGACCGCAGATGATGTCCTCGGATATAAAGGGCATGGGCTGCTAGCCGGATGTTGCCCGAGATCGCCGTTAGCGGGTGGGGGCGTGACGCCTTCAACGCCTCACAACATCGATCGAATGATTTCGTGATGAGCATGACGCCAGGAACGTTGCGTTCCCTTCAAC
>Ga0137416_10000782_pt1 | contig 15402 bp, 15 predicted proteins | sample CZODoug3_1_1_16f_FD_108282 | JGI IMG/M metagenome (GOLD analysis project Ga0137416, IMG submission 108282) | Vadose zone soil fungal communities from Angelo Coast Range Reserve, California, USA - CZODoug3_1_1_16fungal (Illumina Assembly) | ecosystem: Environmental > Terrestrial > Soil > Vadose...
TCCGACGAATCGCAACCGGATTCTCAATGCCGTGTCGCGGGACCGGATTCGGGTCGAGATTGTCGACGAAGCCGGGACGACACGGCGCACGCCGCAACCCGACGTCGATGCCGCCATCGAGATTGCCCGGACGCCGGGCCGCCGAGTGGAACCCCCGTTCGAGGTCCGCCCGACGCCCGGCGAGGTGCGGGAAATTCAACGGCGGTCGCGCATCGACAGCGGCGGTCTCGTGACCATTTCATCGGAACTTGCGGGCGCCGTGGCGCGCGGGGATCTCTCGCTCGACGAAGCGATTGCCCGCTCCCGCCGTGCCGAGCGGCGGTCAAAGCGCTAGCTCATAGCGCGTCTCGAGTTCTTTACGGCGTTTGAAGTACATCTCCTCCGCAATCTCGCCGGCCGCGAGCTTCGCCTCGAGGGACTCGAGTTCCCGCGCGAAATCGGACTTGAAGGCGACCGTGTATTCCTTCACGACGCGCTCCAAGAGGTCGAGGAGATCCTTCCCGCGCTGCGTCACCTGGTACACAATTCGTGGGCGTCCGTTCGGTGGAAAGATCGCCGCTCGATCTACGAGTCCCCATTGAAACAGCTCTGCAAGTTGCTTGTCGACGGAGGTCCGTCGGATTTTGAGTTTTTTTGCCAGGTCCTCCGGATGATCGAAACCTTGCGGGAGTAACCGCAAGATTTGGCGTCGTGTCTCCGAGGCTGCGACGCGAATCAGTTCCAGAAGCTCTGGCATCCCGGTCGGCGACTCGTTTCGGCGTACTTCAAAGTTCTTCCCGCCGGCGTCGTACGTCATCTCCCGGCAGGGAGAGGATGTCGGCACTGTGGCGGAGAATGTCATTAATATCCGCGAGGCTTGTATTAATGCAAACGTCCCCATCGACTCGTCATGTTCGGGAACAAGAACGCCGGGACTCGCGAGACGTGGATGCGCCTTGCACTGCACCGACGCCATGCGAAACCGCAGAACGGGCAAATCCAAATCGTGATCCCGACTCCGAGAAAGGGCTTCGAAATGTTCGACCAAAGGGAAACGTATTTCGCGGTCCGGGGCCCTATCCGGTGGACGCTATGAAACGCAAGGACATCTTGCGAAAGCTCGAGGAGCGGCTCGCTCGGGGCGAGATCAACGAGAAGACATACCTAGAGATCAAGGCCCGCTACGAATCGGAACCGGACGAGCCCGAGGAATTGGGCGAGGGCAACCTACCGAACGTAGATCTCGGTACCACAATCGGGAACGTGGTCTCTCAAGCGACGGCGGAGGCATCCCGAGCTGCGGGCGAGGCAGTCCGTGCGGTCGGAGAAGCAATGCGCTCGCTCGACTTCTCCGGCATTGGCACCAAGCTCAGCGAGGAGACGATCCAGATCGTCGGCAGCGGCGTTGTGAGTGGCAACCCGGTGCGGACCATCGAGTTCGTTGCCGCGGGCGCGGCGAGAGTGCAAGGTCCGCTCGAGGCAGAGGTCGCCCGGGTTTCCGGGTCCTGCGCGTTCGAAGGGGACGTCCATGTTGAAGAATTTCATTGTTCGGGGTCCGCCCGTATCGCGGGCAAGCTCACGGCAGAAGACGTCGAGTCGAGCGGTTCCCTGCAGGTCGAGGGAGATATCGAGGCGGAGGACATTTCGGTCAGTGGCGCCCTTCAAGTCAAGGGGTCTGTTTCCGTGGAGGATTTCCATTCGAGCGGATCAGTCCGGGTCGATGGCCCCCTCAAAGCGGAAGACTTCCACTCGAGCGGCTCGGTCCGGATCGATGGCGGGCTGAAGGCCGAGGACGTCATGATCGACCTCGGTGGGAACTCGCGGATTACAACGATTGAAGCAGAGGATATCCGGGTCAAGGCCACCGGTGGTTTTTTCCGAGTCCGCGGCGACTTGTCCGCCGATCGGATCGAGGGAACCGATGTGGAACTCGAGGCGACGACCGCGGCTTTCGTGAAAGGCGACGAAGTAACGATCGGTCCTCATTGCAAGATCGATGTGGTCGAAGCGCACGAGCTGAGGGTCCATCAATCGAGCGAAGTTCGCGAGCGACGAGCCCCCTCTGAGCATCCTGCAACTTAGTTCCCGATTATCGTCCCGGAACCTTGATATAAGCCGGGGGAGTTCGAAGCACTGTGCCTGATCGGATTGTCCTCAAAGTGGCCGAGGCACCTCAGTCGGACGTCGGTCTGGGCCGCGCCCGGGTCGATACGAAAACCCGCGTAGCGCTAGGCGTCGACGTCGGCGAGATCATCCAAATCATCGGGAAGAAGTCCACCGCCGCGAAGCTGTTCCGCGTGATGCAGGAAGACGAGGGCAAGGGCATCATCCGGATTGACGGGCTCGTTCGGCGGAACGTCGGCGTGAGCCTCGGAGACAAGATCGAGGTCCGCAAGGCCGAGGTGTTGCCCGCGGAGCGGATCACCATTGCGCCGATCATTAGCGAAGGCCACAAGATTTCCTTCGGTCAGGGCATTGAAAACTTCGTGAAGCGCGGATTGCTTAAACGCCCCCTCAACAAGGGAGATGTGGTCATCGTCCCGGGGATCGCACTGATGGGCGGGGCGCTTCCGTTCATGGTGATCAGCACGGCCCCGAAAGGCATCGTCCAGATCCAGGATGACACGATCATCGAGATGAAAGAGGAACCCGTCCGCGAGGGCGAGGTCCTGACGCCCACCGTGACCTACGAAGACATCGGTGGGCTCAAAGATGAGCTCATGAAGGTCCGCGAGATGATCGAGCTCCCGCTCAAACATGCGGAACTGTTCGAACGCCTCGGCATCGACCCGCCGAAGGGCGTGCTTCTCTACGGTCCCCCAGGGACCGGAAAGACGTTGATCGCCAAGGCCGTCGCGAACGAAGCGGGCGCGAACTTCTATTCGATCCAAGGCCCGGAAATCATGTCGAAGTACTACGGGCAGAGTGAAGAACGCCTGCGCGAGAAGTTCGAGGAGGCGCAGAAGAACGCGCCTAGCGTCCTGTTCATCGACGAACTCGACTCGATTGCGCCGAAGCGGGAAGAGGTGACGGGCGAGGTGGAGCGACGCGTGGTCGCGCAGCTGCTCACGCTCATGGACGGCCTCTCGGGTCGGGGCCAGGTCATCGTGATCGGCGCGACGAACCGCGACGAGGCAATCGATCCGGCCTTGCGCCGCCCCGGACGTTTCGATCGCGAAATCGAGATCGGCGTCCCAGACCGCATGGGGCGCAAGGAAGTCCTCCAGATTCACACGCGCGGCATGCCGATCGAAGGTGCCGAGGAGGAACGGGACACCCTCATCTCCGAACTCGCGGACGTGAGCCATGGCTTCGTCGGGGCGGACCTGGCGGCCCTGGCGCGCGAGGCCGCGATGAAAGCCCTCCGCCGCTATCTTCCGGACATCGATTTGGACAAGCCGATCCCCGCGGAGACCCTTGAGAAGATGCGGGTCACCGCGGACGACTTCAAGCAGGCCCTGAAAGAGGTCGAACCGAGCGCCATGCGCGAGGTCCTTGTGGAAGTGCCGCGGGTGAATTGGTCCGATGTGGGTGGCCTGGACGACGTGAAGATGAAACTCCGGGAGGCCGTGGAGATGCCGCTGAAAGACCCGGACGCGTTCAAGCGAATGGGCATCCGCCCGCCGCGCGGTATCCTTCTGTATGGCCCGCCGGGTTCCGGCAAGACGCTCCTGGCGAAGGCCGTTGCCACAGAATCCGAGGCGAACTTCATCTCTATCAAGGGCCCCGAGGTCATGTCGAAATGGGTCGGGGAGTCCGAGAAGGCGGTGCGAATGATCTTCAAGAAGGCGAAGCAGGTCTCGCCATGCATCGTCTTCCTCGACGAGTTGGACGCCGTCGCGCATGTCCGCGGATTCGACACGGACAGCGGGGTCAGTGAGCGGGTCGTGAATCAGCTACTGACTTCGATGGACGGGCTCGAGACCCTCGAAGGGGTCTGTGTGATCGGCGCGACGAACCGGCCGGACCGACTCGATCCCGCCATGCTCCGAACGGGGCGGTTCGATCGGATCCTGCTCGTCCCGACGCCGAACAAGGACGGCCGCCTCGCGATCCTGAAGGTGCACACCAAGAGCATGCCCCTCGAGGGCGTGGACCTGGAGGACCTCGCGGTGGACCTCGACGGCTATTCCGGAGCCGACATCGAGGGCTTGTGTCGCGAGGCCGCCATGATCGCCCTCCGCGAGACGAAACACGCGAAGAAGGTCAACATGGTCCACTTCCAGGAAGCGCTCAAGGTCGTCCGGCCGAGCATCGACGCGGACACGATCAAGTTCTACGAGGAATTCGACAAGAAGTTCAAGAAGGGAATCGACCGCGGCCGGCGCGAGGAGAACATCCTCTACCGCTGATCCCTGGCACCTGCGTCCGACCCTTTTTATCCACCTGCCTCGTTCCCGAGGATCGATGGCCCCCGCGACCCGCTTGCGCACGAAGCTCCAGATGCTGCTCCAGATCGAGTCGTCAGGCTTTGCCCTCGGCCTCGCGATCCTGTTCGTCCTCGTGTCGCTCGCCCTTCCCTTTTGGTCCCTCAGCTCGACCATCGGCGGGGTCCAAGACATCCGCTCCTTCGCATGGGGCTCCTTCACCACGGACCGATACACGCGTGGAGCTTGGAGCGGGACGACGATCCTCCCGTACAACTCCCCGGGCTTCCCCTACACAGACACCGCGGGAGTCGCGGGGAACGTCTACGTGCTCTCACTCGTCTTCCTCGTGGTCCTCGCCGTGGTCCTGGCTCTCTTCCGTTTCGAGTTTTCCCGCAAGATGCCGACGATGAACCTGCTGATCCTGAGCTTGGTCGTCCTTGGCGTCGCGCTCTTCGCCCTCTTCTATCCAATCGTCGCGATTCCCGGGGCTGCGACCACGGACGTCGGGACCTTCACGATCGGCGGCTTCTGGGGTACCGCGCAACCGTTACCGGGCATGACGTGGTCCTGGGGCCCGGGCCTCGGATGGTGGCTCCTCCTCCTCGGCGTCGTCTCCGGCGTCAGCGGGGCGGTCTTGCCATACCTGAAGAGCCTCCGGTCCATGGTGCCGAGTGCGAGCACAATGCGCCCGGCCTCCTAGTCGGTTGAATGCGGCGGAATCTTCATATAGCGTGCGTCGGATGTCTGTCTGACAAGGATGGGACGCCGTCGCGGCGGGGCCGCGGTGGGCCCACGCCGATGCGGGTGATGGGATGAAGAAGTTTGCCACAGAACTGCGAGGCAAGACCGTCATGACGAACGACGGTCAGATTTTGGGAACGATCGAGAACTTCATTGTGAACACGAAGAGCGGAAAGCTGTCCGATGTCCTCGTCGCTCCCGCGGAGAATACCCCGACGAAGGGCCTAAAGACGGACCCCGAGGGGCGGATCGTCCTCCCGTTCCAGGGGATGCGAGCAGTGAAGGACGTCGTCGTGATGAACCTCTAGTCGAAGACCTCCCGTTACCGGTCATCCTAGACGAGTACTCGGCGCTCCTCCTTCACCACGTTCAGGACGACCTGAGTGTACGTGTTCTCCACGTACTCCATGGACCCGAGGCGCTTGATGAATGCGTCGAGCTCTCGCGTGTTCTTCAGGCGGACGACGACGATGGAATCCCACTCCCCGGTGACGTCATAGACGTGGGTCACCCGATCGTCCTTCGCGATTCTCCGCTGTACATCGAGCAGCTTCCCCTTGTGGATCTTCACGCCGACGACCGCGAGGACGTCGTAGCCTAGACGAGACTCGGCCAAGATGGGCGCGTAGCCGGTGATGATGCCTTCCTCCTCGAGCTTCCGAACTCGGTTCGAAACCGTGCTCAGGCTGGCGTCGACCGCTTTTGCGATTTCCCGGAACGACTTCCGGGCATCGGCGTTCAGGAGCCGAAGGATTCGTACGTCGAGGTCGTCCAGAAGGTCTGAGGCCATGGTCTCATCTCCCCGCGACGACCACAGGCTCGAATTGTTGCGTCGCCCGCGCGGGCGGGCTCGAACATTGTTTCACAGACTATCAATATTCCGGTCATATGTACGATTTGGTGGACTCAGAGTTTATATATGTTCAGAAATCTGCCTAAGACATCAGACGGACTGACGGCTTCCGTCGAGGCGGGAAGGAGATGGCAATCGCTCAGAGCACACCGGCGAAAACGAAGAAGATGACCGTAGCTTCGGTGCTGAAACAGATTGAGACCGAAAAGATCCGTTGGATCGACCTTCAGTTCGTCGACGTGCTCGGAGCGCTTCAGCACATTACGATTCCTTCGACTTCACTCGGGACCGAAGAATTCAAACGGGGCATCGGAAAACTGGACGGGTCGTCGATCAAAGGGTTCAAGGAAATCCATGAGTCGGACATGGTGATGAACCCAGACCCGTCGACGTTCGCGATTCTGCCCTGGTACGAGGGAGAGCACCGGACCGCGCGCTTCCTTGTCGACGTCTACGAGGGCGGGAGCCACGAGCGGTTCACGCGCGATTCTCGTTACATGGCCCAACGCGCCGCCCAGTTCGCCGCGGACCAAGGTTACGACACCACGTACTGGGGACCCGAAATCGAGTTCTTCGTGTTCGACGGAATCCGCCTCCTGCCGTCCGCGGACGCCGCCCGCAATCCGTGGTCCGGCGCTGGGTACGAGATCATCTCACGTGAGGCGCCGTGGAACGACAGCAGCGGGAAGGAGTTCCCGATTCGCTTCAAGGAAGGCTACTATCCCGCCCCTCCGGTGGACAGTTTGCAGGACTTCCGCAACGAGGCCTGCCGCATCCTGATTGAATCCTTCGGCATGACGTTGGATGCTCACCACCACGAAGTCGCGACCGCCGGCCAGTGCGAGATCGACATGCGATACGACGAGCTCGTGCCGATGGCCGACAACGTGGCCACGTATCGATATGTGATGAAGATGGTCGCGCACAAGATGGGGATGATGGCCACGTTCATGCCTAAGCCGATTTTCGGGGACAACGCGAGCGGGATGCACGTCCACCAGAGCCTCTGGACGAAAGGCAAGAACATGATGTACGATCCAGACGACAAGTACGCGGAGATCAGCCAGACCTGCCGCTACTACATCGGCGGCCTGATGGACCATGCCCGCAGCCTCTGCGCGTTCACGAACCCGACGACGAACTCCTACCGCCGGCTCGTGCCAGGCTACGAAGCCCCTGTGTTCATCGCCTGGTCGAAACGGAACCGGAGCGCGAACATCCGCATCCCCATGTACTACCGGGGGATCGAGGCCGCCAAGCGGATCGAGTACCGCACGCCGGACCCGGCGTGCAACCCGTACCTCTCCTTCGCTGCGATGCTGTGCGCCGGCTTGGACGGCGTCAAGAGGAAGATCGATCCCGGAAACCCCGTCGACGAGGACCTCTACCACCTCAGTGCGAGCAAGAGGAAGGAATACGGGGTCCGCGAGTTGCCTGGCTCCCTCAAGGAGTCGATTGAGCACCTGCAGACGGACTACATGTTCCTCAAGACCGTCTTCCCGCAAGACCTCCTCGAGAAGTACGAGGAACTCAAGCTCGACGAACACCTGCAGACCTCGTTGCGGCCTTCGCCCTACGAGTTCTACCGGTACATGGACGCGTGAGCGACCCCGACGAGGGCAACGTTCATGGTCCACCGTGAGGTCCGAGCCACCCAGTGCGCTATCTCGCCTCGCGCCTGGCGATTGTCTCGAGCCTCCTATTCCTGATCCTCTGGATCTTGTCCTCTCTTGTGGGGACCTACGCACTCGCGGTCGGCGCCTATGGACTCGCTGCGTTCCTCGCTCGTCCCGCCTGGTCGGTCGATCTCCCTCTGTTCGGTTTCCTCGGCCTCATGATCTTCGGAATCGCGGAACATTTCATCCCCCTTTTCGCGGGTCGGGAGCTCGAGCGTCCGAGCCTCGCAACCGTTCAGGTCGTGGTCGCGATCGTTTCGGTCGGGATTGCCCTGGGACCGCCTCGGCTCCTGATCGTCGGCCGACTTCTCTGGTTCGGCGCGGCCGCGTTGTTCGCTGGCCTGCTTCTCGAGACTCTGCGGACCGGGCGGATCGTCCCGCGTCCGGGAGTCCGCAGGGAGGGCCTGCTCGCCATCGACCATCGGGCTGCCTTGTTGACCGCGACCGCGACGGCCTATCTCCTCGTGGCGTCCGCGGGATTTGCCCTCGCGGCGACTGGAGGTCGCCCTCTCACCCCCGGGCTTGCTCCCTACGGGGCTTCGTTCCTCCATCTGTATACTCTTGGATTCGTTGCCCTCTCCCTGTTCGGCGTCTTACTCCATCTGCTCCCGCGATTCTTGGAAGCGGTCCCGTCCGCCCGGTGGGTGACGGTTCTCGCAGCCCTGGCGATTCCCGCTCCCGCAGGCGTTGCACTCACGATCCCGTACGTCAGCGCGGACCACCCGGTGCGATTTCTCCTCGTGGGCTTCGCCGCGATCGAAGGGTGGGTCGCGGTCCTGTTCGTGTCCCTCGTTATTGGGCTTTGGCAGGGGAGCGCGAGGCGACGACCCGCGAGCCTGTTCTTCGTCCTCGGCGGCATCTGGCTCGTGGTTGGCGCAGGCGTAGGCCTGTACATGGCCTCGAGCACGGGAGCCACGCTTCGAGGAACCACGACCCAAAGTTGGCTCACGGTCCTCGGCTTCGCAGGCTTCGAGATATTCGGGATCACGCACGAGGTCTTGTTGCCCTATGTCGGTCAAGGTCTCCGCGCGTGGCAGGTCGCGGCGCTCGCCCACGAGGGTCTCGCGACGGGAGGCCTCCTCGCGGTGGTGGCATCGTCCATTCTCGCGCTTGCGGGATATCCTCGCACGTCCGCCGTCTTCGCTTTCGTTGGCTTCGGCCTCTTGCTCTGGATGGCCCTCAGCTACGCGGCGGGGACGTTCCAGACCCTCGCCGCGATCTCTCCGCCCGGCGAAATTGCCCGATCCGGTCGCTGAACCGGACGACTACTTCTTCCGGGTCGCCATCCAAGCGGTCGCGAGAACGATCCCGCCGACGAGGTAGCCGAGCAGGGCGATCCCCATCAGCCCGGCGATCGGGACCACGATCGGGTTCAGGATATTCGTGTGCACGTACCCGACACTCTGACCCCCTCCGCCGACGTCGGTCGTGAGAAGAGCGGTCCCTGCTTGAAAACCTCCCCAAGCCATCAGGAGCGAGGCGCCCGCCGAACCGAGCCCCCCGAGGGCCAGGTGAACCCCGGCGCCGATGTTCCTCCAGCCGGTGAGGGGAGCTCGCATCGTACCTTCGATCGCTTGGTAGAAAAACGCGGTGAACCCGATCCCTCCAATGCCGACAAGAAGGAAGGACAAGATCCCCATCGTGAACCAGCTTCCGGCGCCTCCACCCGCCACGATTCGCGAGGACGCGGGACCGAGCGCGAAGTTCCCGATCCCCGCCAGTACGTTGCCGAGGACCAACAGGGTGAAGATCACCCAGGCCACACCGCCCAAAGCAAAAGTCAGACCGATGAACCGGCCTGCCCAACGACTCTGCATCGTCTCCATGGTCGCTCCGAGGGCCTCCTGCAAGCCATAATGATTCCGCACGCATCGTACGGCGGGACAGAGTGGGGCGCTGGTTTAAGACGGACGATGTGTCTCTCGTCCGGCACCATGGCGGAGACGAAGGACGATATCACGGAGGAGCGCCGGATCCTCAAGAAGGCGGGCGTCCTCGACGACAAGCTCATGGACCGGATGGACATCTATCCGGGTGACCGGGTCCGCTTCCGCTTCTATTATCCCCAGTCCGGCTTCGAGGAGATCATCGGGCACTTCCTCGGCTTCTACACACTGTACGAGGGGCCCGAGGGCGGCGGGGACCTGAACTTGGTGATTCGCGCGGTGAAAGACGGTCGGCCGACGGTCCTGTACAAGGATCGGAACTACCTCGAGGAGTTCGAGAATGTCGAGCCGAACGCTGAGGTCCGCGAGCAGATCCGCGACTTGGACGCCCGCCACGGGCGCCATGTCGGCCACGAATTCGGCTGATCAGTATCGGTCGACGCCCTGGGCGAGGGCGCGCAACCGGGCAATCCGCTCTTCGATGGGCGGGTGAGTGCTGAAGATTCGGACGAAGGTCCCGCCCGAGAAGGGGTTCACGATAAACAGGCTCTGGGATGCCGGGCTGCCGAACGTGATCGGGCGCCGGCGGTTCGCGACCTCGAGCTTCTCTAGGGCGGATGCAAGGGCAAGCGGCTGGCCGATCGTCTTGGCCCCACTGTAGTCCGCCTTGTACTCCCGGCTCCGTGAAATCGCGAGCTGGACCAGGAGCGCGGCGATGGGTGCCAGGATCATTCCGACGACCGCGATGATGACCGTGAGCCCGTTCGAATCCCGGTTCCGAGAGCCACCGAACATCATGTTCCATCCGAACGCCCGGCCCATGTAGGAGATCGCTCCCGCCAGGGTGGCGGCGACCGACATCACCAAGATGTCCCGGTTGCGCACGTGGGAGACTTCATGGGCGAGCACGCCGCGAAGCTCGTCTTCCGTAAGCACATGGAGGATGCCTTGCGTGACCGCAACGACCGCGTGCTGGGGATTGCGGCCCGTGGCGAACGCGTTCGGGGTCTCCGTCGGGACGATGGCGACCTTCGGCATCGGGAGGTTCGCTTGCTGGGTCACCTGGCGCACGATGCGATAGAGGCCCGGGGCCTCCGCCTCCGTGACGAGCTTCGCACGGTACGACCAGAGGACGATTCGGTCGGAGGCGAAGTATGAGACCAGGTTCATGACGCCCGCGAGGACGAGGAACAACAGGATGCCCGTCGTCGCGCCGAACCATACGCTCCCGATTGCCCAACCGAAGAACACGAAGACGATCGTCAATACCGCGAAAAGGGCGAACGTCCGAACGTACGCTCCCATGCCTCCACTCCCCTTGTCCTGCCTATCTCTGAGGACTCGCAGGTCGGATATGAAGTTGATGCGGGAACGCCCTCGGGAGGACGGCGTTCAGAGGCCAAGGACCTGGGCGTACCCTTCCATGTCCATGAAGCCGTGGCCGCTCACGTTGAAGGCGATGACCTTCCGTTCTCGCGTTTCCTTGCATTTCATCGCCTCGTCGATGGCGCAGGCGATGCTGTAGGCGCTTTCCGGGGCAGGCAAGAATCCCTCTGCCTGGACGAATTGTCGGGCGCGGTCGAAGACGTACCGTTCGTCCTCCGGGTAAGCGATGGTGTCGATGAACCCGCGGTGCCGGAGCAGGGAGAGGATCGGGGAGCAACCATGATACCGCAGGCCATCGCCCTTGATCGGCCGCATCTCCGTCTTGTGGCCGAGCGTGTACATCTTCAAGAGAGGTGTGAGTTCCGCATGGTCCGCGAAATCATAGCGGTACTCGCCTTGGAGATTCGGGGCTGCGGCGCTCTGGGCCGCGATGAAGCGGATCGCCTTCCCCTTGATGGCGTCGGCGAGGAAGGGGAGCGTGAAACCGCCGAAGTTCGATCCACCGCCGAGGCTCGAGACCATGATGTCGGGGTACGCGCCGATATGCTCGAACTGGCGTTGCGTCTCGAGGCCGATGATCGTCTGGTGCAGCAGGACGTGATTCAGGACCGACCCGAGGCAGTAGATCGCTTTCTCGTCCCGCTTCGCGTCCTCGAGGCCTTCCGACACCGCGATGCCGAGCGAACCCGGGTGGTTCGCCTGCTTCGCAAGTAATTCGCGGCCCACACTCGTCTCGGAACTCGGAGACGCGTGCACCGTGGCCCCGTAGAGCTTCATGAATTGTCGTCGCTGGATCTTCCAATCGTGGACGGCGCGGACCCAGTAGATCGTCGTCTTGAGTTCCGCGAGGCTCGCCGCGTACGCGAGGGCGGTCCCCCATTGCCCCGCACCGGTCTCGGTCGTCAGTCGCTCGTACCCTTCCTGTTTCGCATACCAGGCCTGGGCCAGCGCCGTGTTCACCTTGTGACTGCCGGTCGGGCTGTAGAATTCGGTCTTGTAGTACAGGTGCGCCGGCGTTCCCAGCCGCTTCTCGAGGCGTCGTGCCCGGATCAGCGGCCGAGGCCGACCCGCCTGGCGGTACAACTCCTGCACTTCCGGCGGAATGCCGATCCATCGCTGGGTCGAGTTCTCCTGTCGCAAGCACTCGGCCAGGAGGAGTTCGGGCAACGCCTTCAGCCGAGACGGGCCGGTTTCCGGATCCTTCGGAGGAGGCAGCGGTTCCGGGAGGTCCGCTTGGATGTTGTACCACTTCGTCGGCCGTTCGTCGTCCGGAAGCTGGACAACGACGGCGTCGGCTTGCGACATCACTCCACCAAAACCCGGCCCGACGCGGTAATGGTCCGCCTTGGCTAATAGGGCTTCGCGATGCGGCTATGTACGGGTGACTCGGGCTCCAGGCCGATTCGCTCGACGACTTGGACCTTGCCTGGCGGCATCTCCCGGACGATCTCCTCGATAGGAACCGCGAAGGTGACTGCAAGGCGCTTCGCCGTTTCCTCACGATCCTCCTTTCCAGGGCTGAGGACGACGTACCGCTTCGAGCGTGCCACCACGGCGGAAACCGGGCCTCCCATGATCTTGCGGTGGCCCTCGATCTCGACCTCTCCGATCGCGATGCGCACCGGCAGATCGTGGATGTAGTTTCGCTTCCCCCGGATGACGAATGCGCCTCGGGGAAGGAACTCGCCCGACTCGGCCTGCTTCGAGACCTGCTCCGGCAAAACCCAGTAAGCGCTTCCGCCCGCGAGTCCCGCCGACCACGCCTTGCTGTATGCGAGCGCGAACTCGCAAGCTTCCCGTAGGGTGGTTTCCGGGGCCTTCGCACCGTCTTTGATGACGGTCGAGGGGGCGCCATGGATGTCCGCGTGCGCGTAGCGATCTCCCTCCTTCAGATGTTTCTTCACGAGTTGGTCGTTCGTCCGCGCATCCCGACCGCCGAGGATGAGGTGGCCGTCCGAAGAAAGGGTCCAACGGTACGCTTCGAACCACATCGACTTCGTGGACTTGATGCGCGGTTTTTTCGACACCTTAATCGCCTTCGCTCTCGCCGCGTCCATCTCCTCGCGGGTCTTGGCGATGGCCTCCTCGACCCGTTGTGCCTTCAGTTGCGCTTCCTTCCGGCGGTCGTAGAATGCCTGCGCGTTCGCCGTCACATCCTTCTCGTAATCGAGCGTGATTGCATCGAAATCTCCGACTGCCACCGTGACGGTGTGCGCCTTGCGGTCTATCGCCTTGATCTGGCCCTGCTCCGGAAGCGGTCGCCCTTCGCGGATCGCCCGGAGTAGTTCGTCGAGGACCGAGTAATGTCCGTAGAGGAAGACGGCCTGCGCTTCAAGGAGCATTGCTTCCTCCCGCAACTTCTGCAATGTCTCCCGCTGTTGTGCGATGCGCCGTTCGAACTTCGCCGCGGAGTCGTCCCGGACTTCCAATTGCGGCTCCGCGACGGTCAAGAAATGCGACAACGCATCATTGAACGTCGGAAAATCCCGCCGTTCCATCTCCCGGTATTGCACCAGCTCGATCGGCGTCGCATCGATCGCGCGGCCTTCATGGAACACGACGGCCGGCCGCCGTTCTTCGTCGATGGCGACCGCGATGTTGTTCAAGGCCGTGTACAGAGAGTCGATTTGCGTCTCCTGAAGGTCCTTCACTCGAGTCTCCTTGTCGACAGCCGCGCGGAGACAGAGCTCCTCGGCGTACGTACCTCCGAGGTTCAGCACCGTCGCGAGGATCCGGACCACTTGGCCTTTGGCGCCCTTCAAGGCACGGGCGAACCCCTCTCGATCCAGGTCGAGGGGGTCGATGCCGGCCGTAGGGTACGAATACCGTTCGCCGCCCTGGACGTCTCGGTCCTTGAATTTCTGCGGGAACTGGACCGCGACGATCGTCGCATCCCGTACGAGGACGATATTCCCCTTGCTGAACACTTCGAAGACGATTTCGAGCCGCTCAGGCCCTCGTTCCACTCGGAAGACGGCGATTCGATCAAGCCCTCGCTGCTCGACCGCAACGACTCGTGCGTTGTCGAGCAGACGACGCAGGGTCTGAGCGAATGGAGGCGGAGCCTCTGGCTTCTCCTCGACCTGGTGAAGGCAAAGCCACTGACCTGCCTTCGAGTAGAGCTCGACCTTGCCGCGGTCGGGAACATTGATCCGGAACATGACCTCGTCGTTCCGCTGATAGATCTTGTCGACGTGGCCACCGACGAGGCCCTGCCACTCGGAGACGAGGACGCGGAGATCGAACGATGTGATGGCTGTCTTCATGGCGTCTGGCGTTGCGAAGACCCGCGCTTTACTTAATGATTGGTCCACCGGATAATGGAACGCAAACCGGGGTCGATAGGCCTAAGTAACGTCCACCCTTTGGCCGCGCCGCTGCCGCAGTGGCTTAGGGGTATAGCGGCGCCTTGGTAAGGCGCAGATCGGGGGTTCAATTCCCCCCTGCGGCTCTTCTCACCGGCTAGGCCTTCAAGCCAATCTATCTCTACCGTGCTTCGCATGCCCGTGCTAATCGTGGGCTTGTTCGGAGGATCATGAACCAGATTGAGCGTCGGGGCAGAGTATTCCGATGAGAGCCGTCGTCTGCACGAAATACGGACCGCCGGAGGTCCTACAGATCAGAGAGGTGGAAAAACCCACTCCTAAGGACGATCAAATCTTGATACGGGTATTCGCGACAACGGTCACCTCGGGAGATGTTCGCCTCCGAAAGGCCGACCCCTTCATTGTCAGGCTATTCGCTGGGCTCACAAAGCCGAGGAAACCGATCCTAGGGTCTGAAGTAGCCGGAGAAGTAGAAGCCCTCGGCAAGGACGCAAGACAATTCAAAGTAGGGGACCAAGTCTTTGGGGCGAGTGTCAGTGCTTACGCTGAGTACACCTGCGTTCGTGACGGAGGTCCGCGCGGATTGAAACCCGCCAACATGACCTTTGAGGAAGCGGCCGCGATTCCCTTTGGGGCATTATCGGCGTTGCATTTTCTTCGAAAGGGAAACATCGGGCAGGGGCAAAGCGTTCTCATCTACGGAGCTTCCGGAGGAGTTGGCACTGCGGCGGTGCAGCTTGCCAAGCACTTCGGGGCGGAAGTGGCCGGGGTATGCAGTACCGCGAACTTGGACTTAGTAAGGTCGCTGGGAGCCGATCGGGCGATTGACTACACGAAGGAGGACTTTGCCCGGCCCGCGGCGTATGACATTATCTTTGACACGGTGGGCAAGGCCGGGTTTTCCCGTAGCATGAAATCGCTGAAGAAAAACGGGGTCCTTCTCAGTGCTCTGGCCATCGCCCCGTTTCTTCGAAAACTCTGGGCTTGGATCAACGGCGGCAAAAGAGTCATCGGTGGGGTCGCAAAGCCGAAACGTGAAGATCTCGTCTTTCTCCGAGAGCTCATCGAGGCGGGAAGGTTGAAATCGGTCATCGATCGACGGTATCCACTGGAACAAATTGCCGAAGCCCATCGGTATGTCGAAGGAGGACACAAGAAGGGAAATGTCGTCATATCTGTGGCCGA
>Ga0137416_10000786_pt1 | contig 15379 bp, 10 predicted proteins | sample CZODoug3_1_1_16f_FD_108282 | JGI IMG/M metagenome (GOLD analysis project Ga0137416, IMG submission 108282) | Vadose zone soil fungal communities from Angelo Coast Range Reserve, California, USA - CZODoug3_1_1_16fungal (Illumina Assembly) | ecosystem: Environmental > Terrestrial > Soil > Vadose...
AACACCTTTATTTGTTTCTATATATTTTTGAGGATTAGAAGGCAGTTTATGCGGGGCACAGATCCCACAAAAAGTACCTGGGTATATCCAAAGTTCATATTGTAAATTTGTAAATTATAATTTTTTAAAGGAAGGTTCCATTATTGATAAAATGGGTTGAGCTATATACTCTATACTCTATAGGCTTATGTTTTTAAAGTTTGAATCTTTTACTTCCTAAATATTTATCAAAGTCTTGTCTTGATGTTAAAATATGTTTTTAATTATGATAGATTAATTAATTATAAAATAATGAAAAAATATTTAGGTATATCACAAAATGGTTATTTAATATTATTTTTTTTTTTATATATAGTTATGGAAGTAAAACAGCTCTAGCTTGAATATATTTATGTTTGTTTTTATTAGTAATTTATTGTAGAATATATGTAGCTGTAGGGATATTTATAATTGAATATATTGATACTTTAACGGAGTTATATGAAAAGTTAAAAAATAAAATTTATATCTAAGCCCCCGGCCCACCGGGCCGGGGGATTTATTACTTTAATAAATTTTAGAGACTTTAGTTCAATAGGTAGAACATATGACTTTTAATCATTATAGTATGAGTTCGATTCTCATAAGTCTTAAATAGTTTATTTAGTTTTATACCTTTTTAAAATGACTATAAGTTAATGGTAGACTACTCGTTTACCATACGAGGTGTGTTGATTCGAATTCAACTAGTCATAAATATGTTAAATATATATATATAATGGCTATAAGTTAATGGTAGACTATTTGCGTTCCATGTAAAATATGTTGATTCGAGTTCAACTAGCCGTAAAAAGGGTTAATAAATTATCTAGTTATAATATAAAAATATTAAATATAATATAAGTAAAAAATATAATATATTTAGAAAAAAAAAAATAAGGATTAATAACTATATATAGAGGATTTTTAATTATACTAAAAGGTTAGTATATTATATTTTTCTTATGTATTAATAATATTAATATAACTAAATTCATAGGGTTGGTAACTTAATTAGGTAAAGGACTTTCTTGTCACGAAAGTAGATGTCGGATCGAGGCCGATCTAACCCGTATTAAAGTTATAGTAATTAAGATATATTATAAAGTAAAGTAATAGATAAAAAAGGAAAAGTTGCTATAGGTAAGATATTTGCTAAATATTGTGTATTAACACTTAGATGTTCGATTCATCTCTTTTCCGAATAATTAATAATTCTATATAAATTAACAAATAAATTATATTAATGGCAATCAATTTCCATTGATACATTGTGTATAAATAATAATAAATTAAATAAAATGGTGAATAAAATAAATAATAAATTAAAAAAAATGATGAATAAAATAAATAATAAATTAAATCCAAATTGAGTAACAGGTTTTACTGACGGTGAAGGATCTTTTATGATACTTTTAGAAAAAAATAAAAAATCTGAAAATAAATGACAAGTTAAACCATGTTTTCAAATAGCTTTACATACTAAGGATAAAGATTTACTTTTACAAATTAAATCTTTTTTTGGAGGGATAGGAAATATTAATACTTATAGTAATTTAACATCTTATAAAGTTATTAAAATAAATGATATTATTAAAATAATAATACCTCATTTTGAAAAATATTCATTAATAACTCAAAAACAAGCTGATTTTATTATATTTAAAAATATAGTAGAATTAATAAGTAAAGGTGAACATTTAAATGAAAAAGGTTTGGTTAAAATTATTAATTTAAGAGCCTCTTTAAATAATGGATTATCAGATAAATTAAAGATTAGTTTCCCAAATGCAATTAAATTATTTAAATCTGAAGTAAAAATACCTAATAATATAGATCTTAATTGAATAGCTGGTTTCTTTAGCGGAGAAGGTTGTTTCTATATTAATATTACTAAAGCTATAGATTATAAAATAGGTTATTCTATAAGATTACAAATTATATTTAGTCAACATTCGAGAGATAAAATTCTATTAAATAAATTAATGAATACATTAAAATGCGGTAGAGTTTTTAAACATCCTAAAAGGGATATAATGTCTTTAGTAATATCTAATTTTGAAGATATATATACTAAAATAATACCTTTATTTAATGAATACAAAATTAAAGGTATTAAATCTTTAGATTATGAAGATTTCTGTAAAGCAACAGAAATAGTAAAAAAAGGAGATCATATAAAATTAGTAGGATTAGAACAAATAAAATTAATAAAATCAAAAATGAATAAAAAAAGAATTAATAGTAAAAATTTTTAATATAATTTTAAAATAATTATATAAAGGGTGTAGTTTAACGGTAAAATAGGTGACTTCAAATCATTTGTTCCTAGTTCAAATCTGGGTACTCTTGTATTAATTAATAAAATTAATAAAAAATATATTAATTATTTGGTCTTTAGGTTCTTTAGTTTAATGGTAAAACTCATTCTTGATAAGAATGTATTCAATGTTCGATCCATTGAAGAATCATATATATTATATACCTGTGGAATTTATGTATATATCTAAGAGTTCGAATCTCTTCTTTTGAAATTTAAAGAAATAAGATTAAAAAATATATATTATTACATGCATTAAAGATGTAATAAATAATACATCAACCTTTCTTATTACTAGGATTTTTACCTGGGTATGAAATGTGACGAAAATTGTATAAATTTAAGTCGTTATTTAGATTAATATTATTAGATAATTTTATAATTTATAAACTTATTTAATAATATATTGTGTTTATTATTAATTATTATTTGAAAAATATGTTAATAAAATTTGTTAATTTAGAAAATTATTCACTAGAAGATTTTTATAATGATATCGGTGAATATACTTTACAATTGGATAATATTGGGGGTACACACTATTTAGGTGTGTATTTTATAAATCATTTATTTATTGGTGATTTTATTGCTTTTAAATTAATTTATTATAATTCTATCCTTATTTTATATGAACAAATACATGAAAAAGCTGGAAAAAATGGAGATAATAAATTAATACTTTTATTTACACCAATTCCCTTAGCCTGTGGGCCGGGGGCATAGGTTGATATTTTAATATGTCTATAATATATTTTAATTACAGTTAGCTAGTGTTATTAATTTTTATTATTATATATTGATAATTAATATAGAATTTTTAAAATGTATTATTTTTAAAAGTAAAAAATAATTTTTTTTTTAATTTAAAAGTTTATCTTCGTCGTAAGACGAAGTATTTTGGTTTTTGTTTTGTTTTTATAAAATTTAAATGATCGGAGATTTAAGTTTATTATATGATGGTTATTATCGTCATGTGTGCGAATTTCAAGCTATAAATGATTATATGCCTGAGTTACAATCGGGTTTGGATGGTTGATTGTCATTAGTTAATCCAATTTATGCAAAAGAGGGATACATATATATAATCCCTAATATTAATTATATGAGAGAATATTTTGATGCTAAAGAGTATATATATAAGTTAGTTTTAGAAATTAATTATAATTATGATCAAATGTGTTATCTTTCAGATAAAATAGGTAACAAGTGTTGTGAAATAAAACTAATTAATCCTTATTTTGAAGGTGAAGAATATAGTGAGTGTATAGAAAATTTAAATGAGTTAGTTAATAAAGAATCTTCACCGATTAATAAAACAGTTATATCTTTTAAATTATAATTATATTATATAGATTTAGTTTAACAATTTCCATCTGTTGAGCCTAAGGTTGGCGAAATTAATTTGAATTTAAAAAAAAAAATTCAAATATTGAGATTTCTTTTTAAAATTTATATTTATTTATGTTGAAAGAATTTTTTAAGATTTTTAATAAAAAATCTATAATAAAAATATTTATTATTTTTATAGTAGGATTTGTAATTAGAATAACAGTAAATTATGTTTATAATATAAATGTATTTATTGATTATACAAATATAATATCAATAATTTATTACTATTTTATGGCTTTGTTTGCTGTAGTTATTAATGAAATTAATCTTCAGTTTCAATTTCCCATTTCTTCTTTTTTTGGTTATGTATTTTCTGTAGTTAAAAAATTTCCTTTTATTAATTTAGACGATTTGAAATTATCTTTTTTAAGAAAAACTATAAATAAGTTTATTTATGGTTCCAATAAAATGTGTTTAGGGTCAGATAATCCTGTAAAAGGTAATTGTGTAAAATCTAATATTGATACACCAATTAATTTATTTCATAACGGTACGGGAAGTAAAGTTAATAAAGATTTAAATGTTAATAAATCTTATGACAGTACTTCTTTTTATGTCAGATCTAAAGGTTTTACTCAAATTCCTCAATCTAATGAAGATACATTTTCAAATAAATCTATTAAAAAAGGGGGTTATTTAAATAATTCTGTTTCTAAAATTAATAATACAAAAACTGATTTATCAGAAGGATCTAGATCTTTTATAATTAGTTCTTTTGATAATGATAATATATTAATTAGTTCTAAAACTAATAAAAATTTAAGTAATCTCCAAAGACCTGTAATAAATAATCTTACTACTAATAAAGAATTTAGTCGTAGTAGTTTAGAAAGTAATTATACTAATGATACAAATCATGCTACAGTAAGTTATACTGATATTAATAAGCCACATTTAAATGTTAATTTAAATGGTTATAGAAAAGATGCAGATTTAAGGTTATTTGAACCTAGACAAATTAGTGATGTGGATATTAATTATAGAAAGGAAAAGATAATTCAAAATGTCCATCAAAAAGCATCCGTTTTAGAGTATACTCATGAAATTGTAGTTCCTAAGGAAGGTATGTTAGATAAACTAAAATTGGGATTTAAGTATACAGGTTCTAAATTTAGTAATAGTAAATCAAAACTTGAAAGTATTTATATTAAATATTATGATGTAAGTAGACGTCATTTTTATTGAACTATATGGGAATCAGATAGAAATAATTTTGATTCATATAAAGATTTTAAGAAATCTTGAGATCCTAAAACTAAAATATGAAAAGAAATTACTTCACACGTTAAAAGAAATATTAAGGATACAATTGAAGATTTAATACGTATAAACGATCCATTTAAAAATAAACCCATTATGGATAATAGGGTTAAAAATATTTTATATAATCATAGCTCTAAAAAAAGAAATTAATTTTCGTAGCATAGGTCGCGGGCAAGTTAGCGATAAAATTAAGGTATAATAAATATACTCTTAATATTATGTTTCAATATTATAATTATTTAGAAAAAAAAATGAAAAAATTATTTAATAAATATATTATTACTAAAATCTTTATAATTTTCATAATTGGATTTTTTTCAAGAGTTTTAATAAATTATTTTGAAAATATTAACATTTTTGTTGAAAATTATTTTATTCTATGTTTTATATTGATTATTAATGAAATACTTCTAGATTTTCAATTATACACTTTTACCTTTTTTAATTATATTTATTTATTATTAAAAAATATATATATAAATAATAAAATTACTTTAACTAATCATTATATTAATTATTATTATTTAGAAAATAAAAATATAATATTTACAAATAATGTTAATAATCATAATATAAGTTTTAAAGATAAAGTTAGAAGATATTCTCATTGAATTATATGAGAAAAATATAAGGATGAACCAAATTCTTATAAAGAATTTAAAAATAATTGAAATCCCAATAAAAAAATTAGAAAATAAATTATTAATAATTTAAAAAAAGAATTATCGGATAAACATAGAGATTCTGTACGTATTAAACGTACTATACAATGAATTATAAATGTATTTAGGGGTAAAAAAGAATAAAGGTTTAGCTATAGCCATAATATAGTATTGAGTAATATAATAACAATATGTATTAAAAAAATGAAAATTATAAATTTAAAAAGTGGTATAATAAATAATTTTAAAGAATTGTTATTTATTAATATAATTTGATCGATAAAATTCTATAAAAGATATCTTTTAAAAGTATTTTTTAATAAATTGATAAACTTATTAATATTCTTTATATTATTTATATTATTATGGACAATAATAACAATTTATTTATATTTGTATAATTATTATAAAGTTGAAATTAATGAATCAGATTGTATTTGTAATATTTGTAATCATTATGTTGTAGATAACGATAATATATTTAATCAACAAAAATCCTCCAACCCAAATGGTCAAAAGGTTTATATGGATTTATTTAGAAATAAAAGTTTAAAACATATATATAAATACAGAGATATTAATTTCATTGGCGGATATTCTAATAAATATATTAATATAATAAATAATGGAGATAATTTAGAGATAATCGAATTAAAAAAAGAAATTTGTTTATTAAAACTAAAAATAAAATATGATATAGATAGAGTATATACTATAGAACTTATTAATAATTATATTAAAGAATGTAATGGTTTTATTCAAGAATGAAAAGATATAAAAATTGCTTATAATATAAATTAGTATAATAATTTAAAATTAATAATAGTGTTAATAATTATTTTTACTCGTGGCCTTAGGTTGCGGGATTTTAATAGTTATAAGTTAATGGTAGACTATTCATTTACCAAATGAAGAATGCTGATTCGAATCCAGCTAACTATAGCCACTAAAAATTACATTCGCATAAAAGGTGGTTGAACTTCAACCTTACGGGTGAAGTAAATAAGTTTATCTAGAGCTATAAATCTAGTAATATGTAAAATAAAAATTTATATGTAAAAAAAAAAATGAGGAATATTTTAAACAAAAATCTATATCTTATATCGAGTCAATTACAATTAGTTTTACTGGAGTCATCAGGTATATCTGATGACATTTTTAATGGAGGTCTTTACTTGATAAAAACGAAGCATACTAAATAAAGAAAAAAAAGAACTTATTTTTAATCATATGTATTACCCGAGTATATTTAAAATACCCTTACTTTCATTTTTAATTTATTATAGATATAATATATCTCATGCCAGTACAAGAGAATGAGGAAATTATTTAGTTATTTTAGAAAATAGTATGATAAGTAAACCTATTAATTACCCTATAATTACGGATGATCCATTAACTAAAGAAATTTTATTTAGTTTAGATTGTTTAAATAAAGAAAAAGAATCATTTTGACCGTTGGCTAAATTAAAAGGAGTATTAAGCTTATTTGATGTAACAAATAATTTATCTCATATAAGTTCTGATACTGCAACTTTAATAGACTTAGCAGTAAAAAGAGATTATTTGGGATTTTTAAATGTTATTTATAATAATACATTTAATGATATGTTTAAACAGGTTATACATGATGATCCTTTAGGTAAAGTATCTATTGTAAATTCTTGCTTATTCGTAGTAAATGATTTAAATAAGTTTTTAGGTGATATACGGAAAAAGGGTTATAGTATAAATGGAGGACCTCAAAGATGTAGATCAGAAATTAATTCTCTAAAAAGTTTTTTATCTAGTCTAGATATAGATTTTAGAGAAAGTCTTTATAATCATAATAATTATCACGTAGATAAAGGAACAATACGTGAAAGTGAATGATTACCAAAAGAAAAATTTTCGTATCGTAACATTCATATGAATATAGGAAATGTTAGATGATAGTAATCTTTATAATTACTCTGTAAACAGGATATTATAACTTGAAACTTATAATTTTAAGGCGGAGAGTTGAAAATAATTCAAAAAAATTATTTTTGAGGGAGGATAGCTATTGGTAAAGCAGGTTATCTACTAAATAATGTACTTTGATGTATTGAGTGTTCGATTCACTCTCCTCCCGAGTATAATTAATACTAATTATAAACTATATATAAAAAAAAAATATTAAAACAAAAATGAAAAATAAAAGAATTTTTTTATTAAAGGGCCTAGTTTAATTGGCAAAATAAGTGACTTCAAATCTCTTGTTTTCAGAGCTTAATAGGTAAAGCGCGTTTTTGATAAAAACGTGTTCAATGTTCAATTCATTGAAGAATCATATATGCCCGGCCCTTTGGCCACGGGATTTAGTTTATGTATATGTCAAGTTATTATAAGAGAGTTGGCTGAGCGGTTTAAGGCATCTAACTTGAGATTAGAAGGAAGTTTTATTTCCCGTATGTTCAAATCATACACTCTCTGGAGATTATTATATAAATAAATATTGATTAATTTAAGGTTAATTAAAAATAAATTTTTATAAATTTAAATCTTATGTTTTTATAATTTTATAAAGTTTATTTTTTTTATTACAGGTTAGAGCCAGGTTGGTTAGGCGTCTCATTTGGGTTGAGAAAATGTTATGTTCGAATCATAATAACCTGAAATTTAAATAAATAAAATTAAAAATTATATATATATATATATTACTTGCTTTAAGACTTGTTATATGAATATAATATTTTTAAATATTTAAAAATATAGTATATAAAGAAACTATTACAGGTATTTTGCTATATATTAAAGAAATTTAAACAATACATAATGTAATTTCTAAGATAAATCTAATAATAAACAAAATGAATTAAAATATTTTAGTAATTTTAGGAAAATAAATCAAACGAGATTATATATTTAATATATAATAACTAATAAATTAGTTTTTATTTAAAATGTAATATTTTTTAACTTAAATATAATATTTTTTATAAATATAACTAAAAGTAAAATGGATTAAATCTGTTTGAATAAAGGGGAACCTTCCTCTAAAGTTAAATATAATATATAAGCGATAGTGAAAAGTACCGTGAGGTAAAAAAAAAAATAGTAGTTTTATAAGCAGCTCAAGTAAAATTTTAATAAAAAGTAAGAGCGTACCTTTTGCATAAGCGGTCAGCAAGTTAATTTTAGATGCAAGCGTTGATTATAAAAATCTAGCTTAGATAAACCAATTATGAAAAAATGAATTAGTATCTAGAATTAGACCCGAAGACTAGTGATCTTATTATGATCAGGGTAAAAAAAGCCCGAACGGTTTATCGTTGTATAGATATCCGAAGAATTGTGATAAGTTGGTGAAAGATAATACTGACTAGTATAGCTGGTAAAAAATAATATAAGCAGTTATTAAAGCCAGTAAGTGGAAGTGAACCTTCTGCTAAAAACCTTCAAATTGACGGGAACTCCCTAAAGCAATTTATACCAAACAATGTGGCAACACTATTTGTGGCACAGGTAATGACTCGTGGTATGGTAAAAAATAAATTGATATATGTGAATATAATGGGTAATCCGCAGCCAAGCACCTTAATGGTGTGCAGTTCATCGACTAAATGTAGGTTGGCGTATTAATATACGCTTAAGATATAGTCAAGCCTCATTCGAAAGAATGCAGGATAATGAAGTATTTATTTATAAGATTAACTTATGCCACCGGGCCGAAGGCCCGGGGTAAATATTTTATAAATAAAAAGCTACAAAAACAATATTTAATTTATTTATACAAAATGGACTTCATCTTTTTTCATCGGATGAAGGCAATATAATAGCTATAAAAATTTAGCTTAGATGATATTTTAGTTTATTTATTAGTATAGGTTTTCCTATTTTATAAGGCTGTACACTAAAATATATTTTTAATGATTAAACCTGTCGTAATTTACGGTAATTCTGATTTACAAAAAGATCAGATACTTAAAGAAAATAAGAATAAAGTTGTAGTATATCGTTGAGTTAATAATATTAATAATAAAACTTATGTGGGTAGTTCTGTAGATTTTACTACTAGATTATATAAATATTACAGTATTAAACACTTAATGGAAAACAAAACACATATACATAATGCTCTTGTAAAATATGGATATTCAAATTTTAGTTTAGAAATACTCGAGTATAGTAATTTTAAAAATATAATAGAAAGAGAGCAATATTATTTAGATAAATTAAAACCAGAATATAATATTTTACAAATTGCAGGTTCCTCTTTAGGGTTTAAACATAGTGAAAAGACTTTAAATTTTTATAGAAATGAACGAGAAGTAAGTAATGAAACTAGAAATAATTTATCTTTAGCTGCAACAGGAAGAATATTATCTAAAGAAGATAAAGATAAAATATCTAATAAACGTTTAGGTATTAAACTTTCAGAAGAGACAAAAGTTAAAATATCTGCAGCCGCTGTATCTTTAAGAGGAGTAGCAGTTGTAGTTAAAAATATAAATACTCAAGAAGAAACTGAATATCCAAGTTTAACTAAGGCAGCTAAAGCTATAGGGGTTAGTAGAACAGCTATATCAAAAGCATCGTCTTCTGGTAAACTTCTAAAACAAATATATATTGTAACAAAAAAAGAAATAAATAAATAAATACTTCATTATCTGTTAAATGGATAATCAATAAATAATAAAGATTATTTAGGGAGAAGGACCTTAGCTTTATCTTATAATAATTAAGATTAAAAAGGTAGATCTGTTTCTGCGAAACCTATGTAAGTAGGTAATTTAATTAATATCTTAGCAGGTACAGAACTGTGATCTCGAACAAATAGTTTTTAATTAAACTTTTGTACACATCGGGGAATTGTAGTGATTTTACTGAAGAGTATTTGCACTCGGAAGGGCAAAGATAAATATTAAATAATCGGACATAGTACGATAAGGTTGTATGTCTAAAGGGAAACAGCCCTAAACAAGAGTTTAAGGTTCCAAAATTATTATTGAGTGAAATTAAGGATGTTTTTTTTCAATACAATCAGGAAATAGGCTTAGAAGCGGCCATTTTTTGAAGATCTCGTAACAGAGCACTGATTAAAAAAAAAAATTTAGAAAAAAATACCGAAAATTTAACGGATCTAAATAATATACCGAAACCTTGTACACATTATATATGTGGGGTAGCAGAACATAGGATATATATTTTTTATTTATTCTTAATTAAGAATAAATAAATATAAGTAAATAATTAATAAATATATAATTTATTTATATTAAAAATTATTTTTTTTAATATAATCCAAGAGATAATGCTGACATGAGTAACGAAAAAGGGATATACCCTCGCCTAAAGCTTATGGAATATTAACAGGTTAATTTTCGGTGTCTAAATTATTAATTAAAAGATAATTTTGATGATATTTTTATATAGAAAGTATTTAATAATTAGAGAAAAAAAAATACAAAAACCTTTATAAGTTCTAAAGGTTCTGGAAAAGAAAAATTTTTTTTCTTTATGCCCCCGGCCCTCAGGGCCGGGGGATTTTATAAAATAATATAAAGTCCCGCGCCCAACGGGCGCGGGCATAGATATGAATATATATATATTACCGTACCTAAACAACCAAGAGGTAAGCAAGTAGAGTATACAAAGGCGTTAGAGTGAACAATCATTAAGGAACTCGGCAAATTAACTACCGTAACTTCGGGATAAGGAGAGCCATTTTTATTAATTTTACTTAATTTTTTTATTAAGATAATATAAAATTGATGAAAAGAGGAAGCATGGAATAATGTTGTACGACTGTTTAATAAAAACAAAGCACTTTGCCAAGATATAAATCTAAGTATTGAGTGTGATGTCTGCCCAATATCGGCTGGATAACGAATTTATCTTAGTTTTTAATCTAAGGTTTTGAAGGATACCCCGATTAATGGCGGCCTTACCTATGAGGGTCCTAAGGTAGCGGAATACCTTGGCCGTTAAATGCGGTCTTTGCATGAATATAGAGTTTGAGTTTGAGGTAGCTCTATTATTACCTAAATGTATTATATTATTATACATTTATAAAGTCCCCACCTCTCCATAAATTTAAAAATAAAAATAGAAAGTAAAAGTAAAAATTACAATGAAAAAAGTTTATTATTCTACTAATACAAAAAATTTATCTTTAGATTGACCTTTAATTTTAGGAAGAACTGGTGATTTATTACCTGCTTATCGTTTAGCTAAGAAGTTTATAAAACAAGATAAACCAATAACAGCAGCAGAAGTAAATGAAGTTTTAGCTTTTTCTAATATTAAAATAAGTCAAGATATGTTAGATAAAATATTAAAAAGACCTAGATTAGAATTTTCTAATTTAAATGTTGATACTATTAGATCAGATTATTTCTTAAAAAATATAGGTACTGTTAGAGGAAATATACAAATTCCTGGTGTATATATTTGAACTCATTTATCTACAGGTGATAAATATGTAGGTTCATCGTCTACATTAGCGCGTAGATTAATAGGTTATTTCAAAGGTACACATAGAGACATTGGTAAATTAATGCATTTAATTAAAGATGAAGGTATAGGTGTTTTTAAATTGGAAGTATTACCTTTAATAGAATCTTATTCTATTAATCAAGAACTTAGTTTAGAACAATATTTCTTGTTGCATTCTGAATTTAATCTTAACACCCTAAGGGTTGTTAATAATTTCTCAGGTGCAAGAGCAAAACCTCTTTATATGTATACTAAAGATTTATCTGAATTAATTTATTATTCTGATGTACAAGAAGACTTTATATTTAAATTAAGAATACATCATACTATAATTACAAGAAGTTTAAAGACTGGTACATATTATTTAGATAAATATGTATTTACTGATAAACCTATATTAGGTGTTAAAGAAAATAATTACTCTATAGTAGAAATAAACAAGATGTTGGATAAAGACAGACTTGAAGTACAAAATAGAGGTAGAAGTGTGTTTTTAAAAGCTGTAGATGGTAGTAATACTAAAAAATTTAATAGTATTAGTGATTGTGTTGATTATTTAAATACTATAGCTCCTTCTTATAAAACAACTTTATATAGACATATAGAAACAGGAATACCATATCATGGATATATATGCGAATTTGCTAATGAAGGAACAAAAGGTATTAAAGTTAGTGTAACACATGTTGCAAGTAATGAAACTATAATATACTCTTCACTAAGAGAAGCAGCTTTATCATTTGAACCAAAGTATATAACAACTGGTCAAACAATAAAGGCTTATGCTGAGAGTGGAAGGCTTTTTAAAGATAAATATAAAATAACTTTAAAATAAATATTTTACCCTGTCGGTGGGCCGGGTAAATGGTAATAATAAAGATCAAGTTTAGGACACTTGGTTTTGTGCGATAAAGAGGCAAACTCCGGGAACACCCTAAAACTCTTTTAACCAAAGTATATTAGAAATAATATAACTGGCCTGATTAATGACTCAGGGTATGGTAATATAAAAAGAGATAGACGAAAGAAAAATGGGTTACCGCGGATCTAAGTCAGGGAATAAACCTGTAAAAGAGCAACGAGCGGATGCTTCTTCAGTATTTACTGTAAGGTGCGCTCTAGTCACCATGAAAGTGGCTCTTAGACGAAATAATAGTAATCTAAGATTAAAGATAACACAATAACCTATATCTAAGGGTATATACCTATGATTAAAGTTGTGTAACGGAATGATAAAACGATACAACAGCTGTCTCGATGATTGTCTCAGTGAAATTGGAATAGCAGTGAAATGTGTTATATTGCTGCGTTGGTGAAAATCCAACTCTATAGTTTTATTTTTTGTAAGTACAATTATATGTTTAATAGTTTTTTTTTATACCCTTAATATTTTAAATACTATCTGTTTTGGTATTATAATCTAGTTTAGTTTAAACGATAAATTATAATATAATTTATCCACATAAAAATTATATACACATTGGTGTAGATTTAATTATAAAGTAATAAAAATGAAAACATCTTATCAAAATAAAGATAATTTTTTACAATGATTTGTAGGTTTTTCAGACGCAGAGTCTAATTTTAGTGTAGTTCCTCATAAAGATGGAACTATAATAAATAAATTTACTTTTAGATTTACTATTAGATTGCATTCAGATGATGAAAATTCTTTAATCTTTATAAAAAATTTTTTAGATATTGGTTATACTTTTAAAAATGATGATGAATGTGGTTTTATAGTATCAAATAAACATGATTTATTAAAATTAATAGAAATCTTTGATAAGTATCAATTAAATACTACTAAATTTCTTGATTTTTCTGATTTTAAAAAAGCTTTTATTTTATATCATGAAAGAGAAGGTAGATTAACAGACTTATTGATGGATAAAATTTTATCAATTAAAAATGGTATGAATAAAAATCGTGTTAATTTTGAAATGAGTCAATCACATATTAAAATAACAAAATATTGATTATTAGGTTTAATAGAAGGGGAAGGATCATTCCAACTTTGAAGAAGTGATCTTTTACCTGTATTTTCTATTGTTATGACAGAAAGACAATTACCTTTATTTATTAAAATCAAAGAATTTTTGATTAAGGAATTGAATTTTAATATTTATGATAAAATAAAGATAGAAAATACATCAGTTATAGCTATAAATAACCAAAAAGCTATAAATAATAGTAAAGGTAGTATATTATTAATAATAAAAAATGTAAATCTATTGTACAATTATCTAATACCTTATTTAGATGGTTTAGAATTTATTACTAAAAAATATAAAGATTATCAAGATTTTAAAGTTTTAGTTAAAGTAGTTTATTATGGAGGTAATAAAGATAAAGAAATAAAATCTATAATTTTAAAATTATCTTATAATATGAATAATTATAGATTATCTACTTCTACCTCAAATTCAGAGACTATAAACTCTGAGGAAAAAGATAAACTTATAAATATGACTCCTAAAGTTAAACGTTTAAAAGATGGGCGTTTATTAGATATATTATCTAATAAGGTAATTCATCAAGCTGAAAGCAGTATTTATAAAATATTAAATCCAAAAGAAGAGATATTTATAGTACAAACTTTAACAGAAGCTGCTAATATTGTTGGTGTAAATATTAAAACATTAAGTAATAAATTAAATAAAGAAGTATTAGATTCAGATGAACCAATGGTCAATATTAAAAATTTTAAAGTGAAACGTATTGGAGTATTTATAGGAATAAATTAAATAATATAGATTAAGGTAAGGTTACAACCGAATAATCTTTTAGCTATAGAAAAATTAGGTGAAAACGGTTAATAAGATCCAACTTAAAGACCGTCGGCAGTTGTAAATGTCGCTACAGACTGGTTCACCGGGGTTAGGCTGAAATGCCTGTCCAAATGTACAGTCGGATTCTGTAACGAGTATAATATCGTAGGGAGGAATGGATTATTAATAATAAACAATTATTAGCCATAACACAGTGGTATGGAACTCCTTGATGGTCAAACCATCTTTAGTTAATCAGAATTGGCAGATACTGTTTACCTCTAGATAGACGAGAAGACCCTATGCAGCTTTACTGTTACTAATTACAAAAATAATTTTTTAGAATAATTGCGAGTGTATAAGGTAATTGTTTAATAATAATGAAACACCTTTATTTGTTTCTATATATTTTTGAGGATTAGAAGGCAGTTTATGCGGGGCACAGATCCCACAAAAAGTACCTGGGTATATCCAAAGTTCATATTGTAAATTTG
>Ga0137416_10000788_pt1 | contig 15378 bp, 11 predicted proteins | sample CZODoug3_1_1_16f_FD_108282 | JGI IMG/M metagenome (GOLD analysis project Ga0137416, IMG submission 108282) | Vadose zone soil fungal communities from Angelo Coast Range Reserve, California, USA - CZODoug3_1_1_16fungal (Illumina Assembly) | ecosystem: Environmental > Terrestrial > Soil > Vadose...
ATGTTGTTCCAGGGGACGGCGTTCCACTTGTCGTTATGAAGCAAGTCAAACGCAGCGCCATGATAAGAATTAGTGCCGGACTTGGTGGTAAAAGATTCGACGCCGCCGGACGTACGGCCGAACTCAGCGGAAATAGTCGAGGTGGTAATCTTGAACTCGCTAATGGCTTCAACCGAGGGAGCGTTTTCATCAAAAGTTGGACCAAGCTCGGCGTGAGCAATACTCGCGCCATCGAGTATGACTTCAGTACCCAAATTCTGGCCGCCGGAAATTTTGGATTCGAAAATACCCGAAGAGGAAGAGTCGCTGAACGTTCCTGGACCAACAGTGCCGGGAGTTAGGAATACAAACGACTCCACTGACCGCAAATGACTTTGGCCTGTGCCATTGAGCGCCAGTGGCAGTTCCTCGATTTGCTTTGTGCCCACCACCGTGCCGATGTCCGAGGTTTCCGTCTGGATGCCTAGCGCATTAGCCAACACGGTCACAGTTTCCTTGACATCGCCGGCCTGCAATGAAAATTCGACAGAAGCGGTCGAATTGACCTGGACGATCACTCCAGCTTTCTTCTCGACCTTAAAACCGGGCGCGGAGGCACTGACGTCATACGTGCCGACACGCACGTCCTGAATACGGAAGCCTCCAGTGGGACCCGTGGTGGCGCTGTAACTCGCACCGGTTTCCGTGCTGGTGGCGGTGACCGCGACGTTGGCTACGACGCCGCCAGAGATGTCGAGAACGGTGCCCGCGATAGTGCCGCGGTCGGACTGAGGTAGTGCTGAGCTGGCGGAGAGAAGAAGGAAAAAGACTACCGCGATAAACCGCATTGGAGAAATGACAGAGCGCACACCTGCCTCCTTCATAGCCAAATACAAACTAACGAAGCACACCAAGTGTTGGGAACTAGCCGAAGAGTGTTCCAAGCAGCAACAATGACAGCCGGACATCGGCTTGATGAACTTTCCCCAGCACCCCAATGGTTGCCAGACATTTGGCCTCAGCAAAGATATTGTTGTCAAGGATAAATTCTTTGAATATCGTGTAGACAATCGTTTGTCTTGATGGGATTGCCTCCGAGAAGCGGCTTTGCGCCGGTTCCGCCAGTGTTTCATTCGTAAAGGCGCTCGAACTCGGAGCTTTTTTCGGCGTAGTCCAATTGTTCAGGCCATGCTTATGCGGCCCGTAAGGGGCGAATCACTCAATTCTGTTAGCAAAGGCAGCAGGTCAACCGTGGCTCCCCGGAAGAAAAATCAATGGCCTGGAGATAAACCGGTCAGCCTGAAGATTCTGGCAGACCATCTTGGTCTCTGCCCCGCTACGGTCTCTGTGGTGCTCAATAATGTCCCCGGGCGATCCATCCCGGCCGAGACCCGCGAGCGCGTGCGGGCCGCTGCCCGGAAGTTTAACTACCAGCCCAGCTTGCTCGCACGGTCGCTCCGGAAACAACGGACGTTTACAGTCGGCGTGCTCGTCCCAGAATTGAGCGACGGGTATCACACCCTGGTCATGAGCGGCATTGGCGATCACCTCATGCGCGAAGGCTACTTTTATTTCAGCGCGCAGCACCGCCACAAGGCAGACATGATCGAGGAGTACCCGCGCCTGTTGCTGGGGCGCGGCGTGGAAGGCATCATTGCGATTGATACCGCACTCCGTCATGAGTTGCCGATTCCCGTGGTGGCCGTCGCCGGACACCGGAAGATTCGGGGAGTCACCAACGTTGTTCTTGACCACAGGCGGGCGGCCGAACTCTCGCTGCGTCACCTCTACCAGTTAGGTCATCGCCGTATCGCCTTCATGCGGGGACAATCGTTCAGCTCGGACTCGGACGATCGGTGGAGAAGTTTGGTCGCGATTGCCAAGGAGCTTGGCGTCGAGATTCATCCGGAGTTGACCATCCAGCTAGAACGAGACCTGACCTCGCCGGAACTCGGCTACCCCGTGGTTCAAGAATTGCTGCAACAGCGAAGGGCGTTTACCGCGATTGTTTCCTTCAATGACATCGCCGCGATCGGCGCCATTCGTGCGCTGCGAGATGCGAATCTGCGGGTGCCCGAAGATGTCTCTGTAATTGGCTTCGATGACATCCAGGTCGCGGCGTATCACAATCCCCGTCTCACCACGATCCGGCAACCACTCCGCGATATGGGAGAAACCGCCGCTCGCATCCTTTTGCAGCGTATGCAAGGATTCAAAGACTACCCGGTGGAATTCGCGGTGCTTCCGGAACTAATCATTCGCGAAACGACGGCATCACCAAACAAAAAGGCACTGAGGCGCCGCGTTCGGCCTTGAATCAGGCTTTGGTCAAGGCTCCCAGTGCCTTGATGACCGCCGGGATTTGTTTCTTCCCGTTGCCTGAAGAAACCACTAAGCACGAGACAGCCCAGCGGGGCCACGAAGTCGGCCTCTAGACCGCGACAGGTTGGCATGTTCCGGCTTAAAGTGATGTATGCTGAATGAAGTAGGCGCTCAGGAAATCGTTCGTCCTACCGGGACGAAGGGAGCGGCGATCGGCGCCGCGAAGTTCCTCACGGCTATGGGTCTGTTCCGCGGCCAATCGCCGGCATTCTTTGCGCTCCTGCGTGATCTAGCCGAGGACGCGGACGATGCCCGGCGCGAGTGTGGAGCGGGATAACCACGAACGCTGAAATCCTTGACGCAACAAACCTTAACTGAACAGGGGCCAGGTGGGTGTCGCCGTCGTACCCGCGGGCAGGCACCGTGTCCAGTGCCGGCCAGGTTCTTCGCCCCTGCTGACCGGAGCACGGCGAGCACGACATCGTCTGGCGCGCCTGCCGGCGCCACGTTGTCGCGAAGCGGCTGAATCGCAGACTGCTCAGCGTTACAACCAAAGCAGATTAGGGACGGATTGAAACTGTCCTGAAAACAGGTCTGTCAGGCGGCCCCTGGCAGCGCGTCGCTCTCGCCCAAGCGTTAACGGCCGTCACGCTCAAGGCTCGACGAGCCGATCTTTGTACATGTCTTGCCGAATTTGTGGTTCAGGATTGACATAAGCGTAACGACAGAATATAAGAAGCTGACTCTGTCGAGGCTTCCAGGTTTTGTGTGGTCAGTTTGGCTGACTAGGGGGGCGCAAACAGAATTGATAGGCCCGGTGGAGCATGTTCCCGCCATCTTCACTCCCGTCTAACAAGCCGTCCAATCCTCTCTCACAGCCAGAAACAGAAACATTCGAAAGGAGTGCACGTGAACAAAGAGATTTGCTTCGTTTTGCGTTGTGGAATTGCAGTCTCGCTGGCGCTTATCGCGTTAAGCACAGTTGTATCGGCCCAAGTTCCTCCGACCACAGTTACTAAGCTCGGATTCGACCTCGAATTGCGCTCGGACACGAAAATTTTCGTGGATGAGATCAACTCCGCGGGCAAGGTGATTCCTCTGGATGAACCGACCACGGCGATTGGATTACTTGGCGCTCCCCAGATTCACTTCAAGGGCGGCAACCTTCAGGCCAACGATCCGCTGCTCGACAATATTCAAACCTTCCCAGGCTTCCGTCCCTTTGTGCACTTCACGCAGAGCGAAACCTCAGTGGCGGCATTTGGGCGGACGATTGTGGCGACGTACAACAATTCTGCGGGCTTGCATTTGGTCCCCAATCCGAACGGGCCCGGCTTGGTTTTCGATCGCATTCAGATCAGCGGTTTCTCCACCTCCACGGATGGTGGTAAGACGTTCATATCAGGTTACTTCCCCGGTGTGGGCGGCATCCCATTTAGCTTTGGCGATCCCAGCGTTGATGTCGATCGCCATGGGAATTTCTTTTTCGCACAATTGGGACAGGATGTAGACGGCAATGGAGCGATCACGGTGAACTCGTCCGCGGATGGATTGCACTGGAATGATGCGGTCGTGGCCGCTCTCGATGACGGAAGCGACAAAGAATGGTTGGCGGTAGGGCCCGACCCTTTTCACAACAGCCAGGACAATGTTTACGTGACGTGGACCAGTTTTCAAGCAACCGGTCAGAAGCTCGGATTCGCAAGGTCAACGGATGGCGGCGTAACCTGGACTTCGAAGATCATCTTCGACCCACCTGCCGACAAGGACCCCACGCACCCGCAGAATTCCCTCAGCTTTAGCAACCCTGTTGTGGATAGGTTCACAGGGAGGCTGTATGTGCCGTTCGCACATTTCAGCAATTCAGATACGGATTTCATCCAGATATTGATATCAGACGATGCCGGCGCGACTTTCCGATTTGCAACCTTCAACGTGCCGGGAGCGCCAGATACGACGTTACTGCCAATCGTGCAGCCGGGAGAGCTGACCGAGTGCGGCGCAACCCGTATTTCTCCGACCAGGTTTGCTATCAACCTGCGTTTGACGCTGCATGAAGGCACGGATGTGGGCGGCTCGCTTACCGGTCTGCGTCGCTTCGTTAACGCCACCCGACTAATTGCCCAACCCGCGATAGCTGCGCGCAACGGGGTGGTGTATTTGGCATGGAATACATCAACGAGCCCATTTTTTGGCGATCCAAACGGAACGTCGAAGATTATGTTCATGCGCTCGGACGATGGAGCCACGACCTGGACCGCACCGACTCAAGTGAGCTCGCTCGGTGATCCACATCACGTGCATCCCAGCCTAAGTGTTAGTGATAATCCCGAGTCCGTGCACGTTTCGTACTACACGCAGCACAACGACGGAACTTTGGACTTGGACATGGCTAACTCTCACGATCAAGGCAATACGTTCCTCGCAGATCGAACCGTACGCGTGAGCAGTATGCCATTCGCCTTGCCTCCGACGAATATCCCAATCCCAACCGCGTCCAATCCCTTCGGCACAACGAACTACGACCGCAACATCGCCCAGTGCTATGCGTTGGGCGAGTACCAGAGCAACCGCTCTGCGAATGGCAATGTGTACGTATCGTGGGGAGACACGCGCAATACCGTCACTCAACCGGTGAACGCCTTGGACCCGATCTCAGGGCTCAAGCATCCGCAGGAAGACATGTTCTTCCAGATTGTAAAAGCTCAGTAAACCGTCCCGAGAACAAATATGGCCGCGGGGAAACTCGCGGCCACATTTTTGGGGCCAACACCGCAAGGGGAAAGCCACCCCAAAATCTACGCAAGAAAAAGCAGACGTCACCTGCCCCGCTTTTTAAGACATGAGCGATGGTTGGAATTGCAGAACCGTGTTCCCGCTGCGTCACTGGGCCGTCAGATTCGGCTAAGAGCCAACCAGAACCAGCCGCAGTAGAGGTTCACGTATCGGGTTCTGCCGCCTAATGATTGCCTACACCATGGGCACCGTCAGCGTGGGAGACAAATGGCGCGAAAACATGTTCAGCGCATTACCGATCCGTCCGACGGTGTACAACCCGCATTAAGACAAGCGCGCCAACTCCATAAAACACTCCGCTTGACCGTATTTCGTTGAGAAGCGTATCTTCAACGAAGAATCGAAAGAAATATGTGGGACGCTCCGGCTTTTGAAAGATGCTCAAGGGAATTACGCACATATCTAGCGCCGGGTGAGTCACCGAGTAAATTGGTCCCCATTGGTTCGTCCAATCTTGATCGCAATCTCAAAAAGCAAAAAACGAGGAGGTCTAAGTATGAAAACGAAGTACCTTGCTGTTACCGCCGTTCTAGCGATCTGCATGGCAGCTCCCATCGTCGGAGTGAATGCCGACGAAGAATCGCGGGGCAAGCTGCGCGCGACACTGAAAGGCTTCAACGAAACGCCGGCGAATTCCACCCCCGCTTCCGGTTCGTTCCGCGCCACCCTCAACGATGACTCCATCACGTTCGAACTGACATATTCCGGCCTGGTCGCCGATTCTCTCTTCGCTCACATCCATCTGGGCCAGAAAAACGTCGCCGGAGGCGTGATGATCTTTTTCTGCGACAATTCCAATCCTCCGCACTCTCCGCGCACTTGCCCGGCGCGCAGTGGCACCGTGACCGGCACTGTGACCGCCGCCGATGTCATCGGGCCCAATGCACAAGGCATTGCTCCCGGTGAATTCTCCAAGGTCCTGGAAGCCATCCATTCAGGAGTTACTTACGTGAACGTCCACTCGACGAAATTCCCAGCCGGCGAAATTCGAGGTCAAGTGCGCGCACCCGGCGAAGACGACGACGATCGTTAAACAAGAACGAAATCTACTCGGTTTGAAGTGGCCCAGCAATTTAGGGCAGTTTCATTCTCAACGGTGGAGGAAATGACGACGACTAGGCGGGGCTGCTGAACGTTCATATCCGCGACTATTGCGATCCCGTGACTTTCACGGCGATCGGCTGCGTCCGCACCGTTACTCCCGTTTCGGCCGGAGTGATCACTCTCTCTGGCTTTCAAGCGGAACTCGGTGGCGATAAATGCGTCCGCGCGTGGCGCTTCGTACCCAAGCCAAGGCTGAAGAGGGCCTCAGCCTCATGCTTCAGAATCTCGGGGGCGAAACACACGTTTACCCGCGCGCGAATTTTGCAGGTGACATAGCGGGTCTGCGAACCCGCCTGAATCAACATCCGAATCTTGTGCATCAACACGTCGCCTTCGAAGGCGGGAACTATTTTCGCTATCCGACACTTTTGGAATTCGTCGCAGAGAATCCGGTGCGCCAGGGCACTCTGCCGGACAACATTGTTCGGGTGGCCAAGGTCATTCTCGATGCCGGCGTTGAACACTCCACGAAGCCTGTCCAGTTCGCCGCTGGCCTTCCAGCTCTCGACTGGGTACCAAACTGCCATTCAAACCCCATAGCTCAACGCGTCCGCCGCAAACGCCAGCGGCGTCCTCCTAGTCTCCTTATCGAAAACGCCTCGGGTGTAAGCTCTCGTCTTCCAGAGAACTCCTTGCCCGAGGCGTTTCCGATCAAGGCTAGCGACAATGCAGTCAGAATGTGCAGGGCGCAAACTACTGTGCGAGGGAAATCAGCGGCTCGTTGAAATGAATCGAAATAGGTGGGGTTTGGCGATCGAATCCTGTCGAAAGCTCGGCGAATGCCACCTGCCGCAGTCACAAACTAAGGTTTCAGTATCGAAAATGCTGATAGCTCGAAAGCGAAAAGATAATTTGAAACGTCCAAGGGTGTTGGGTATCATTTCATCTTGTGAATGGCTTTATTCCAACGACCGCTGCCTGTTGTTGTCGTCAGCAAATGACGGCGAGGGCCGCTGTGTCTTGTAGGGGTGAGAAGCTAGCTTTGTAAGAAGCCTTTTACCGCAAGATTGTAGCCGACCCACCGCCGGGAAACCTGGCAGGTGGGTTTTTTGTTTTTAGGCGAGCTCCATGGCGCACACATCGCAAGTCTTATCTTCTGAACTGGCTGCAGCCTCGTCCCGAAGCGGAGCCTCGGCAGCAGCTTTCCCTCGGCGTTTGAATCACCTCAGGGCGCTGGAGGCCGAGAGCATCCACATTCTCCGCGAGGCGGCGGCCGAATTTGCGCGCCCAGTAATGCTGTACTCGATCGGCAAAGACTCCTCGGTAATGCTGCGTCTGGCGCAGAAGGCGTTTTTCCCCGGCGAGATTCCGTTCCCGCTGCTGCATATCGACACCAGCTACAAATTTCCCGAGATGATCGAGTTTCGTGACACGTACGCACGGCAAATTGGCGCGGAACTCATCGTTCACGAAAATCAGGCAGCCCTCGACGCGGGCGCCAATCCTTTCTCATTGGGAACTCAAAAATGTTGCGGGCTGCTGAAGACGAAATCGCTCTTGGATGCGCTCGCGGAAGGCGGCTTCGACGCGGCGTTTGGAGGAGCGCGCCGGGACGAAGAGAAATCGCGCGCCAAAGAAAGAATTTATTCGTTCCGCGACCCGTTGGGACAATGGGATCCGAAGAATCAGCGACCCGAGCTCTGGAATATTTTTAATTCCCGGATTGATAAAGGCGAAAGCATCCGAGTTTTTCCGCTCTCGAATTGGACTGAGCTCGATATCTGGCTCTACATCCAGGCGGAAAATATTCCGATTGTTCCTCTCTATTTCGCGAAAGAACGCGAAGTCGTACTACGAAACGGCTCGATTGTTTTGATCCACAGTGCAAAGGAGCTTTTGCCTGGCGAAAAGACGGAAATGCTGAAATGCCGGATGCGCTCGCTCGGGTGCGTTCCGTGCACGGGAGCAATCCGTTCGGAAGCGGACTCTGTCGCGAAAATTGTAAAGGAAATGGTTTCGTTCCGACGTTCGGAGCGCGAGAACCGCGCGATCGACCACGACGAAGAGGGCTCGATGGAGCTCAAGAAAAGGGAAGGGTATTTCTAGTGACTTCCACGACGCAGGAAAGACCGCGCGAAACCTTAGGCGACTCTCTCGAACAGAGCCTCGAGATGGAGCTTCTGCGCTTCACGACCGCAGGGAGCGTCGATGACGGCAAATCGACGCTCATCGGGCGGCTGCTGCATGACTCGAAGGCTGTCTACGAAGACCAACTCGCTTCCGTGAAAAAGAGCCGTATCAACCGTTCCTCGGGGCCAATCGATTTTTCGTTGCTGACCGACGGTCTGCGCGCGGAACGAGAGCAAGGCATCACGATCGACGTTGCCTACCGTTATTTCTCGACCCTGCGGCGAAAATTCATCATCGCGGATACGCCGGGCCACGAGCAGTACACGCGCAACATGGCCACCGGCGCGTCCACGGCGGACCTTGCCGTAATTCTTGTGGATGCCACGAAGGGAATTCTTGCACAGACGCGGCGTCATGCGTTCATCGCTTCGCTGCTGGGGATTCGCAATGTTCTCGCGGCTGTGAACAAAATGGACCTCGTCGATTCTCGAGAGGAAGTGTTTTTGGAACTTGAGCGGGATTTTCTGCAGCTGGCAGAGCAACTCGGTATCGCCCATGTACAGTGCGTGCCAATCAGTGCGCTTGAGGGAGATAACGTCGTCGCGCGAAGCAGGCGAACGTTTTGGTATCAAGGGCCAACGCTGATCGAGCACCTGGAGAGCGTTCCTCTCAGCGCGAGCGATGCGCTTGAAAGTCTACGATTTCCGGTGCAAATGGTGATTCGTCCCGATGCTACGTTCCGCGGATTTGCCGGCCGCATCGCGAGCGGAGTGATTCGTCCCGGTGAGGATGTGCTGGCTTTACCGTCCGGACAGAGAACGCGAGTGCGCTCGATCGTAAGCTACGACGGAGAGCTGCCGGAGGCGTTTGCTCCGATGTCCGTGACTCTGCAGCTTGAAGATGAGATCGACCTCAGCCGCGGAGACATGCTGGTGTCGCCAGAGAATGGCCCGCGCGTAACGCGACGATTTCGCGCCATGGTGGTTTGGCTGCACGAGAGTCCGCTGGAGGCGGGCAGAACATATCTCGCTAAACATACGGCCCGCCAAACAAAAATTCGCGCTGTACAGATTCGCCATCGTGTGAACGTCAATACGCTCGAACAGGAACAGGCAAGCCAGTTGAACATGAACGATATTGCCTCAGTCGAATTTGAAACTCACGTTCCGCTTTTCTTTGACCCATATACCAGCAATCGGGAAACGGGCGCCTTCATTCTGATCGATGCGATCTCCAACGCCACCGTCGGCGCCGGAATGATCGAGGAAGCTTTGGCCGAGGGACGAGCGTTGCAGGCGCCAGAACACGGGTCTCTGGAGATGGCGCAAAAACGTGTCAGTGCGCAAGAGCGGTACGAGCGCCACGGGCACTACCCGGCAACCTTCTTATTGGAGAATCAGCCTGCCCTTGCATCACGGTTGGAGCGCGCCCTCTTCGAGCAAGGTTTCGAGGTTCTGAATCTGGACGATCACGAAGCGTTCTCCTACGCGCTCACTGCGCATACGCTCGGAGCTGTCTTTCTCTACTCCGGACATCCCCTCGATGCCGCGTCAAGGCAACAGCTTGCTTCCGAAGGACGGCCCCGATTACTCGATCTCTCCCGGGAAAAGGGAAAGTTCAACCAGGAGGAGCTCTTCCAGCGCGCCTTGGCGCTGGCGGACTCCTTGCGGATCGCAAAGCCGGCAGAGCATCAGGAAGAGGTCAAGTAAATGGAAGTGGATCGCCTCGCGGACGCATTGGAAAGTCTTGGACTCGAGCATGCCCTCGACGCAGTGCTCACGGCCAACCAGAGTACACAAGTATGTCTGACCAGCAGTTTTCAAGCGGAAGACATGGTAGTAGCGCATGTCCTGAGGAAACAAGTGCCCGGCGTGCGGGTGCTGTTCCTCGATACGGGATATCACTTTGCGCAGACCTACGAATATCGCGACCGAATGACACAGCAATGGTCGCTCAATCTCGTGAACGTGGTTCCCGAGCAAACAGTCGCAGAGCAGGAGTCAGCATTCGGCATTCTCTACCGCAGCGAGCCCACGCGCTGCTGCCAATTGCGCAAAGTTGAGCCGCTAATGCGCGTACTGGAACCCTTTGACATCTGGTTCACGGGATTGCGGCGCGAGCAATCACCAACCCGAAAAAATCTGAAGAAGCTCGAACTGCACCGTCTACCGACAGGGAAAACTTTGTGGAAAGTCAGCCTGCTTGCGGACTGGAATTGGGAGCAGGTCTGGCAATACGTAAATGCCAACGAAATCCCCTCTCTTCCGCAATACGACGAAGGATACCTGAGCATCGGATGCCAGCCGTGCACCGCGCTGCCCTCTGATCCGAATAATCCCCGATCCGGCCGATGGGGTGGAACGAAGCTCGAATGCGGAATTCACACCTTCTCGACGCGAGCAGAAAGATGAACTTCCTCATTGGATTCCTCATTGCCGCGGCTGTCGGGTTGACGGGAATTGGTGGCGGTAGCTTTACCGTTCCAGCTTTGGTGCTTATCGTCGGACTCACCGCGGGGGAAGCCGTCGGAACGGCTTTCTTGTTTGCCGGGGTACTGCGCTTGATCGCCGCTCCTTTCTATCTGATCGGGAGGCAGATTCACTCGCGTTACCTGTGGCTTCTATTGCAAGGAGCAGTTCCGGGCCTTTTGGTGGGCATTTGGGCCCTTCGTTTGCTAAACCGTGACGCGGGGAGCCCCCTCGTAATCGTGCTGCTGGGATTTCTGTTGGCGGCTTCATCCAGCATTACGTTCATACGGCGTGTGCAGAACCCCAGTTTCGCCGGAAAGAATCATCGCTGGCTTCCCTGGCTGGCTCTACCGATTGGAGTGGAGTCTGGATTTTCATCGGCGGGCGCGGGCGCCTTAGGGACCGTTCTCTTACTGAACTATTCTGAAATGACGCCAGCACAAGTTGTGGGAACCGATTTGCTCTTCGGATTGGTACTGGCAGTCATCGGCAGCGCATTTCACTGGACCTTTGGCTCCATCAACAGCCCGGTGCTTGTCGAACTGCTCGCAGGAGGCGTTCCCGGTGTCGTCGCGGGATGCCTGCTGGCGCGCAGAGTCCCCGCGAACAAGCTGAAGACGGCTGTAGCCATGGTCGCAATCTTTGCGGGGTTGCAATTGGTGTGGACCGGAAGCCGCGCGTACGCGGCCGGGAGGCGCGCAACGAGCGCCGCGAAGGTCACCGCGCAGGCAGGTGCAGGACATGCGCGCTAGCCAACCTGATTTCGTGAAAGATCATCCTCGTATCGCATTGTCAAAAGCAGCCGCGATAGCGTTTGCTGCTTTGCCCTCCGTCGTTTCTCACTGTTCTTGTTGTTGACTCCATCCGAGTTGTCCGCATAGCGATCGGCGGGCTTCGCCCGTCATCCTGTTCAGCAGGAAATCAAAGCGGGCTCACCGCACAAGAGCTAGCAAGACAAATCCATCGCGGAGAAAAAAGATGCGTTCTCGAAGAGTTGGTGATTCTTACTTCACAGGTGTTTTCTGGTTTGGACTCTTGGTGCTTGGTTTGTATGCGAGCCTCGCGACCGTTAGCTTCGCGCAAGGAGAGGCTTCTATCCAGGGTGTTGTCACCGACTCATCTGGTGGCGCCATACCAGGCGTGGCGATCCGGATCAAGAATGTGGAGACGGGAGCAGAGCGAAATCAGGTGACGGATGAAGCAGGGCGGTACGAAGCGGCCGCGCTTCCGGTGGGCCGTTATGAAGTGCGCGCGGAAAAGACCGGCTTTCGCAGCGAGGAGAAGATCGGAGTTTTACTTGTAGTCGGCCTGCGGGAAACGGTGGACTTAGTGCTTCAAATCGGTGATGTGCGGCAGACCGTGAAAGTGGAAGCGATGCCCACTGCGGTTGCGGTCACAACGGAAGATGTTTCGGGCCTTGTCGGCGAACGGCAGGTTAAGGAACTTCCTCTGAACGGCCGCAGTTACGATCAGCTGATGACCCTCAATCCAGGAATGGTCAACTACACTTCACAGCGAGCGGGAGGAATCGGGGCCTCTAATTCGGTTGTGGGCAATATGTTTTCGGCGTCTGGCCACCGGCCGCAGGAGAATCTTTACCTGCTGAACGGAGTCGAGTTTACCAGCGCCTCCGAGATCAACAACACACCCGGAGGCGTAAGCGGGCAACTTCTGGGAGTGGATGCCGTGCGGGAGTTTTCCGTGGTGAAGGACACGTATGGCGCGGAGTACGGAAAGCGGCCGGGAGCCCAGGTCAACATCGTGACCGCCTCGGGGACAAACGACTTCCACGGCAACGCGTACGAATTCCTGCGAAATAGCGCATTGGATGCGCGGAATTTCTTTGATCATGGCAGTATCCCCGCGTTTCGTCGCAACGTGTTTGGCGGTTCGCTCGGCGGTACGATCCGGAGGGACAAGACCTTCTTGTTCGGAAACTACGAAGGGTTCCGACAGACCTTGGGACTGAGTGACCTAACGCTCGTGCCGGATGATGCTTCGAGAGCCAGCGCCGTGACGAGTATCCGGCCGCTGCTAGCTTTGTGGCCAGTGGCCAACGGGCCGGAACTCTTGACTTCAACGGGTGCGCCGAGCGGGATTGCGGAAGCATTCAGCAATCCCTTGCAGAGTATTCGCGAAGATTTTGGAACCGCGAGAATCGATCAGACCTTTACAAGCGCCGATTCGTTTGCCGGGGTTTACACTGTGGACGACAGTGAGGCTCATTCGCCCACAAATAATCCTCTCAGCCTGGTCGATATTTTCTTGCGAGAACAGGTGATCAGCCTGAGTGAAACTCACGTTTTTTCTCCGAGCCTGCTCAACCGGGCGACTTTCGGTTTCTCTCGCGGACGATTTTATTTCAACGGCGGAACGACAGTGAATTTGCCCGGCTGGATCCATGCCGGCCAGCCCGTCGGCGCGGTTGTAGTTGGCGGCGGCACGACGCTCAACGGTGCGTCGCAGATCACTAACGGCGGCACGAATGCTGGAAGTAACCTAACGGCGGCGCGCAATCTGTACACTGCATCGGATCAGGTGACTTTTTCTCATTCCAAACATTTATTCACGTTAGGTGGATGGCTGCAAAGGCTGCAGAGCAACGACATTCTTGTCCAAGACCAGTACGGACAGGTTTCCTTCACCAACCTGCAGACTTTCTTGCAAGGCAAAGTGAGCACATACACCTACGCTCCGAGCTATACGCCGTTGGCGTGGCGTTCGCTGGAAACCGCATTCTATGTGGAAGACGCGATCAAACTTAAACCTTCGTTGGAGCTGCGCATTGGCCTTCGGACCGAGTCCACAAACGGATGGAACGAGGCTCACGGACGCGCGTCGAATTACGGATCTGACGCGAACGGAGTGATCACAACTCAACCACTTGTCGGCAGCTCCGCCTTTACCGTCAACAACGCAAAGTTTCTGCCGGCGCCGCGCGTCGCGGCCGCATGGTCACCGTTCGCATCAAAGAAGACAGTTATCAGGGCGGGCTTCGGCCTATATTACGCGCTGCTCGACAATCTAAGTTACCGCCTGGACCAGAACGGTCCCTTCAACTCCGTCTTTGCGGTAAAGAACATTGCGTTCTCGAGCATCGCGCCGAATGCGACGTATGCGGGCGCGAAAGCAATTCCTAGCGGCGTGCAGCCGGACCTCAAGACTCCGACCGTGGAATCCTGGAGCTTGAAGGTTGAGCAGCAGCTCTCCGCAAATGCTTCGTTCGGCGTTAGCTACATCGGCTCACGCGCGTACCACGAATTACTTTCCGTCGACGCAAACCTGCCTACGCCGACGATCTGCCCGGCGTCGCCTTGCCCTGCAGGCTATCCGGCGGGGGCCTACTACTATCCAGCAGGCGCGGCGCTTAGCAACAACGCCGTATGGAATACGACGCATTGGTTTTCGCAAGGCATCAGTTCGTATCACGGGCTCGAAGTTGACGTGAACCGCCGTTTGGGACGTGGATTGCAATTTCGCGGAGTCTATACCTTCGCGAAGTCGCTTGATGATGGCGACAACATGAATACCAGCGTGGCCACAAACTCGCCGGCATTCGTTGCCAATCCGTTACAACCAAAGTCTGATTACGGCCGCGCTTCTTTCGATGTGCGGCACGCTGCGGTGATCAATGCCACGTATGACCTTCCATTCGGACGTAGCGAGGTAACCCACGGCAAGCAATGGCTAGACTGGTTGATCGGAAGCTGGCAACTCAGCGGAATCGAGACCCTTCAGTCTGGCCTACCGTTTACACCGCAGTTGTCTTACAACCCATCGAATGACGGCGATACCCGCAATCCGGTCCGACCGTCCGTGAATCCCAATTTGACAGGTCAAGTGATTCAGGGTGGACCCAACAGGTACTTTAATCCCAGCGCGTTCCTCCAGCCGCTGCCTGGAACCTATGGCAATGTAGGGCGCAATATTTTGCAGGGTCCGGCACTCGTGGAAACGGACTTGTCCCTGACAAAGAAGTTCGCGTTGTCAGAGCGGTGGAATATGCAATTCCGCTCCGAATTCTTCAACATGTTCAATCACACAAACTTCAACGTACCGAATCCGGTCATATTCGCATCCGCCACAGGAGGACCGTCGCCCACGGCCGGAGTGATTACAGCCACTTCCACTACGTCCCGTCAAATTCAGTTCGGGTTGAAGCTGATGTGGTGATGCGACTACCGAATTGTCCTCCCAGCGTTTCTAATGCGAGTGGCCGAGAGGCACCCCGCACTGAAAAATCCCCTTTGCGGAAGGTGGCATGGCGCTTTAGGTGGATTGCGGGTGAATTACGGGCAACCCTGAAATAATCCCAAGGTAAGGGTTGCCGACCACTGGGGAACGATCGGTCGGTCAGCGCGCGGCGTTGTCGGGAGGTAATCGTGCAAGCACCGCGTCGAGTATCCGTGTGTCTGTTCGCTTTGTTCCACCTTCTAGGGTAGAAGATTGGTACGTACTATCAGGCGGCAGGTGTCGTCTCTTGTCTTTGATTCGCTCAAGATGAGGAACCGGACGCATGAATAAAGCGGATCGTCAGCACACGGCAGACCGCCTCTGTGCAATTGTTGCGAACTCCCTGGACACTCAGGCGAAAACGCAGGATCTAGCGCGCCAAGCGTACCAAAGCCGCACTCAGTTC
>Ga0137416_10000790_pt1 | contig 15375 bp, 13 predicted proteins | sample CZODoug3_1_1_16f_FD_108282 | JGI IMG/M metagenome (GOLD analysis project Ga0137416, IMG submission 108282) | Vadose zone soil fungal communities from Angelo Coast Range Reserve, California, USA - CZODoug3_1_1_16fungal (Illumina Assembly) | ecosystem: Environmental > Terrestrial > Soil > Vadose...
ACGTCACCGACGAGATCGGCCGCCTGGACAACACCGGTCAGCGCGCCGCGCCTGCCGGGTGCACCCCCCAGGGCAGCCTGATATTCCTGCAAGGCCTGCTGAGGCCGATTCAGCGTGAGCAGCAGATCACCCAGTTGTTCGCGCGCTGGAACGATCGGGCCTGGCGTCAGGGGCAGTTTCTCAACCGCATCTTCCTCATCAGCTGCCTGCCGCAGCACCTTGATCGCCTCGTCAACGCGAGCGCTCGCGGCCAGCTGCCAGGCGATGGCTTCCTTTCCCAACACCTCTGTCTGCTTGGCCCAATAGGCATTGCCGGCGAGTTGCAGCTGTTGTTGGCACCTCTGGAGCTGCGCAATATCATCATTGGCCGCCTGCGGGTGTCCATTGCGCGCATTGGCCACCGCGCGCGCCCAAAAGACGATAGCCGCAATGTTAGGAGTCGATTCGGGCAGCGGCTGCAGTGCCGCGGCGGCGTCCCACTTGTGACCCTCTATCGAAACTCGGACCGGCATGACGGTAGCCGCGTATCCGACTTTGAAATCTTTCCCGAGCAATCGATCCATTGAGGCCAGGTCTGCTACAACCTGTTGCGCATCCCCTTGCCGCCCGCGCTGCAGATAGGCGTATGTCAGGTAATCCATCGCATGAAGCTCTTCACCCACATCACCCTGGCTGTGGGCGGCCGCGCGCGCAGCAGCATTGGACGCAATCGAGTCATCCCAAAGACCCAAACGCGTGAAAATGTGCGATGGCATGTGCAGCGCATGGGGAGCGGAAGGCGCGATTTTCGAGTAAGCGCGCGCGGCAGACAGACCGCGTTGCGCCAGTTCCGCACTGTCATATGCGTGAATCAGGTAGTGAGCAACGCCCGGGTGATCCGGATGGTCGCGATAAATGGGCTCCAGGATCGCCGCAGCGTGCTTCTGGTTTGCATGAGATCGGTCTTCAGTCGAGGCAGTCGCAAGAAGCGACAGCGCATAGAACACCTGCGCCTCGGTATCCTTCGGGTTGCTCCGGGCTGTCAGGCTCATCTGCTGCTCGTAGGCCTTTGCACGAACCAACTGGGGCAGATGATCCGAGTCACGGTAGTACGCAGCGGCCGCCGCAATGAACCCGCGCTCGCGCTCCGATCGAACGTTGAGCTCCAGGGCCCGGGCAATTTCTGCTCGGCCCTTGCTCGAGTCATCTGCGTCAGGCGGGGACCAGAGCTGGTGCCAATACGTCATGGCCGATCCCCAATGTGCCATGGCACAGGATGGATCGGCCGCGGCAACGTCGCGGAAGGCTTTTTCTGAAGCGTCGTATGCAAAGGAATGCAGCAGCGCCACGGCCCGCTCGAAACCCCGTGTAACACCCGGAGCACATGAGGTTGCGAATGCAACCGTACCCAGCCTTTCCGGGGGTGGATGCGAATGCATCTCCTGGGCTGACGCCAGCGATATACAAGCAGCCGCGCCGCTGGCCAGTAGAGAAACGACTCGCTTCACACTTCATCTCCTCGGCAGGAGCCTGAAGTGTAAGCCAGGAACGGCGGCCGACCCAAACCGCTCAGTTGAGTGCAACTCGCTCGGGATCTGCGGTTTGCACCGATCAGGCAGTCCACGCGCTTGCCATCAGCCTGGACGTCAGGTTCCCCGCCCTATTGCAGCCGGATGCCGGGGTACCACCGGCTTTTCTTCAGGAACGCAGGCGGATCGGACATCTGCAGAATCTCGCGCACCGCCTGGCGCTTGTCGGCTGCATGTTGGTAGTACGATTTAACGATGCGATAGCCGACCCAGTAGCCGAGGTCACCTGGTTTGTCCGGCGTGCCATTGTTGAGCCATCGGGACTGATCGGTCTGATTTTCGTCGGGGACAAACGCCGTCTCGATTTCCAGCTCACGTCCCTTCGTCAACGCTCCGAACTCGGCGTATGCGACCTCGCCGGACGTCAACTCGCCCACGAGCTCGGCAGCGCCTTCGATCAGAGAGCCCTCCAGCACAGTTCCATGCTCGTCGTCGACGAGAGCGGGCACCTGCTGGACGTGGGCGTATTCATGAGCGATCACGTGTACAAACCGGTCCTCAATGTTGGGGTTGAGCCAGTTGGTCGCACAGAGCGCCTCCAAGCCGATTTGCACGCCGGACACCGAGCTCCCCACGCCCACCGGTTTTCCCCGGCCGACGGCAATGGTCACCGGCGGCAATTTCGCCTCCGGATAAAGACGGGTCAAATTGCGGAGCGCGACTTCCAGACGCGTGCGCGCGTGGGGCAAAACGGCCATGCATCGCCTGGCGTCCGAATAGATTCCCGGGTGTTTGGTCAGGGTGTCGGCGATCCTTGCCCCTGAGATGTTGCGCAGTTGGGCGAACACGTACAGACCGTCTGAACCGGGATCGAGGTAGTCGTGCTGGAGTTGGTCGGCGGTCGGGTGGCCGCCTGCGGCATCGTAGACCGCGTAGAAACGCTCGACATCCTCGATGTGGATGGCGGGCTGCCCTGCCACCGGCTCGGTGGGCGCCGCTGCCGCCGCGGTCGCGGGAGTGGCGCTCAGTGCCACTGCTGAGATTGCCACACAGGCCAGCGCAATGATGGAGCTCACCCTTCCCGCCACGGAGGGAGTCATGCCCAGGAGGTCTTCGGCAGGTTTGAAGGTCCGCACTGATCCGACATCCATGTACTCCTCGTGCTCAACACTGCTACATCCGGACCTCGTGGCACCGGGCTTCCAGCCCGTCACCATCTGGGATTACCCTGACTACGGCCCAGCCCCGGACTCGAGGGCGTAGCCCGCCTCACGCCAAGCCTTTACCCCACCATCCAACGCCACAGCACGCAGGTACCCCATCTCGCGTAGCGTCGCAGTGGCAAGCGTGGATATCCGACCAAACTCACAACACGACACGATCCGGCGGACCGGGTCGGGCAGATCCTGGTTGACACGCAGCTCGAGTTGGCCCCGCGGCAGCAACTTCGCTCCCGGGATGTGACCCGCTTCATACGCATCGCGCTCGCGCACGTCGAGAACGATCAACTCAGCAGTTCCCGCCTCGATGCGCGCTTTTAACTCCGCCAGCGACATGAACGGCACGGTCGACGCCGCTTCGGCGAGCATTTGTGCCACAGTCTTGCCGCCGCTCATATTGATCCGCAGCGCTTCTGTCAGATGAGTCGGCATACTGAGATTCAGGTTGCGCATCATATCGGCAAAGGCCTGGCGATCGCGAACCTGCAATCGAGGATTGCCGGCCATTTCCTGCGCGATTGTTGAATGGTCGCGCCCTTTATATTCGTGCGCGGGATGCACCTTCAGCGCCGGGTCGAGCCGCAGCAGGCGATTGAACAAACTGTCGTACAGCGCGTCCGGATCTCCACTCGGCAGGTCGGTTCTTCCCGTCGCACCGATCAGTAAAGTATCACCTGTAAAAACGCGATCCTCGACACATAGACACATTGAATCGAGTGTGTGTCCGGGTGTGTGAAGGACCTGCAGACGCAGGCTCCCCACGACCAGCATCTCACCGTCGTCCAGCCGCAAATCCACAAATGGCGCCGGGCTCAGACGATGCATCGAGATGGGCACGCCGAGCCGCCTAGCCACCTCCCGCGTGGCTGAAAAATGGTCAGCGTGCGTATGCGTGTCAATCAGATGATGAATGCGTAAACCGTCCCGCGCCGCCAATGCAAGATATCGGTCGATGAGACTGATTTCGGGGTCGATGAGCACGGCCGCGCAGCTTTGCGCACAACCGACGAGGTAGGACTGGCAGCCCCCGGCACTGAGATGTTCGAAGATCACCGCCCCCCTCCAGCCGACTTACGTCACTGCGCCCGGTCGGATCCGCGCTTTAATATCAAGCGCAGGTGAGTGTACCACCGTGGCTCACTCAACCGCGTGCCGCGCGTGGCTGGGCAAGGAGCCTCGCGCCAGGTCGGCAGCAGGTAGATGCGAGGTTCCTTTATCAGCGGGTCAGAACGCGCAGGATGATCGCAAGCGCCTCTCTACCTTCCGGCGTCGGCATCACCGGGTAGTTGTGTGGCTGACCCTTTCGCAGATGAAGCTCAATCGGCACACCCGCCGCTCGCGCCTTTGCGGCCAAATCGACGCTGTCGGGATAGAGAAGATCGAGCGTGCCGGAAAATACGACCATCGGTGCCAGCCCGCGGAAATCGCCATTCAACGGGCTGACATACGGATGGGTAACATCCAAGTCGCCAGCGTACAGTCGCACCGCTTCGACAATACCCGGAATGTCCTGCACAGGATCATGAGCCGCAATCGCCACCTGCTCCGGGCTCACCGATGCATCGAGGCCGGGTGAGATCAGTACCAGCTCGTTGGGTTGCCGATATCCGCCGTCTCGCAACCATTGCGCCGCGGCCAGTCCCAATCCGGCGCCCGCCGAATTGCCGATTACAGTGACCCTCGAAGGTCCAGCCTCTTCCAGAAGCTTCCGCAACAACTCACCCGTGGCCGGCACGACGTCCTTCGCGGTACCACGGGGAGCCAGCGGATAAATGGGCACGACGCAACGGACGCGAGCTTCGCGGGTCACGTAACCAACGAAGCGCCAGTGGGCGCGAACGATCTCGTTGATATATCCCCCGCCGTGCAGGAACACCACGTAGTTGCCAACATCGGGATTTGTGGACGGCGCCGTATAATAGACGGGCCATCCCGCCACACTCTTCAACGTCACCTCAACACCGCGGCCCAGACCTGTCGGTTTATGGGAGGCTGGCCGCATTGCCAATCTGCGCACGTGCTCTTGCACGACAGCGGCTGACGCCAGCCGCTTCTTTATGGGAAGAAGTCGCAGCAAAGCGTTGATGCAGCGGCTCTGCCAGCTCGCTACAGCATCGTCCGCCAGTCCTCTGTCGCCCATGGCCTGTTGTGTTGATGTCATCTTCCCAACGTTCATTTCTCATCCTGGTCAGTTGATTTGTCGCCGCCTGGGGATAGAATACGAGCGATGGCTCGCATTTAATACTCGCATCCGGGACGCAGCACATGGCGCGCAAACCAGTCACGAAACCCAGGAAGAATGCCTCTCAGGACAGATCGCGCGCGACGGTTGACGCGCTGATTGAAGCGACAGCTCGCATTTTGGTCCGGGAGGGATTCGACCGGGCCAGCACCAACCGGATCGCTGAAGTGGCGGGCGTGAGTGTTGGCTCGCTTTACCAGTATTTCCCGGACAAGGAGGCGCTGGTTGCCGCCGTCATCGAGCGCCATCATCAGGAACTAATGCGGCTCGTCCGCGGCGCGTTAGCGGAGGTTGCCTCTCAGCCGATCGCGAGAGCGGTGCGCAGGCTCGTTGCCGCAGCGATCGAGGCCCATCGCATAGACCCCAAGCTACATCGTGTCCTTGCAGAGCAGATTCCGCGTACGGGGCGCCTCGAGAATGTAGAACGCTTCAATCGCGAAAACTTCGTTCTCTTCAGGACCTTCCTCGAGGAGCACAGCGACGAGCTTCGCGTGGTCGACCTGGACCTTGCGGCGTTTGTGTGCGTGACATCGATAGAGGCGCTGACCCACAACGCGGTTTTGCACCTCGCTGAAATGTTCTCGGATGATGCGGCTGAAACACTCGTAGACGAGGCAGCGCGTCTCGTGCTCGGATACCTGACCCCTACTTCCCGTCTCGCTCGAGATAATAGACAACTTCACGTCCTTTGATGTGGTTGTCTATCCACTCAGGCTCGAAGCCTCGCACGGTGAGTCGATTGACACGCCTCTGCGATCACGTTGCTCCGGTCACAAAATTCTTCGTTATCAGCCAATTACACCCGATCCGAGATAGGGGAATGCGTACGTGGATATCCAGACAAACAGACTCACGTGAAGGCTCAGACACCGGCCAAACGATGGTTTGTCGAGAGCACGCCGGAGCAATGCCGAACATGTGCCGAATGCGATTACGTTGATGACGAGGACTGGCACGGTAAACAGAAGGCCTTGAAAACTCACGCCGGCTCCCCAGCTTGTCACAAAATGGGCGATTGACAGCACTGCAGACGCTAACCAGAGTGCGATGGTCCGTGAAGGCACCTCGGCCGCTCCCCAAAGCGAAGCGGGATACCAACCAACAAACAGCGCACCCCAGAGCAACGGTATCAACCACGGGGGGACACCGAGCAAGGTCGGCATGATTAACACGAAGGACCACGGGGATATCACTGTCAGCGCTCCGTGCTGGAAGCTCCCCAAGCTTTGTGCTGCGACCAGGGTCACGGCCGCAGTCGCAACGAGCACTGTGAAAAGTTGCTTCGACATCCCTGGCACCCCCTTTTGCGCTCCGAGCATCGCCACCACGCTCGAGACAACCGGGTGGCCGCTTTGTCGCGGTTGAGGCATACCACCATAGACGCGGTGTGCAGCCTTGCCCGGGCCCCGAGGCTCGTCCGGAGCAACGTGTCCCCCGCTTCGCGAAGCCAACGCATGCTTCAGCCGTTCGACCTCGAGGGCCAGCATGCCTGAGCGATACCTGTCCTCAGCAAACACTTCGTCCAGGTACTGGATCAGGGCGCCCTTGCTCGAGCACTGGATAGTGGCAATCGAGCCGCGACTGCGGTGCGTGAGGTGGCTGCAGTGGCGTCCCGGTCAGTCGCCCAGGTCAGTCAGGGATCGGATCTGCTGTTAGATATAACAGTAGATCTCCTTCATTCCCCTGTCCTGTGGATTGTAGTTCGGGTCGTCCGGAGCGAATGTCTCGTCGAGGATGCGTAGCTTGATCATCTGAGCGACAGCCCAAAGCTTGCCGAATCCCAGCCCATTCGAAGCACTGAGGCCCCGAACCTGGATCGCCCGGAGAACCTCGACGTCACGTGTGGAGATGCCACTTTCCAACTACTGCGGACAGCGCGGCTTCTGGACGCAATGGCGGCACCGCGATCCATTGAAATTCGCACGCGAGCTTGCGCGCCTGCATCGCGAGCACGGTGTGAAGTTGATCAACTTCGCCGACGAGCTTCCGACTGGGTCACCCAAGGCATGGAAGGCGTTCCTCGAGGCGCTGATCGCGGAGCAAGTGCCATTGCTGCTCGTGGGGTCCACGCGCGCCGGCGACATCGTGCGCGACAGGGACATTCTGCATCTCTACAAGCGCGCCGGCGTGATCCGGTTCCTGCTGGGAATCGAAAGCTACGATGACGCGACCCTGAGCGCGATCGGCAAAAGCGCATCCACGACCGAGGACCAGCGCGCCATTCAGTTGCTACGCGAGCACGGGATCATCTCGATGGCCACGTATGTCGTCGGATTCAGTGAGCGGTCGGATCGAGATTACTGGAAGTCATACAGGCATCTGATCCGCTACGATCCAGACCAGGTGCAGTTGCTCTACGCGACCCCGCACCGCTGGACTCCCTTCTATCAGATAGCAGCCGAGCAACGAGTGATTCAGCCCGACACGCGGCGCTGGGACTACAAGCATCAGGTCTTGAGCACGCATGGTGTACCCCGTGGCGCGTGTTCCTGTGGTTCAAATGCATCGAAGTGCTCATGCAGGCACGCCCGATAGTGATTGGGCGGACAAAGGCTCGCGTCCTGCGGCCGGCACGTCTCGCTCGTTTCAAAGTGACCGACTCGTCTAGCTCCCGCGACGATACGCACGGCCCAAAAGTGAACTGCTGATTGTCTGTTTGGTGTTCGTTCCGGTGCGCGCGCCGGCGAATTCTTTAATTTGGACGCGCCTCTCACTCTCATCGCTTCGCGACTCGTGGACCCCATGCTAGCCTCAGGAGGCGGCGGATGCCGCGAGCTTTTTTGGAGACCCCACCATCCATGACTACTTCTGATCAATCACTTCGGCCGGCGCAGGACATCGCCAACGACGTTGAAGTCATTAAAGACCTGGAACAGCGAGGAGTCCACGGCCTCGATACTTTATCCCTTGAAGAACTTCAATTACTGACAGAGCGCAAGCGCAGGCAACTCCACTTGGAAGCTACTGAGAAGAAAGCACTGCTTGCAAGCGAAATCAGCAGCATTGATGCGCGGATTCAGGAACTGGGTGCAAAGAAAGTGGCACTCACTGAAGAGCTGGATGCTGTCATGAAATCCTTGGGGCTTCCGACCGGCGGGAGCGAACGCCCTGCCCGACGAAACCAGCGAAAGCCCAAAAAATCCGTGGAAACACAACTTCCGCCGGCTACTGAAACGTGAGGGCGGAATTGCCGTCAACCTGTATGTATAGATGATCGTTGCCCTTGGCCCACCTGAGACGTGGGCCTTCTCTTGCATCGCTCAGTGCGCGGGAAACTGCACATTTACCCAGGAGGGAATGGATGAAATCTCTGTTGATGGAACAAGACGCTCGAGCAGGTTGAGGTGCCGGCGATCTCACCCCAAGCTGTGACTCGCGCACGTATGCGCATGATGTTGGAGTTGACAGGAATCCTGGGTAATCTGTTTTGCGCGCCTTTTACGGCGCGTGGGATCGGGTAGCTATTGCAGCTTCGGACGCGGTTGACGCGGAACCAACTGTCCACCAGCGCAATGCCGCATGGCGGTGTCGGGCACGAATTTGTCCGATGCAAACGAGCGTACTGGATTCGCTCCCGGCCAGCTGATGCCCATTAGATCCGCCACGGTGCCAAACACGTCGTGGCTGCGTATCTCCTTGGACGCGTTGGCTTGCATTGCCGTGACTTTCTCCGGATGAGCTTGCCGGAAGGCGTCATTCACCCACACGAACGCCGGGATCTCGAATGCATGCCGCGTGTATGCAGCGCCGCCGTGCCCCACCTTTCCATCCAGCAGCCCCACATCCTCCCCGTGATCGGGGAAGAATGTCAGTGTCACTGGAGCTTGCAATGCGCGGGCGTGCTCGATCAGCTCCTCCAGGAACCAGTCAGTGTATGCGACGCTATTGTCGTAAGCGTCCATCATCCCTTCCGAGTCGTTGCCGCGGGTAAAGATCGCCAGGTCATTGACGTTTCTGGCCGAGCCGAATCGCTGGAAGCTGGCGGGATAGCGGCGGTCGTAAACCCAGTGCGACCCCAACACATGTATGCCGATGAAACGCGGAACGCCGGCGCGTGCGATTTCCGTGGCATAGGCCGGCAGGAGTACTCCGTCAAACGTCTTCAGATCGAAGATGTTGGTCACTTGGGGAGGATAGGTCATGTGGTCTGCATGGACGCCCGTAGAGAGGCGGCCTCAAAGCCCCCTGCTCTGCGCCAAATTCTCCACCTTCTCGAACACCAGCGAAGGCTTATCCCCCGCGCGGGAATATTGGTGCCGGCGCCCCATTTCAGCCAAGGCGGCATCGCGCTCTGCAGGCGTGGGGTACCAATGAAGTCGGTGCCACTCGGGACCGAGGAGCTTGCGGAACGGGTCGCCCACGGGGAGGCTCACACGGACCCCGTAGGGACGGAGCTTCTCGATGGGGGGTGTACGAAGGTTTTGCGGCTGGCTGATTCCCATAGGCGGAAAGCTTAAGGGGCGTGGCGGATGCTCGCAAGGCTGACGCCGCGGTTAGCGAATATGGGGCGGCGGCCCGACTAGGGAACCTCGGCGCCGAGGGCCAGCACAGCCAACCGCCGCAAACCACCTGCGCCAGCGCCCAGGGCGCACGAGCCCCCCTAAAACGTCCGCCCTAAAAACAAGTAAAACGCATGCTGCCCCCTATCATCAAACCCCGACGCCACATAAACCGGCCCCAAAAACGTATCCATCCCCAAAAACACGCTGGCATCGTGCCGCAGGCTGCCAAAGGACGCATCGCCCCGATGCTCCCAGACGTTACCGGTCTCGAACGAGACGCCCAGGTAGGTAGGCACGTCCAGGTACCCCGGGCCGCCCCGCCCGATCTGCTTGTAGAACATCGTGCGCGCGATCGCGAAGTGCGGGCCAGCGATCGAATTGGCCTTCAGGCCGGACAGGTTGAGGAACCCGCCCAGGGGAAACAACAACCGCAGGTCCGCCGGAGTGGTGACCTGAACTCCGCCCGGAGCCGATCCGGGGACCTGCCCTGACAACAGCAGCCCGTTGGGCGTGTTGAAGGTCGTGCCTCCTGCGGCGGAAAAAACCGCGGTGTAGCGGCCCAGCGAGCCGGCCGCGAGATAGCTGAACGACAGGCGCTCAAAATTCTGCCTCGCGCCGTTTGTGCCGGGATCGCCGGTTGTGTCGAGGTTAGCGGTTGTGCTGCGGGCACCGGTGCGCTCGGCCCGCCACTCGATCGTGGCCTGTTGGCCGCGGTGGGGGAAGTTGACATCGTCGAGATGATCCAACGACAGGCGGACGAAGTACTCGTTCGTATGAAACGAATCGGACGGCAGGCTCGGATTGTTCGGATCGCCGACCCGCACATCTTCGTGCCCGACATCGCGCTCCACGCCGGTCCGGATCTCGCCCCAGTTGCCCAACTCGTAGCCGAAGTCCAGACCATAGTCGAGGCTGCGCACCCGGTATTCCGCGATGCGCGTCTGCTCCTGGAGCACATCTACGTTGGACGCTTTGGCGCTGCCGTGGGGCACGAAGAAGAAACTCGAGGTGTCGGAGATCGGCAGGTACACCTCGGTTGAGATCAACGAGGTCTCGCCCACCTGCAGATCCCACACCCACTCGCCACCGGGGTTGGTGATCTCGGACAGCACGAAGCGCGCGGCGGCGTTGTAACTGGAATTTCCCTGGAAGTCGTCCTGCAGGCTCAGGCCGAAGCGCACGTAGTTGGGTCCCCAGGAGTTGCGCCGGGCGGCCAACAGCAGGCCGTAACGGTCGTCGTCATCCTGCACGACCCGATAGTCGAGTGCCTCCAGGTTTCCCTGGCCATAGACAGTTGTAACGTGGCGCGCCACGGCATCGGGATCGAGCGGCTTGCCGATCACATCCTTGAACAGGCGGTCCAACCTGTTGGAATAGCGCCCCGAGCCGTCATCCACCTTGACGAAATCGATCCGCGGCGGTGACTGTCGGTCGTGGTCGCGTTGCGCAGCATAGGCAGCATACTCCTCGGCGCTGACCGACAACCCCGTCAGACGCGACTCAGCCGCATGTCCGGCAATCTCACCCGTGGTGATCACCCGCTCGACGATTCCGAAATCGAACGCGGATGTGTCGCCCAATGCCGGCTCGATCAACACATCCTTCGGTGTCATCTTGGCGAGCTGGGCACGCGAGTTGTGCTGGATGAGGATCGCCAGCATCTGGTTGGAAATCACCGGTGCGCTGGAGAGCTTGTCACGCTTCAACAGCGGAGTGCCGACATCCACCACGATGAGAATGTCGACCCCCATCTCGCGTGCCACATCGATCGGTACGTTCTCGGCGATCCCACCGTCCACCAGCAGACGCCCGTCGCGTTCCACCGGTGAGAACACACCCGGGGCCGACATGCTGGCCCGCATCGCGCTGGTCAGATCACCGGCGCTCATGATCACGGCGTCACCGGTCTCGAGATCGGTCGCTACAGCGCGAAACGGCGTCGGCAGCTCATCAAAGTCAGTGACACTCGCCACCGGCAGCGTCAATCGCCGCAGTGTCTGGTTGAGCTTCTGCCCCTGTATCAGGCCCTTCGGCAGCTGAATTCGGCTGCCCCGGATCCCCAAGGGGAACTTCACCAGGAAATTCTGATCCTCCAGCTTGCGCCGGAACGTGAGATCCTCACGTGGCGGCCGGTCGCGGAAAGCATCCTGCCAGTTCAGCGAGGTCATGATCGATTCGATCTCGTGCGGGCTGAAGCCGCTTGCATAGAGACCGCCGACCACCGCGCCCATGCTGGTTCCGGCAATTGCGTCAATCGGAATGTGCAACTGCTCGAGCACCTTGAGCACGCCTACGTGCGCTGCACCTCGCGCGCCGCCACCCGAAAGCACGAGGCCAATGCGTGGGCGATGTGGCGGAAGTGGGGGCGCAGCAGGGTCTGCCGCGCTCTGGGCGTTGGTAATGCTCCAACACACGAGCCACAGACCTGCGAAAATATAACCGAGGACCCCGAGACGGGGCCGGACCGCCCGTGGTGAAATCACGGCGCAAGAATACAGCATGTCGCTCAAGAAACTCACACGACCCGATTGCACTTCTGTCGCTGCGCTGGCCGGCACTTCTGTCGCGGCGCTGGTCGGCGCTTGGGCCGTGGCGTTTCTGATTGTATCGCCCACAACGCATGCGCAGTCGCCGGATGCCAGCGACTGGGGCTTCTACGGCGGGGACGCATTCGGGCAGCACTTCTCCAGCCTCGACCAGATCAAGCGTGAAAACGTAGGGCAACTGACCGTCGCCTGGACGTACCGCACAGGTGAGCTCGGCGAAGGCTTTGCGCGCGAGTCGAAACTCACGTTCGAAGCGACGCCCGTGCTCGCGTTCGGGCTCCTGTACGTCGAGACCGCGACGAACATCGTGATCGCGCTCGATCCGGAAACCGGCGTTCAGAAGTGGCGATACGATCCGAAGATCGACCGAAAACGCCGCTACTCCGATGTGGCTGGACGCGGCGTGAGCGTCTGGGAAGACACAGACCCGAAACGCCAGGGTGCGTGCATGCGCCGCGTCTTCGTTGGAACTCTCGATGCCCGATTGATTGCTTTGGACGCGGGCTCAGGCCAGCCTTGCGCGGAATTTGGGTCGACGGGACAGGTCGATCTCACCAGCTCGCTGCGAATACGTGACCGTGACGATTACGAAGTCACGTCGCCTCCTGCAATAGTGGGGGACACGGTAGTCGTCGGATCGTCTGTCGGAGACAACCGCGCAACCGATGTTGAGCGCGGTGTGATTCGCGCGTTCGATGCCAGAACCGGCGCGCAACGCTGGGCATTCGACCCGATACCGAACGACTCCACCCATCCAGCCGCCGCCGAGTGGAATCTCTCCCAGGCATCAACAACAGGTGCAGCCAACTCCTGGGGTGTGATGTCCGTTGATGAAGAACATGGCTACGTCCTCATTCCAACAGGCTCGGCGAGTCCGGACTTCTACGGCGGAAAGCGGCTCGGCAGCAATCGATTGGCCAACTCCCTGCTGGCCATCGACGCCGCGAACGGCAAGCTCGTGTGGAACCAGCAGTTGGTGCACCACGACCTGTGGGATTTCGATGTCGCGGCCCAACCGGTCCTGGCCGATATCGAGTTACAGGGCATTCCCGTCCCCGCGGTGATCCAGGCGACGAAGACCGGCATGCTGTATGTGTTCGATCGGGTGAAGGGTCAACCTCTCTTCCCGATCACGGAAAAGCCGGTGCCGCAAAGCAAGGTCCCGGGCGAAGCATCCGCCCCCACCCAGCCGTTCTCGTCCATTCCCTCGCTCGTATCCCAACGAAAACTCAACCCGGATGACGCCTGGGGAGTCACATTCTGGGACCGGGGAAAATGCCGCGACCTCATTGCCTCACACCGCAACGAAGGCATCTTCACCCCACCCGACACCCAGGGCACAATCCTCGCCCCCAGCTACATAGGTGGCATCAACTGGGGCGGCATCGCCATTGACGAGTCGCGCCAACGGGTGTTCGCGGCGGTCAACCACCTACCGACAATCGTCACCCTGATGTCACCGGAAACGATGGAGCAACAGGCGAAGTCGGACGATTACCCGCATTCTGACTTCGCGCGCCAATCCGGCACACCCTACGCGATGCGGCGGGAACCGTTGCTATCGCCTTGGGGACTGCCCTGCACTGCTCCGCCATGGGGCACCCTCGTCAGCGTCGACCTTCGCCGGAATCGGATTGTCTGGCAGGTACCCCTCGGATCGACCGAAGGCATCGGCCCGTGGTTCGCACCAACACGGAATTTCGGCACCCCCCATATGGGCGGTCCCATCGCCACGGCCGGCGACCTCATTTTCATCGGCGCCGCCATGGACAGCTATTTCCGGGCATTCGACCTCGAAACGGGCCGTGAGCTCTGGAAATACCGCCTGCCGGCCGGGGGCCAGGCTACGCCGATGACGTACCGCGCCGGCCCCGACCACCGCCAATACGTCGTAATTGCCGCAGGCGGCCATGGCTCCCTGGGCACCCAGCGAGGCGACTATGTCGTAGCCTTCGCCCTCCCTAAAGGCGCGAAGACCGTCCCATCCGGGGTAAACTGATCGACTTCCCCGACTCGTTTGAGACTTCGATGCTCTATTTGATTCTGTCCATCCTGATCCAGGTCATTTTGATTATTCACGTAATCAAGACCGGCCGAAACCAGATTTGGATCTGGGTGCTGGCGCTGCTGTCCATTCCCGGAGCGATCGCGTACATCGTCGTAGAACTCCTTCCCGACGTATTTCGCAGCCGTACGGCACAACGGACCGCGCGCGGCCTCAAGAAAGCGATGGACCCCACAGCGGATCTGCGACGCTTTGAAAACGAGGCCCGAGTGACCGGTAACGTAGCCGCAAAACAGCGTTACGCAGAAGAGCTTTCCAGGCAGGGCCGCCATGACGAGGCGATTGCGCAATTCAAAGAGGCCCTCACGGGCCTCTACGAGCACGACCCCAACCTGATGCTCGGGGTGGCGCGGGCGCAATTTGGTAAGGGAGATGCTGCGGGCGCGCGAGCAACGCTGGACGACCTGATCCGCGCGAACCCTGACTTTAAATCACCGGAAGGCCACCTGCTGTACGCACGGTCCCTCGAATCGGAAGGCAACACGCAGAAAGCCATCGAGGAATATCGCGTGCTGGCGTCTTCGTATCCCGGAGCAGAAGCGGCTGTCCGGTATGCGCAGCTGCTCAAGTCACAGGGACGGGGGGATGAGGCGCAGAAGGTTGCGCGCGACCTGCTCGAGCAGGCGAAAATTGCTCCTGCTCACTATCGTAAGGCGCAAAAGTCCTGGCTGGACGCCGCGGAGCGTCTCGCGTAACGCCGCAACAGGAGCGCGGCGCCCAAAGCGAGCGCCTCGCCGATCAAGGTCAACGGATCCATCGCTCCACCACCCCCGTGAGAGCCCGATGCCGAGGTGATGCTCAGATTTGTCTTGCTGACGACCGTTTGATCGGAATTCAACACCGCATCGATTTCCACCTCGGTTGACGAAGCCACCCTGGCTGGCGCGGTGTACACGCCCGCCGAAGTGATCGTTCCGACATTTGAGTCGCCACCGACAATACCGTTGACTTCCCATGTAACTGAGTCGTCGGAGGTATTGGCCACGGTGGCAGTGAACGTTTGCGTGCCTGTACCGACAGGGACACTCGACGACCCCGGACATACCGCCAGAAGCACCGCCGGTGCCGCAACAGAGCACGATTTGTCTGTCGCATTCGTTGGCGCCACCGACGTGGCAGAAGCTGGACTCAATACAACATTAGCCGTGTCAACCCGGCCAGCCTCGTCCGTGACAGCGAGCTGGACCGTTGCGTAACCACATGAAGGCGCAGTAACCGTTGCCCCCACACCCGTCGCATTCTGGATTGTGACGGACTGCTTTCCAACACTGCTCCACTGGTAAGTGCCGACT
>Ga0137416_10000801_pt1 | contig 15322 bp, 9 predicted proteins | sample CZODoug3_1_1_16f_FD_108282 | JGI IMG/M metagenome (GOLD analysis project Ga0137416, IMG submission 108282) | Vadose zone soil fungal communities from Angelo Coast Range Reserve, California, USA - CZODoug3_1_1_16fungal (Illumina Assembly) | ecosystem: Environmental > Terrestrial > Soil > Vadose...
CAACTGTTGTTTTCACGGCTGAGGCCTTCAGCAAATTGCGGATGACGCGCCTCGGTTTGTTGCGTTAGTAACGGTAACTGGCGAAATAGCACCATTTCACAAGCTATCCCACTCGGGCGCTTGCCGTGCTTCGCGCCCACGCAGTCGCCCGCCCGGCGTCCGGTCTTTTGCCAGGGTGTCCGGATTTGCCGCCCCCATAGCTATCCCCAACTTTCGTTTGACTTGCCCGAACGCAATCTCTAACATCCCGCTATTCACCTCACCTCGTACAATTATCGATCCGTACCCGGGAGCCCTATGCCTGCCAGAACCTCAGTGCGTTTCCCCTGCATCTTCCTCTTTCTGCTGACCGTCGGAATCGCTCTGCTGCTGGCCGTTGGCACCAGGCCCGTAGTGGCCGGGCCCAGGCAAATCGATCCAACCACCGACGCCCGCCTGAAAAAGGCGTATCGCTTCCAGCAGGATCGATGGACCTACGTTCATCTGGAAGGCTCGCCCTCTGAGATCGGATTTCAGCACGGGTATCTGCTGGCCTCGGAGATCGAGGATGCATTCCAAGCGGTGCGACTCGAAGACACGCGCGCAGCCGAACGGGACTGGAACTTCTTTCGCGCCGCTGCCCATACCATGCTATGGCCTCACATCGACGTTGAATACCAGAAAGAACTGCAAGGCATCGCCGATGGCCTGAAAGCGCATGGCAGCAATCTGGATCTTGATGACATCGTCGCGCTCAACGCGTTCATGGAGCTCCCTGACTACTACGTACCCTGGCTGAACCGCCAACAGAACAGGGCGGCTGTTCCGAACCTGGTGGCTCCTGGCAATTGCAGCGCCTTCATCGCGACCGGCAGCATGACCCGGGACCATAAGATTGTTCTCGCCCACAACAATTGGACCAGCTACATCGAAGGCTCACGCTGGGTCATGATGTTCGACATCGTGCCGAAGGCCGGCAATCGCATTTTGATGGACGGTTTCCCGGGAGTGATTACCAGCGACGATGACTTCGGTGTGAATTCATCCGGCATCATGATTGCCGAAACCACGATCAGCAAGTTCAAAGGCTGGAATCCCGAGGGAAAGCCGGAATTTGTCCGATCGCGGAGAGCTTTGCAGTACGCCAACACCATCGACGACTACGTGCGCATCATCAAGGACGGCAATAACGGCGGCTACGCGAACGACTGGTTGATTGGCGACCGGAAGACGGGTGAGATTGCCTACCTTGAACTCGGCCTCAAGAACACACCTCTGTGGCGGACGAAGGACGGCTACTTCATCAGTTCCAACTTTGCTCGCGATGCCAAGCTCTTGGCCGACGAAACCACCTTCGACTCGAATGACATGATGTCTTCGCCCAACGCGCGAAGGGCGCGCTGGGAACAGCTCATGGCGCAATCCAAGGGCACAATCGACGTAGACATGGCGCAGCGGTTCATGGCCGACCACTACGATAGTTATGAGAAGAAAGAGCAGCCCAACGCGCGCAGTCTATGCGGGCACGGCGAATCGATGCTCGGTCGCGACAGCCAATTCGAGTGGGACCCCTACCATCCGGGAGGAGCCGTCCAGGGAAAGGCAACCGACAGCGACATGGCCGCCAAGATGAGCCTGTGGGCGCGTGCGGGGCACCCCTGCGGTGCCGACTTTCTGGCTGCAGATTTTCTCGACCATCATCCCGAATACTCATGGCAGAAGCCCGTGTTGAAGGACATGAGGGCGGGGCCGTGGACCACCTTCGTGGCGGGCCAGAAGGCACCTCGCTAAACTGTAACCTTGGGCTCCCCTGAGTTTAGAGCTTTCGCGTCGTCTGTTCTCAGCGGCTGCCTGTTTCCAGCTCTTTCAGCACTCGCTCCGGCGTCCACCCGATTTCCCGGAAGTGGCGGATGCTTGCCGAATCGTGCCGCTTTGCCATGCGCTGACCGGTTTGGTCGCGAACCAGGTCGCAGTGATAGTAGCGGGGGACTGAGCACTCGAGGGCGCGAGATAGCAGGAGCTGTCGGGCCGTGGATTTCAGCAGATCTGCGCCCCGCACGACTTCGGTGATCTTCATTGCAACATCATCAACCACCACCGCCAGCTGATAGGCGGGCACGTCATCCCGCCTCCAGACCACGAAGTCCCCGAAATCGCGTCCGGCGACGAAGCTTTGTGGGCCCTGTTTTCCGTCCGTAAAACAGATCGCATCCCCGTCGGGCACGCGAAAACGCCAGTTGACACCCTTGGGCTCAGCAAAGGTCGGGGCATCGGATCGGGATCGGCAGCGTCCCGGATAAACCGGTTCGTCATCGACGTCATTCGGCGCCGTCGCCGCCTGCGCGAGGTCTCGACGTGAACAGGTACATGGGTATATCCATCCGCCATCTCGTAGCTCGCGCCAAGCCTTCCGATAATAGGATCTTCGCTCGCTCTGGGAGTAAGGCGCCGAGGGCCCGCCGCAATCAGGACCTTCCTGCCATTCCAGGCCCAGCCAGCGCAAGTCTTCGAGCATCGCATCGACAAATTCGCCGCGACACCTCTGCAGGTCAAGGTCCTCATTGCGCAGAATAAGAGTTCCGTCGGACTCGCAGGCGCGCTGAGCGGCTATCAGAAAGGTGCGCGCATGTCCGAGGTGCAGGAAGCCGGTAGGAGACGGCGCCAGACGTCCGCGGTATCCGCCCTTGGCAGCAATTCTGTTCACGCTAATAGCGATCGTCGACCTTACTCACGAAGCGCCACTCCAGATGCCGGCTCCATCACCATCGGGCCTGATTGTGCGCCGCCCAAATCCCCTTCCCAGCGTGCCACTACGACCGTGGCAAGGCAATTCCCCAGGACGTTCACCGAAGTCCTGGCCATATCCATAAGTTGGTCAATGCCCAGCAGGATGAACACCGGTTCAACCGGCAGGCCAAACGATCCGACCGTCCCGAGCAGAATGACGAGCGCCGCACGTGACACACCCGCCACACCCTTGCTCGTGAGCATCAGCGTCAGCATCATGAGGATTTGTTGTTCCAGGCTGAGATGTACACCGGCCGCCTGCGCCACGAAGATGGACGCCAGCGACAGATAAAGGGTGCTGCCGTCCAGGTTGAAGCTGTAGCCGGTGGGCATGACGAAGGCGACCACCTCGCGTGGAACTCCAATTTCCTCCATCGCCTCCATGGCACGCGGCAACGCGGCTTCGGAACTCGCCGTACCGAATGCAATCGAGACCGGCTCCGCGACCGCGGCCACGAACTTTTTCAGCGGCACCTTCGCGAGAAGGGCGATCGGGAGCAGGACACCCAAAACAAAGACAACCAACGCCACGTACAGGGTTGCAAGCAGTTTTGCAAGATTGAGCAGAATACCCATCCCGGTGGTTCCGACCGTGTACGCGATTGCAGCACCGACGCCGAACGGTGCAAGATACATCACGATATTGGTGAACTTGAACATCGTTTCCGCGAGACTCTCGGTCAACCCCAGCAGCGGACGGCGGCGCTCCTCACGCACCATCGCCAAGGCGATGCCGAAAATGATGCTGAAAACGACAACTTGCAGCACCTGTCCCTCGGCCACGGATTTCGCAAGATTCTCGGGAAAAACGTGCAGAATGGTATCGCCTGCACTCACCCTCTGCACCTGGAGTGATTCGCCAGTGACCGCTGGCAGCTTCGCACCCACTCCCGCTTTGCTGACGTTAATGGCCACCAGTCCGATCACCAGCGCGAGAGTCGTGACAACTTCGAAGTAGACGATCGCCTTGATCCCCATTCGCCCGACCTTCTTCAAATCAGAATGGGAGGCAATGCCACTCACCAAAGTGGCAAAAAGAAGCGGCGCGATGATGGTCCGGATCAAGCGTAGAAAAATCTGGCTGATCACGCGAAGATTGACTGCCACCTGGGGCCAGTCGTGCCCGATCGCCGCTCCGGCCAACATAGCGAACAGAATCCAGGTCGTGAGGGAACGCTGGTAAAGGGAGTACACGGCAAATGCCGAGATCGCGATCCAGCGCGCCGCGAGCAACAACCCGGAGGGCAGAGGGGCTGCGACCTGGCTCACCAGACTGAGAAGTCCGCTCAGTCCAATCGCCGCGATCGTTGCCACAAAAAAACGTTGTTTCATCGCCGGACTCGCAGAACCCTCGTGCCCAAGGATTGTAGACGAGGAAACCGAGGCACCCACATGCGACCCTGGAAAGGACGCGCTCCGGGAACCGCGCCAATCCGCTTCTGGTCTGCACCCTTTAAGGTGCAGCGCTTATGTCAGAAAGTCCTCGTCCCAGAGCCGGCAAAATGCGCTAGAATTCCACCCGCTCTCTCAGAGGATCAAAACTGGAAGCGGTGCTGCTCTTGTCCCAGGATTGCGGATTCCTTCCAGCTCAAGAACCGAATCTCGATTCCCGGATCCAACCGAAGCAGTCCGCCGGGTCAACGATAACAGGAGGACTCCTATGGCAACAGCTCCCACAATCGAAATGCACAGCAAAGTCGCGGAATTCATCTCCAAGCCCCGCAAGATGCTCATCAACGGCAAGTGGGTCGAAGCAGCGTCGGGAAAGACCTTTCCTACATACAATCCGGCTACCGGGGAGGTATTGGCTCGTGTAGCCGAAGGCGATCGGGAAGATATTGATCGTGCCGTCAAGGCCGCCCGCGCCGCCTTCGAGACCGGCCCGTGGTCGAGACTCACGGCCTCTGAGCGCGGACGCCTGGTATGGAAGCTAGCAGATTTGATGGAACAGCACCTGGAGGAGTTTGCCGAACTCGAAACGCTCGACAACGGCAAGCCACTCAAGGTGGCACGCGCCGCCGACGTCCCCCTCGCGGTGGATTTGTTCCGCTACATGGCCGGCTGGGCGACCAAGATCGAGGGCAATACGATCCCCATCTCGGTTCCCTACACACCGGGCGCGAAGTACCTCGCCTACACCCTGCGCGAACCCGTCGGAGTGGTGGGCCAGATCATTCCCTGGAACTTCCCGTTGCTGATGGCTGCGTGGAAGCTTGGACCGGCCCTGGCTACCGGTTGCACGGTGGTTTTGAAACCCGCAGAACAAACTCCTTTGTCGTGTTTGCGGCTCGCAGAGTTAGTCCAGGAAGCTGGCATTCCGGACGGGGTCGTGAATGTTGTGCCCGGCTACGGTGAAACAGCCGGTGCCGCTCTCGCCGCTCATCCAGACGTCGACAAGATCGCATTCACCGGGTCGACCGAGGTGGGGAGGCTCATTCTCCAGGCTGCTGCGGGCAACCTGAAGAAGGTGTCGCTAGAGTTGGGCGGAAAATCCCCCAACGTCGTATTCGGTGACGTGGATCTGGACGCCGCCATTGCGGGCTCGGCCAGCGCCATCTTCTTCAACCACGGTCAATGCTGTTGCGCTGGTTCACGGCTCTACGTGGAGCACGGCATTTTCGACAAGGTCGTCGAAGGTGTGTCGGCGAAAGCCGCCAAAATCCGCGTAGGCCCGGGGTGGGAATCATCCACCGACATGGGGCCCCTCGTTTCCGAAGAGCAACTCAAGCGGGTTTGCGGTTACCTTGAATCGGGATTCGCCGACGGTGCGAAAGCCGTCGTAGGTGGCAGCCGGCAGGGCGACAAGGGATACTTCGTCAAGCCGACGGTACTGGTGAACACCGACGAGAAGATGAAAGTTGTGCAGGAGGAGATCTTCGGACCGGTGGTAACCGCTATTCCGTTCAAGGATCCCTCCGATCTGGTCGCCCAGGCGAATGACTCGGTCTACGGTCTGGCTGCCGGAATCTGGACGCGAGACATCCAGAAGGCTCACCGACTGGCGGCCCAACTGCGTGCCGGAACCGTCTGGATCAATTGCTACAACATTTTCGACGCTGCCCTGCCTTTCGGCGGATACAAGCAGTCAGGCTGGGGACGAGAAATGGGACACGACGCCCTCGAACTTTACACCGAAGTGAAGGCCGTCTGTACTGCGCTGTAAACAAGATTTGCTGCGACTGGAAGGGGAGCGTCAGCTCCCCTTCTGTTCGTTCAGAAATGGCTTCAGACCGGTGTGGGAAGTTCAGACCGTCGCCGCAGTTCGTGTTTCGGACCGTCGAGCGACGAGAAACCTCTCAACCTCGTCCAGATCTTCGCCAGATTTTGTGGAGAGCCTGAACACCGGCATCCCTGCACGAGGGCCTGAATGCTCGCCGCGGCTGCCTCCCAATCGAACCCCATTGCTTCGGCAAGTCGTCACCCCCACAATCTGCCCCACGCAGCGCAGCTCAAGCGTTGGCTCCGGGTACGGCGGGGATGCGCCGCTCCGAGTGACTCTGTGCACCTTCCCTGACTGACTGCTGACCAGCGGCCAGCGAAGTGATCAACCGCAGGCAAAAGAAAGCGGGAGACGGTGCAGGTGAACGACTCATCCGCTCGCAAAGCCATCGGGACACACACCCGCCTGCGCGCACTCGCCCACACCGTCCGTTTCCGAGGCTGGGTCCCTTCGTACCATAGCGACGGGGTGGGTGCAAGACAGCTACCGCGTGGGACTACGCTTTGTAAACGGTACCCACAGTTGAAACAGAATGCACGCTGGTTGCTTGTTAAACTTTTACGAAGTCCTCAAGGAATCGACTCATGCCTCAGAATGGCAACGGAACGAACAACGAGCGGATCGGCCGGCCCGGCGATCCATGTGTCATGGTCATCTTCGGGGCATCCGGTGACCTCACTCGCCGAAAGCTGATTCCCTCGCTGTACAACCTTGGAAAACATCAACTTCTGTCGCGCGAGTTTGCAGTCGTGGGGGTTGCGCGCGACGCCATGTCCACCGAGGAATTTCGCGCCAAGCTCAAACAGGATCTTGAGCAATTTGCCGATGTGGAACTCGATCCTGACCTGCGGGAGTGGTTCGAGCGCCGCATGTACTACCTGACGGGAGAGTTCGGCGACCAAAATACGTTTCAACAGCTCAAAGACCTGTTGCTGAAGATCGACACCGATCACGCCACTCACGGGAACTATTTCTTCTACCTCGCAATCTCTCCCACCTTCTTCGGCCCTGTGGTCGAGCAACTCAGCACCGCGGGCCTGATGACCGAAGAAAATCAGCACTGGCGGCGCGTGATCGTCGAAAAACCCTTCGGACGTGACCTGGAGTCTGCGAAAGCGCTGAACAAACAGCTGCTCAGAGTTGCCGACGAATCGCAGATCTACCGCATCGACCATTACTTGGGAAAAGAAACCGTCCAGAACATCATGGCGTTTCGCTTCGCCAACGGCATCTTCGAGCCGATCTGGAACCGCCGCTACATTGACCACATCCAGATCTCGGTGGCGGAAACCGTCGGCGTGGAACTGCGCGGGGGCTACTACGATCAGGCTGGTGCCTTGCGCGACATGGTGCCCAATCACATCATGCAACTCATCAGCCTCACTGCCATGGAACCGCCGATTTCATTCCATGCCGACGCTGTGCGCGATGAGCAAGCCAAGATCCTGCATGCGATTCAGCCACTCAGTTCAGAAGAAGTGTTGAGCCGCACAGTCCGCGGCCAGTACGGAGACGGCGAACTGCTCGGGCAACGTGTACCCGGGTACCGCTCAGAAGCCGGCGTCCCCCCTGACTCACGCACCGAGACCTATGTCGCCATGAAGCTTCAAATCGACAACTGGCGCTGGGCGGGAGTGCCTTTCTACGTCCGCACCGGAAAGCGCCAGCCAGCGCGCAACACCCACATCGTGATTCAGTTTCGCCAGGCTCCTTTCGTTCTCTTCCGCGATACCAGCGTCGAGAACCTCATGCCCAATCAACTGGTTCTTCACATCCAGCCGGAAGAGGGCATTTCCCTGCGCTTTGCCGCGAAAACACCGGGGCCGATCATGCGCCTGGGAACCGTCGACATGGATTTCGAGTATTCGGACTACTTCGGCAAACAGATCAGCACCGGCTATGAGCGCCTTCTCCACGACTGCATGGTGGGCGACGCTACGCTGTTCCAGCGCGCAGACATGGTTGAGGCGGGTTGGACTGTGGTGAGCCCGATGCTCGACATCTGGAAGGCGCTGCCGCCGCGCAATTTCCCCAATTACGCAGCCGGCGCCTGGGGCCCGAAGGAAGCCGACGCACTCCTCGAGCATGACGGCCGCCACTGGCGGAACTTCGAGAAGTAGCGCGTTACTTGGTCTTCATCACGTACACGCCAGCCCAGTCCGACTCGCGCGCAGGTTCCACGAAGTCGAGTGCCCGCTGCAGGAAACTCTGCGTCGGACCGTCGTCCGACTGACCAAATCTGCAGTCGCCTCAGACAAAAGCTTCTGACGCATCGACAAATCGCGGTAACAGACTCCCGGTTAATACATCGATATCCATCAATACTCAGAGGGACGATTACCATCGTCGACCCAGGGGGACATGCGACGCTCATGAACTACGGTGTCCTTGTCGCCACCGAGTTTGCCCGTTAATCTCCATCCACTGCTTGTCGAACCACCTCGACCCTGTACCACCAAGGAGCAAGCGCTCTTCGGCAATCCAAGTTGTTCATGCTGAGCCATACGTGTGTTCCGTCCGAACGGACCGAACACCTGACGAAAATGCATCCTTCGTCCCCCTCGGTCTTGCAGCGCGCCATGCGATGCCGAAGAAAGGAAGCAACAGTGGAGCAAAGAAAGTTTCTGTCTGAGTCTGAAACCACGCTGGCCACCGCGGCCTTCATGGTAAAACGCTGTCCTGGAACACAATCTAGAAAACGACCGGCGGTTTTGAACTGGTGCATTGCATTCATTGCAGTCTCCTTCATTTTCATCTCAGTTCATGCAAACGCCACCAGCAACGGCATCTCCGGCTTTTCCGGGATGAACGGCTCTACCTGCACCTCCTGCCATAGCAGCGGCACAGCCCCCACGGTAACGTTCAGCGGACCCACTTCAGTGACCTCGGGTTCGGTCAATTCCTATACCGTGACGGTCACCGGGGGAGCCTCCGGCAATGGCGGTCTGGATGTGGCTGCCTCAGTCGGAACGTTCACCGCCGGAACCGGCACAAAAGTCCTGGGCGGCGAAATTGTCCACAGTTCCCCCAGCAGCACCAAAACCTGGACCTTCAGTTGGACTGCGCCCACCGTCACCGCCAGCACGACCGCAACCTTGTATGCGGCCGCGATCGATAGCTATGGCGGCGGTACCGGAACAGTGCAGCAGGCCATCACGGTCACGGCCGCGGCAACCAAGCCCACACTGACCGCGAGCCCCGCGAGCTTGTCATTTAGCTATCCAAGTGGCGGAACGGCTCCAGCCGCTCAAAGTGTCTCAGTATCCAGCAGCGGCTCCGCCATCAGCTACACGGTATCCACCTCGGCGACCTGGCTCACCGCGACGCCCGCCAGCGGCAGCACGACGGGCAGCGTAAGCGTCTCCGTCAGCCCGGCAAGCCTGGCCGCAGGAACCTACACTGGCAGCGTGACGCTCACTTCCTCGGGCGCTTCGAACAGTCCTAAAACGATTCCAGTGACGTTGACAGTCACCGCGGCATCCCTGCCCACCTTGACCGCCGCGCCCGCCAGCCTGTCCTTCACCTACCAGACCGGCGGCACCACACCCGCCGCGCAGGCCGTAGCTGTCACCAGCAGCGGCAACGCCGTGAGCTACACCACCGCGACGTCCGCAACCTGGTTGTCGGCCACACCCGCAAGCGGCAGCACACCTGGCAGCGTCAGCGTGTCTGTCAATCCGACGGGTCTGGCAGCCGGATCCTACTCGGGTTCAGTCACGATCACCTCCTCGGGCGCTTCCAACAGCCCGAAGATGGTTCCAGTGACGTTGACGGTCACTTCGACATCGCTACCAACCCTGACCGCGAGCCCAGCGAGCCTGTCGTTCACCTACCAGAGTGGTGGAGCAACTCCAGCCGCCAAGATTGCGAACCTCAGCAGCAGCAGCAGCGGCAGCTTGAGCTACACCGCTGCCGCGTCGGCCGCATGGCTCACCCTAACGCCGGCGAGTGGCAACACGCCAGGCAGTCTCAGCATTGGCGTCAATCCCACCGGGCTAACCACGGGTACCTACAACGGGACTGTCACGGTGACGGCTTCGGGTGCGTCCAATTCTCCGCTAAAAATAGCGGTGACGCTGGCCGTGACCGGAGCTTCCACGGGCGCATCACTCAACCTCACGCCCGGCAATCTCACCTTCAACTACGCCTCGGGAAGCACTGCTTCCGGCAGTCAGAACATTGCGATTGCCAGCACCGGCAGCGCGTTGAACTTTACGGCGGCGGCGACGGGCGGAGCATGGCTGACCATCAGTCCGGCTAGCGGCTCGACACCGGCAACCGTTAAGGTAAGCGCGAATCCCACCGGCCTTGCCGCCGGCACCTACAACGGAATGATCACCATCACCGCAAGCGGCGCTGCCAACAACCCGCAGACGGTGCCGGTGAAGCTGGTCGTCAGCAACCAAGGTTCGAGTCGGCTGCACATTTGGCCGCCACGAGCCGTGTCCTTCAACTACCAGCCCGGACAATCCGATCCGGCGCCGAAGAACATCCGCGTGCTAAGCAATGGAGCGCCTATGAGCTTCACTGCTTCTGCTCTGGGTGGAACCTGGGTCTCGGTGACTCCTTCGGGAGGCACGACGCCTGGATCGCTCGGCATCTCGGTCAACGCCACGGGGCTGGCACCGGGCACCTACACAGCGACGGTGAAGATCTCTGCTCAGGGTTCGACCGGCCTGTCCGTGCCGGTAGTCCTTAGAGTCGTCTCCGGCGATGATGGCGGTGGCGATGACGGCGAAGATGGGAGCGGCGGCGGCAGCGGAGGTGGCGACGATAGCAGCCACCACGCCATGCCGTATGCCTACGATCCGGCCGGAACAAACTCGGTTGCGGCTACCTGGATCGATGGGACCGGAGCCTCAAACACAACTCCAACCGACACCCGGCAGCAGGGCTTGCTGCTCTCAAAGACCAGCGCCGCGTCCAATCAGGTGCAAGCTGGCGTCGTGATCAGCAATGTCGAAGGCATCGCGCTCACCGAACTCGGATTCGACATCCGGACCGGTGGCCAGTGCACGGCCAAGAGCCCGCGCTTCGTGGTCGTCACCAGCGACGATGTCGTCCACAAAGTCGGGTGCAGCACCGGTACGTCCCAACCAGCACCGGCAGCGGGATGGACGCGTCTGCGCTTCGATCCCACCAACCCGGCCCAAACCGCAGCGGCCATCCCCGCCGGAACCAAGGTGAAGAGCATCTACCTGGTTCTCGACGACGGTCCGGAAACCGGCGCCAGCATGGTCATGCTGGACAACATCAACATCAACGGCACCTTCATCGGCAAGCAGTAACTAAGTCGACGATCGACCAACACCCGGGCCGGCTCACTCTCAGTGAGTCGGCCCGGATTATTTTTGGTCACCATTTCTCCGGCGAGACGCGGATGGATGGCCCGTGCGAGGTTTCCTTGCCGCCGGAAACAAGCGGAGTCGGCGGCCAGAATACGCCCCCTCGAACCCGCCCCCTCCGTGCGGGAACCCCATCCTGGACAACTCGCCGAAGCACGTGAGATTCGTTCCAGGGCACGCCTGCACAGGCCGCGGAGAAACTCGCGAACGAGGGCCGCGCCGTCAAACGGCGGGCGCTTCAGCTTCAGCGCCGCGGAAAGCCGCCGAATCAATGCCGGGTTCAGCCCCAGAGGTCGTGTTTTGCCTGGAATGAGGTTTTCCTGAGCGGGTTTATGCGTGCCGCGCCCGCCCTGGCTATATGAATGCGTTTTCAGGGTCTGCCATCATGCGACCGTTTCGGCACCCTTCTGTCGGCGATATCTGCCGGACAGTGCAAACCCAACGAATTACTCTTGCCGCTGTTCCTGCCGACATGCTGTACTACTAAGGTAAGACCTCCCTTCTCAGGATTTCCATGAGTCTGATTGTCATGAAGTTTGGTGGCACTTCTGTCGGCAGTGCCGAAAGAATTCGCCAGGCCGCGAACATCGTGCAGCAGCATGCCCGGCGGGGCCACCAGGTCGTCGTCGTGGTGTCTGCAATGTCAAAGGTCACAGACCTGCTTCTGAGCATCCTCAACTGTGCCCGCCTCGGAAAACGAAAGGAAACCGAGGACGGCCTCCAGCAGCTCCGGGCCCGACACGAGCAAGCCTTGAACGAACTCTGTCGTGGCGAGAGCCTCCAGTCGGTAACGGCGGAGGTCCAGGCCACACTCGACCGTATCCAGGAATTCTGCTCGGCCCTGCTGCTGCTCGGCTCGGCCACGCCCCAGGTGATGGACATGGTCCTCCCCTTGGGTGAGCAGATATCCGCCCGCATGTTCGCCGCCTGCCTGGACGCGTTAGGTGCCAAAGGCGTATTCATCGATTCTGCCCGAGTGCTCGCCACCGATGACAAGTTCGGCGATGCGACCCCCGACATGGACGCAACTCGACGCCAGTGTGCTGAAGTCCTGCGGCCCTTGCTCGAGAACAAGCAGATTCCTGTGGTCATGGGTTACAGCGGCGCCGCCCCGACCGGACAAGTCACGACTCTCGGACGAGGCGGCTCCGACTATTCCGGCACCATTCTGGGCGCGGCGATGGACGCCGACGAGGTCTGGATCTGGACTGACGTCGATGGCGTGCTGACCGCCGATCCTCGCGTCTGTCCCGATGCAATCACCCTTCCCGAAATCACATTCGCCGAGGCCATCGAGCTTTCCTACTACGGCGCGAAGGTCATCCACCGCAAAGCCATTCTGCCAACCATGCAGCGTGGCATTCCGGTCTGGATCAAAAATTCGTTCAAGCCCGAAGTGCCCGGCACCAAGATCGTCGAGTCACTGCCCCCGAGCAATCGTCCTGTGAAGGCCGTCACGGCGGTCTCTCAGGCGTCTCTGGTGACGGTGACCACGCGCCGCGATGTTCACTTCGCCGAAATCTTCGGTCGCCTGTTCCTCCGTATGGGCCACGAGCACGTCGACGTGCTCTTCTCGACCCAGTCATCCTCCGAGGATTCGCTGGGCTTGGTGCTTCGCGAAGCCGATACCGAGCGTGTCGTGCATGCCCTGCAGAGACTGTTTCGCACAGAACTGAAGCACGGCGTGCTGAACCCGGTCACGGTTCATCGCGATATCGCGGTGATCGCCGTGTTGGGCTCCGACATGAAAGGAACATGCGGCATTCTCGGACGCCTGTTTTCCGTGGTCGCCAAAAATAACGTCAGCGTAATCGCCGTCGCCCAGGGCGCAAGCGAGTTGAACATCTGTTTTGCCGTCACCTCCGCGCGCGTCGACGACGTGGTGCGCGCGGTGCATCAGGAGTTCCTGAGCCCGGGCGCTACCTCCGCAATGGCACAATCCGGATCACTAGGCGATTAACGGGAACTGTCCCAACTTCTTATGAAACGAGTGCGAGTCGGAATTGTTGGTTTTGGCACCGTCGGTCGCGCCACCGCCGACATCATCTCAAAGCACGCGGATCTGATCGAACAGCGCTCCGGCATCCGGCTCGAGATCACCGTCGTCTGCCGTCGTTCCGCCATCGCGCGCGAGCATGTCCCTCCGGGAGCAAAGGCTGTTACAGATTGGAAGCAGTTACTCGCCGACCCCCACGTCGACGTGGTCGTCGAGACCATGGGCGGGACGGGCGCCTCCCGGGAACTGCTGCGCGCCTCTCTCGAACAAGGCAAGCCCGTGGTGACCGCCAACAAGAATCTTCTCGCCGAACACGGAGACGAACTCTTTTCTCTCGCAGCGGCCCACAATCTGCCGATCGGCTTTGAAGCCAGCGTCGCCGGTGGCATCCCCATTCTGCGCGTGATTCACGAATCGACCGCTGGCGACCAGTTACGCTCCGTCCACGGCATCCTGAACGGCACCGCAAACTACATCCTCACCCAAATGGAAACCCGCGGCATCGAATTCGATCAGGCCCTGAACGAAGCGCAGCAAGCTGGCTTTGCCGAAGCCGATCCCTCGTTCGACATCGACGGCCAGGACGCGCGTGACAAACTCTGCATCCTCGCGCGTATGGCCTTCGAGGGTCGCTTGAGTGTTTCGAAAATCCCCACCTTCGGCATTCGCCACGTCCGCGCCATCGACATCCATTCCGCTACTCGCCTCGATAGCACGATTCGCCTGGTTGGTTCGGCCGAGCAGACCGAGAACGGCCTGGAAGTCGCGGTTCGCCCATGGCTCGTCAGCCGGCGCTCGATGCTGGCCAAAGTCGAAGGCGTCAACAACGCCGTATTCCTGGTCGGAGACAAAATCGGCACGCAGATGTTCTATGGCAGAGGAGCCGGCGGCGATGCTACGGGCTCAGCCGTGGTTTCCGACCTGATCGAAATCTCGCGCGATCTGGCCGCCGGCCAGCTCAGCGCCAAAAACATTTCCGGCTTCCTCAATTCACACCAACTCGAGCTCTGTTCGAATCCCCGCCCCGTCGCCTGGTACCTCCGCCTCACCGTAAAGGATCAGCGCGGCATCGTGGCGCGGGTTGCCGAGGTCATCGCCCGCGAAGCCATTAACATCGACTCCCTCGAGCAGGAGCCGCACCTTCCGAAGGACCGGGTCTCGTTCGTCATCACCGTGGAACCGGTGTCGGAACCTGTAATCCGACGAGCGGTCGACACCATCAACGCCTTCGACTTCATGGTGGAGCCAGTCCTGCTCCTGCGCATCGAAGAATAGCCGGAGCCAGCCGGGAACATCCCTGAAACCCTAGCTTTACCGAAAAGCGCCGTAAAGCCCCTTTGCCTCAGGCATGGGGATATGACGCGTATTTGCGAAGCGAAGTTTTGCTTGCATTCGATTGCTGCCTGTGGCCATATTCTTGGTAGGGCGCTCGAAGGATATCAATCGAACCACAACGTCGTGTATTCCAGCAAGGTTCATTGCGTCTGGACACCAAAGTATCTGCGCTCCGTGCTGGTTGGACTGATTGCAATCCGTTGCGAACAGATCATGAGACAAGTCGCAGCCAAATATCAGGCAGAAATCCTCGCTTTAGACATCATGCCCGACCATGTGCATGTTCTCGTCGAAGTGGACCCGCAATTCGGTATTCATCGGCTCGTCAAGATTCTCAAAGGCGTTTCGTCGCACAGCTTGCGGCAAGAGTTTCGCACCCTAAAATCTCGGCCGCCGACACGGTGGACGAACCGCTATTTGGTATCCACCGTGGGGGGAGCACCCCTGGCGGTCATTCAACCATAGGTTGAAAATCAGAAAGACGTTTTAAATATCGCCTGTATCCCAACCGCAAGCAGCGAGAAAGCTGGCTCGCCACCTTGGAGGTGTGCCGCCATTTGCACAACGACGCACTCCAGGAGCGCCGGGAAGCGTGGAAGGTTTGTCGAACGTCCATCACGTTCGCCCTGCAGTCGGCGCAGCTGCCGACCTGCAAAGAAG
>Ga0137416_10000815_pt1 | contig 15230 bp, 22 predicted proteins | sample CZODoug3_1_1_16f_FD_108282 | JGI IMG/M metagenome (GOLD analysis project Ga0137416, IMG submission 108282) | Vadose zone soil fungal communities from Angelo Coast Range Reserve, California, USA - CZODoug3_1_1_16fungal (Illumina Assembly) | ecosystem: Environmental > Terrestrial > Soil > Vadose...
CGAGCATCTGTTGCTTTCGGTCGGCGATGGATCGCTCGATAGCTGCATTTGCTTCTCGCTGGTAAGGACGGAGCCGCGGATGATCGTTCGGCGTCTGCAAGAGACGCTGGCTGGTAGCGTCGGAGTCTTTGCTCAGCCGTTCTGCCAAGGCATGCGGTTCAACGAGTTACGGATATCGGCATGCCAGACGATCTCGCCATTGGTCGAGTAGAGGAACGGGACGCGGTACTCGCCAAAGGTCAGAGGATTGGCGGTCGCGCCTTTGGAATATCGCTCGGCCTGGGTCAAGACGCTCTGTGGCCCAAGCGTCAGCTTCTGTGCCTCGACAATGCCAAGCACCTGTGCGCCGACGCAAAGGGCGTAGTCTGCGGGACCGTTCGCTGTCTCGAACTCCACGACCGCGCAGCGTTCATACGAACTGAGCGGAGCACCGGGAACAAACGGAACAATCTTCCACCCAGCCGCGGTCAGCTTGGGATCAATCAGTTGCTTGCGGGTTAGCCATTCGGAATGCGGCAGAGACGGAGAACTCATTGAATCAGCAGATCAATGTCAAGTTGGAGAGCGGATTATAGCAAGCCTGGCCTCTTCAAGAATGTGCCGAAGGTCACAACGCTAGGTCGAGTCTTGCTTTGGAATCGAAACCTCCCTCATGTGGAAAGACGTTGTTCGACCTGGGACGCACCTCGGAGTTGAAAAACGGCCCTGATTTCTCAGGGCCTTTTCTTTTGATTCGGGGTAGCGCTTTTTCACCGAGGGATGCAATCGGGAGTAATTTGAGTGGAGCTATTGACAGTCTGTGACGCCGGAGATTCCGCCCGTAATACTACGTCCCATGCTTCCGCATCGGGAAATTGCACATCGCTGAGGACAGGCCCGACATCAACGAAACTTTCAGATTGGAACCGGTTTCCGTATTGATCCGTATACGACTTGGTGCTGTCGTATTTCAATTCAATGGCTGTCACACCAAGTTCCGCTAGATGGTGCAGTTCGTTGGGTTGCGAGACGCCATCGTGATTCCCATCAATCCAGAGCAGTAGCTGTGAGTAAATCGCGTCCTTGGCGTCAATCACTCCGTCACCGTTGCCGCCATACACTGGGGTATCGTAGATGGCGAGAGCCAGCCAGCCGTTTGGTCGCCCTATAGTTTTGGCCTGCGGCTGCGTGAGACCTCCAAAAAGCTCCTGAATGCCATCAATCTTACCGTTATTGTTACGGTCCAATGCGAGAAAGGCGTTGCGGTAGTTCGGGTCTGTCCACGCCATGCGCAGTGGTTTACCATCGTTGTTGAAGTCAAACAGTACGCCATTGTCAAGACTGGTCAAATGTATTCCTTCCTTGAACACATCCATCACAATCGGACAGGAGCAACCGCGAGGAGTGCACAGGCCGGTGCATGCGTTGCAGGTGCAGGTTGGACACGCTACCCCAGCGCACTGCTTAAAGTCCTGGATGAATGGCCCTGACCCCTGACCGCCGCAGACATAATTTGGGCCACTGCCATTCAAGGTCTGACCATAAGCGCGATTGTAGAATCGATTGTAGTCAGTTGGACCGGTCGCGAACGTTACTACCGGTGAGAAAATCGCCGGACAGTTGATAGTCGCGAAGTTGCAGGCCGGTTGACCTGCCCCGCCACATGGCGCATTTGTAGTGTTGTACGAGCATTGGCCTGATCCTGTGTTGCTTGAAAGGACATCCATGTAGATGGCACTTGTATTCAGGTTCGTGCAGACGTCCTCATAGGTTTGGGTCAGACTCGTACCAAGCACTTGGTATTTGTTGGAGCTACTGCATGGTACTGACTGTGTGCATGCTCCCGGTGGGCTGCAGTTAAGGTGCATGGTAGCGGAGCTGCAGTCTTGAGACGACGCATTTACAGCGAAAAGCAATACGACAAGGATCAGCAGAGATACGCTTTTCATTGTGCTCTCCTGATCTGTGCATACTTTTCATGGAGCGAAACCTCCGCTTGCAATGTTGCAAGTCGCTCAGCAAGGTACGCACGTTCATTAATTCCGCGCTCTGCGGATTTGAGCGGTGCCTTCTGCAACTCGTCACGTGTTCCCTGCAGATACACCTCGTCGATGTCTAAAGAGTGAGACGCCTTCGCTTGATTCAGGGCTGCTGTGACGTCACTCACAACCTTAGCAGTGGGATGGTCATCTGTAGGATCGGCGAGTGCATTCTTAATGATGTCTGCCGACGTACGAAGCGCACGCGTGACAGAGGTTCTGTGCTCAACGATTCTCTGAAACGCTTCCTTGTCACGCACTTCAGCAGTTTGATCGCTATAAACAACCGCGACTACTTTGACTTCTGCGGTGAGAAGCGGGTCTGCCGCCGTTACTGCCCACATTTCGGGCTGCTCACTTGTCTCGCCAGGGTGCAGGGCTTCACCCTTGGCAGTCAACAATGCGCCGTAGTCGTGCATCCTTTCTGAATGGTCCTTTGCACCACTGACATGAACAGCATCCACGGAGACGGAATACGCAGTGATGTCCTTGTCCGATGTGTTCGTAACTTCGATAGTCGCAGTGTTGCGAACAAGGTCTAACTTTTTCACGGTTGCGGTAGCGCCCAATGCGTGGGCGTTACTTACAGAAAACGAGGCAATGCAGAACATCAGGAGTGATCGCAGATGTCGCATACAACTCTCCTTACTAAGTAAACGGTAGAGGGGCCTGCCGAAGAAAAAACCAGGGATGGTAGGCTGAAAGAAGCCATCACCGTCGTTCGGCAGACGGTTATGGTTAGGGGCAGGGACAGGGGCAAAGTCGCATTTGTTCCTGCTCTGCTTCGCTTTGAAGGATTCTCTCCTTCGGACTCGTTGTCAAGAACAAAGACTACCGTCTTAGGACAACACCACACTTCCGCCACACCTCACTTACGTACTCCGCCTTAAGTTGATGAGCGCGCTGGGACTGTAACCTATGTCTCAGAGTAAATCGCCCGCTGCATTCTGTTCGGGAATCGTAACAAGGGACGATAGGTAAGCAAAGAACATTCGACAAACACAAAAAGCCAGAGCCGGGAAAAGGGACTAAGCTCCGATCGTCGGCTCTGTCTAAACGGGAAAAAGGGGAGACAAGTCGGAGCTGGGCAGCTACACAACCTCTCTCCCGTGTTGACCCGACTAGCCGCCATCGTTCGGTTAGACAGGCCAAGGTCGACACACGCGTCCACTTCTGCAAGGACGCGGCGGATTCGCGTTGTCATTGAAATGCGTGTTGAAGCTTGAGCCGCGCCTGGCCGTTGGACTTCAAATCTGACGCGGCGTGCCAACGCCCAGTAAGCGACTGAATGCGTCCCAGGCGTTTGGTCGCAGCAGGACGGGCGTACGCCTGTGCGATTGCCCAGCGTGCGGACTTTGCGTCGACTTCGCATGCGAAGTTACCCCTACTCCCCTCTACGCTTTCGACGCCGGACCAATCAAGCGCTCGACCGACGCGCCTAAGTGCAATATCTGGCGTTCGACAATGACGAGAAGCTGCCTTAGATCGAGCGTCGAAAGCTCCGATGTCGAGCTGCCCGCATCGCCGAACTCCAGATCTTTCTCTAGCTTGGTCCGTAGCTCCTCGAGATATCCGATCCGTTCGAGCATTGCGCTGACCCTGAACGCGTCGGTCCGATCTTCAGCGGTCTTAGCTGCCCAGGCGATCTCGTATGGCTTGAATTGTGAATCCGAACTACTCATCGAACGTCTCGTCCTTCATATTCAGCTCAGCCCTGACCTCGTCGAACGGACTGAATCCCGACTGCGCTTCGGATTCAGCCCCGCCCAGCATTCGCTCCATGCCTTCACTCACGCCCGCAATCTTCAACATCTCGACTTGCGTGTTTTCGACCTTTTCGGTAATGAATGCCTTGCCGAGAATGCGCATGGCCGAGAGAGCTTTTTGCTCTTGCCGCAGATCGCTCGATTCGAACATCTCCCACAGGCGTCGGACGAAATAGTCTCGATCGTGGTCCGAGAGACCGCGCGGGGCTAGTTGCTTCTCGACCTCGCGATGGACATGGGGATCGGTTTCCAGCTTGCGGCCCAAGATGGCTTGGTCAGCGGGAGAAAGGTCGGGCTTCAACTCTTTGGCTGCGGATTCGCCGTCGAGGTTTTTGACAATCAGAACTTTGGCCGCGTGCTCGGCGACCTTGGGATTCGACGTGCGGATGGATCTGGAATCCGCATCCTCGGACTTCTTTCTCCGCGGCGCGTATTCACGGATCGCGTCGAGCTTTCGTTTAGCCTCGGACACGAACTCAGCTTTCAGTTCCTCACTCCCGGCGTAGTTCGTTTCGACGTCGGCTAGGACCTTTGCCCGGCCCCGCTCGCCTTGCCAACGGAGCAGATCTTTGCAACGTCTGCACCAGGGGCCTGCACCATAGATAGGCCGAGAAGGGTGGCAGGCGGCTGGGCGGAACGGTTTCTGGTAGGCAGGCTTTAGATGGTCGGGCGTGGTCATCAACGTCGCCGAAGTAGCCACCTTCAGCTCGTCATCTTTCCCCAGTCTCTCGTGTTTAGTTTCGCTATTCATCTACTCACCCCTACACAGCCGCCGCCATGCTTCATTCGTCTCGCCCACTTAACGTTCCTGCTAATAACAAATGATATTCTGTGGGAGAACAAAAAGCGAATCTCGCTATCGGTAACGCAGCTGGTGCGGCTTGCAGCGTCATGACTGCCGTCGGCGCGATGAAGAATAAATAGGAGCACAGATCGATGGCGCACGAAGCAGGCGACGACCTAAGCGCAACGATGAGCGGAGATGACACGTTGTCTAGCTCGCGGCAAAAATTACTTTGGAGTATGGCCGTCGTTCTGGCCAACGTCGACTATTTCGAAGACCTGGGCGCGCAGCTGGCGGCTGGAGTAAAGTCGGGCGAAGAACTAGTGTCGCTGACGCACGCCGACTTGACGAACTTGCACAAGCTGGTAGAGATCCAGTTGCTTTTCCTGAAGGATCAGCTGGGGAGTGGATTTAGCTCTGCGACGAAAGAGGCGTAAGAACGAAAAGCACCGACAAGTTGGCCCATTGAGTTTGTCGTCGAGCGGGACCGGATCGCACTGGGATTCAGACCGCCTGCTGCGAACGAACTGGCTTGGCGAATGTTGTCGAGGCCGAGAGACAACGTTCACACCGCGTCAACGCTATTTGGAAGAGTTCGCCTGTGCGTTTAACAATCGGAAAGCCACCGATCTGTTTGGGACGACGGTGCGAACAATGGCACTAGTTGGCGCGATGCCGTATGCTCAGGCAGAGGTGTGTGCCGTGGCTAACGATAGCAGGTTGCGAAAGCTCATCACAGAGCTACGTCCACATGCAATATGGGAGCTTCTCAGATGGATCGGCCCCCTGTTGGGGGCTGCAATGATTTCGGCCCTTTCTGTCTTGGTGCAGAAGATTCGTCATGTGTCGTTCGATTGGTTTCTGTTTGGTGGAATATTTCTAGTTTCATTCTTTATCTTTGTTGGCTTTCTTTATATTGCGAAAAAAGTCGGGACACTATCAGAGCGGCAGCCCGAACACAGACCTACTCCACCTGCTTTGCCAGACACGTCCGTCAGAGATTCAGACCCAAAGGTCTACGTTGAGTTTCATGATGATCGTGGTTCTGTGACCAAGGATATACCGGATGCTGTCTTGGATTTGGTAAACAGGGGTGGGAGGACTGCAAAGATGGTCTGCATAGAAGATATTTGGCTGAAAGAGTACGTAATCACATTCCCCAAGGTGGGTCATGCAATCATTCCCGGTAATGGCTCCATTTTTGCGCCGAACATCGTAGACAACAGCAAACAAGCCGGCTATGCAAAAAATATGATTCAGGCTTTCATGCGCGAATGGTTCACGTATAACGATTACAGCAAACATGAGCTTGCTTTTCCCGTGATCGTGACCTACCAAGACGATCAAAGAAATCTTTTTGAAACATACTGTGAATTGATCCTTCATCCAGACCAAGAGGCAAAGGTAAAGACCACCGGGGTGGTTCCTGGGATTAAGGTGGTTGACACGCGAAATTGCCGATTTCGCAAGCTGGCCGCAGCTATTGGGAGTTCTGTTGCCGACGCGATTTCCGCTTAAAATGGCTTTGTGTTCACGCCGCCATCTCTTTCGCTTACCTCCCTCCCTCTCACTGCTGCGTCTATTGGATTCATTGTGGGCGTCTCGGGGATCTTGGCCTCTGTTGCTGAAGCTCAATATTCGATTCCAAAACGTCGTCGTGGGGACGGCCTTCTCGGGTCGGCGGATTCTCCATCGGAATGGTTTGCTGTTTTCTTGATTCCTTGGCGAAATACCATCACCTATTACGTAGACAAGACGCTTGTAACCTCCACGATGAGCCATTACCAGCATCCGTACTGAGTGGCGTTCGTTGCTGCGATGCTTCTTCCTATCCTGAGCGAACTTCGTCGCTACAGAAGCTCTGTAAGACAGAGTCCGACGTAAGCCCCTTTCACGCTGAAAGGGAGTCAGCACAGGTTTAATTGATGTAACCAACTGGAAAGACGTGTCCTTCCATGGCCATTTGCGTTTTCACTTTTCACCGGACTGACCGCGAAAAACGGGAATCCCTGCACAGTTGCACACTGGTAGTCCTTCGAGAAGGCAGCGACACTCAGAACCGGCTCAGTGAGCGGAAATGCGATAGGTCAACAGTTGGCACTCGTGTCAGTTCTAGTGGCGAAATGTTGCAGGCTTTCCGAAAGAAAGTCAGGGACTGGCAGAGAGTCTCGATGTCTTGACAAGTGCGCGCTTCCGACTAAAGTAGGCTGGCATGAATGTCAACAGAGCTGTTCTGTATCTCGGATGCTTCGCCATCGGAATCATCGCCGGGTTGCGTTCGCTGACGGCACCAGCACTGGTGAGCTGGGCAGCGCATCTCGGATGGCTTGACCTCAGCGCTTCATGGCTGTCCTTCCTCGGTTCGAGGGCCGCAACCATTGTCCTGTCGCTTCTTGCACTCGGCGAGCTGGTGGCCGACAAGCTGCAGAAAACACCAAACCGAACTAATCCGGGACCTCTCGCATTCCGGGTGATCACGGGAGGATTCTCCAGCATGGCGATCTGCGCCTCGGCTCACCAGTCACTGGTAATCGGCGCGATCCTAGGCGTCCTCGGCAGTATTGCCGCTGCATTTGCTGGTTATGAGATTCGCCATCGCTTGGTGAAAACTTTTGGCCTTCCGGACTTTGGCGTGGCGGCGGCGGAAGATATCGTCGCAATCGGCGGCGGTTTTCTGATCGTTTCCAATCTGTTTTAAGAGTGGTTCATTGCTGGGCGGAGAAGCCCTCAAAACTTGGGGCCAGCAGAAGTGTCATCTGGCGCCCGTAGCAGATTGTCTCAATGGCGGCGTTCAACAAGCGAACAACAGCGAGTGTGCCAATCAAAGATTTTCTCGAAAGGAGGGTTCACCCAAGCGCTCTGTTGAGATGTTCAGACAAACTAGGGTTGGCGCACACCTGCTGTAGATTAGATTTGTGTTCCGCCGAACTCGGCCGTCAATGAGCGGAATGGCGATGTTACAACAATCGTCGTGCCGACCTCGGCAGTTTCCGAGTAGACAACGATTTCGTTTTCACTTCGGTCTATCCTCTCCTGCGGTTGGTCGCTCTGCGTCCAGCGGTGAGTTGTGATCTAATTTCGGCAGCCGGTGCTGGCATCGATGGGCCGCTTTTGGCATCTCAACGAACTCGGGGGAAAGCGTGTCACGAGAGGAAAAAGTCGCAGTTGTCGAGGCGTATCTGAAAGGTTTGGCGGGCAAGGATATATCCAGAGTACCCTTCGCCGCGAATATTACCTTTGAGGGGCCACGCGTAGGAAAGCTGATCGGGCGGAACGCTGTGGTCGGATTCTTGACGAGTATTTTGCCAGCCGTCAAAAGCGTCCAGATCAAGCAGCATATTGTCGAGGGAGACTTTGTCGCAACAGTCTTTGAAATGGAGACAATCTTTGGCGTGGATCAGGTCTTCGATCGCGTGCATGTCTGCGACGGTGAACTGAAAGAAATCCACTCGTTTTACTATCCGCAGCCCAATCAAAGCATGGGAGTTCCTTGAAGCGGAGTTACGGCCCAGTAAAGTCAGTTGTTGCAAACAGGCGTTATCGCAACTTTGCGCCTTTTGTTCGCCAGTCAAGCGAAAGGAAAGCGCAAACTTGTGCTATGGGGATTTTGCGACAGCTAGAACCAATGATTGTGCATTTTGGAAAGAAACTCACGCTGGATCGGATATCCAGAAACAGAACCGATGACCGAATCAATACCGCACTTCGGGCAAAGCGCCGTATCGCCATCGTCAGTCCAGTCTTGAATCTCGTTCGGCAGAAACACTTCAAGACAGTAGAAGCAGCCGCAGAGATCGCTTCTCTTGAGCGTCGAGCGGTTCCAGCCCGATCATTTGTGAGCAGCAATGTGGCCTTCCGTCACGGATAGTTCCCGCAACGCACGATCAACGTCTCGCTGAATCCCTTTCCAGTAGCTCTTGTGTTTGTTCAGGATCGCGGTTCTCACTCGCATCTGGCAGTATTCGTCCGCCCATCGCAGTTCTGACTCGGTTCTGTGTTGGATTGCCGCTTGGATGCGCTTTAACTCTTTGAAGCGAGTCATCTTGGGCACTAATTATGCTTCACGTGGCTGATGGAGCGGAAGTCAACTGACGTTAGCAGGCGATTTCACTCAGAACCCCGAATGGCAGCTTGGGCTCGGTTGCTTCGTATCGCCCGCCTGAGCGTGTAAACGGCAGCCGCAATGGCGCACGCAATTCCGAAGTAAAAACTGATGGCCATACCGCCCAATACTGCCTGCCCCTCGCCCGCCCAATAATGTTTGGACCAAGGAATCGCAATCAGAAGGGATAGAAAGAACGCTGGGAAAAAGCAGGCTACTCCCAACACTATCCCTCTGAGACTCGCCCACAATAACCAATACCTCTCGGGAGTGGCGCTTTCGATGTTCTCAAACATACGAGTTCCCTAGCGAATTATCGCCGATTCGTAGACGTGTGGCACCGCTGACTGATGTTGAAATGACTGATGTTGAAAACAGGCGTTAGCGCAACTTTGTGCCTTTTGTTCCCCAGACAAGCGAAAGGAAAGCGCAAACTTGTGTTAAGGCGATATTACGCCAATCATGCAGCCCTACTCGTTAGTAGTCCATGATTGTGTGGGGAAATCATATGCAAAAACGCCGTGAAACATGCCAGCAAAATAGAGTTGCGGTCTAGTTTTGTAATATCGAAAATCCCGGCCCACGTGCGTGAAGCCCGCATGAGGAATTGAGGACAAATACGTGGGAACAAGTTCATCAAGAGTCGCGGGGTATTGGCCGTGTTCTGAGTAGAAGCGGTTTACCGCCGCGATGACCGGGGTCGCCCTATGCTGTGCAAGCCTTGCACTGGAAGAAATCACGACCAGCGTCGCAACGAGCAGTGTTGCATAAATGGCGGCCACTCGGAGGTGTTCCGTCCTGCGCTGCTTTTCTACAACCGCCAAAATGACAAAGATGATGGCACAGGTTATGCCGACACCACCGCCGAACAGCCCGACTCCAAGCCATGCTTCCAATCCAAGAATCACGACCGCCACCATCAAATGCCTGCCCATAGAGCCGCCCACTTTACATCGATTCCGTGCCAAGTTCTAGGATTCCTGACGTAAACAGGCGATTGCACTCATTGACCCTCATCACGGACTTGATGATTTTGGAGTCGGACGTCTGGACAGGCCACAAACACGGAATGACTCCACTGTTTAGAGCAGCGGGACTTGGGCACACGGCTGACCTTCAGCGGGAGATTGCTTCCGGTGCAGACGTGAACGCCACCGACGATACTGGTTGGACTCCCCTGATGGTAGCCGCTGCCCTCTGCCACGACGATGCCATAAGCATCCTAGTTCAGAAAGGCGCAAACGCAAGTGCTCAGGATCAGAACGGCGACAATGCTCTCATCGCGGCGGCAGCGTCTCATCGCTGCGACAAGGAAGACGAAAAGCATCCATTCGCGTTGATCAGAACGCTATTGAAGGCTGGGGCTAGTTTGAATGCGCAGAATCTCGACGGGGAAACGGCTCTGATCGCAGCCGTCAAGGCCGAGAACGTACAGGCGGTGAGGATGCTCTTGAAGGCGGGAGCAGACCGCAACCTTAAAGACAAGCGAGGAGAGACTGCCCTCGCGTACTCGCAACAGCGGGAACAAGAGAACGTGGAAAGCTACTACCACGATGACGCTGTGCGCATTTTCTTGATGCTGTCGAAGTCATCTACTCAATGAGTGATGCTGCATTCGATTGCATCCGCATCGGTAGTTGCCTACTTCATGCTAAATGCTCTGCTCTGGGGATTCGACCGTCAATCAGCACAAGCATTGCGGCGGCTACAGGTGTAGGAAACATGGCTTTAGCACCTTTTCTATTATTATTCCATGTGCCCACTCTTTATCCGATAGCTTCGACCAGTACAGCGCTCATGCAACCCGTAACACTCGCCGAGTCGTGGGCGTTAGTGGGTTGCCACCGACAATCAGCTAACATCTTGTATCGGAGGCTTCCGGTTCACTGTGAAAAGAGCTAGCTCAAGGCGCGTGGACACTCCGAGCTTGCCGAAGATATCACTTAGGTGACGCTCGACCACATCCTCGTTGATCGCGAGGTGCTGAGCGATTTCCTTATTCGACGATCCAGCCGCCACCGATGAGACGATATCAACCTCCGTAGGCGTCAGGCTACGCGCCTTAGTAGCCCTCAGTTCAACTTCAAGTTCGTGAATGCGCTGGCGAAGTTCAACAATTTCCTCTGCTTTAGACTTCTGCGCAACATCGCGCGCACTGGTGTTGGCTAATTCCTCACGAATGGTGGCGAGGCGCAGTCCGTGCTCGTGGAGGATTTCCGTAGCAAAACATTTTTCTTCGCGCAACATGCCTAAAGAAGATGCTCGGTACCGATGTGCTTGTGGGACAGACGCTCGGCTTCTTCGGCGGCGTACGCGAGGACGCGCTTGCATTGGTTGCTCAGGGGCAGGTCAATCGCCGTGGAAAACTTCTCCCGGATCGTGATGTGTTCTTCAACTTCCTTACGGATGGATTCAACCGAGGCGTGGGAGGGCAGGAATCGATTGTTCAGGGCTTTGTCTTCCCGCAGAAGTCCCAGCAGCACATGCTCCGGCGCAACATGAGCTGACCCAAATTGACTGGCTTCGTAGCGAGCGAAAAAGATGACGCGCCTTGCTTTCTCCGTATAACGTTCGAACATAGTGACTACCCTTTTGGAGAACAATCGCGACGATTTCTCCCATGTGATTCTGGAGGAACGTCTTCCAGGCCTGTGAGGGCGGCCGTTTTACGGTCTGCAAGACGCGAGAAACGGTTCGTTCCGAAACCTCGATTCCAAGCTTCCGCAGCTCCCCGTGAATGCGCGGCGCACGCCACAAGGGATTGATGTGGGCCATGGTTCGAATTAACTCGCGAACCTCTCTCCTGATCGAAGGCCGACCCGGTCTTCCTAACTTCTTCGATCTATCTGCCCAGTACCTACGAAAACGCTCCCGCTGCCAGCGGACAACCGTGTCCGGGTGCACTACAAAAAGCTGTTTTCGCCAGTCACTTCCAGACGGCGGACAGCACGATCCAGAACCGGCGGTCGCTCCCATCTAACCGCGGGAGCTTCTTCGTGCGTTTGTAAATGGCGAGTTGTTGGCGGAGGGCAAGGTTCTCCAGTGCGACTGCCTGATGGCCTCTTCCGAACAGCCAAATGAGCCGAAAAAGATCGAGCAGAATGGTGACCATGTTGCCCAATTGTTCCTTCCAGGCTGTTGAAAAGTCAACCTACTCCGAACGATCTAGTTTTGGCGAACCACCGGTCCGCATATTTCGATGTCTGCACATGCGCCAAGAGTCCCGGTCCAGCCATGCTACGCTCGATCGGACGGCTCGGGGCCGCAGCCTGCACAATCCGTTCGCAGCGACTGCAACTGAGCTTGGTAGGTACGTGACGAATCACGAAAAAGCTCGCGGGCACGTACTCAAGCATCTCCGAAACATCTTCCCCCAGCTTGCGCAACACACCGCCGCAATCTGGGCAGGACGACTCCTTCGGCTCATGCCTCCGAGTGAAGATGTTCCGGTAGGGGATGTCGGCCTGGTCTGGCCGGGGCGATATCACTATTAATAAGGAGAGAAGCCCCTGGTGTGGATGTCCGCTGCTCACCCGGTTTCAGCTGGTCCACCTGGAGTTCTTCGAGACGAAGCCCCAATGTGGTTTTGCGGTTACGCGAACTGCCATGTGCCAGAAATCGATATCGCGCCACGTAACAAAACGGCTTTCGGCGTCGCGGAATCCAGACATCAGATAGAACTTGAAGCGGGCTTCTTCGGCTGGCGCGACCCTGCAGATGGCAAGGTGAGATTCATACGAGGCGATTGTAGCGGTATGTAAGCTCGTAGATGCTGTCTTGGTCGCTCGAGACGTACGCGCGGGTCTCGCGGTATTGGAACGGCATCTTGACTGGTGGGACGCCTTGATTGATGTTGACGACGATGTTGCCGTTGGTGGTGTAGGTAGAGGAAGGAGGAGCCGGGGCGGCAGCGCTGGTGAGGGCATCGATGTCAAGGATGGAGAGCGGGATGGCGTCCTGGATGATGAGATCGGCGGGGGCCCAGAGGGAGACGATGAGGTCCACGGCGATGGTCACGAGTGCGGCGATGGCAGCGATGAGCAGACCCCACCAGCCGAGCTTGATGACCGTGGAGACGCCAATGGCAAGGATGGCGGAGCCGATGGTCTTCGCCTGCTGCTCGACGGCATCGACGAAGTACTGGGTCCAGTCATGAATCATCGTGTTGTACGCGTGCTGGCTGTCGATTTCGTAGCCGAGGACGGAGAGGAAGAGGCCGAGGATGGGCTGGTCGTTCTGATAGACCGTGGTGGTGATGTCCTTATGATCGCCGCTGTCAAACTCTACGTCGCCGAGGAACGAGGAGAATTCGATGCTCTGTAAGGGCATAATGGGCTGGAGGTTGAGGTCGATGCCGAAGGAGATGGTGTGAAGACCGACCTCGTCCGAGCCCCACCAGGCCGGAGAAGTTTCTTCGCGAGCGTCGATCCTTTCGGTGACGATGGTGTAGCGGGCATCGGGCGGCGGGAGGACGTTGATGAACTCGGTGTTGGAGATGATGGAGTCGCCGAAGACGGGAATGCCGGAGGTGTTGGGCACGACAACCTGGACCCAGTAGATACCGGGCGGTAGGCTGTTCGGGACCTTGAAGGTGATCTTGTCATGGACGCGACAGTCATTGATGAGCTGGGTGACGCCGTTGACGGTTTCGTTGACGGGAGTGTCAATATCGCCAAAGACGAAGGCGTCGACGTCCTGGACGATGAGCTGGGTTTGAGCGTCGGTGAGGCGAACCTTGGCATTGACATTGAAGTAGTTGACGCCGGACAGCTCTACGCCATCGCCCTGAGCTATGTTAAGGACGACGCCGCAGGCGCCGGCAACCTGGTTACCGGGGCAATTGGTCGAGCGAATCTGGCAAACGACTTGGGATTGACCATTGACGAGAACACCGGCGCAGTCCTGCTGGAGTTCGGAGGGTAGGTAGTCTGTTGGGGCAAGGGCAGGGATGAAGCTGCCGGTACGAAGGTTATTGACGCGGCAGATGCGAACCTGGGAAAAGAAGTCCTCGCCAGAGGGGGTGTAGAGGCGCATGAGACCGGGGCGCTCCTGGTCGGGGGCGTTGGGGTCGTTGAAGGCGATAACGCCGGTGCGCTGCTTGATCTCGGTGGCGAGCGCCGCAGTGAGGAGCGTCGTGACGACCGGCTGGTCAGGGTCGAGTAGAAGCGAGGGTGCGAAGAGCTTGTTCCGCAGCGCCGGGTCGACGTCATCGAAGGCGGAGACGGTGCAGTTGATGAGATTGGCGGGAAGCTTCCTAAGGATGGTGAAGGTCGCGGCTTCGAGGGAGTTCGCGGCGGTCTTGCCGAGCGAGAGCCGTCGCATGCTGTGCAGGAGACTGGCAGCGATGGCGCTGGGAATGGGGCTGTTGGCGGCGCGAATGGCAAGCTTTTGGTCGCGGCTCAGCTTGTGCTTGGCTCCCGCAACGACCGGCAGGCAGGTCCCGATGGAGGGGGGGCAGGTCTTTGTGCCTCCGTGACAGCAGCCACTATCGGGCTTGCCTTCGGGTTCTCCTGTGGAGGAGCAATTGTTGTAGATGTTGACGCCGCCCTGCGCTTCGATGTTGATATCGAAGTTACAGCAGGCACTAGAGGCTTTGCTTGTGGTAGGCGACTGGTTGCCCTTCGAAGCGTGCGAGGTGCTCATGTGTTCCTCCCAGAAGGTTACGGGACCTCACGCAAACCTAGGGGGATATTTCTTGCGCGGAGTGTCTTCGTGATCTCGGATTAGACGGGCCCGGAGACGCTTCGAGTTTTCCCTGGATTATACCCAGTAGAGAAAGGATGTCCAGTGAACTGTCCTGAAGCGCCAGGTGGGCCGTATGGGGAATGTCGTGGTTGCGAGCGGATTTCGACGAAGTTCTTGACGGTGCTTGGAAGAACGTTGGGTGAGTCCTAGTGAGAATGAACACGGCGGACGGTAAATTCGATGAGTTCTTTTTGCCCAAAGCAAAGCTCAATACCGCCCCCTTTCCTTCGGCACGATTGGGTACAAAGCACCGGCCACCCCTTGGGGGTGGTTGTATGAGCCAGGAACTCCCTCAGAGTCTCTCAGAGTCCCAAGTGATTTCGATGGTCGTGCAGCACTAGAATCTGAGCACAGCCTGCTCGGCAAGCTAAGGCCGCAATTTCTTTGGAGCATTTCTGCCCGATACTTCGCATGGCTCCGGTATTGGCGATTGAAAAGATGGTGGCGGGATTGTCCTGAATAAGGATCAAGGGCCCTGACCCCGATGGAGAGATTGTGTAAGTTTCGCCGCCCGGGCCGGGCCAGGTTGAATTCAACACGAGAAGGTTAGCATGAAAAGCCAACTAGCGAAGAAAGGCCCGAAAGACAAGCAGGAGAGCAAGAAAACCAGTGGCAAGTCAACGCCGGGCAAGTGGGAGGAGATGAACCGCAAGCAACGGCGGGAGATGATGCCCCAGATGCAGAGCGAAGATCTCAACCTGGAGGTGGTGCATCCTCACGCTGCGGGCATTGATATCGGAAACGCATCCCACTACGTAGCGGTACCGCCGAGCCGCGACCCCCAACCGGTGCGATGCTTTGGCTGCACGACCGCC
>Ga0137416_10000817_pt1 | contig 15205 bp, 10 predicted proteins | sample CZODoug3_1_1_16f_FD_108282 | JGI IMG/M metagenome (GOLD analysis project Ga0137416, IMG submission 108282) | Vadose zone soil fungal communities from Angelo Coast Range Reserve, California, USA - CZODoug3_1_1_16fungal (Illumina Assembly) | ecosystem: Environmental > Terrestrial > Soil > Vadose...
CGATGGGTTCGTCGGCGTAGAAGTCGCCGTGCTCGAGATGCGCGTCGGTGCTGCGGATGGTGGCCGCGGCGGGGCGGCTGGTCTTGTCGCTGCACTTCACCTCGCCGGCCGCGCACAGTTCGAGCACGGTGCGCAGGTTGGTGAGGGCTTCTCGCTCGGTCAGCCGCACTTGGCGGTCGCCGGGGTCGGGCAAGGGGCGCAACGCGTTCACGTTCCTTTCACCCAGCGGCGGTAGGCGTCGATCCACTCCGCGCCCTCCGGTGGTGGTGTGGGCAGCGGCAGGTCCAGGATCGGGATGCGCTGCTTCGACCGCCCGCGCGTGCAGACGGCCGCGATCTGCTCGTGCTCGGTCAGATCCGTGCCCGTCACGGTCACGTCCACGCCCAGCACCACGGTCTGGAACGGCACAGCGAGATTGTCATCGACCATGGTGTAGAAGCCGGTGACGCATTCGCTGTCGTTGTAGCAGTCGACCGTCGCCTCGGCGACCAAGGCATCCAGTGCCGCCCGATTTGGTCGACTCATGCGGTCAGCTTTCCATGCCCGCGGCGCCTCCTCGGCAAGGGTCTCCATCTGGGCAACACTCTGTACGTCCACCCGACGAAGCCGGGCATCGTCGTTCTACCTGGCAGGCTAGGACTTGCCGCTGGGAATCAGAGCGCAGCATCCTGAAACAAGCGGGATTGAGGTGAGGCGCATGACGGGCTACGCGGTGGTCGTAGAGCAGGCGGAGGACGGCGGGTACGGAGCGTGGTCTCCCGACCTGCCCGGCTGCGTTGCGCTCGGCGACACCATCGAGGGCTGCCTGGCCGAGATGCGTGAAGCAATCGCCCTCTACATCGAGGTGCTGCGTGAGCGAGGCGAGGCCGTACCGGAGCCTCGGGCAGTCGAGGCGGTGACCCTGCCAGCCGCGTGACACGCCGGCCGGTCTCTGTCACGGTCTCACGCCACCGACGTTCCGCTCGTGGCGCCCACTCTGCACCTGGTCGTGCAACGCCTGAAGGGCCGATCCGTCGTCGTACACAGGTCCTCGGCCATCGCACCCCCTCGCTAATGGACCAGGTTCCGCAGGTTGGCCACCATCAACTCCGCCGCCTTGCTCGCGAGCTGACAAGCCACCTGATGACTGATCCCCGGATAATCGCCAGCCAAGTTGCCGTATTGCACCTGGAGGCTCTGCCCAGGGGCAACGTCCACGAATAACGTGCAATGGGTCTTGGGATCCTGGAGATTCGCGGTGGTTTGCACCGCGGGGAACCCGTTGACTGTGACGATCTGGGAACCTGTGACGCTAGCGAGGTAATAGTCAGCCCCTTGCGCCAGTATCACTCGAGTAAGCCAGATGTTGTCCGGTTGCACGGCTGCCCCGTGCCAGAGACAGTCTCGGCTGCCGAGCCCGTCGTTGTTCACGCTCGGTTCGCCAGGCTCAGTCTTGATCTGACCGACCTGCGGGGGAGCCAACAGGGTGCATGGATCCACCTCATCCAGCCGAAGCACCGCAGGTCGGGGCGGTAGCGGCGATGGTGTCGACGGCGCGCTACTCGGTTGGGCAGGCGGAGTTGGAGCGCCAGCTGGTGTCGAAGAGCCTCCGGTGCACGCCGTAAGTCCCAGCAGGGAGAGCGCAAAGACGGCACCGACAAGCCGCCCGGGTCTCTGTGTGGTCACGAGGGCACTCCGGCGGTTCCTGGGAACCGAGGCCGCAGATCTCCGTGAGCTGGCGGAGGTTCGGACGGCGGTGGGTTGTCTATCTGGAACTTGGCGAACGAGTCGTTGATCTGCTGCTCCGTATGGCCGTAGCTCTTCGCCATCTGTTCCAGCTCGTGGGCGGCAGTCTTGAGTGCTTCCACATACCCCTGGCACTGGGTCATCAAGGCGTTGATCTTGGCGTTGAACGCGGTGGCCGCCTGCTTGGAGACGTCGTCCAGCCCCGGTTCACCGACGAGGACGCCGGAGGTGGCCGTCTCGACCTTGCCTGAGAGCAATCGCGATTCGGCGAGCAGGGCGTTTCGGATCTGCAGCACGTTCGCCGGCGTCACCTGCATCGCGCCCACACTGGACCGCACCTCAGCGGCCGGGGACAGCCGACCCCCCATCGCACCACTCATAGCCCGCAACGATAGAGGTCGTCGATCTCCCCCGTGGCCGTTTCGACGGATCCCGTCGAGGCGGCTGGGGAGGTTTCGCGATCACATCTAATGAGCTGCTCCCTGGGGCCCAGCGATGTTCAGCACCACGAAACGATGCAGGTTGTCGATTGGAACAACCCACGTTCGTCGTCGGGAAGGTCCCCGTGGTCGAGGTCTCGGACCTGGTTGGCACGGTCGAGGACGGAGCCACTACGTCAACGATTGTGAACAGTGTCAACACCGTTCACACTGGCTTGATTACTGAAAGGCGGTTCTGTAGCGTCGCCACCGTGAGCCTTGACGAGCAGGACGAGATGACAGCTGCCGCGATCGCGCGGCTAGCTGGCGTCGGCCGTGCTGCCGTGTCGAACTGGCGCCGCCGTTACCCGGATTTCCCCAAGCCAGTTGGTGGCAGCTCGACCAGCGCGACATTCTCCAGGGCTGAGATCGAGGCATGGCTGGCGGCGACCGGTAAGGCCGACCAACTGGCGACAGCCGGCCGCACCGAGACCGGTACCCAGCGCGTTGGCGGCTTGACCTTGTTGTCGGGCGGTCGGTATGACGAGGCGCTGCGGCGCGTGGAGCAGGAGGTGTCTGAGCGTGCCATCACGGACCTGTCCTCGGGTCAATTGCTGGCCAGGGTGATGGTGTCGCTGCTACCACGTTCGACGGCTACCGCGCGGCCGGTGGACGTTGACGGCGATTACGCTGACGGTCCCGCTGTGCTCGACCCGGCCTGCTTCCACGCAACGCTACTGATGGCCGTCGCCGACCGGTTCGGTGACCACGTCAGGCTCGCCGGTCAGGAAATCCGGGAGTCGGCCGCCGCAGTCGCCGCATTGAACTTGCGCGGTCACATGCCCGGCGTGCCGTACGAGATTCACGCCGGCGACTCTCTGCTGGACAATCGGCTCGGCAGCTACCTGGGTGCGGCCGCGGCCGTCGTTTGTGAACCGCCCTTCGACGTACCGCAGTGGCCATCGCTCGAGCTGACTACCGATCCTCGCTGGGAATTCGGCATTCCAGCACCACGCGATAGCGAGCTGGCCTGGGTGCAGCATTGCTATGCGCACCTGCGTCCGCGCGGCGTGGCTGTGGTCTCCGTGTCGCCGCGAACCTGCATCCAACCATCCGGACGGCACATCCGGGCTGCCCTGGTGCGGACCGGAATCCTTCGCGACGTGATCGCGCTGCCGAAGGGGATGGGCTCGCACCCCGACACCGACGTGTATCTCTGGGTTCTGCAGCGTCCATATGGGGCTCCCGACCACGCTGCGGTGCGCATGATCGACCTGTCCGGATTGGGCGACCGTGTCGACGTCCCGCACGAGTTCGCCGCCTGGCAGCGGCTGTTCGGCGACGCCGATCCGACGATCTCCCGCGAGGTTTCACGGGTGGAGCTGCTCGACGGCGATACCCACCTGCTGCCTTCCCGCTACGTCGCCACGCGCGTCGAGGCGAGTGCCGACGACCTCGCCCGCGTCACCGATCGGCTGGAAGCCCTCTACGCACAGGTCGGCCAAGGCTTGCCCCGCTTCGTCGCCCCCGCGTCGTCGCACCACCACGCCTACGTGACCCTCGGCGAGCTTGAACGCGTTGGAGCGCTGACGATCCGCTCGCGTGACACAACGCCGCGCATCGGCGATCTGCTCCTACGGACCCTTGGCCGACCGCCGGCCGTAGCGACCGGTACGGACGCTGACGATGCGGGTGTCGCACAGGTCGTCGAGATGGATACGACCCGTCTGGACACGCATTTCGTCGCGACATTCCTGGGCACCGACGCCAACGCGCTGCCGGTGGCCAATACGCTCGGCGCCCTTAGCCGTGACGACCTGCGGAGGTGCCGCATCCCCCGTCTGCCTGTGGCCGAGCAACGCCGATACGGCGACGTGTTTCGCCACCTGCAAGCGTTGGAAGGCGCGCTGTCCGCGCTAGCCAAGGTGAGTGCGAACGTGATCGACCAGACCATCCACGGACTGATGATCGGCGCTTTGACTCCGGACCTGCCTCCGGCGAAAAACACTGACGACACCGATGCAACTGAAGGTGAGACGAGAGAGCTGTGACCCCAGGACCCACGCACGCCAAGATGGCGGCCGACATCTGGTCGGTCGCCGACCTGCTGCGCGGCGACTACAAGCGCCATGAGTACGGCCAGGTGATCCTGCCGCTCACGCTACTGCGTCGCCTCGACGCGGTGATGGCTCCGACTCGTGAGGCCGTCCGCAAGCGTAACGAGCAGTTGATGGAGATCCAGAACAAGGAGCGCCTGCTGGAGATCGCGGCGGACCTGCAGTTTTACAACACCTCCGAGCAGGACTTCGCTACGATCGCCGCCGACGCGTCGAGCGTGGCAAAGAACCTGCGCGACTACATCAACGGCTTCTCCTCGAAGGTCCGGGCGATTCTTGCCCGCTTCGACCTGGACAACGAGATCACCAGGCTGGCGAGCGCAAGAATCCTCTACCAGGTCGTCGGCAGGTTCGCCGGGATGTGCGACCTCGACAAGCTCACCAGCCACGACATGGGCTACGTCTTCGAGCACCTGATCCGCAAGTTCGCCGAGGACTCCAACGAGACCGCCGGTGAGCACTTTACCCCGCGCGAAGTCATCAAACTCGGGGTCAATCTGCTGATCGCCCCGGACGCTGACACCGTCGCAGGGGACGGTCAGGTCATCAACATCCTCGACCCAGCCTGCGGCACTGGCGGCATGCTGACCGCAGCCGAGGACCACATCAAGTCGATCAACCCGAAGGCCGAGGTGTACCTGTTTGGCCAGGAGGTCAACGCAGAGTCGTGGGCCGTGTGCCAGTCGGACATGCTGATGCGCAATCAGCGCGGCCACATCCATTTCGGCAACACCTTCAGCGACCCCGGCCACCCGGGCAAGAAGTTCGACTACATGCTGGCCAACCCGCCTTTCGGCGTGGAGTGGAAGAAGGTCAAGGACGAGGTCGAGGACGAGGCCGAGCTCGGTCACGCCGGCCGCTTCGGCGCCGGCACGCCGCGCATCAACGACGGATCGTTTCTGTTCCTGCAGCACATGCTCTTCAAGATGGAGCCGGTCCAGGGCAAGGGCGCCCGGCTCGCGATCGTCTTCAACGGCTCGCCATTGTTCACCGGTGCGGCGGAATCTGGCGAGTCGAAGATCCGCCAGTGGATCCTGGAGAACGACTTGCTGGAGGGCGTCGTCGCCCTGCCGGACCAGCTGTTCTACAACACCGGCATCTCCACGTACTTCTGGATCCTGTCCAACCGCAAGACCAAGCGGCTGCGAGGCAAGGTGATTCTGCTCGACGCCCGCGACCAGTGGGAGAAGATGCCCAAGTCGTTCGGTGACAAGCGCAAACAGATCAGCGACGCGCAGATCAAACACATCACCGAGCTGTACGTCGACGCCCTCGTGGTCGCAGCCGACGCCGAGCACCCGGACCACGGCAGGGTGAAGGTCTTCGGGACTAGCGACTTCGGCTACCACCGGATCACCGTCGAGCGTCCGCTCAAGCTGCGCTTCGAAATCACCGAGGACACTCTCGCCACGTTGGAGAATGCAAAGGCACTGGCCAAGTGGGACGAGCGCGAGGCGCTGGTGGCGGCACTGCGCGATTCGATCGGCTCGGTGTGGTGGACGAAGAAGGAAGCGGCCAGCGCTCTGCGCGTGGCCGTCGCGGCGGCCGGCTTGCTGTGGCCGACCACGGCAGCGCTGATCAAGGGCTTCTGGGGTGCGGTCTCGGTGTCTGACCCCGGGGGCGAGGTGCAGAAGGCCAAGGACGGGACGGTGTTGCCGGATCCGGACCTGCGTGACTACGAGAACGTGCCGCTGGACGAGGACATCGACGCCTACTTCGCCAGGGAGGTCACCCTGCACGTTCCGGACGCGTGGATCGACTATGACAAGACGAAGGTTGGCTACGAGATCCCCTTCACCCGCCACTTCTACGTCTACACGCCGCCGCGGCCGCTGGCGGAGATCGATGCAGAGCTGCGCGACCTCGAAGCGCAGATCCAGAAGCTGCTGGGAGAGGTGACGGGGTGACCTGGGCAACGATGCCGTTGCGGCGCATGGTCGAATGCCTTGATGGGCGCCGGATCCCACTAAACCGCGAGCAACGATCCAAAATGGAAGGCCAGGTTCCCTACTGGGGTGCCGGCGGCATCCTAGACCACGTCAACAAGAGCATCTTCGACGAACCGCTCGTGTTGCTCGGTGAAGACGGCGCTCCGTTCTTCATCTCTGATAAGGATGTCGCCTACCTCATCGATGGTCCGGCTTGGGTAAACAACCACATCCACGTTCTCCGGCCACGCAATGTCGATCCGTCATTCTTGCGTCACGCGCTGAACTGTGCTGACTACGGTCGCTACATCACGGGATCAACGCGCGATAAGTTGACCCAGGACGACATGCTGGCGATTGTCATCTCATTTCCACCGCTGGATGAGCAGCGCCGCATTGCCGCCTTCCTCGATGCCGAGACGGCCCGGATCGACGGGCTTGCTGCAGCCCGGCAACGGATGCGTGACCTGCTCGAACTAAAGCTAGAGCGCATGGTTGAACAGATCCTCGGGCTCGATTCGTCACCGCGGATGGTTCCACTGAAGTATGTAGTGCAATCGGTAAGTGTGGGTATCGTGATTACGCCGGCCAGTTGGTATGTGGACGATGGCGGCATTCCTGCACTGCGCGGTCTGAATATTCAGCCTGGTTGCATCGATAGCTCCGACATGGTGCAAATCAGTCAGGTCGGCCATGTGGAGAACATGAAGTCGCGTTTGTCATCTGGTGATGTTGTCGTGGTTCGCACCGGGCAAGCTGGAGCGGCAGCGATTGTCCCTGAAGAACTTGACGGTTGTAATTGTATTGACTTGTTGATCATCCGTCCCGGCGCTCTGACAAGTTCGTCGTTCCTTGCTTACTACGTGAACTCATATTATGTTCAGGATAGGATTTCAGAACACTCGGTTGGAAGCATTCAGTCGCACTTTAATGTAGGCAGCATGAAGAAGCTAGACTTCCCGGTCTTAGAGCGAGTGGAACAGGAGCGCCGAGTGGCAGCTCTCGATGAGGTTGTCGGTGATCTCGACTTGTTGGATTCGCAGCTCGAGAGTCAAGTCGCTATTCTTGCGGAGCGCCGTCAGGCTCTCATTACTGCTGCCGTCACCGGGCAAATCGACGTCACGACCGCACGAGGGCTGTCCTCGTCAGGAGGCGTTGCCGTATGACCCCCGGAGCCCACACCGAGTACACCTTCGAATCGCGCGTCGAGGCTGAGCTGGTCGCGCGTGGCTGGTCGCGCGCGCAAGGAACGTTCAACGTCGAGCTGGGCATCGACACGGGCGAGATGTACCAGTTCATCGGTGCGACGCAGCAGAAGAGCTGGGACCGGCTCATCGAGCTGTATGCCGGCGACCAGCCGACCGCGCAGCGCCAGTTCGCGCAGCGTGTCGCCGCCGAGATCGACGCGCGCGGTGTGCTGGACGTGCTGCGCCAGGGCGTGCGCGATCGGGGTGTGCAGATCGATCTGGCCTACTTCCGGCCCGGTCACACTCTCGCCGCCGATGCCCTCGCCGAGTACAACGCGAACGTGCTGACGGTCGCGCGGCAGCTGCACTACAGCGTGCGCGGCCCGCAGCTGTCGGTCGACATGGCGTTCTTCGTCAACGGGCTGCCTGTCGCCACCGTCGAGTTGAAGAATCCGAACACAGGGCAGAACGTTGACCACGCCATCGCGCAGTATCGGGACCGTGACGCGAACGAGGTGTTCTTCGCCAAGCGGGCTCTCGTCCATTTCGCGGTTGATCCTGACCGGGCCCTCATCGCCACGCGGTTGCGCGGCGGTGACACGCAGTTCCTGCCGTTCAACGTCGGCTCCAACGGTCCGGGGGTGTCCGGAGGCACCGGAAACCCGCCGGCGGCGCCCGGCTCTTACAGCGTCGCCTACCTCTGGGAACAGATCTGGCAGCCCGACAACTGGCTGGAGATTTTGCACCGGTTCCTCCACGTCATGGCGCCGGACAAGAAAGGTGCGAAGGGGAACCCGCACACCTTGCCGCGCATCTTCCCGCGCTACCATCAGTGGGACGCGGTGCGGAAGATGGTCGCGCACGCACAGGCCAACGGCGCGGGGCACAACTATCTCATCCAGCACTCGGCCGGCTCGGGCAAGTCGAACACGATTGCGTGGCTGTCGCATCGCCTGTCGAACCTGTTCGACGCCGACAACCAGCCAGTCTTCCACAAGACCATCGTGATCACGGACCGGCTCGTGCTCGACCGGCAGTTGCAGAAGACCATCTTCCAATTCGACCATACCCCGGGCGTCGTCAAGAAGATCGATGACGATTCGACGCAGCTGGCCGGAGCGCTCGACGACGCCACGTCGAAGATCGTCGTCAGTACGTTGCAGATGTACCCTTTCGTATTGAAGAAGATCGCCGACAAGGGGCTGGCCGGCAAGCGGTACGCGGTCATCATCGACGAAGCACACTCCTCGCAGGGCAGCGAGTCGGCCGTCAATATCAAAAAGGCGCTCGGGGTCAACGCGACGCCGCGCGAGGAGGACGAGGATGAAGCGGAGTACCTGACGCGAGTGCGCGGCAAGCAGCCGAACCTGTCCTATTTCGCCTTCACCGCCACTCCCAAGTCGCCGACGCTGAAATTGTTCGGCACCTTCGACCCGGACCGGTTGAATCAGCGCACCGGTGAGCAAGGTATGTACGTGCCGTTCCACATCTACTCGATGCGGCAGGCGATCGAGGAGGGCTACATCCTCGACGTACTGGCCAACTACATCACCTACGACACCAAGTGGCGGCTGCGCAATGCCGCCATCGAGCAGGTCGAATCGCGCATCGCCAATCCGGAGGTCGACGCGGCCAAGGCGAAGGCGAAGCTCGTCCGCTACGCCGAGCAGCACCCGAAGTCGCTGGAGCAGAAGGCGAAGCTGATCGTCGACGACTTTCGGGAGGGCATCAGTAGGCGGCTCGGTGGCCAGGCAAAGGCGATGGTCGTCACCGGCAGCCGGCAGCACGCGCTTGACCTGTACCAGGCGATCCGCAACTACGTAGCGCTGCGTGGCTTCGCCGATTGCGGCACGCTCGTCGCCTTCTCCGGCCAGCTAAAGGACGAGGCGGCGGGCTTGGAGTTCACCGAGGCTCAGCTCAATGGCTTCCCGGAGATCCAGCTACCGGACCGGTTCGGCTACACCAAGGCCGACGATCCGCAGGCGGTCGCGCGCAACCAGGATGAGTACCAGCTGCTGGTCGTCGCAGAGAAGTACCAGACCGGGTTCGACCAGCCGCTGCTGTGCGCGATGTACGTCGACAAGCCGCTGACCGGTGTCGCCGCCGTGCAGACCCTCTCGCGGCTCAATCGGATCCACCCGCAGAAGTCGCAGGCCGACGTCCACATCCTCGATTTCGTCAACCAGGCCGCAGATATCCAGGCCGCGTTCGAGGACTGGTTCGAAACGACGGTCACCGAGCCGAGCGATCCGAATCTGCTCTATACCAAGCAGCGCGAGGTGATGGAGTACGAGCTGCTGGTCGCCTCCGAGATGGAAGCGTTCATCCGGGTCCTGGTTACGGCCGGGCCTAGACGGAGGCCAGAGGCGGCCGAGCGCAAGCTGCATGCCGAGTTGCACGACTACCTGAAGCCGGCACTCGACCGCTTCAAGGCCCTCGAGACCGATGATGAGCGGGAAGGCTTCCGGGGCGCACTGCAGGACTATCTGCGCGCCTACAGCCTCATCGCGCAGATAGTCGACTGGGGCGACCGGGATCTGGAGCGTCTCTACCAGTACGGCAGGATCCTGCTGATCCGTCTGCCGGGGAGACCGTCGACGTCGGTCGACATCGGGGACGCGGACCTGAGCCACTTTCGGCTGGAGTTCACCGGACGACACAACGTGTCGCTGTCGGCCGTCGGCGACCGCGATGTACGGGGCCACGCCGCCGATGGAGGCGGCTACCGAGAGCCGGACATGCAGCCGCTGTCGGAAGTGATCGAGGAGCTCAACGACCGGTTCGGGCTGGACCTGAGCACTTCCGACCAGATTCTCGTTTACCAGCAAGTCGTCGGCCTGGTCGAAGACACGTCCATGCAACAGATCGCATTGATGAACGACGAGGCGCGGTTCGGGCAGGTTGCCGACGACCGGCTCGACGACATCGTCGCTGAGAACGCCGAACGCAACACAGATTTCATGAAGCTGTACTTCGACAACAACGAGTTCCAGAAGGCGATCAAGGAAGCGGCGCGCAAGCGCGCCTACCGGATCATCACGGAACCGGCGCGGGATGAGGCGCTGGCGCGGTTGCGCGCCGAGATGGCCCGGGAGACGGGTGGACACCCGCTCGAAGAATGACCCGCTCTGGCTGTCAGTCGCCGTGGCAGAGTAGATCACCAGGGCTGATCTCTGGGTAGAGGTGGAGCGTGAACGACGGACTCGAGCCGCCGGCCGAGAGACGGCTGTTTGCCGGGCGCTACCGAGTGGATGGGTCGCTCGGCCGTGGCGGCATGAGCGAGGTCTTTCACGGCTATGACGAGCGCCTGGACCGGCGTGTGGCGATCAAGCTGCTGCGGCCGTCGTCCTCGGAGTCGGTCCCGGCAGCGCCGGACAGCCCGGAGGCAGCCGAAATCCTCGACGCGCTGCAGCGCGACCGCAAGCGGTTCCTGCGCGAGATCCGCACCACCGCCCAGCTGGAACACCCCGGCACGCCGGCCGTCTACGACACCGGCGTCGAGACCGCCCCAGACGGCAGCGCGCAGTTGTGGCTTGTCATGCAGCTACTGCGCGGCTCGACACTGGAGGCGACCCTCGACCGGACTGATTATGTTGCCTCGCCACCGACCCTGGCGTGGGCGGCGGCGGTCGCGGCGCAGATCGCGGCGGTGCTGGTCGACGTCCACCGCGTCGACATCGTCCACCGCGACATCAAGCCGGCCAACGTGATGCTCATCGACGGTGGGCTGGTGAAGGTTCTCGACTTCGGCATCGCGATCCTGCGCGGCGCGGGAGCACTGCCGCGGCTGACGCAGGTCGACCGGACTGTCGGCACGCCGGCGTACATGTCGCCGGAGCAGTGTCTCGGGCAAGCGGTCACGTCCGCGTCCGACATCTACTCGCTCGGCTGCCTACTGTGCGAGCTGCTCACCGGTGACGTGCCGTTCCACGGGACGACCGACGTGCCGCTGCGTGCCCACCACCTGCAGTCGACTGCGCCGTCGGTACGGGCACGGCGGGTCAGCATTCCGGCGGATATCGATGCGATGGTGGCCTCGATGCTGACGAAGGATCCACAGACGCGTCCTTCAGCAGAGGCGGTCTATGAGGCGCTCGTGCCGCTGACGTCAGAGCTGGGCGTGTCCATAGGCGAGGATGACAGCCGCGACCCGACGCGGCCGTTTCGCCGGCCACTGCTGGCCCCGGCGGAGCGCCGCGAGCGGTTCGGCGACCGGAGCAGGCTCACCGACGCCGAGGTCGGACCGCTGACGGCCAACGTCCGGACGTTGCTGGACAACGACAGACCGTCCGAGGCGATCAGACTCCTCGAGGACGGCATCGAACGGGCCGGTCACGACCGGGCTCTGGCGCTTCAGTTGCGTCACTTCCTGGGTGCCGCATTGTTCTACGCCGGGGAGTACACACGTGCCGCCTCGCTCCTCGAGGTTGTCGGACGTGACTACCGCAGGTATCTGCGTCCGACCCATACGGACGTCCTTGACTGCGCCTACCACGCTGGCCACGCCTACGCCGAGATCGGCAAGCCGGACAAGGCCCTGCCCCAGCTGAGGTTCTACGTGCGTAACGCCGACGCCTCCACGGTCGACGAGGGAGACAAGATTCTCGAATCTCGCTTCGTCGTCGCCCAGATGCTTGCAGCCGCCGGGCATCCCGACGAGGCACTAACCGAACTTGAAGCGGTCCGCCCGCTTCTGGCAGACGCCTTCGGCGCTGATTCGACCCAGGTCCGCAACCTCGATAAGCAAATCGACCGGCTGGGATCAGTCAAGAAGCACGGCATCTCCTCCGGAAATGACGAGCTGGGCCGGTGACCACACCAACAAGCCAAGGCCGGCCAGTGCCGAAGGCGGCGCCTTGATCCGCTAGAGTCCGATTCGGCAGTAGGTGGCCCACAACCGTAATGGTTGCGCCGGAGCTGGGCCGATGCTCGAGGACGAAGTTTGCGGCGACAAGCGGGCCATACAGAACGGGTTGTGTTCTGGAGGGGTGGTCGGCGCGGGCTCGTCTCTGTGCAGTGTCTGTGCTCGATCGCGCCGCTTCGACCCTCGGATCTGAATGGAGATACTGGAGCGATAGTGGAATACGAATCTCTTCACTCAATAGACGGTTTCGGCGCAATTGACGCTGATGATGACGACCTACTGCGTGATTGTTTCGAGGATCACCCGGCATACCGGTCCGCGCTTGCGCATGACCGCTTTCTTGTTGTCGGCCGTAAAGGCAGCGGAAAGACCGCGATCTTCCGAAAGTTCATTACTACGAAGCGACACAACTATTTCTGCTTCGGTCATACGTTCACTGATTACCCCTGGGAGTATCACGATCTGCAAGCAAGGTCCGGAGTTCCAGAGGAACTTAGATACGTCGAGAGCTGGAAGTATCTCGTGCTGGTCAGTCTGGCCAAGATACTTCTCAACCAGGACCACTCCGTGCCATGGTCCGACGAATCGGCCGAGTCATCCGAGCGGCTAGAAGATTTCATCGTAGATTCGTACGGATCGCGAGACCCAGATTTGACACAGCTATTTCAACCCAACAAAGAGATCAAGCTGAAGGGCACGCTAAAGGTCCCCTTTGTTGACATCGCTGGTGAACGCATAAGGGTTCGCGATCTCCCTGCACGGACCGCCGAAGTCAATCGGGCGGTCAGGGAATATATCATGGCAACACTCAATCCTGAGCATGACTACTACATTTGCTTTGATCAACTGGATCGCGAGTTTCTTGCCGACGATCCGAAGTACGCGCAGCGTGTTACGGGACTCATTCTAGCAGCGCGTGACCTCAGTCTGTCCGCGAGAGAGTCGGGGAAGAGGCTATCTGTCGTCGTCTTTCTTAGGGATGATATTTACCAGTTGCTTCATTTTGAGGACAAGAACAAGCTGTCGGACCGACGTCTCTCACATATTCGATGGGATGTTATGGGACCCGACCTAACTCTCCGAAAGGTGATGGAGACCCGCTTTAGCAGGGTTCTGGGCCGCAGTGATGGATCAGTATCTTGGGATGAGGTATTCGATGAAACCAAGCAGATGCCAGGTCGTCAGAGCAAGTATTCGCACATCTGCGATCGAACGTTCAGAAGGCCTAGGGATGTAATTCGGTTCTGCAACGAAATTTTGAGTGTCTACAAGCGAGATGAAGGCTCTTCTGGACTTTTCGAAAATGCAGTGGTAGCAGCCGCCAGAGAAGGCTATTCAGACTATTTGCTTCAAGAACTTGATGACGAGATTGCCAAGCAAGTCCCGCTCTATGATCAGTATCTAGACATACTACGCGATATCTCGACGATTCAATTCAACTGGCGACATTTCTACAATCGTTGGACTCTCCATCCTGCCCTGTCAAAGTCGGGCATCGACCCGCGAGAGGCGTTGCGCGATCTATTCGATTTCTCAGTAATCGGCTTCCTGCGGCCCGGAGGCGGCACAGGTGGATCTCAGTATCTATGGAAGTATCGCGACGCTCGCGTCCGGCTGAGTCCTGAGGCGGAGACATTCCGTGTTCACCCAGGATTCAAGGAAGCTCTCGATCTGACGAAGGGAAGGCATCCGACCATCTCGTGAGTATCCACTTGAGGGCAGGATGCGGCGTCGATGTGCTCAAGCGAGTCCGAAACTACCCGTTTGGTCTTGTTTTCGATCGCCAGCGGCCGCCAAATGCGAGTCAAGTAGAGCGATCGCTGCGATCTCCTTTCATCCATGAAGAATTCCCGTATCGCTCTAAATTGCCCGACTGAGTCTCGTAGCGCCTCCTCCATGTCGAGCAGCGGGCGAGGTATCCGCGTCCTCGGCAGGGATGCGTACGATCATCGTGGCGGCATGGGTTATGGCGACCACGATTGCTGCCGCGGAATCCGGCGGACGAGCCGGCTACTGTGCTGTTGAAGCGCATCCGGGCCGAGCGGGCTGCGCAGCCTCGGCCGGTGCGGCGCCCGCTGCGGCGAGCCGTTTGAACCTGCGTAGCCCTGCATCGGCACGCCATCCATTAAGGTTTAGAGTATTAAACTTTCACGCAGGGTGCGACGATTCAAGGTTTGGTGGCGACGTGGCGAGGTGGGTCGATCGGCTGTGGGAGCCGTCGCTGGACGCCCCCGCTCGGCGACACGAGCGCGGCGGAACGTATCGGGCTTACCGCCCTGACGAGCTGCGCAGTCGATCCGTCGTGCTGGAGCCGGCGTTGTCAACGCGCGCGGCGGCAGTCGAGCAATCGGTACGACGGCTGACGGTGGGCCCGGAGACCGCGGGGTTGGAAGGGCTGGCCCGGTTTCTGCTCCGGTCGGAGGCGATCGCGTCGTCCCGCATCGAGGGCCTACAGGTGTCCGCTCGGCAGGTGGCACTCGCCGAGCTGGCAGCGGATGAAGGTTTCTCGGGCGGCAACTTCACGCACAATGCGCGGCTGGTCGCCAACAACATCACGGTCTTGCGTAAGGCTGCTACCGAGCTGGCGAAGGCGCCAGAGGTGTCCATCGCGGGAGTTGATGCGTTGCACAGGGCGCTGCTGCCCGACGAACGACTTCACGGCCTTCGCGGTGTGCAGAACTGGATTGGTGGCAGCGACTGGCATCCTCTCGATGCCGAGTTCGTGCCGCCGCCACCCGAACTGGTGCCTGCTCTGATGCAGGATCTTGTGGAGTATGCCAGCGGCGGAACCCATGCCCCGCTGGTGCAGGCTGCGCTCGTGCATGCGCAGTTCGAAACAATCCACCCCTACGTCGATGGGAATGGCCGCGTCGGGCGAGCCTTGCTGCACACGGTGCTGACCCGTCGTGGTCTGACGCCTTCGGCGGTTCTGCCGATCAGTTTGGTGCTGCTGACGCGGTCCGAA
>Ga0137416_10000818_pt1 | contig 15198 bp, 11 predicted proteins | sample CZODoug3_1_1_16f_FD_108282 | JGI IMG/M metagenome (GOLD analysis project Ga0137416, IMG submission 108282) | Vadose zone soil fungal communities from Angelo Coast Range Reserve, California, USA - CZODoug3_1_1_16fungal (Illumina Assembly) | ecosystem: Environmental > Terrestrial > Soil > Vadose...
CCCGTGTCGATCGTGCGCGAGATCACCGAGATGGCCTCGCGCTTGGAGCCGCGCAAGATCATCATCGGCGAAGACGAGCGAAACGATCCACCCCTGATCGCCGCACTCGGAATGGACGCGGTGTGGGCCGACGATTTTCATCATCAGGTGCACGCCACCCTGACTGGGGAGCATGATGGCTACTATGCCGCTTACGAGCCTGGCGTCGCCGGCATCGCGCGCGCTCTACAGGGAGGATGGCTCTACGAGGGCGCGATCTATCCACCCACGGGGCGCCCGCGCGGCAAGGTCGCACATGGACTGCCCGCGCACGCGTTCGTCTATTGTTTGCAGAATCACGATCAAGTCGGCAATCGCGCCTTCGGCGAACGGCTATCGGACGACATTTCGCTCGATGCCTATTGCGCCGCGTCTGCGCTTCTTTTGCTCGTGCCCATGACGCCGCTGCTTTTCATGGGACAGGAATGGGCCGCCACGAGTCCGTTCCTTTATTTCACCGATCACGACGAAGAAACCGGTCGCTTGGTCTCTGCGGGTCGGAGGGAAGAGTTCAAATCCTTTTCGTCGTTTTCCGATCCGGCAGCGCAGTCGACGATTCCCGATCCGCAAGCGCTCGATACATTTTGGCGGTCGCGCCTTCGATGGCACGAGCGTGGCGGAGAATCGCACCAGCGCGTTCTACGGCTCTACCGCGAGCTCCTTTCGCTTCGCAGAACCGATCCGGTGTTCCGCAATGGCGCGCGCGAGCGCATGCGCGCCGAGGCGCGCGATGGACTGCTCTGGGTGCGGCGATGGAATGACGCCGCGGACGCGCGGGTTTTGATCGTGAATCTGTCGCGAGAAGATTTGCCCTTGCCCGCGGATGCGCTTCGCGGGCTCTCGTTGGTGTGGAGCAGCGGTGCGACGCTCGCGCCTCGCGCCTCCAGAATCGGCGCGGAGATGGCGATGGTGTGGACCGAACGGCAAGCGCCACCGTGACTGCATGCAACACACTGGGGCAGATTTGAATAGTTCACATTTCCACCTGCGGTGATGCACGTCGGGTTTCCGAGGCCTCGCCCGCTACAGGCATAGTCTCGTCATTGGTCCGAATCCTGCGTGAGGTGCCCAGTGAAAATCGAGCGGTTGCCATCGTGCGGCACTCGTTTTTCCCGGGGGGTCGCAGTTCCCACTTGAGGAGGGCTCTCCAGACACATGAACCCGCTCCAAAATCTACCGGTCATTCTTCGCTATGAGGATGACGGAAGCATCTCCGCACACTGCCCGCTTCTGCCGAGTTGCCAATGCAAATCTTCGTCGCGCGTGCAAGCGCTTCGCACCATGCAGCAGCTCATCAAGCGCGCGCTCGCGAACAGCGCGCCCGAGAAGCCATCGCGCAAGTACGAGGTCGTGCATCTGGCGGTCACCTCGGCGTCGGATTCGGTGAATCGTTTTGGGAAGCGGCGTCCCGAACCCGAGAGCCCTCGGCTCGAGCTTCTATGACGAGTTGGTCTATTCCGAATGAGAAATACCATCAAGAGGGATGTCATGGCGAGGGGGGCCATCCCGAAAAGGAGGGGCATCATGCCCAAACCCAACATGACGAATATCGGACTGATCCTCGCGGCGGCGGTGTCGACGGCGTTGGCTCTCCCCGCATGTCAGCGCTCGGGTCAGGACACACAAGAACAGGTGAACTCGACGGAGCGCCAAGCCGAGCAAAAGGCCGATCAAGCCAAGAAGGAATCGACCACCAAGACCACCTCGGCCCAAACCGAAGTCGATCAAAAGGTGGCACAGACTACGGCGGACTTCACCAAGACGCGTGACGAGTACCGCACGTACATGAACGCCACGCTCGACCGGGCGGAAAAGAAGATTTCGAGGTTGGAGGCCAAGCAGAGCTCCGCCACCGGTGAAACCAAAGCGGAGCTCGACGCCGCACTCCCCGATATCCGCGCCAAACACGACGGGATGAAAAGAGACATGCAGCAGCTCGAGAGCGTCACCGTGGCCAATTGGGATGCGACCAAGCATCAATTGGACAACGACACACAAGCGCTGAAGAGCGCTCTGGACAAGGCGCCCGGCTCGATGTGACGCCCGACTCGCGTGGACGCGTCAAAAACTGCCCCGCACTCCAAAGCGGAATTGTCGCGGCTCCTGGTAGTAGTTGGGGTTCCCGAAGTTCGGATTGACCGACGCCGGTACGAACTTCTCCGTCACGCCTTTGACCTTGCTCGGTAAATCCGCCGTCGAGCCGCCCGCGATCGGGTACACGTCCACGCGCGTGTACCTATCGTCCGAGCTGAGTGCGCCCTGGAGGTTCAGCAAATTGAAGATATCCACGGTGAACGACAGCGACATCCCGTTTTCGAAGCGCCAGCCGTAACCGACGTGCGTGCCGAGGCTCGCGTTCCACGGTAGGCGGTTGCCGCTTCCACGGGGCAGAATGAACACTTCGTCGGCGCCGTAAAGTGGATGGGCGCCCAGGAAATTGGTAGGGCCGCCCGAACGCGCTTGGACCGATGCGCCGAGCTGTGCCAAGGATTCGTGTGTTATTTCGATGTCCTTGGCAGCGTATACTTTGATGCTGTGTCGGTGGTCTCCGGGCAAGTCGCCCGTTTGATTGACGAGGAGCGACTTGAGGTCGAACGTCGAGTTGGAGTTCGGGTCGAGCTGGCCGGTGTCCGGCTTGTAGAGGCCCGCGATGTTGCCGCGAAGCCATGAGAGCGTATAGCTGACTTGCGCGAGCCACGCGTCGGCGAATGCCTTGGTGAAATACACGCTACCGGAATCGTAATCGCGTACGGCTTCGGGAAAGCTGCTCGCGATACCCTTTCCTGGATTACCGATGAAAAATGTCGCAGCCTCGTCGTTGCTCATGTCCTCGATGACATTGTTCATCCATCTTCGGACATAGCTCAGACCGATGCGGCCGTTTTTGATGATTTCGTACTCGCCCCCGGCGCTGACCTCGGTCATCGATTGCGGACTCAAATCCGGATCGAGGACCCCCCTTCCTGCCCCGTAGGGGCCATAGACGCGATCAGGGAGGCCCGCGCCGCGCCAGCCGCCGCCCCCGGCCGGGTAAACCCGGCGCGCTGCGTCTGTCTGGCATATGCCGGTCGCTTGACTGAGCTCCCGAGGATCGCAGCTGCTCGGCAGCACGGCCTTGCTCGTCGTCGGCTCGATTCCGCGGTCCAGAATGTTGAGAGGGACGCTCTCGTAAAAACGTGCATAGCTCACGTAAAGCTTGGAGCGGCCGTTCTGCCAGGGGTCGAAGATGAGGCCGATCCGCGGAGATATCTGATTGGGAAGCGACATGAACAGCTTCCCGTCGGTGCTGAACATGAATGGATTTTCGTAACGAATGCCCACGTTCAAGGTGATCTTGTCCGCGATCGACCAGCTATCTTGAAGGAACCCGCCTACGCTGACCGAATACGAGCGGGTCACCAGCTTGTCCAATAGAACGGGATTGTCGGGGCCCTGCAGATATCCGTATCCGCCGCTGGTATCGAAGCGGGTCCCGCCCGTCGATTCCGTGAAGCCACGGGCTCCCGGGATGCCGCGGTTCGCCCACGACGTCGCCAGATCGAACTCGGCGCCCGCTTTGATCACGTGGTGGCCTCCGGCTTGGGCGAGGACCGTGAGGACGCTCTTGGCGATGTAGTCATCGAGAACCTGCTGGTCCATGCCGGCCGGCCCGCCGCCGCGGTATTGCTGGACGGGGCAGAGAACCGCGTTCGCCGTGCCCGCCGGATCGCAACCGGGCACGTTTTCGAAATCGTTGATGCTGTGGGGATTGGGGGTGCGGCGGTAGGTGAACGGCGGAATGGCCCCATAGCCCAAGCCGCTGGCCACACCGAAGCCGTCGGCGGGCAGGGTGCCACCGAGCTCGTGGTGCCAGCCGACCGTCGTTTCGAGGTTCTTCGATTTGTTCTCGAACTCCGACGTCCATTTCAAAATCGTGTCGTAAGCACCCGAGCGGATCGTGTGCGCGAGGCGGCTGTACTGCCCATCGATGTTGTATTCGGCAATGGCTCCTTCGACGAGACCGGTATTCGGATTGACTGCGAAATCTCCGCCGCCGCCTGCCGTCGCGGGTGTCGCCGCGAAACTGAGCGCGAGCTTGTTGTCTTGATTGACGCGATAATCGAGCTTTGCGAAGATTTGATACGATGTCGCCGTTGCATAATAGCGGTGGTTCGTGCCCGCGACTTCGTGGCTCCCCGCATCTGGACTCACCGTTCCATCCGGATTGGCATCGTTGATGTAGATGCTGCGATCCAGATTGTAGCTTGCGTGCGAGACGCCGAAGCCCACGTAATACCAAAGCTTGTCTTGCACGATCGGGCCGCTCTGGTCGAAACCCACGTCGTAGATGTTGTCGAGCGATCGGCGCGTCTGGATCGCGGTGCCGGCAAAGTAAGGATACTTTCGCGGGCCCTCGAGCGCACCCGGGGTCCAATTGGCCCATACCGAGCCGTGAAACTCGTTGCTACCCGACTTGGTCACCACGTTGAGGATGCCACCCGTCGACCTGCCGTATTCCGGCATGTAGCCTCCGGTGAGGACGTTCACCTCCTTCACGAATTCGACGGAGAGGGGCGAGCCATTGAGGCCGTAGCGCGAGCTGTTCGTGCGCAGACCGTCGATGACGTACGAATTCTCGGGCGACGTCGTGCCCATGATCGACGTGCCGTAAAGGTCCGCACTCGCCCCCGGCGCGGCCTCCGCGACCGACTCGAACGAGCGCTGCGCGCCGCCGTGCGCGCCGGGATTCGTGATCGGTACGCGCGAGGTGAAGTCGCTGTTGATGTTCGCGCCGCTCGTGGTCGACCCGACGTCGACCGATGGGGCGTGCGCGACGACGACGACTTCGTCGGCCTTGAGTCCTTCGGGCAGGAGGTCCGCGTCGAGCCGAATGGTCGCATCGGCGCGAAGCTGAATTTCATTGCGCTGGTACGCGCGGTAGCCTTCCTTGTCGAGATTCAGGGTGTACACCCCGGGCGGCAAGGACGGCACGCGGTACGTTCCCGTTTTGTCCGTGGTCACGATCTGCTCGCCCTGAAGCGCGGGCGAGGTCACGGTGACCACGGCGTCGGCGATACCCTTTTTGGAGGAGGCGTCGACGACCTTACCCGTGAGAACCGCCGCGCCTTGTTGGGCGCGTGCCGGTGCCACGACGACCATCGCGGCCGACAGCATCGCGGCGGAAAGACCCAAATGGCATCGAGAGGATCGCAGTTTCATCGTGCCCCCTTACGCGTGCGAAGAGGAGCGACCCGCCCCCGCCCATGAGGGACCGAAGCAGGCCGTTACCCGGTACAGCGCCGCGTACACGAACGAATTTGCATTTGCGCATCGCAGTAGTCACGCAACGCCAACCCTTCGGCAAGACGATCTTCGCGATCATGTGCGCGATCGTGTTCAGCATGATCAATTCGATCACTGAGATTCGATCATGGGCCAATTTCCCACGGAATGCTCCTTGCGTGGGTCCGGCGGTGGGATGACACCGGTGTCAAATAGGGCGCCGGTACGGCATCGACGGGAAACCTACCAATCAATCAGTGAGGATACCCCCATGTTCGAGACACGATCCATCTTCACGGCGGCCACGTTTGCAGTTGCCTTCATGACCGCAGGGTGTGCGGCGTCCACGAGCGATGACACGGCGACGGTCGGCAGCAACGTCACGGTCAGCCCACTCATCTCCGGACGGTCCGCACCGTATTTGTACTTGGGGTGGGGCAATCCGCCGAGCGCGACCTCGGTCATGAGCGCGACCGGCGTCAAATGGTTCTCATTGGCCTTCGTCCTCTCGTCGGGCGGATGCAACCCCGCGTGGGACGGCTCGCGGCCGCTCCAAGGCGGCGTGGATGCAAGCACGATTTCGGCAATTCGAAATGCGGGCGGGGACGTGGTCCCGTCGTTCGGCGGATGGAGCGGCAACAAACTGGGACCGAATTGTTCGAGCGCCTCGGCGCTGGCAGGCGCCTACCAGAAGGTGATCAACGCCTACGGCCTCCATGCCATCGACATCGACATCGAAAATACCGACGAATTCCAGAACAATACGGTGCAAGACCGTATTCTGAGCGCCCTGAAGATCGTCAAACAGAACAACCCGAGCATCACCACCGTCGTGACCTTCGGCACCACCACGTCGGGTCCGGATTCGACCGGGACCCGACTCATCACTCAGTCCAAAGCGCTGGGCTCCAACATCGACGTGTACACCATCATGCCCTTCGACTTCGGCGGCTCGAATATGGTCACCGACACCGAGAACGCCACCAACGGTCTGCGCGACAAGTTGAAGTCCACCTTCGGCTGGTCCAATGCCACGGCCTACGCCCACATCGGAATATCGGGCATGAACGGCAAATCCGACCAATCCGAGACGACCAGCCTGTCGAATTGGACAGCGATTCGCGATTGGGCCAAGAGCAACGGCGTGGCACGATTGGCGTTTTGGGCGGTCAATCGCGACCGCCAGTGCGGCAGCGGCGGTAGCCCAGGATCCGATTGCAGCGGGATCTCGCAGACGAACTGGCAATTCACCAAGGTCACCTCGGCCTTCTGACGGCGCACGGCGTCCGCGGACGAAAGTCGCAATTTTCTCCAAGTCGTGTCGGTCGCTCGTGAGGCAAAACGGTGCTGTCCTTTTTTTCGGGACTTCGTCACCGCATGCCCAAGGAGCCCTCCGATGATCGACACCCTTTTCGCCGACGCGCTTCACGCTTCCGGTCCCGCCCCCGATCGCGCGGACAAGATGGCACTGTATGGCTGGCTGGTCGGACGCTGGGCGACGGAGATCGTCGCCCACGAGCCCAACGGTGCGAGACACGCCGGGCGCGGTGAAATCTACGCCGGCTGGGTGCTCGAAGGCCGTGCCATTCAAGACGTCTGGATGATCCCACCGCGCGCCGAGCGGGCCAGTGCGGTCGCGGTCATGCCGGTGACCGGCAATTGGTACGGCACCACGCTCCGCGTCTACGATCCGGGCCTCGATGTCTGGCACATCCTCTGGTCCGACCCCACGAAGGCCTTTTTCTCGAGGCAAATCGGCCGCGCGCGCGGCGCCGACATCGTGCAAGAGGGCGCGCTGGAAACAGGCCTACGAACGCGCTGGAGCTTTACGGAAATCGCGCCGTCTTCGTTCCGCTGGACGGGGGAAATATCGCCCGATGGCCACGACTGGCGGCTCCAAGTCGAAGTGTCGGCGCGCCGCCTATCTGCATAACGCGTTGTCAGGAGGACGCAAAACGCGATAGCCGTTCTCCCCATGCGCTCCTTTCCGCTGCTCGTCCTTCTTCTTCTGCGCGTGGGCTTCCTCGCGTTCGCCCTTTTGCCACTCGGCGCATGCGCGGTGGCAGCGCGCACTCAGCTCGCCGGTGCGCCGGCGGCATCGTCCGCTCTATCCGCAACCGGTCCCGCGGTGGACGTGATCCATCATGACGTCGAGCTCTCGTTGCGGCTCGCACCGCCTTCCCTCGCGGGCAAAGGCGAGGTGCGAGTCCGCGCCCGCCGCCCGACCTCGGTCATCACACTCGATGCGCGCGCATTGCAAATTGCGCAGGTTGCGACCGCGTCGGGTTCGCTGGCTTTTCGTCAATCTGGCGATCGACTCGATATCGATTTACGGGAGCCGCTCGCGGCCGGGGCCGAGCTCGGGCTCATGCTCGCGTGGCAGGTGTCGACCACGGGCAAGATGCCGCGCTTTTCGGCGGACCAAGTGTGGGCGGGGTACCGCGCATCGGCGTGGATGCCCACGATCCAGGATCCCGCGCAGCGCGCGACCTTGGCCCTGCGCATCACGGCGCCCGCCGAGTTGAAGGTCGCCGCCGTGGGACGCGCCACCGAAAGCGCACCGACCAGCGGCGGGCTCACCGCGCACACGTTCGTATTGGACCATCCCTCGCCTCCGTTCCTCTACGCATTCGCCGCCGGCCATTTCGACGAAGCCGAGCTCGCGGTCGACGACGTGACCTTGCGCGCCCTCGGCCCTTCCGGATCCGATCTCAAAGGCGCGCTCGCGGTCACCGCACCCATGGTTCGCTTTCTGCGGAGTCGAACGGGCGTTCCCTTTCCCTCGTCGACCTACGTGCAAGTGTTCGTGCACGGCGACGACGTCGCACAAGAGGGCGCAGGTCTCTCGCTGCTCTCGGAGGACGCGCTCGCGGACATCCAGAAAGATCCCACCGATGATTGGATCTTCTCGCACGAGCTATCGCACCAGTGGTTCGGATGGCTGGTACCCAGCGCCGATTTTTCGGACTTCTGGCTCAATGAGGGATTCGCGACCTTCTCGGTGGCCGCCGTCAAAGAGCAGCGCTGGGGCCATCGAGCCTACCAAAGCGAAATCGACATATGGCACCAGCGTTCCTCGAAGGTGCACGCAGACGGACGCGACGCATCCATCTCCCTTTCAGCGCCGGGCGCGATGGCCAAAACGCCGCCGAGCGAATCGGAGTTGCAGCCGCGCGGCGTCACCTATTTCCGAGGCGCGCTCGTTCTGGATAGGCTCCGCCGCGAGCTCGGCGAAGCAGTATTCTGGCAGGGAATTCGCCGCTATGTGGGCGACCGCGCCGGCAAGGGCGCGCGCACCGAGGATCTGCGCGCCGCGCTCGAGGCCGCGAGCGGCCGCGATCTGAGGGACTTTTTCAATCGCTGGATCTACGCGAGCGCCCCCGATCTCTGAGCGCGAATGTAGGCAAAACGCTCCCATGAGGGTGCAAACCATGCACCCGAGCGCAAGTCCTGCACTGCAAAGGAAAGATTCGTCGCGTCGTTCGAACGGGTGACAACCTTTTTCGTCGCGGGATACATTTCGGCCGAGCGATTGCTAGATGCCATCATCCGGTGGCCGCGCTCAGAGGTCACAATCGGATCCAGTCATGGCAGCAGAAGAAACGCGATTCGAGGAGCTCAAGCGCTACGTCTCCTTCACGGAAGACGATGCGAGAACACTGGCGTCCTTCGGTCCCGTGGCCGCGTCCGAATTTCCGCGCATCGCGCGCGAATTCTACGACCGCATTCGCGAGCACGAGGAAGCGCACGCGGCGCTCGTCGGCGAAGATCAAATCGAGCGATTGCAGCGGTCGCTCGTAGCTTGGATGCATCGCCTTTGCTCGGGGCGCTACGATGAGTCCTATTTCGAAGAGACTACCAAGATAGGACGCAGGCACGTCAAGGTGGGGTTGCCGCAGCGTTACATGTTCACGGCCATGGCGCTCATTCGCGTGGCCCTGAGCCGCATCGCCGAGGAGCGCATGGGCGACCTCGGGCAGAAAACGCGCGAGGCGCTCACCCGGCTGCTCGATGTGGAGCTGGCCATCATGCTCGAAGCCTATCGCGAGGATTTCGTCGACCGCGTGCAGCGCATCGAGCGGCTCGAAAAAGAAGAATTGAACCGTACCCTGGTCCGCACCGAGCACCGCTACATGAACGCGGTGGAGCTCGCGCGCGCCCTCATCATCGGCCTCGATGCGCGCGGCGATATCCGACTTTTCAATCGCGGCGCAGAGCTCCTCACCGGCTTCGCGCGCGACGAGGTATTCGGCAAACCCTTCGTGCAGACCATTCTCGACGAGAGCCTGGCCCAGGTCGACGGCGCGCTCGTGCGCGATTTGCTCGAGGGCAAGGCAGCCGACCGCGGCAACCGCGCGACCATCCGCACGCTCGTTCGCACGCGACCGGGGAAATACCGCGACGTACGCATGGAGCTCGCCTACGCACCCGCCGCGGGCGACGACGACGTGGTGCTCTTCGTGGTGGGCAACGACACCACCGAGGAGAGTGCCCTCTCGGAGCGCACGCACCAATCGCGCACCATCGCGAGCCTGGGCACCCTGGCCACCGGCCTGGCGCACGAGATCCGCAATCCGCTCAACGGCGCCCAGCTCCATATCGCCTTCTTGGACCGCAGCCTCCGGCGCTCCGGCGCCAGCCACGAGGTCATGGAGGCCGTGCAGGTGGTAGCCGACGAAATCGCACGCCTCGCCAATCTGGTCACCTCCTTTTTGGACTTCGCCCGCCCGCCCCCGGCCAAGCTCAAGAACATCTCCGCCTTCGCCCTGTGCGAGCGGGCGATGCAAGGCATCTCCGACAAAGCGGACGACCTGGGAATCGCCCTCGAGCGCGAGCTACCCACCCGAGATATCCAATTTCGCGGAGACGGCGGGCGGCTCGAGCAAGCGCTCTCGAACATGCTGCGCAATGCCCTGGAGGCCATCACGCCGAACGGACGCGGCAAGGTCGTCTTGCGCGCGCGCCGCGAGCCGCGTTCGGTGGTCTTCGAGGTCGAGGACAACGGTGCGGGGCTGTCTCATCCCGAAGATCCCATCTTCGACCCGTTCTTCTCCAACAAGCCGAATGCAACGGGGCTCGGACTCGCCGTCGCGCAACGGGTGGTGACGGATCACCAAGGAACCATTACCGTCGAAGCACGACCTGGCCGCACGGTGTTCCGCGTGGCCCTGCCGCTCGATGTTTCGTGAACGGTGAACGAGGAAAACAGAATGACCAGCACCAAAGGGCGCGTGCTCGTGGTCAATGACGAGAACAGCGCACGCAGGCGCCTCGAAAAATTACTCAAGCAAGACGGCTACGCCGTCGATCTGGCCGAAGACGGCGAAAAAGCCCTCGCGGTGGCCTCCGAGCGCCCGCCCGACATCGTGGTGACCGATCTGAAGATGCCCAAAATGGACGGCATCGAGCTTCTGCGCAAACTGCACGCGCAAGACGCCGCGCTGCCGGTCATCGTGGCCACCGCCTTCGGCGACGTGAGCACCGCGGTCTCGGCCATGCGCGCCGGGGCGGAAGACTTCATCACCAAGCCCATCGAGTTCGACGCGCTCCTCGTGGTCATCGAGCGCGCCCTCGAGCGGCGCGAATTGCGCGTCGAGACGGAAAACCTCCGCCGCCAAATCCGCGAGCGCGACGGCGATGGTCTTCACGGTCTCATCGGCACCAGCGCCCCGATGCAAAAGGTCTATCGGGTCGCGCGGCAAGTCGCAGGCTCGCGCGCCACGGTGTTGGTCACCGGCGAGAGCGGTACGGGCAAAGGCGAAATCGCGCGCGCCATTCACACGCTCAGCCCGCGCGCGAAGCAACCCTTTATTTCGCTCCACTGCGCGGCGCTGGCCGAGTCACTCCTCGAGAGCGAGCTATTCGGCCACGAAAAGGGCTCCTTCACCGGCGCTGACAAGCGGCGCCTGGGGCGCTTCGAGCAGGCCCACAGCGGCACGCTCTTTCTGGACGAAATCGGCGAGATTCCGGCCCTCACGCAATTGAAGCTGCTGCGCGTGCTGCAAGAGCGCACCTTCGAGCGAGTCGGGGGCAACGATCCCATCAAAGTCGACGTGCGTCTCATCGCGGCCACCAACCGCGATCTCGCCGAAGACGTGCGCGCGGGCCGTTTTCGCGAGGACCTCTATTACCGGCTCAACGTCGTGCACATCGAAATGCCGCCGCTCCGCCTGCGCGGCCCCGACGTGCTGGTCCTCGCGAGCCATTTCGTTCAGCGCTTCGCCCAGGAAAATCACAAACGCATCGAGGGCTTCTCCGAAAAAGCGCGCGCGAAAATCCTCGGATTTCGATGGCCGGGAAATGTCCGCGCGCTCGAGAACTCCATCGAGCGCGCCGTGGTGCTCTGCGAGGCAACGATCATCGACGAAGACGATCTCCCCTTCGAAGCGGTCCCCGAGATCCAGAGCGCCCTGCGCATCCCCGGCGCGACCATGGCCGAAATCGAGCGCTATTCGATCTTGAAGACGCTGGAGGCGGTCGACGGTTCGACCGCCAAAGCCGCGGAGATTCTCGACATCAGCGTGCGCACCGTCCAATACCGTCTCCACGAGTACGGGATGGGCAAACTGCACCGTTAGCGTTAGCGCGGGAGTCGCACGCAGAAGATGGCACCGGGCGCGCCGTCCTCGACCCAGATGGTCCCGTCGTGCGATTCGACGGCGGCTTTGCAGAAGGCCAGACCGAGTCCGCGGCCTCCGACGGTGCGCCCCCGACTCCAAGCGTCGATCTGCACGAAGGCGTCGAAGATGCGCTCACGCATTTCGGGCGGAATGCCTGGTCCCTCATCGCTCACGCGCAGCTCCATCCCTTGCGCGTCGGCGCGGCTGCTCACCGTGACCCTGCTCCCCGGCGGCGCATGGCGAATCGAATTTTCGACCAGGTTGATCAAGGTGCGGCGCACGAGATCCGGGTCGGCGCGCAGCGGCTCGGCGTCGACCAACGACTCCAGCACCACCTCCACCGGCTGCGCCACCGGCCGAAGCTCGTCCAGAATCTCGTCCACCAGCGAGCGCACATCGACGCGTGCGAGGCGCGGCGCGAGCTTTCCTTCATCGGATTTGCTCAAGTCGAGGAGATTCAAAATCATGCGATGGAGCCGCTGCGCCTGGGTGCGGATCTGTTGCACCGAACCTTGCATGCTCGAAGGAAGTTCGTGGTCGCGCAAGAGGAGCTGCGCGTGAAGATCCATCGCGTTGACGGGATTTTTCAGGTCGTGCACGAGAAAGGCGGTCAGCCTCTCCTTCTGCAATTGGAGACGCAGGAGATCGTTGCGCTGGCGTTTCAAGAGCTCGTAGTGCTCGTGCAGCTCCCCCCGCACGCGGCGGAGTTTCAATGCAGTTTGCACGCGAACCAGGAGCTCGGCAGGGCGCAGCGGCTTGGTCAAAAAATCGTCCGCCCCTGCACGAAGGGCGCGATCGAAAGTCTCCACGTCACGCGAGGCCGTAAAGAACACCACGGGAATGTCCGCCCCGCCCGCGAGCGAACGAATGTGCTCGCACACCGTGAACCCGTCGATATCCGGCATGCGCACGTCGAGCAGAACGCAGTCCGGCGGCTCCCGCTCGAAGGCGGCGATGCCCTCGGCACCGCTCGCGGCCAGAACCACCCGATGCCCCTCCCCCTCCAGCGTGGTTTTCGCGAGCAAACGGTTCAACTCGCTGCCGTCGACGACGAGGACGATGGAAGGGCGCTCGGACTCTACGCTCTCAATCATCGCCGAGATCCCTCCTAGACCCAACGAAGCCAACCCCCGTCAAGAAGAGTATTGCACTTTCAGCAGGAACTGTGGCGCGGAGACCCGCGCAGACCGGAGCGCCTTGGGCGTCCATCATTCTCACTGGGTTCGAAGACGATCTTTGCGAGTTGGCGGCGTTCACGATAGATGCGCAAGATTATCTCTGATCACGGGCGCGATTCACGGCGAAATGCTGGCTCGAGCGCAAGTTGTGCCAAAGACGTCCCGCTCGCGATCATCGTCCTCGAAGTGAAGGCCATCGAAAAAACGTGCACGATACATTCGCGTCCTCGAGACGAGCCACCGAACGAAAGTGGGAATGAATACGTATGTCTTTTCAAGACGACGGGGAGAGGTCCTGTATCGACGGGCGGGAGCCCACCCGGCGGGGGTGGGGATGCACCGGGCGGAGGATCATCATCGGGCAACGGTTCGACCTCCGACAACGGCGACAGGTGCTGACGTGAGTGACGCAACGGCAGGAGACTTGCTCTGTGGTGCTACGAGGAGCCCGAAGAGCCACCATGACCGCGCCACTGCATCGTCTCATTCCTATCGATTTCGAAAAAAGAAGCACTGAACACAGAACTGATCGAACGTCCGGTATCGATCTGACACCGCACCGCATGGTCCACATGCTCGCGCGAACGCACGGGCCCACCGGGATTCGCGCCAAGGATCTCATGAGTCATGCGCTCGCCGTCGTTCGCGCCTCCTCGCGGGTGCGGGCGGCGGTGGAGATCCTGCAAACCCTGGATATCCGGTGCGTTCCGGTGGTGGACGACGAAGGCGTGCTGGTGGGCCTCCTGAGCGACCGCGAGCTCCGCACGCTTCGAATTCCGTACTTCATTGGCAATGAATACATTGGCGATTTGCAAAAAGCGCTCAACGTGGAAGTGCGGCGCCTCCTCGGTGACAACGCTGTCTTCGTCGATGAAGGCGCCAGCGCTACCGAGGCGCTCGCCCAGATGATCCATCATCGCGTGGCGGTGCTCCCGGTCATCGATGCCCGCGGGGTGCTCGTGGGAGTCATCAACTATCTCGACATGTTGCAGGGGCTCCCACGCGAAAGCGAAGCCGTCGAAGACACGGGGTGACGAAGAAGAAAAACCGCCAGACACTGAGTCTTCGAGGTGCACGCAGGCCGAAGGCCGGAGTGCACGCCAGGGTCGCCAGAAGAAGAGATTAGTAATAGAAAAGCCAACAGACTCCTGAATCCTGGCGTCCTGGCGGTTTTCTTTTGTCTTTTCGAAAACAACGGTGCGTGATCCCCTCGATCACGCACCGTTTTTCGTCACGCCGCTTCGTCGAGATTCGGTGCAGCGTCCTGCTCCGCGATGGTCACTGTCGTGACCACCACCTTGGTCACGGTCGGGGCGGCCGTGCGGTTGCGGCGGCGCTTTCGGATGCGGCGCGGGCCGCTAGAAAGGGTGGCCTCTTCGCGGGCTTCTGCGGCGAGGGGCGTTCCCTCGAGCAGGACGCGAAGCTGAGCGCGAGCGCGGTAGATGCGCGAGCGAACGGCGGCTTCGCTCATCGCGAGACGAGTGGCGATTTCCTGGAGCCCGAGGTCCAAATGGTAGTGGGCGATCACCACGTCGCGGTAGTCCTGCGTCAGCTCTGCGAGAGCCTGCTGCAAGCGCGTGGCGCGTTCGTTGCGGGCGGCGCTGGTGTCGGCGTCTTGCGAAAATGCGCCGCCGCCGGGGGCGGGGAGCGTGTCGAGCTGCTCGGGCTCGAAACCCTCGGCCATCCGCGCACGGTAACGGCGGTGGGAGCGCATCATCATGAGCGCTTCGTTCGTCGTGACGCGAAAAAGCCAAGTGGAAAAGGGCGCTTCACCACGAAAAGACGGGAGGCGCCGCACCACTTGCATCAAGGTCGTTTGCAAGAGATCTCGCCGGTCTTCGTCGCTGACCGGATAGCGCAGAAGCTGGCGCTCGATGCGAGGGCGCAGCGTCCGAAGAAGAAGGTTAATCGAACTTGGATCACCATCGGCGGCACTTTGGATGAGGGTGCGATCGATCGCAGTCGTCATGCATCGAACGAATGCGACTCTCGTGCCCGAGGTCTCTTCGCGGAACGTCCCTTTCGATCTCTTTCGAGTACGCGGCCCCCTAGTCCTAGTGGTACGTCTCGTAAGTCGCAATCCATCGAGCCCGTGCACG
>Ga0137416_10000820_pt1 | contig 15189 bp, 10 predicted proteins | sample CZODoug3_1_1_16f_FD_108282 | JGI IMG/M metagenome (GOLD analysis project Ga0137416, IMG submission 108282) | Vadose zone soil fungal communities from Angelo Coast Range Reserve, California, USA - CZODoug3_1_1_16fungal (Illumina Assembly) | ecosystem: Environmental > Terrestrial > Soil > Vadose...
ACCCACGTGGAGGCAGGTGCCACCCAGCAGGCCGTCTTTCTCGATGAGGGCGGTTTTCAGGCCGTATTGGCCGGCGCGAATGGCGGCTGTGTATCCAGCCGGTCCGCTTCCGATGATGGCGACATCATAAATGGTTTCAGGCAAACACTGCTCCCACTGGTATGAACAATGATGTGGACCCAAATAGCTGATTCTACGACAGGGGAAAAGGATTCGCGAACGGCGGCGCTCCAGGTTCCAGCCCGCAAGCGTGAGTCTGAGCGAAGGGACGCGCGCACAGGGCCTGCAGCCTGCACGCAAGCAAGGGAGGCGAAACCTGCTTGCGCAAGGAAGAAGACAAAAGGTCGCCGTCGGCGAGCGTTCAGGGAGGTCCTACCCCAGCAGTCTCGCGGCGTCTTTGGCGTAGTAGGTCAGGATGATGCTGGCTCCGGCGCGGCGGATGCTCACCAGCGATTCCATCATCACGCGATCGCGCTCGATCCAGTGGTTGCGGGCGGCGGCTTCGATCATGGCGTACTCGCCGGAGACCTGGTAAGCCGCCAGCGGGACGTCAAAGCGCTCCCGGGCCGCAGCGATCACGTCGAGGTAAGGCATGGCCGGCTTGACCATGATCATGTCGGCGCCCTCTTCGAGATCGAGCTCGATCTCGCGCATCGCCTCGCGGAAATTCGCGGGATCCATCTGGTACGACCGGCGATCGCCGAACTGTGGCGCCGAGTCAGCCGCTTCACGAAAAGGTCCGTAAAAACCGGAGGCGAACTTTGCTGCATAGGAGAGGATGGGAGTGTTGCTGAGGCCGGCCTGATCCAGTCCCTTGCGAATCGCACCCACCCGCCCATCCATCATGTCGGAGGGCGCGATGATGTCGATCCCGGCGCGTGCCAGAGACACCGAAGTTCGCGCCAGCAACTCGAGGGTTGGGTCATTCAAGATTTCGTATTCTGTGGTGACGGCCGGGGGCGCCGCCACCGCAGCTCCAAGAGACTGGGCAGCGGCTTTCACAATTCCACAATGGCCGTGCGACATATATTCGCACAGGCAAACGTCGCCCATCAGAATCGCGTCCGGGACTTCCCCTTTGATCGCCCGCGCGGCTTGCTGGACGATGCCGTCCTCGGCCCACGCTCCGGTCGCGACTTCGTCCTTGTTCTCCGGGAGTCCAAACAGGATCACCGAGGGCACGCCCAGGGACCGCGCCTCCCGCACTTCCTTGACGGCCTCATCCACCGACAGATTGAAGACACCCGGCATGGAACGCACTTCTTTGCGCACGTTCTTGCCCGGGCAAACAAACAGCGGGTACACGAAATTTTCAGGGGTAAGGCGAGTTTCACGAACCATCGAGCGGAGGGGTTCGCTTCTGCGCAGCCGGCGGAGGCGTGTTATGGGGAACGCCATGGCTCGATTCTAGCAAAGGGGATGGCCGTCCCTGTGGCCAAAATGCCGCGCTCCCAAGGGCACCCTGGCAGTAACGGGGCCGGTAACAAAATCCATGACGACGAGTGCATCCCGGCGATATTGGGTGCAACATGGCGGGGACGGGGGGCTTGCGCAGCGGCAACGGGCCCCAGGGTTCGAGTACTTCGGTAATCTTCCCTGTGCCCCGCCGCCATCTTCGTCTTCCGAGGACGCGAAGATAGACTGAAGGGGCATATGTCGGTTTCGCGAAAACTCGGGAACGCCGGTGTTGCCACCCTTATTCTGGGCGTCGGCGCCATCTTCTGGTTTTCGCCGCGGGGCCCGGCACTCACCGCGTTCGGCGACATCGCACCCCTGGTGCTGATGGCCGCGGCGACGGCGGCCATGCTGCGAAACGCCTTGTCCGAGCGCCACGCCCGCGTTTTCTGGTTACTCCTCGGTGTCGGTTGCCTCATGTGGACCGTTAACCAGTGGGGTTGGACGTACTACGAAGTCATCGTCAAGCGCGAACTGCCCGATCCCTTCCTGGGCGACGTCATCCTTTTCATTCACGTCGTGCCTTTCATGGCAGCCGTCGCCCTGCGCCCCCACCGCCCGCGGAAAGACCGCAAGGTCCTGCTCGACACCGTGAACTTCCTGATGTTGCTGGTGTGGTGGGTGTTCCTGTACATGTTCATGGTATTTCCCGACGAATACGTCACCCTGAACGTACCGGTGTACAGCCACCACTACGACACCCTGTACCTGATCGAAAATCTCGTGCTGGTGTTCGCTCTCGGCATGGTGGCTTCCTCCACCCGGGGAACCTGGCGGAAGGTCTACTGGAACCTCTTTGTGGCGTGCGCGCTGTATACGCTGGGCTCCGAGATGATCGACGTGGCCATCACTCGCAAGCAGTATTACACCGGCAGCCGCTACGACCTGCTGTTGCTGGTCGCCGTCGGGTGGATGCTGTGGACAGCCATCCTGGCCCGCCGTATCGACCTCGAACAGTCGACAGACGACGAACCCGCCAGCCGCTGGGTTGACCTGGCCCCCCGACTGGCCATGCTTGCCATTCTTTCCCTGCCAGTCGTAGGCCTGTGGACCCTGTACGCCGACAAGGGCCCCGTTCACCTGCGCAACTTTCGTCTCCTGGTGGCCATGAGCGCGACGCTGGTGCTGGGGTTATTCGTCTTCTTCAAGCAGTTTCTGCTCGACCGGCAGCTCATCAGCCTGCTCGACCAATCCCGCCGGAGCTACGAAAACCTGCAGCGGCTGCAAACTCACGTGGTTCAGAAAGAGAAGCTGGCGTCGCTGGGCCAGCTGGTTGCCGGTGCCGCCCACGAGATCAACAATCCCCTGGCCGCCATCCTGGGCTATTCCGAATTGCTGGCGGCGCAGAGCTCCTTGCAGAGCGAGCAGGCCTCGATGGCCGAAAAGATCGGGCAGCAGGCGCGACGCACCCGCGACCTGGTCGCCGACCTGTTGAGCTTCTCCCAGCAGAATCCGTCGGAGAAAGTGCTGGTTGACGTCTCGGCGCTGGTGCAGCGCGCGCTCCAGATGCATGAAGTGCAAGTGCGAGGCCGCAACATCCGGGTTGAAGCGAACCTGCAGTCCGGGCTCCCCCGCATCTGGGGAAATACCAACCAGCTTCTCCAGACCTTTCTCCACCTCACCGAGAACGCGATCGACGCTCTGAGCGATGTGGGGGGTGGTGCGCTTACAGTCAGAGCCCAGTGTGAAGGCCACGAAGTTGTGGTCGAGTTTTCCGATTCCGGTCCCGGCATGAGCGACCCGCAACGTGTGTTCGACCCCTTCTACACCACCAAGCCCATCGGCAAAGGCACCGGTTTGGGGCTAAGCGCCACCTACGGCGTCGTGCAGGATCATCAGGGGCAGATCAGCTGCCACAATCGGCCGGAGGGCGGAGCCATGTTTGTGCTCCGTTTCCCGATCGCCTCGCAAGCTGCGGCCGCGGTGGAAGCGGGCAAGTCTTAGGCTTCCCCAGAAGTTCACGAACCGATCCGTACCCGCACCGGTTTGCGGTCATCCCCGCACGGTCTGCTTCCTGTAACATGATTTCCGGACTTCTCGTGCCAATCACCCACACCAGCGCCCGCGTTCTGGAGTTCGAGTCTCTGCGTGACTTGCTCCGCGCCTACACTTCGTCGCCGCTGGGTGCAGAACGCGTCTCGACCCTTGCTCCCACCACCGAACGCGCCTGGATCGAACAGCAACAACAGCTCACGTCCGAGGTTCGGGAATTCCGCCGGGTTGGCGGGCGCTTTGAATTTTCTGGCCTGCTGGATGTCACCCGTCTGATTGAGAAGTCCCGCATCGCGGGCGCCGCTCTTGAAACCACCGAAATCCGCGACGTCCTCGTCGTCGTCGACCGCGCCGCCGAATGGCGTGAGGTTGTGTTGAGTCCGCCGGCCGCCATGAAAGCGGCCTGGACGGCGGTGGCGCATCGCTCGGAAGGGATCGAGGACTTCACCGAACTCCTGCGCTCGTTTCGCAACAAGATCCAGCCGGATGGCACGCTCGAAGATCGGGCTTCGCCCGAACTGGCGCGCATCCGGCGCGATATCGACAAGCAGAAACGAACCATCCAGGAATCGCTGCGCGGCTACCTCCGCCGCCTGGCAGAAGGCGGGACCGTTCAGGATGAGTTGATCACCATCCGGGGGGAGCGTTTCGTCATCCCGGTCAAGATTGAGCAGAAGCGCCGCGTCCCGGGAGTAATCCACGGCAGCAGTTCCAGCGGACAAACCGTCTTCGTCGAGCCCATCGAGACCATCGAGCAGAACAATGACCTGGTCCGACTCCTCGACGAAGAACAGGCCGAGATCCATCGCATCCTGCTCGAAATGACGCGCCGCATCGGCGAACACGCCGGCGCGATCCTGAACGCCTCTGCCATTCTCGGCGAACTGGAACTGCAATTCGCAAAGGCCCGCTTCGCGGAAGACTATTTCTGCGTGGCCGTCACGCTCGCCGTGAGTCTCCCGGCGACCGAGGGAGCAAACCACGATTTGCACGGGCACGGCTCCGGGGAGCTTGCCCGGGGCGCGGCCAAAGGGCCTGAGCCGGGTGAAGCCCGCCTGGTTCAAGCCCGCCTCCTGCTCCACAACGCGCGTCATCCGCTTCTGGAACGCAATCTCAAGGCCAAGGGCGGCAAGGTCGTGCCCATCTCCGTCGAACTCGACTGTGAGCGCCGCGAAGTGGTGATCACCGGCCCGAACACTGGCGGCAAGACGGTCACGCTGAAAACGGTTGGACTGCTGGCATTGATGGCTCAGTCCGGAATCCCGGTGCCCGCCGACCGAGCCGAATTACCCATCTTCGATGCCGTACTCGCCGACATTGGCGACTATCAATCCATCGAGCAGAATCTTTCCACCTTTTCAGCCCACGTCACCAACATTGACTTCATCTCGCGCACCGCGACCGCGCAGTCGCTGGTTCTGCTCGACGAACTCGGCTCGGCGACCGATCCGGAAGAGGGTGCCGCCCTCGCCGTCGCAATCGCGGATCACTTTCGGAGCATCGGCTGTATCGCGGTGATCTCCACCCACCACACCTCTTTGAAGGTGTACGGCGTGAACACGCCGGGAGTCGTCAATGCAGCCGTGGGCTTCGATGAAGCCACGCTGCAACCGACGTATGAACTGCGCGTCGGCGTGCCGGGCGCCTCTGCGGGCATCAACATCGCGCAGCGCCTAGGCCTCAATCCCCGGATTATCGAAGCTGCTCGAGCCAAGATCGGCACGCAGACGCAAGACGTCGCCCGCTTTCTGGACCGCCTGCACGCTCAGTTGCGCGAAGCCGAGGCGGATCGCTTTCGTCTCCGTTCCCGTGCCGAGGAGCTCGAGAAAGACAAGACTCGCCTAGCGGCGGAAGGCAAGAAAGAGCAACAGGCCAAGATCCGCGAGATGGAGAACAAGCTCGAGAGCCTCTTCAAGGATTTTGAGTACCACGCCCGCGAGACCGTCAACGCGATCCAGGATCGGGCCGCCTCGCAGAAGCTGTCCAAGGACGCGGAGCGCCGCATTGCCAAGATGCGCCGTGAATTCCGCGAGCAGTTCGACTCTGCCGTCGTTGCCCACGCCACCGGCGCCGACCAGGGAGATCCGCACGCGCAGCCCCAACTCGTAAAGCACGTCTCGGTGGGCGACACCGTGAAGCTGAAGTCCGTCGGCCGCCCCGGCATCGTCAGTCGGCGCGTCGACGACGACCACTTTGAAGTCGGAATCGGCGCCATCAAGATGAAGATTGCGCGGGACGACATCGCTGAGGTAATCGTGCGCGCCTCCGACTCGCCCTTGAACGCCGCCCGCGCAAGGGGCATCTCGGTCTCGCTCGAGCGCGACGGTGCTAGCGCACCCACGGAAATCAACGTCATCGGCCGCACCGTCGACCAGGCCACCAGCGAAGTCGAAAAGTTCATCGACCGAGCCTTCCTCGCCGGCCTGTCCCACGTTCGGGTGGTGCATGGCAGCGGCATGGGCATTCTTCGCAAAGCGCTGCGTCAATATCTGCAGAAACACCCGCACGTTGTCTCGGTTGCAGAACCTCCCCAAAACGAAGGCGGAGGCGGGGCAACGGTGGTGGAGCTGCGGGTTTAGGGGGGTGCGCCCGCTCCGGTCCGGGTTTGCGCCGGATTGCTAGTCCGACCGCCGGCGGACAGAACCGTCCGCCCCGCAGTTTTCCTCCGCCCCTCACGCCTATCTTCCGATATCCACAGTTTTTCCGAAGGCATCGCGCTTGCTATAGTCCCCTCAGCGCTCGTTGTGCCCGACAATAAACGGAATTTGTGGCCATCCATGCCCTCCGACGACTTCAAAGAAACCGTCAAGCAGCAGACCGACATCGTCCGCATCGTGGGCGACTACGTCAAGCTGAAGAAGTCCGGGGCGCAGAACTACTCGGGGCTTTGCCCGTTCCACAACGAGAAGACGGCGTCGTTCTCCGTGCACGCGACCAAGCAATTCTTCCACTGCTTCGGATGTGGCCTGTCGGGCGACGTCTTCGCTTTCATTCAGAAGATCGAAAACATCACGTTCCCTGAAGCGGTGCGCCTGGTTGCTCAGAAAGTGGGCATCGCCCTTCCCAAGATCCAGTTCAGCAGCCCGCAAGAGGCCAGGGAGGCCCGGCTGCGCAGCGCACTGCTCGATATCCACGAGCGGGCTACGGTGTTCTTCGAGGAGTGTCTCAAGCGTCCCGAGGGTGCAAGCGCTCGTGCTTACCTGACCGGCCGTGGGCTCGACCAAGAGACCATCGCCCACTTCCGCATCGGCTTTGCGCCCGACTCCGGCTTCCTCCTGCGCGATGCCCTGCGCAAGGACTTCGAGGAGGAACTGCTGCGCGAGAGCGGACTGTTTTCGTGGAAGGACAACTCGCAGAAAGACAGCTCCCAGCCATCAGCGGCCAGCTCTCCGGAACAGCCGATTCCTCGCCCTGCTCGGAATAACGACCACCGAGAAGGCAGCCCGGAGGACGGAGCGCCCCCCAACAAGCTGAAGGCTGAGAGTCGCGAGCTGAAAGCTTCCCTCGCGGTGTACTCCAAATTCCGCAACCGCGTGATGTTCCCGATCGCCAACGATTCAGGGCGCATCATTGCGTTTACCGGCCGCACCCTCTCCACCGACGAGAAGGCCGGACCGAAATATCTCAACTCGCCCGAGACGGCCATTTATGCCAAGTCGCGCGTGCTGTTCAACCTGGACAAGGCCAAGGAGTGGATCCGCAAGGAGTACGCCATTCTGGTCGAGGGCCAGATGGACTGCATCTCCCTGTTCGCCGCTGGCTTTCAGAATGTCATCGCGAGTTCCGGGACCGCGTTCACCGAGTTGCAGGCAAAACTGCTCGGCCGCTATACCAAAAACGTGGTCGTGAATTTCGACCCGGACACGGCGGGCGCACAGGCCACGGAGCGGACTCTTGGCCTGCTGGTGGAGGAAGAATTCCAGATCAAAGTGTTGACCCTCGAACACGGCTTCGACCCCGATCTGTTTCTTCGCCGCAAGGGCAAGGACGCTTACCGGGAAGCTCTTCTGCGCTCGCAGCGCTACTTCGACTATCTCATCGATCGCGCCCGGAGCCAGTTCCCCACCCGCACTCCCGAGAGCAAGGTGAAGGCACTCAACCATCTCCTTCCTCACATCCAGCGAGTGCCCAGCCGCATCATTCGCGACGAACTGGCGCAAGAGATCGCGCAGAAGCTGGGGATCGATTCCGCCGTTCTGCGCCAGGAACTGAAGCATGCGGCCGCCAATCGTTCCTCCACGCCCATCACGAGCCCGGTCGAAACCCACATTACCGATGCCGAGCAAATCCTGATCCGCGCGCTCGCTTCCGCCAACCAGATGCAGATCGCCGAAGACCACCTTTCGGCCCGCGCCGGGGTCGAGGAACAATTCGACCCGGCGCGCCAGGCACGGTTTGTGTTGCAAGGCGAGCGCCTGTGGGAAGGGCTCACCACCGAGTCGCTCATCGAAACGCTGCTGGCCGCCGGGCCCGACCTTACCCATGTGATGGAGCTGCCGCTTTCCGATTCCGACCGCGCGCGACTCGCGTCGATTCTCCTGAAAGATGCTGAAGAACTCACCGCCGAGCGGCTGGAAGGGGCGGTCCGTGCGCTCAAGCGCAAGCGCATCCGGGGGGAGCTGGACCAAGTGCAGCGCGAACTGCAGTCGCCCGGCAAGAAAGACCCGGCCGAGCTGCAAGCCCTTCTACAGCAGCGGGTTCGGCTGAAGCGCGCCCTCATGGATCCGGGCGTCGCCGACGAGGGCTCGGGGTCATCCCGGAAACGCCCGGCATGAACGGCGGGCGAGAGGAACCGGAAACCGGCCGCCCAAAGCGCCCGGAAAAGCATGAAACAAAACCCGCTCCAAAAGCATCTAAATGATTAAGCTGGCTGGAGATAGCGAGAGGCGACGCGCAGGGATGTGAGACAAGCTTCGGGGATGGCAGACACTTCCCCGGTGTGCTATACTCTAAAAGTTTGTGCTCCGGCACAATCCCGCAGTGCCACGTTCCCACCACTAGAAAGTTACACGCGTTCTACCAAGGACGCTTTGAGGATAATCCGTCTTGGCTCTAGACGACAAGTACGACGATATAAAAAAGCTGATCGATACCGGCAAAGAGAAGGGATATCTCACTTACGACCAGGTCAATGACCTGATCCCGCACGATGTGCACAGTCCCGAAGACCTGGATGATCTGCTTACCACGATCGGTACGCAAGGAATCGATGTGCTCGAAGGCCCTAAGATGCCTTCGTCCGCGCTCGATAAAAAATTCGAAGAAGCTGAAGAAGGCGCCGAGGATGTCGAACTCGACCTGACCCCCGGTGCGCTAGAAAAAACCAACGACCCCGTGCGCATGTATTTGCGTGAAATGGGAACGGTTCCTCTGCTTACGCGCGAGGGCGAAGTTGAAATCGCCAAGCGCATCGAGCGGGGACAGTTGCGCGTGCTGAAGGCGCTTTCACGTTCGCCGATCGTGATTCACGAACTGCTGGCCATGGGCGACGACCTGAAAAAGGGCGTGCGCTCCATCAAGGAAGTCGTGACCTTCGACGAAGAAGAGATCACCGATGACATCCTGCAGAATCGTCTGAAGGAGTTCACCGGGAAGATCGACGAACTCGCCAAGCACTACAAGAAGGCCGGACAGCTGCAGGAGAAGTTCGCGGCGGTCTCACAGAAAAAGCGTCCCAAGGACCATCGCAAATACCGCATGGCATTGGGTCGCGGTATCGTGCGGGTCTCGCTCGCGGTACGGACTCTCGGCTTCACCAACAACGAGCGCAAGCGGCTCATCGAACGCGTCAACAAGACTGTCGATGGGATGCGGTCGCTCGACCGCCAGGCTCTGAACCTGGAACGAAAAGCTGACGCCACCCGCAGCGAAGACCAGAAGAAAGAATATCGCCGCCAGGCTCGATCGATCCGGGCGGAGATGGAGAAGCTCGAACAGGAAGCGGGCGTGTTGTTCCTGGAACTCAAGCGCACCCAGCGCGAGATCATTCAGGGAGACATGGACGCGGAGCAGGCCAAGCGGGAGCTGATCGAAGCCAACCTGCGACTGGTCGTCTCCATCGCGAAAAAGTACACCAACCGCGGGTTGCAGTTCCTGGATCTGATTCAGGAGGGCAACATCGGCCTGATGAAAGCCGTGGACAAGTTCGAATACCGCCGCGGCTACAAATTCTCCACCTACGCCACGTGGTGGATCCGGCAGGCGATTACCCGCGCGATTGCCGACCAGGCCCGTACGATTCGTATCCCGGTGCACATGATCGAGACGATCAACAAGCTGATCCGCACCTCGCGCCAGCTCGTGCAGGAACTGGGACGCGAACCTACGTCGGAAGAAATCGCCAAGCGCATGGATATTCCGGTGGCCAAGGTGCGCAAGGTGCTCAAGATCGCGCAGGAACCCATCTCCCTTGAAACGCCCATCGGCGAAGAGGAAGATTCACACCTCGGTGACTTCATCGAGGACCGCGGCGTGGTTTCACCGGCCGAGGCCGTGATCAACGTCAACCTGAAAGACCAGACTTCGCAGGTGCTGCGCACGCTGACACCGCGCGAGGAAAAGGTGATCAAGATGCGTTTCGGGCTGGAAGATGGCAGCGAGCATACGCTCGAGGAAGTCGGCCAGTCGTTCGCGGTCACGCGCGAGCGCATCCGGCAGATCGAGGCGAAGGCGCTGCGCAAGCTGCGCCATCCGTCGCGCTCGCGGAAGCTGCGCGCATTCATGGATGGTGTTCGCGACTAGCCGCAGATTTCGCGGAAAACACCGATCTCTCCAAGGCATGGCTCCGGCCATGCCTTGGTTTTTCTGGGCGGCAGATTTCGCCAGATTTTGCCGAGGGCGCCCGCGGATTCCGCCCCGGAGCGAGTTTTGTCAGGCCTCCCCTTTTGGTCCCGGCTCCCGAGACGCGGGTCACGGCCCGGATTCCCATCCCCCGGTTACCCATGGTGAGGCAGCGATCGGAGGATTCTAGGACCACCAGCCGGGCCGACATCGATGATTCCCTGGCGCAATGCCGGATCGCCATCCTGAGACTTATCGCTGGCCCTTGCGCCACGCGTGCCATACGACCAGACCCAAGTAGCTGGCGGCCAGCGTCGAAAACAGCGCGGTGAGCAAGACATGGCCGACCACAAACTCTCTTCCTTTGGGCCAGTCGTCGTGAGAGAAGTAGAAGGCGTCGACTAGGATGCGGGCCGTCCAGTAGATTCCGGCAAAGGCCGCAAACCCCAGCGCGGCACGATCCCCTCGTAACAGTTCCGCGTGCAAGGCCAGCGTCAACGTTCCGAAGGCAACGATCGTCAGTACCGTGAACCCGCTTTGCACCCAAAGCAGCTTGCGGTTGAATGGCATCAAGGACTGCAAGTCCTGTTTCCAATGCAGCCGATAGGGCACTTGAAAGCTCGCGAACAAGATGACGAAGTGGCCGGCACCCACCAGCCACAAGTCGAGATCGAGGAAGCGTTGCGCGAGTGAACTTGTCATAGGGCGTGAATGGCCCGCATAAACGGCAACATCACGGTCTGAACAAAGGGAGGGTGAAACAGCCAGAACGCCGGCCCGGCAGTAAAGATTGCCATGAAGATCCAGCCGCGAATCTCGCGCCGCAGACGGAGTCGCTTTCCCGCAGACGAGCGCTCGATCGCCACGCCGATGCCCTGAACGACAAAGTAGCCGGTGGGAAGACCATACCCGGCGCGCGCCGGCACAGAGATGACAAGGTCATGGATGAGCCCTGAGGCGACGAAGACCAGAAAACCTGCCAGCCCGACTCCCAGGGTTCTTTCGACCGGGCGGAAGACCAACTCATGAGCAAGCTGACGAAACCCCAGATTCCATCGTCTTCCCCAGAATTCGCTCAACGACCGCGAGCGTAGAGGGCTCGACATGATGGGTGGCGCGTCGACTCCCAGACTCTGCCAACATAAACTTACGATTTGTAAGGTGCCGAAGTGCAGCACCATGATGAGCCCCAGCATGCCAACCCATCCTTGCAACAGCGGCAGGCGAGCCGGAACCGCCCTGGCCACCGACCAGAGGAGAAAGCCACCCAGAGTCGTATTGAAAAACGCCTGGACCCAATTTCTTCCCGCGGGCGGCTGCTCGCCGTGCCGGGCGTCGAGAAAAGACCGCGCATCCATGCCGGGCCAAGCGACCAGATAGGCAAAGGAACGCCACGCCGCATGCTGAAGGTGCGTTCGCACTCGCCACCACGACAACCACTTCAGGCCCAGGTAAATACTGAGGGCGAGGACCCACATCAATTCCCACGGCGGCCAGACGCTGCCAGCCAGAATCGCAGCGCAGGGCAAGACAGCCAAGGGAAGCCAGCCGACCCAGGCATGGTACGACACGACCGCAGCCCATTCCGCGTCTTCTGTTGGGATCAGCTGCACGATAGGGATCTCCCGCTAACGTTAACATGGCCTTCTCTACCAGCGAGGCCGGTAGCGACCGTGGCGCGGGTGGAGAACATCCGATGGTGTTTGCTTCGGCGGTTCCTGCGAGTGGCGGAACAAGAGGCGCAGGCCGCGGCTGCCGGCTGCTTTCAGGACTCGCAGCGTGGCTTGCCCGAAATTCTCGGAGCAGGCAAGATGCGTCTGCACGGCTTTCCGGTGCTCAGTGTGCCTTCTGCTTCGGCTCGGCTCCGCAGGTCGGGCAAGGCACTGACAAGATTTGTCTGCGCGATTCCGATTTCAAACTGCACCATGATTTCCCGGCTTCAGGAGTGCCGAAGTCCGCAGCTGGGAGAGATGCGATTCCTTGACGTGCTGATGGATCGCCGTGGCGGCCTGGGTCCGGCGGTTGCCTTTGGTGCCGTCAAATTCGACTGTCGCCACCGAATGCTTGCAGAAAATGCATTTGAAGATGATGGCACCATTCAGCGGCCTGATCGAATAATATTTCACAGCTTTGATTGTAGTTGTTCGCCGGCATCTGCCCGCGGGCAATAGGTGTTGACCCTTCGGGTAAACGGTTGCGGCATTCAGCTGGCCGGACGGTTTGCGACGCTTGGGGAGCGGGGTCGTCGTCTGCAGGACGCCGACCGGGTGTCCGCGCTACGCCTCGGAGATGGCCAGATTTTCCAGCGCTTTCCACAAGGAATCGCCGACATTCACAGTTTCTGCACAGCGCAACCCGGCTTTTCTCTTGCTGCTCTGCAGGCGAAGGCGCACAGTGTCTGACATTCAAGCGAGATGTTCCTGTGGTCCCTGCCAGAGCATTGCGGCAGAGCCAGCGGTTCCTGGTAATTCTCGAGGGTGAATTGCCGGGAGGGTTCGTCCAGACGCGCGCTTCGGCGCGCTCCTGGTTGCCCGGGCGTTGCGGCCTCCTCACGAGAGTCCTCCTCACACGGCAGGACTTGGCCGCTGGCCATCGTAGTGCTGCAGGTTGATTCGCGAAGATCGCTTCGCGATGGCGATCTGCCGAGTGGCGTCATCACCCGGACTCTTCCGAGTGCAGGTGAAGGCTGAACTCCCCCATGCCTCGGCGTGGAAGTGGGCGACAGGATATCCGCTAAAACAATGCGGTCCAGGTGGCTGGCCTGGACCGCATTTGTTTTTGAAGCGGGTCTCCGGTCTTAAGCGTCAGCCTCGGGCTTTTGGCGAAGGGGGGCCGGAATCGCCATTCCTCATATTGTTCCCTGCCTGTTCCGAGATCGTCTTTTTCTGGAATTTCGCTTTTTATTCGCTTACAATTCGAGTACGGTTTCCTGCCTGTGGGCCTCGATCGGCTTGTCTGCAAGTGGGCGGCCAAGAATTTTGTATACGGGGGGAGTTTTCCAAAGAAACACTTCGCATCCACAAGAGGGTTAGCCACTATAGTGCGATTCGCTCTCGACAAAATCTTTTTCCGTCCTTCGCGGACGCAGTCACTTCGTCTTCAACTGGACACGGTTCTAGAAACATTGGCAACCACCGACTACAGCATCCGCACGCTCCCGGCCAACGTCGAGGCTGAGCGCTCGATTCTCGGGGCGATTCTCCTCGACAACCTGTCCTACAACCAGGCCGCCGAGCACCTGCGGCCGGAAGACTTTTCGCTCGACTCGCACCGACGCATTTACTCGCGCATGGTCGACCTGTCGGAGTCATCCCGGCCCATCGACATCATCACGCTGGTGGAAGAACTCGATCGCAACAAGGAACTCCAGGCCATCGGCGATATGGCCTATGTTTCGTCGCTGCTCGACGGCGTGCCCGACCGGCCGAGTATCGAGCACTATGTCAAGATCGTCCGCGACAAGGCGCTACTCCGCGGCCTGATTCATGCCGCCAATGCGGCGATCGCGCGGGCGGCTGACCAGTCCGACGCGGCCGAAGACATCCTCAACGACGCCGAAGCAGCGATTTTCCAGCTCTCGGAAAAACGTATTGGGCGCGGCTTTCTCGGCATTCAGGACATCGTCAAGGATTCGTTCGGCTCTGTCGACGCTCTGCTGCAGCGCGGCCAGCGGATCACCGGTCTGGCCACCCACTACAACGATCTCGACGAAATGACCAGCGGGCTGCAGAAGTCGGACCTGGTGATTCTGGCCGCCCGGCCTTCGATGGGCAAAACGGCGTTCGTGATGAACATCGCAGAGAACGCTGCCATCGTCGACCAGAAAGTGGTCGGGATTTTTTCGCTGGAAATGTCGCGCGAAGCGCTGCTGCTCCGCCTTCTCTGTTCGCGGGCCCGGGTCGACTCCCACAAGATGCGTACCGGCTCGCTCTGGCGCGATGACATGCAGAAAGTTGTCCGCGCCATGGAAGAACTCGCCAGTTCCCACATCTACATCGACGACACGCCAGGGGTTTCGCTCAGCGAGATGCGGGCCAAGGCTCGACGACTGCAACAGTCGTGCGGATCCCTCGACCTGATCGTCGTCGATTACCTGCAGCTGATGTCGGGCGGCGGAAGACGCTTCGAGAACCGCACCCAGGAAGTCTCGGCGATTTCGCGGGGCCTGAAAGCGCTCGCCAAGGAACTGCACGTTCCCGTGATCGCGCTGTCGCAGCTGAGCCGCGCACCCGAGAGCCGGGGCGGCGATCACCGCCCGCAACTCGCCGATCTGCGCGAGTCGGGATCGATCGAGCAGGACGCCGACCTGGTCATGTTCATCTTCCGCGAAGAAGTCTACAAACAGGACGACCCCGATCTGCAGGGCCGCGCCGAAATCATCATCGCCAAGCAACGCAACGGCCCGATCGGGCGCGTCAACCTGGCATTCCTGAAGAACTCCACGCGCTTCGAGTCCCTGGCTGAGGGAGGAATTGCGCCCGAGGATTAGGCTCAGGCCAGCGCCCGGCCTGCGAGCGAGTCGGTGATCAAATCTGCTGGTGTCCGGTGAGCCGGATCGCCTTCCCCTAACCGCTCCGCATCTCTGTGGAAAAGCTTGTGGAACGAACTGCCCCGCTTTCCCGTAAACGGAAAAAGCGACCCGGCGGTCGGGTCGCGCAAGATTCGTGCCTGATTCTAAGTGACTGATGGAGATAGAGTTACAGACATCTTAGAAACGTGCGGGGAAGCCGCGAAAACAGACCCAGAATTCAAGCAACCCTTGAGATTTGCACATCTAACCGTCGTACCGCTTTCGGGTATACACCAAGGACGCCCCGGAAAACCAATGGTTTAGGAGTTGTTTTCGCCCACTTTCAGCACCGCCAGGAAGGCCTCCTGGGGGATGTCCACCTTCCCGATCCGCTTCATGCGGCGTTTGCCCTCCTTCTGCTTCTCCAGCAGCTTTCTTTTGCGGGTGATGTC
>Ga0137416_10000822_pt1 | contig 15185 bp, 13 predicted proteins | sample CZODoug3_1_1_16f_FD_108282 | JGI IMG/M metagenome (GOLD analysis project Ga0137416, IMG submission 108282) | Vadose zone soil fungal communities from Angelo Coast Range Reserve, California, USA - CZODoug3_1_1_16fungal (Illumina Assembly) | ecosystem: Environmental > Terrestrial > Soil > Vadose...
ACCTTGCCAGCGATTTCAAGCGTCATCTGCTCCGCAACCATTGCATTGGTTGAGCTGGCACACCTTCCGGCGGACCCATGCCACCTTGCTCCAGCTGGCGGGCGGTTCGGCGAAGGATGCGCAAGCCCAGCTCGGACACCCGCAGATCACAAAACCCCTCGGGATTTACACCCTTCCAGTTCCCGCCCATCAGCGGGCAGCGGTCGAAAAACTCTCCGGATTGGTGACGAATGGTAACGAATTCGCCATTTGTAAGGCGCGGATCAAACGCGCACGCGGCTCTTAATACTTAACGTAGTAGTACTAGAAGCCCGGCTGGAAATCAAAGGCGCTGGCACGCTACTTGAACGGGCGAACCTGAACAGGACAGCTCTGCGGCGTGTGTTCAAGGGTTGCCGAGCATTGCGGGATGCCTACAACTTGAACTGTGCACGGTCCCGAAGCGCTGCCCTTGTGAGCACCCGTGCTGATTTCATGAAGCGCAATCTCGGCGGCCAGAGCGAGCGATACTCGCGACATGCGGTTGCTGCCTCCCAAAACCTCCTTGGGCGTAGCCGTATCAAGTTCGTCCCCACCTGGATAGCGATGGCGCAATCCGCGACTGCTCAGGAAAACTTGAACCGTGTGAGCCAAAGCTTGCCGGTCAGCGAGCCGTTACACGTCGGACGATGGACCTGCGAGCTTCGGTTTACCCCAAGCACGGTTCGGGCACTGTACTTTACGGCCACTGGCAGCGACGAACACCTGGCGCGTCTATGTTCGCGAGTGTCTCGAGATCCGGCGGAGCTCGAATTAACTTTAGGTGAAATGATCGCCGATGTCCGCCATCACCTCGAAGTGCTTGCTTGTACGACTCAGCCGTCGATCTCCGTAGGATTCGACTGGATCAAGGTAGGAGATATCAACGAACTGTTTCGGCCGAACGCAAAGGGACAATTCTACGATGCCGAAGCGTATCGCCAGAAGAAGTCTGCCTGGTTCTTGGCCAAAGACGATGTTATCGTGAGGCGCTACGGCAAATTCTTCGCCGATATGGAAAGCTACTTCGGCAGAGATGTCGGATTCCATAGTGACTGTGAAGAATTACTGTGGTTCCATCATTTTCCATCATGAGCTTTTTATTCTGGCGGTGCTCCGCGACCATATCCAGGTCTGCAGTTCTTTTGCAATCGCATGCGAACTTATGCGGGGGCGCTATCCAGCTCCCCAGAAACGAAGATCCTTGGGGAGAGCGATGATGGTAAGAGTCGCCAAGGACGTCAACCGGAGCAACTGGGTGGCGCTGCGCGTGGGAAGTCGCAACGTCGTTGTTGAGATAGTGTATGAGCGTCTGAACAAGATTTGTAAGCGGTTTGTGATTCCGCGATATCAACTCGCCGAGCTGTATACCTAGACATGCAGAGACATCGCAACCCGCATGGAGAGAGCACGATGACGGCAGTCAACCCCGGGTCATATATGGAGGTCGGGGATGTGGCACCGTACGGGCCCGACTCATCCGATCATTTCACGCGCGTTCAGCTCGCGGTAAGCAGGAACTCACAGAATGTGCTTGCCCGCAATTCGAGGCTTTCACAGTTCCTGAACCCACAAGCCGACCTCTCTCAGATACCCGCCTATTCCTTCGTTCCTCCCGCTCTTACTTCTGGCACTAAGAGGAAGAGGATAGAGCTTATCGAGACCGTTAAGACTGGAGGCCGCACTTTCCTACTGACTGCAGAATCAGCGATGCGACTCGGCGTGCCACCAGTGTTGCATCTGGATCTGCACAAGCTCGGGTGGGGGATGGGTCGACTGCAGCTTCGGCCCGAAGTCAAAGGAGGCGGGTGCTCGTTTAAGGATACTTCGCTCGATCTGAAGAAACTGGTTTCGGTATTGCGAAAGCGTCCGGGATTGCGAACCAGCTTTGATCGATTCGCCGTGGCACCTAATTCGCACCCACCAATTTTCGGGTCTCTCGCCGAGATCGAAGATCGCAGCGCCGGAGCGCAAGCGGAGGGTTTTGGTATCCATGCTGTCCGGGCTTCTTCAGCTCTCCTTGGCTCCTCCCGGCTGAAGTTTATTCCTGCGTGGCTTTGTGTGCGACAGCCGGAGTGGTATATGAGGAACCTAAGCATCGTCAGCTCGGCACTGCCGGATGGATGTCCGCGTTGCCTACATCCTCTTGTAACGGAGATTCGTTATACAGCAGGTTCAGTCCGAGCCGTCTACTTTGAGAACGCGGCGTCGGACGAGGAATTGCGGCTTCTCTGCCGTAGAGTTTCACCGGGAGGAGAGCAGCTGGCCTTGACGCTATCCTCCATGATTGAGGATTGCCGTCATTATCTTGAAGTGCTGGCAACTTCGACCCGTCGTGAGCGGACAGACGAGTACAGATGGACGAAGATCGGGGACATCAGCCTCGAATTCCGCAGGGATAACCATGCGCGGAGGACTAGGGCAGCAGAGTACAAGAATGCGGCGTGCCGCGCTTGGTATTTGGCAAAAGACGAGATCATTGTGAGTGGACTGGGTAAATTCTTCATCGATATGGAGAGCTTCCGTATCGATCCGGCGAGCTATCGGGCAGGTAGTATTGAAGAACTGTTATTCCAGCACGAACTGTTTGTCCTGAACGTCTTGCGGGATCACGCGCGTATATGTGTGCAGTTCCTGATTGCAATGGAAACCTTTAACGCGCACTATCTTCCTCCCCGAGAACGGCGCCATTTGCAACGCCATATCATCGAGGAAATGACTGCGGCAATCAACCGGAGTTCAATGCTGCACCTGCACTTCGGGACCAACAGTACCGAGCTGACACTGTACTACCCGAACCTTCGACGCGATTATTGCTACCGCTTCATTCGTGGGCAAATTCGTGAACGCTACTAGTGGCATCTCGAAAAGCTATAGAGGACGCGATACGACTTCGGTCAGATATCTCGTACCCCGTCCGAGTTACTATTCGGCGTTAAGGGACAGGGCCCTTCACACGCCTGTATCGGCGGATCGACAGGCCCTGCTCGAGTGGTTTCGCTCTGCCCACGGCTTCTACCGTAAACGCTTGCGTAAGGTGCTCGGTTGGGAATCGGTGCCGGTCTTGGAGAGGATGGACATCGAGTACATTTTGCCCACGAGGTTTCGTTCATCGCTAATAGCATCACCTACTTCCGGCACAACAGGTCAGATCATTACTGTCATCAACGACCTCGAGGAGTATAAGTTCCGTCAGGCGCTAGCGTACCGGCAATTCGCCTTCTGCGATTTGCCGAGGAATGTGCGGCAATTGATACTCGCTGATGTTGACAGCCGACGTGAATTCCTGCGCGAGAGCACGCTGGGCCTAGGGCAGTACTGGTTCTCGCAATGGGTCATCAGTGCCAGTGCGTCTCCAGAGGAGCAATTAGGCGCCCTGTATCGGGTCCGCCCCCATTTGCTGACCGGCTTTGCAAGTGCCTTGGTGAGGCTAGCCATCGCGAGCCCGAGGACAATTCCGCGGCAGGATCTCCGGGTCGTTTCCCCCGGTGGTGAATATCTCTGTGCGGGATGGCGATCGATTCTCCGAGAGCGCTATGGTTGTGCGGTCATCGATCGATACGGTTGCACGGAGTGCGGTGCTATCGGCTGGGAGTGTCCGCTGTGCGGTGCCTACCACGCAAATGGGGATGAAATGATGATTGAAACAGGACTCAAGGGTGTCATCATTACGCCATTGTTTCTGAGAGTCCAGCCTTTGCTGCGCTATCATCTCGGTGATTACGTAGACTGGGTTCAAGACGGTCCAACCTCTTGCTCCATCAAGCTGCCAGTGATACGTATACGGGAGGGCCGCCGCGATGACTGGCTCTACGATGGGAATGATATTCCCGTTTCGCCCCTCGCTTTTCAGTTCGAGCGTTATGCCCGTCTTAAACAATGGAAGATCGCTCAAAGGTTGGACGGAAACATTGTATTATTCATCGCGTGGGAGGGAAGACTGTCAGACGGTGATCGTCGGGCCCTTATTAGAGAAGTTCGCAATGTTGTCGCCGAGCGAGAGGTCGAGGTTATCGGCGACGTTGCTGGTTGGTCGGCAATGGGAAAGTTCAAACGGGTGCTTTGTAAATACGTGCCGAAAAACAGGCAACCTTACACCTAGCCTCCAAACAGGCAAGATAGTTGGTCAAGGTTCTGCTCCAAGGGTTGAGATAGTTCGAAAGGAGAGTTCTTATGGTTAGAGGCACACGGAGTTCCTCCGGCCGCGGGTCGATTGCTTCCCGCAAGAGCGGCTTGCGCGGAGACGTGCAGGCCCGGAGATTAGCATCGGACATCCAAGCGCGTGCTGTTGACAAGCGCCGGACTGGCGATGTCCAATTTCTAGCCCGAACTGGGGATGTCCAGCGAGCTGCGTTGGTTCGATCTCATATTCGCCCCATGGCCGCAGATTTGCAGCGACTCAAGCTGCCGGACAACCTGAGGAATATTTTGGTCGAAAGACATGAAGCTGTTGCGCGAGCCTTCGAAGCCGAAGCAGAATTGGCGCTGGCGAGAGGCACGCTGGCGAGGCTTGAAGCTCGGCTGGCCGAAATGGGCTACTTCATCAAGGACTAAGCTGGGCCTCACCAGGGGGATAGTCGCGTCTGATCAGCCGGTCACTCGCGCGTTCGTTGCGGTGCGCCTAAGAGCGGACGCGACTAGCAAATTGATTAGGCGGCCAAACGACAGTCCTGCACATTTTGCCGCCAGCGGCAAGTAGCTTCTTTCCGGATCGAGGTTGGGCAGCGAATTGACATCAAGCACACAAATGCGGCCCGCGTGTAGGCGGACGTCAATTCGGGCGTAGTCACGCATTTGCAGCGATCGGAAGACGCGCCGCGCTGCGCGGGTCAGGGGTGCGCAGAAGCAGTTGGCGGGCCGCATGTCCCAATCGGACATTTCGGAGACCATGATGTGAGGGCCTCGCTTGAAGATTACCTCTAGGGGTGGCAAAGCCAGCGGTTGCCCCTCCACTTCGAGGACTCCGATGGTGAATTCAGGCCCGTCCACATATTCCTGCAACATCGCACTCTCGTTGTGGAGTTCTTGTTCAGTGATCCTTTTGGGGTCCACTAACCGTACGCCCCGGTGACACGCACCGTACCGCGGCTTGCAAATGGCGAGTTCTGGCAGTGAGTACGGTCTTCCAGGGTAGAGACAACGTGGTGAATGGATTCCATGCGCACGCAGTGTTTGCGCACACCGGATCTTGTCCTGCGTTGCGTACTGGACCCGGGCGCAAGACCCAACTAGCATCAAACCGGTTGATTCCAATACGGAGGCAACGTCAGCTTGGGTTTGATAGACTCGTCGCGAACGATTGCGGTAGCCGTAGGCCAGGTTCAGGACCAACGCAGGCGAACCATCGTGGAGGGCACGGACAATCGTGGAAGGGTCATATTCCGCGACAAAAGAGGCCCAGCCCGCCCGACGGAGCGACTTTCGAATCGCCCGGAGTTGCCCACTGGAAATGTGTTCGCGAAAGGGTGTCAGGTTTTCCGGAGTGTAGACGATTGCGACGCGTTTTTCAGCCTTGGCCAACGGGTCATCCCTGCTGATCGAGAACATAGAAGGCGAGCATTTTGGTCAGTAACTCCGCCTCTCCCCAGCGCAGACTGTAAAGGCTATCGGGAAAATCAAATCTGCGTCCATATAAATCTCGTTGGGAGATCCCGTACTTGTTGTAAGTGGGATGAATCGGACGCGCGGCGATGTGGGCAATCGGTAGCTTATGAGAGCCAATAGCGTTGAACTGGGCGAGCATGGCGAGCAAAGCTCGCCTATTGGAATCGGTGAGAATCGGCGCAATAAACTCCACCACTTCGCGTGGATTCGTCGTTTCAGCAAGCCACAGGCATGCCTTGTCTATTTCCTTGTGATGTCGTAGGCACACCCGGGACCATAGATCAACAATCCCTGCCAAGATCTCGAGTCCATCGCCATCCACGGCACACAATTGGGAGCTATACGAGGGTATGAACCACATGCGAGCTTGCTGAGGCAGATAGCCCACACGCTCCAGTATCTCTGCATTGTCGTTGAACTCCGCACTTAGAACCTGCATATTAATGTAGTAAGAGCTTGCTGAGCCGCCAGCATGCCAGAACACACGTTGTTCAGGGTTGTGGCGGTACTCCATTAACGCGTGGGCCAGATAGCCAAAGCATAGTCTCACCCACGGGTATCCGGGGTGCTCTAGTTTTTCGCCACTGTGCAACCGGTGCGAAATAGCACTCATAGAACGAAAGAACTGGGCAAGGATCTGTTCGATGTCGCCTTCGAACAGGACTTCTCCGTTCATCCCGATGAAGCGGAAGATGCCTGGACGGACCTCCTCAATGCCCCGCAAGGGCTCCATGACAGTGTGGCCCTTGCGCGTCGTGCGTATCCAGCGGTCAAAAATGTTTGCAAGTTTTCCTACTGCGGCGTATGCGGAGACTACCTCGGAAATGAGTTCCCGAGCGTTGAGCAACTCGGAAGAATCAAATCCGAGCGCCGACCCGTTGATCTGACGGCACAATTCGGCACTGTGTTTGCAGTGAAAGCGAATGAGATCGGAGTCCGCGTGGTGTGCGAAGATGCCATAGTTGAGATGAGAAAGATAGCAGCGCTCCACTGCTGGAATTACGCGATTCGCATGTAAGCCGGTGTATTGTGGCTGTGCGCGGCCACGATGATCGTAAGCGGCCTCGACTCCGCCGCCATTTCCGAGGACAAGCCAGGGCGCTGAGACTTCGTCCATTCCATACAACGTGTGGTCAAACTGAACCATATGGGTATTGGTCGCCAGCGCTAGCCATGCCCAATTATTAATCGTATTGTTCCCGATATGACAGCTCCGAATGACGGGGGAAGCAAGAGCCTGCAGACCATGAAGGGTCTCGCCGATCTGCATCTGCATGCAAGACTTCGCAAACCGTTCGCCGCCGTTATGCATACACATGTGCCGAACCTTGCCACCTATAGCCGCTACTAGACTTCAGCATTTGGCTAGTTCTTCCACACTAATGTGAGGCGTTCGAGCAATTGTGCCAATCACAGTCCCTAATTTCTCCAAAATGCGGGCCGCAGCGGAGGCTCTGAAGAGCCGGCAGCGGTAGGTAAGCATGCAATCGATCTCACTCGCATTGGCATAGACACTGAGCATCAGAGGCCGTGAGGAAGTCCCGTTTCCGACCTCGCGGCCAGAGCGGAGCAAACCCGTCATGCAGTGTGGCGGCACAGTCTTGTCTGAGCCCCGCTCAAAGAAGAAGCCGACGGGGAACAACTCATCATAGTGACCCAGTTCACCGGGGAAGAATTGTTCGACGAGGTCCGCGAAAGGGATGTATTGCTTTTCCATTGCGTTCACGATTGTATTCTGCACCTGAACAAGGAAAGTCGAAAATGACATGTTCGGGGCAATAGGATTCACCAGTATGAGAACGTCCGAAAACAGGCCGTAGACGTTCGTCCAAGCAGGACGCAGCCGGTTAGCGAAATCCGTTGTTATGCAGATCACAGGCTGGCGAAAATATGAGTACAGAACCACGTTGAACGCGGCCAGCGCCACTGCAAACATCGTAACTTGCTTCAGGGCACTCAGCACGTGTAAAGCTCCCACGGCGTCCCCCGACCAAGAACAGGTCAACTCCGAACTCGCCTCGGGGCCTACCAGCGTATCCAGGCTATCTGTCGGCAACTGGCAGGGCACGAAGGCACGATTGTTTAAGGACGAGCTCCAGAAAGGCAATCTCCGCAGACGCGTCTTGCTTTGGTAGAACAGCGTCCGTTGCCAATACACGAAATTGGCGTAGTTGGCGGGAGGTTGCTCGGCATGCACTTCAATTCCGGAGCGGGCAAACTCGTACGCCCGGTTTACGTCCGTTTCGAAGATCTGCCGCGACCTCGAGTCCGTGACTAAGTGATGCTGCGCAAGTATGAACACAAACCGATGCCGTGTCAGCTTCAGCAACAAGAACCGAACTAACAGGTCGTCATCCAGCAAGAAAGGGAGCGCAGACTCGCACCGAATCCTGTCCTCCACAGCAGCGACCGCATCCGGAGTCGACGAATAATCCGCTACCGTTAAAGGGCATTCGGAAACGTCGACGACAGTCTGGCGTGGTGATTTGGAAGAAACGACTGTACGCAAGACATCATGACGACACATTATTTCCGTTAAGCTTGCCCTGAATGCGTCGATATCCACCGGTGCGTTGATGGCATAACGGATGCAAACGTTGAAACACGCAGGATCTACTCCTTCCTGCAATCGCTGCCAATACCTCATCTGGGAAAATGACAGCGCTCGTTTCACTTTCGAACCCACCTTCCGCAGATTCCTTCCAGTCGTGAAGGAATGCTTTTGTAGAAGCGGTAACAGAGCGACCGCAAAGGCTTCGGGCGTAGGGTTGTCAAAGAGAAGCTCAAAACCTGCGCAGACTCCCAGTTGCTCCTCGACTGCAATTAGAACGTTGGTAGCGGTCAGGGAGTCGCCGCCGAGCCGGAAGAAATTGCTCCTACGGAAAACCGGGCGCTCGAACATTTCAGACCACAACTTGCAAACCCGTACACAAAGTGATCCCTTAGCCCAGGCGCTTCTCCAGGGCGAGGACTGCGGCCGCTGCGTGCTTTCCACCCCTTGCCGCAGAGCTTGCCTGTCAAGCTTCCCCGAGGCGGTGAGAGGTAGGCAGTCGGCAAGGAAGATTTTGGAGGGCCTCATGTGCGAGGGCAGTCTGCGCTGCAGGAACCTGTGCAGCGACTTGCCAGAGATCCGCCTTCGGGGCTGAGCAACAACATAGAGAACCAGATAGCCCTGATCACCTGTTGCTGAACTGACGGCTGCGGCGTGAGCGACGTCTGAATGCTCAAGAACTGCATTCTCGACCTCGGCCGCTTCGATCGAATATCCGCGGATCTTGATCCGGGCATCAATCCTGCCGGCATACTCAATCTCCCCCCCAGGCAGCAAGCGACCAAGATCTCCTGTGCGGTAACGCCTTCCACCATCGGGCGTTGCCACAAACTTCGAGGCAGTTAGCCTAGGCTGTCGCCAGTAACCAACAGCCAAGTGCGGGCTCCCGAGAATGATTTCCCCTATCTTGTACGACTCTTTCACTTCTCGGTTCCCGCGGACCAGCGACACTCGTACGCCCTCAACGGTTCTGCCTAGGGGAACAGAACTCCGTCCGCAAAACGTGTCATGCTTAACCATCTTCTGCATTGCCAGAGTGCATTCTGACGGCCCGTACCCGTTGATTAGGTTCACTCCCGAAGGGAAATAGCGCTTGAAATCGTCGATGTCGCTTCTCATCACCTCCTCACCGCCGAGAACAACAAACCGGAGTGAGTCTAGACTAAAGCGCCTGGTTCTCAAGTGAGGCAAGAGCGTCCGATAGAGTGTGGGAGTCGAGTGGTAGATTGTAATCGAGTTTTGCTCAAGCCAACGTAACAACTCCAAACTACCGGCCCTCTGCGGGTCGAAAATATGGAGTGCGGCTCCGTGCAACAGGGCGAGATAAATGTCCATGACCGCGGCGTCAACAGCATAGCTAGCCAGCAGGCTTACACGGTCATCTACAGAAATCGACACACTCTTTGCATAATTGCTGATGTGCCGAACCACATTCCCCTGGGTTTGCATCACTCCTTTCGGGTTTCCCGTGGAACCAGAGGTGTAGAGGATATATGCGAGCGCATTCGGGTCCGCACCCGTCAGTGCCTTATCCTCTGATAAAGTTGCAGTCTTGCCATAAATGAAGTCCAACCCAACACAACGGTCGATGGGCACCACACCGTTCGTAATGTCTCTTTTCCGGTTCTTGTCGACGATGACGAGCGAGGGCTCGATTTCCTCTAACACGTATCTCAATCTTGTAACGGGCCAACGCGGATCCAGCGGGACGTATGGAACTCCGCTTTTGATCGCCGCCAGCATTGCGACAATCACGTCTCGACTTCGATCAAGAATCAAAGCCACGGGGCCCTGGGTTTGCGACGATCTGAAATAGTAACTTACTTTGGTAGCGGACGAATCTAGGTCCGAATATGTCAATTTCGTTTCGCGCCAATCGACCGCTAAACGATGGGGACATTGGGCAACTTGCCCCGCAAAACACGTCCCCAAAGAATGATCCGCTCCTAGGGGGAGCGGCACTAACTGGTTGCCAACATCTCCAAGCGGAGAAGGGTTCATCTGCCAAGACCTCACCAGCATCCCGAAAGACCGAGTCAGTAGCTATAGCAGTAGACGCCTCAGTGGCGAAGCGCTTGCACTGATGTACTCAGCATTGACAGTGGAGCAGCCCAGACAGCAACTTCGCATAAGCGAGCGGACTGGCTTTCCTTGCACATAACGGGTGTTCCCGAGCGGGCATCTTGAAACCTATGTAGCCCTGAAGTTAAACCATGAAATCGTCCCGATTCTCCAACAGGCACCGCAGAACAGGAGGGAAATCGTGGCTCACGATCATGGCTTCACCGTTGAAAATAAACTGGTCTCCCCGGACTGCATTTTGAACAACATCGACAGGAAAGTATGCGATAGTTTCGACCTCTGACTGCTGAATGACGCATTCCTGCACTGAAATGTCAGACTTGGTGCAGTATACCGCTGACGGTCCGCCGCAAAGCTGACCTTCCTTTTCCGAGTATGCCAGCACCTTTCCCAGGAAGTTGCCAGCGCTCAAATGTATCCCCAACTCTTCGTAGACCTCTCTCAATGCGGCTGCCAGATACGACTCGCCCTCCGCCACGTGACCTGATGCTGAACTCGTCCATGCCCCTGGATCGAAATAGCGGTTCCGACTGCGTTGCTGCAGCAACAATTGGCCGGCAGAGTTCTCAATGAAAACATATGCCTGTCGGTGATATAGGCGTCTGAGATGAATGTCCGCTTTTGCTGCTCGACCAACGACCTGATCCAATTGATCGACGATGAGCAGATCTTCGTCAAACGGCGTGGTCACTTTCGCTTGTTCGGACATTCAGACTCGCGCCGTCATTCTCAGCGACGAAGCACGTCGCAAACCCGCGACATCGCGGCTTGTACATGACGGAATCGGTGGATACGATCCATCGGATTTCCAGACGAAGAATACTTGTGCTCCACTTACTTCTTGACTGCGCTCTCGCACCGCGACACACGCTCTGCGGCGCTTGTTCTTGACCCGGCCTCTGTAGAATAGTCGGTCGCTGAGACAAGGGCCATCGAATTACTTCTTGCTCCAACATTCCCTTTTTTGGTCGTCGTCCTCAAGATCACATTCCGGTCGCAAAAGTGTCGGGTCTTTATTGATGATGCCCCTATCACAACTTCGTTACGAAATCCGAAAGAGATGTATCCTGCTTTTCGTCAAGTGGATACCTTGAAGCGACTGGCTAAAACTACACGCATGCCACTATTGCTTGGTTACAAATTCCGAACAACGACTCGCCTTTTGACTGGACAATTTGTCTTTAAGTGAGTGCCACAGTTGAGTTTTATCTTGCTATTCGTATTGACGTGTGATAAACCCTCTCTCCATCTTCCCCGAATCCCTGGGCCATGTAGTACGGCTTCCACAGCAAGATTGAGCAATTGCATTTATTCTGCCGAGGCCGACATGCTGAATGCAACCTCCGAACTACGACAGCTGTTTACTAGATCTGGTATCCGTACGTGTGCCGGCGCACACAACCCAGCAGGAGCAAGGGTTGCTCAGATGGTTGGCTTTGATGCCATATGGTCCAGTAGCTTTGAGATCTCGGCAAGTTATTGCGTTCCGGATGCCAGCATCCTGTCGATGTCGGAGTACTTACACATTGCGCAGTCCATAGCATCGTCGGTCTCCATTCCAGTTATAGCCGACTGTGATACGGGATACGGAAATGCCGCGAACGTAGCATATACCGTAAAGCGGTTTGAGTCGGCCGGGGTGGCAGGAATCTCAATTGAGGACCAAGTGTTTCCGAAGGCAAACAGCCTTATGCACGGCGTCCAGCAGCTCATCTCGGTAGGAGAGTTTACTGACAAGATTTGTGCTGCAAAGGATGCGCAAGTAGATCCCGATTTTGTGGTGATCGCAAGGGTCGAAGCGCTTATTGCAGGCGCTGGACAGGAAGAAGCACAATGGCGCGCCACGGAATATGCCGCTGCAGGAGCCGACGCTGTTTTGATTCACTGGAATCAAAGCTCGTTTGAACCCATTCGAGCGTTCTTGGAGGAATGGTCCCACTCGGTTCCAGTGGTGGTCGTGCCGACAACGTACTATTCGGTTTCTCGCAACGAACTGGCAAAGCTAGGCGCGAAGATGGTGATCTACGCGAATCATGGGATTCGGAGCGCCCTAAGCGCCATCGAGGACACGTTACGGTCGATTCTACAGGAGGGTTCGGCCGACGTCGTGGAGCACGCTCTGTGGTCTGTCAATCGCATCTTTGAGCAATTACAGGATGTTAGGGAGAGTAAGCGGGTTAACACCGGAGAGGCTCTCGTTGTGACTCCAAGGCGCGCATGACAGTCCCCCTCGGTGCAGGAGACAAACTCGTGACCGGGAAAGCATTTTACGATTTAGCGGTTCAACTCGGATACGATTTTTTTACTGGCGTACCAGACTCCACTCTTGGGGCTCTCTTTGCTGTTCTGGAGGCAGGCGAGCGGGGATACGTTTCAGCAGTCAGGGAGGATATTGCCATCGGACTTGCGGTAGGAGCTTATCTGGGTGGAAGGACTCCCATTGTTTTAATGCAAAACTCCGGATTAGGCAACTGTCTGAACGCCCTTACCTCGCTTGCGTGCCTATACAAAATACCGGTCTTGATTGTGGTCGGGTGGCGAGGCGCGGATGAAAATGATGCTCCCGAACATCAATTGATGGGGAAAGCAACGACCGATTTGTTACGAGCGATAAGCCTGCCATTCTGGATCCCGACACAACATAACCTACAGGAACTCGTCGTTGTGGCTTCTGAACAACGGATCGCGGAGCGGACACCTTGTGCTCTGCTGATAAGAGAGCAGGTGTTCGCATGATCGAGAGCAATGTATTCCGTATTTTCATGGAAGACTCGTGCGACGAAGCCGTTGTGATAGCAAATGGATATCTCAGTCGAAGGGCCTTTCATTGCAAAGACCGAAATTCGCACTTCTACATGATCGGTTCGATGGGGCTTGCCCCTTCCATTGCGCTTGGTGTCGCGCTGGCACAACCGCGACGCCGGGTCGTCACGATTGATGGCGATGGAAACCTGCTCATGGCGCTCGGAGCTCTCACGATGATCGGACATCTGCGGCCCCCGAACCTTATGCATCTAGTCGTGGACAATGAAGCCTACGCTTCGACTGGCGGCCAACGAAGCATCTCCGGATCAATCGATCTCCCGGAGATTGCACGCGCATGCGGTTACCGTATCGCGGAGTGCGTTCTCGATGAGACTTTGCTTCGTGTGCAACTCAAGCAGATGCGGAACACGTCCGGCCCTTCATTCCTGCAGATTAAGGTCGCATGTGCGTCCGCACCTGCAGCGAGAGTCTCCCGCGCACCGCAGGACATCGCGCAAGCGTTTAGACAATTTATGAAATTAGAACCTTTCGCGAGCGTCGCCACACGGGCCCCAGAAGCCCAGTCATGTTCACCAGGGTTTAGATCGCCGCGCAGTTGATCCTGCCGGCCATTGCTTTGAAAGGAGCACACTATGACTGCTAGTCCCGCAAGAGGAGCTGCCTCTCTCGCCGCTTCTTTGGCATCAATCCTGACTCGATATGCAGTTGACATTGAGTCTATCCCTAGTCATCAACATCCCCAACTTAGTAGTGTGGAGCGTGCATTGGCGTCATTTGCCTCGACAATGGCAAGCCTTGCCGCGTCCCCAGCTTCCGAATTTGAACGGCTTACGGCTTCTGCCGCTGCTTCTCTCTCAAGTGTCTTAGCATCCTTCGCTAGATCACTCGGGTCGGCAAAGGCGTGACAGAAGCGATTTGATTTGTGAGATAGGAGGTCCAGTTGCCGCAAGAACACACCTGGACCGCACGCCGGTCACCAGCGGTGTTCTCGAGCTGAGGGCTGCCGGTCTCGTGCGTCCCAGGGCGATCCGGAGTTGTCGGCGGGGACGCCTGCGTCTGTGGAGGCAAGTACCATGGATTTGGCCACAAAGACTCTGCAATGGGGGACTCGTCTGGCAAACAGAAGCCGGGAAGACCCCACGAGACCTGCCTCCCCACCTCTCTATGCCCCGTTTTATACCGTCAGCGGAATGATGCTGGCATCTTGGTCTTTCCCTGCATTCATAACACCCAACTTGCTAACGCTCCTCTGGATCCTCCTGACTACATCTGCAGGCGTTGCTCTTGCCTGCGGGAACAGGGGGACGGCTTTTCTATGTGTGATCGTCAGCGTGTTATTGGATTGCATGGATGGCGATCTAGCGCGGAGTCGCTTATGCCCGTCGTCATCCGGAAGCTTGCTTGAGCGAATCGGCCACTGGTGGAGCAACATGTCATTGGTTGCCGGGGCTGGCATAGGTGTATATCTGAACGATCGCCATACGGCCAGTGTGATCATGTTAGGGATACTCTGTACGACCCAAGCTATCTATCTAGCCGTCGTTACCGATCTCGAGAGCTTAACCTTGGTCGGCTTGCCACCCACCAGAGAAATGAAATGGCTTCATCTCGTTCTGAAGCTTAACTACTTTCTAATGCCAATCGAGTTGCCGCTCATTGTCGTCCTGCTCATTAGCGGACTTAGGCGCGAGACGTTGTGGGGAGCAAGCGTATTCTTTGGTATCTCCGCACTAGTGCTCTTTGTCTCGGAGTTTTATGTCCTCCGTTCCAGAGACCGGGTCACGACTACCGACGTTGACAGGAAGGGGTTTCCTCACGCTGCTGTTCAGGAGGCCAATCGAGTGTTTGAATCAAGGCCGAATACTGATTGGTATGCTCCGATGAGCCCCCGAATGCCAAGGGAGGCATTAAGGATCATTGGGAGCCAGCCGACTCATGTGGCAGGACCGTATTTCTTGGATATTTGCTGCCAGGTTCACCGCGACCTTCAGCATGTGTTTCGGACCGGTGGAGCCATCTACCTCTCTCCGTCCGCAAGGGTAGGCATGGCTGCGATTGCAAACAAACTGCTAAAGCCGGGAGCTACCGCTATCGTAATTACGAGTGGACCGATCGGTAGGCGATGGAACGATGTGTTGCGTTCCCTTCCATGCGACATCGTTGA
>Ga0137416_10000824_pt1 | contig 15171 bp, 16 predicted proteins | sample CZODoug3_1_1_16f_FD_108282 | JGI IMG/M metagenome (GOLD analysis project Ga0137416, IMG submission 108282) | Vadose zone soil fungal communities from Angelo Coast Range Reserve, California, USA - CZODoug3_1_1_16fungal (Illumina Assembly) | ecosystem: Environmental > Terrestrial > Soil > Vadose...
GATCGACGGGCCGGCGACAATGTCGACCGAGTAGCTGGCGTAGATCGATCCGAGCAGCACGACCGGCTGGCCCGCGGCGTGCAAGTTGAGCACGTCGGGCGCGACCCCGATCCCGATATCCACGCTGTCGCCGACCATGGCGGCGGCCAGCAGGGCGCCGCTAGACAGCACGGTGGGCTCAGCCACGTTCACTCCGGATTCGGCGAAGTAGCCCTTCTCGATGCCGATGTAGAGCGGCAGGAACCCGGCTGACTTGGACGCCACCCCGACGCGCACGGTTGGCAAGTTCCCGGCGGCGCCGCCGGTTTCGGTGGTGCCAGTCGAGCAGCCGGTGAGCGCGCCGACCGCGACAGCGACCGACCAGGCCAGTGCCATCGCGCGAATTCTGGTCGACATCTAAATCGCCAATCCGATCTCGTGGTGGTCTTGGGTGGTCCGTGCACTGTCTGCGCTGATCAGGTCCCGCCGGCCGTGGCGATCAGGTCCGCCGAGACGATGTCGTTCAGCGGGGGCGCGCCGCCCGGGGCCAGGCCGGACTTGGTGAGCATGTCGGACTCAGCCTGGTAGCCGCGCGGGTCGACGTTCAGGCTGGTTGCGGCGTTCGCGGTGATCGGCGGCATCAGCGCGTCGATCACAGCGGGGGACATCCCGGTGAGCAGGTCGGCGAGCACCTGCCGGGCATCGGCCGGGTCGGCGTGGATGTACTGCATGCCGCGGTGAAGACCACGCAGGAACTTGACCAGCTCACCCCGATGCCCGTCGATGGTCGGTTGCAGGGCAAAGGCCACCCCGTGCACGACCCCCTGTAGCGCTGGGATATCGCCCCGACCCGGGCTGATGAAGATCCGGCCCACTCCGTCGAGTTCGGCTTGCTGCCCAATCGACAGGATGTGCGACACGGCGTCCACCTGCCCAGAGCGCAGCGCGTTGATCGCCGCGGACGGGTCGGACCCGAGGCTGACCAGTTCCGCGTCAGTCTTCGCGTCTGCGCCGACCGTCCGGAACAGGTACGTGACCAGCGCTTCGGTTCCGCTGCCCGGGCCGGTGATGCCGATCTTCTTGCCAATCAGGCTCCGGATCTTGGTCGACAGGTCGGCGCTGTTTGCCGCGGTGATCCCGTTACCCGCCACGACGTCGACGTAGTAGCTGTTGTAGACCGCCCCGATGATCTTTACCGGTTCGCCGCTCTGGTGCAGGTTGAATACGTCGGGGGTGACACCGATTCCCACGTCGATGCTGCCGCCCACCACCGCCGCGGCCAGCCGGGCGCCGCTGGGCAGGATCGTCGGCTCCGGCACGTGCAGGCCTTCCTCGGCGAAGTAGCCGTTCTTCAGCGCCGCGAACAAGGCCAGCATGGTCGGCGACTTCGAGGACAGCCCGACCCGCACGGTGTCCGCACTCGCACTGTTGCCCGCGCAACCGGCCGCCAGGATCAGCACCAGCGTGGTGAGCAGCGCGACCGCGCCGCGGTGGATCACCTTCATACGGCTCCTCGGGCTCGAGTCGGCGGCGGAAGATCAGCTCTCCGCGTCCCGCCACCGGGAGGCGCGGGCGTCCAGGACGGAGACGATCGCGTTGAGCACCCAGGCCAGCAGGGTCAGCACGATCAGGGACGCGAACACGCCGGCGATGTTGAACCGAGACGCCGAGTCGGTCACCAGGTAGCCGATGCCCCGGTTCGACGCGACCAGCTCGCCGATCACCGCCCCGATCAACGCGTAGGGGATCGCCACCTTGAGCCCGGTCAACAGGCCGCTCACCGAGCCAGGGAAGATCACCTTCTGGACCAGCTGCACCCGGCTACAGCCCATTAGCCGGACCGCGTCCACCAGCGCGGGATCGACCTGCCGGATTCCGGCCAGCGCGTTGAGAAAGACCAGGAAGAACACCGTGATGCCGGCGAGCAGAACCTTCATCGAAATGCCGATTCCGAACCAGACGATGAACAGCGGCGCCAGCGCGACCTTCGGCAGGCTGTAGAGCGCGTAGATATATGGGTCGACGATGCGCTGGACGATTCGCATCGGCGCGAGCGCGAAGGCCGCCACGATGCCGGCCACGGCGCCGAGCAGGAAGCCGAGGATCACCTCGGTGATGGTGATCCGGGCATGCAGCAGTAGCGTTCCGTCGCCGAGCCACGTGACGAACTGGGCGCCGATCGCGCTCGGGCGGCTCACCAGCATCGCCTCGATCCAACGTCCGGAGGCGTACTCCCAGCAGGCCAAGCCCGCCACCAGCACGGCGATCCGCCCGACGGCAACCACCACGGCGCGGTGATGCCGGCTCCACCAGGAGGTCTCGACCGGTTCCTCGAGCGGAGGCAGCGCCGGTAAGGCGCTGGTCGGTTCGACCGAGGCGGTGTCGGTCATGATGCGTCACTCCTCAGGGCAGCGGTGAGCCGCTGGTGGGAGGCCACAAACGCCGGCTCCAGCCGGACCCGGTCCAGGTCGCGGGGACGGGGCAGCCGAACCGGTTCGTCCAGGACGAGGCGGCCACCGCGACCGAGCACGACGACCCGATCACCGAGACAGAGCGCCTCGTCCAGGTCGTGGGTGACGAACACCACGGTCTTGCCGCTGCCGTGCCACAGGCGCAGCAGGTCGGCCTGGAGCTCCTGGCGCAGCTGCGCGTCCAGCGCGCCGAAGGGTTCGTCCATGAGCAACGCCTCTGGTTCCGCGCACAACATCCGAGCCAGCCCGGCGCGGCGACGCATACCACCGGACAACTCGCGGGGATAGTGCTCCTCGAAGTCGTCGAGCCGGACCCGAGCGATCAACTCGGTGGCCCGGCGACGGCGCTGCGCCGCGGGCACCCCACGCAGCTCGAGCGGCAGCTCGATGTTGCGGCGCAGGGTGCGCCATGGCATCAGCGTGTCGTGCTGGGTCAGGTAGCCCAGGTCGGTACGTGGACCGGCGATCTCCTCGCCTCGGTAACTGATCCGCCCGTGATCCGGCCGGGACAGCCCCGCGATCATGTTGAGCAGGGTCGACTTGCCGCAGCCGGACCGCCCGAGCACCACCACGAAGCTTCCCGACTCGATATCGAGATCCAGATCGCGGATGGCGTAGCGCCGCCGACCGTCCTTGACGAACGAGCGAGCCACACCCTCGATTCGGATGCCGTCCGGCGGTCGGCCGGCTGAATCGGCCGCCGGAGCAGGAGCCGCCACAGCGTGGTCAGTGGAGCTCGACTTTGTGCTCACTGTCACAACTATCCGATAATATCGAATCCTCGTCATCCGCCGAATGGGGCCGCCATGCGCGGTCGGCCGGGTGGCCATGAGTCCTGCCCCGCTCTACAAATGGGGGCGTCACCAGATGATCTGGGTGTGGGGATGTGGTGTGTCCGCCTCGGATTTTGGTCGTTGTTCCGGGATGTTGTCCATGCCGGGAGGGTGAGGGTGAGGGTGAGTCGGGAGCGTATGGCGCAGGCTTTGGGGATCGGACCGCTGACGGCGCGGTCGGTGGCGCTCTCGGCTCTGCTGGGTAGTCATCCGCCCCGGCTGCCGTCCCGGTCGTTGGTGGCGATGGGTTCGCTTTTCGGGATCGCGGACGGTGCGATGCGTACAGCGTTGTCGCGCATGGTGGTCTCCGGCGAGGTCGAGTTGGACGGTTCGGGGTATGTACTCGGCGAGCGATTGCGCCGCAGGCAGACGAGCCAGGACGTAACGCGGCGGCCGCGGACCGAGCCGTGGGACGACACCTGGCGGTTCGCGATTGTGGACGCGGAACGACGACCGATCGGCGAGCGGCGAGCCTTCCGCGCCATGATGGGCGAGCACCGGATGGCAGAGCTGCGGCCCGAGGTGTGGCTGCGGCCGGCGAACATTGACGGTCCAGAGCCGATCGACGGCGCGCTTATCGTGCGGGGCGGGATCGCCGGACGGGATCCGGTGCGGCTGGTCGGCCAATTGTGGGATCTCCCCACGATCGCTGGCAAGGCCGTCGAGTTGACCGGGTTGGTCGAGCAGGCTTGCTCCTGGTTGGACAGGAACGACCCGACGAGCTTGGCCGAGACTTTCCTGGTTTCGATCGCCGTCGTGCGATTTTTGCGGACCGAACCCCAGCTGCCCACCGCCCTGGTGGGCACCGGTTGGCCACCGGAGAGGTTGCGCGCCGCCTACGACCGCCTGGAGTCCGCGCATCTGGCGCGGATGACGTCGTTCCTCGCTACCGCGGCGCAGGCGTGACAACCCTCAAAGTCATCACAACAATTGATCGCGATAGACAGACGATGTAACCTCGCCGTATGGCGCTCCTCAACGACGAGGCATTGACCACCCGGATCCTCGACCACCTGGCGGCTGGTACCACCGACCTGGCCGAAGGCGGCATCTGGCGGGAGCCGGTGGAGCACTACCTCTCCCCGCAGCGGCTGCGCCGGGAGATCGAGACGGTCCTGCGCCGGCGGTTCGTGGCATTCTGCCCGTCGGCCGCGCTGCCCACCGCCGGCTCCTATCTGACCAGGTCGGCGGCCGGGGTACCGCTCGTGGCGGTGCGCGACCGCGACGGCCGGCCGCGGGTGTTCCGCAACGCGTGCCGCCATCGCGGCACGGCCCTGGTGTCCGGCCGCGGCCACGCCACCTCGCTGGTGTGCCCCTACCACGGCTGGGTGTACGGCCTCGACGGCGCGCTGCGCCACGTCCCCGACGAGTACGGTTTCCCCGGTTTGGACCGCGCGACGCACGGCCTGGTCCCGGTCGCCGCGGTGGAACGGGGCGGATTGGTGTTCGTGGCCCAGGACGGCCCGCCCGACCCCGGCGAACTGGATGACGTTCCCGACCTCGTCGGGGCCGAACAGACGGTGTTCGACAGCGGTGAGGTCACCCTCGAGGCGAACTGGAAGATTCTGCTCGAAGGATTCCTCGAGGGCTACCACATCAAAGCCACCCACCGGGCGACGTTCTTCCCGTTCGGCTACGACAACGTCACCGTCGTGGAGACCTGCGGGCGTCACAGCCGGGTCACCTTCCCCTTCCGCCGAATCGAGGCGTTGCGGGAGGTGGCGGCGCCGCGGCGGCGCATCGACGAGATGGCCACCCTCGTTTACCACGTGTTTCCCAATGTGATCGTGGCCAGATTGTCCCAGCACACGGCGGTGGTGGTGCTCGAGCCGGCCGGGATCGATCGCACCAGACTGGTGAGCTACCAGCTGGTCAACCGGGCGGGCGCGGACGAAGCGCGGGCCGCCAAGGACGCCAAGTTCGTCGACGTCGGAACCGAGGAGGACCGCGACATGGCGCGCGCGGTGCAGCACGGCCTGGAAAGCGGCGCGAACGATGCGCTCGAGTTCGGGCGGTTCGAAGGCGCGATCGTGCACTTCCACCGCCAGCTCGCCGCCCTGCTCGACGCCGATCAGGCAGCGCCGCGGTGACGGTGCACTACGCGGCCCAGGGGCCGGTCGCGGTGGTGACCATCGATCGCCCCGAGGTTGCCAACGCGGTCGATCGGCCCACCGCCACCGTCCTGGCGCAGCGGTTCCGCGCCTTCGACGCCGACCCCGACCTCTCGGTTGCCGTGCTCGCTGGCGCCGGCGGCACGTTCTGCGCCGGCGCCGACCTCAAGGCGATGGACGAGCCGAACACCGCACGGGCGAGCCGGGTGGAACCCGACGGGGACGGGCCTGTGGGCCCGACCAGGTTGCTGCTGGCCAAACCGGTCATCGCCGCCGTCGAGGGCCATGCCGTGGCCGGCGGCCTGGAGCTCGCACTGTGGTGCGACCTGCGGATCGCCGCAAGGGATGCCGTCTTCGGTGTCTACTGCCGCCGCTGGGGGATTCCGCTCATGGACGGCGGCACGGTGCGACTACCCCGCCTGATCGGTCACAGCCACGCGCTCGATCTGATCCTCACCGGCCGTGGCGTGAGCGGGCAGGAAGCGCTGCGCATAGGCCTGGCCAACCGGCTCGTTCCCACCGGGAAGGCTCTCGAGGAAGCCCTCGAGCTTGCCCACTCACTTGCCCAGTGCCCCCAGGCCGCGCTGCGCAGCGATCGACTCTCCGCCTACCAACAGTGGGCGATGCCCCTCGACCAGGCACTTCTCGGCGAGTTTGATCACGGGATGCGGACCCTGAACACCGGTGAGATGCTTGCCGGCCTGCGGAGCTACACCAGCGGCCAATGGCGCACCGGTCCTAGCCGTTGATAGACCGCTCGCCCGACGGATCGTCGAGTTCGGAAACGACCACGCCGGTCAGATCGCTGGCGGTGAGCGCGGCGACACCGTGGGGGCACAGCTGGCGCAGCTGCGGCTCCCTTGACAAATCGACCCCCAATATCAGGTGGTGACGAAGTTGGCCATCATGGCCATGTCTTCGTGTTCGAGGTTGTGGCAGTGGAAGGCGTAGCGGCCGGGGTAGCCGGTGAACCGGGTGATGATCTCCACTTCCTCGGCGGGGTGCAACGCGACGGTGTCTTTCCAGCCTTGGTCGTAGGCGCTTGGGGTGGTGCTGTTGCGGGAGAGCACCTGGAAACTGATCAGGTGCAGGTGGATCGGGTGGTTGAAATCGGTGACGAATCGCCAGATCTCGATGTCACCAAGGCGAGGGGTGGCGTCGGCACGGGCAGGGTCGAAGGGTGTGCCGTTGATGGCCCAGCCTTCGGTGGGCCCGATATTTTGAAACAGGAATGTGCGGGTCACCGCGGAGCGAGTGGGGTCGAGAGGCTCGATCGCGGATAGCCGGGTGGGCACAGTGCTGTCGTCGGCGACAGCACGCCCGATCTGGATACGCATCACGCTCGTGGTGGGCCCGGTACCGAGCAGGTTGACCACATCGACGGTGGTCCCGGGGCGGTAGCGGGAGAAGTCAACCACCAGGTCGAAACGCTGGGCGGGCATGATGTCGATCGCGTCGTGGGCCAGTGGGGCGGTGAGCAGCCCGCCGTCGCTGCCGATCTGGACCAGCCCGCCGCCCCCGGGTGGGGGTGGGTGCAGGGCCAGACGGTAGTTACGGGAGTTGGAGGCGTTGAGGATCCTCAGCCGGTAACGCGCCGCCTCGGCTTCCAGGAGCGGCCACGCAGCGCCGTTGACGAGGATGACATCGCCGGTGACGCCGTTGGCGTAGGGGGCGGTGACGCCGGGAGTGTGGGTCATCGTCGGGTCCAACGCCGGATAGAGCAGGGCACCGTCGGCGGCGAACGCCCGGTCGGTGATCATGAGGGGGATGTCGCGGTCACCAGCAGGTAGGGCAAGCGCGGCTTCCTCGTCGTCGTGCACGAGGTGGAAACCGGCCAGACCGCGCCACATGGTGGCGGCGGTGAAACCCATCCGATGATCGTGGTACCACAAGGTTGCGGCCCGCTGGTCCAGCGGATAGATGTAGTCCCGTTCGCCGGTGATGATGCTGGCCGCGGGGTCGGCGGGCATACCCGCCATCGACATGGGCATGTCGCCGCCGCCGACCGGCAGTAACAGGTCGGTGGGATAGCCGTCGGACTCGGGTGGCGTGTGTCCGCCGTGCAGGTGCACCACGCTGGGCTGGGGAAGTTCGTTGCGGTGGCGGATCACGGTGCGCCGCCCTGAGCGGGAAGCGATGGTGGGGCCGGGGAAGCTGCCACCATAGGTCCACATCGGGGTGCTCATCCCCGGGATGACGATGTGGTCGCTGACTTGTTGGGTGATGTTGTAGTAGTCGGTGGAGAGGTCGGATTGGGTCGGGGTCAGCACCGGTGGGACAGGCAGCGGCACCTGGAAGGGTCGGGGCAGCGGGAGTTGGCTGCGCAGTTGTCGCCCCGGTTGTCCCGGGATCAGCAGCCCCGCCACGGTGGGCGCACCCAACCCGGCGAGCCCCGCGACGCCGGCCGCACCGGCCGTCGCGGCCAGGAACCCGCGCCGGCTCACACGCCGGCTCACTGTGGCGTCTCCGGGCTGGGGGCCATTGGTTTCCACGCCCAGATCACCAGCAGTACCGACCCGGTGATGACGGCGACCCCGAGCGGGACGTGGATGCTCAGGATCCGCGCGAAGCCCAGGTAGATCTGGCTTCCTACCGCACCCAGCAACAGGGTGCACACCAGCACGGGCCATCCCGGCCCGCGTCCGGGGCGCCACAGCAGGATCGCCGTGATCAGCTGGGCGACCGCGGCATACCCGGTGATCCTGCCGTAATCGGCATGCAAACCCAGCAGCTCGTAGTGCCCGGATAGGAACCCCCCAGCGAACACCGCCTGGGTGAACGTCATCACCGCCTCGACGGTGACAACCACCCGAAACAACCATCGCGCCCACCCTCGCAGCTCCGATGATCGCGCGGCTCGAGCCGATGCGGCGGGCACATCCGTGGCGGACACCACCGTGATCTCCTCTGACCTTCGGGGAAGCATCTACCGACGATACTCTCATTTGAGAATGACTCAACTGAGAGTATTGTGATGGAATGGCTGACGACCCTCTGGACTCCCCCGGTTACGGCACCGCGGTGCTACTGCGGATCGCCCACCGCCAGGCCAACGCCACGTTTACCGCGATGCTGTCCGGTACGGACATCGACCCCCGCCACTTCGGGGTCCTGCTGCAGCTGGCCCGCCGTGAACCCTTGAGTCAACGTCAGCTCATCGAACTGCTCGGCGCCGACAAGTCCGCGATGACTCGCACCATGGACGAACTCGAGCGGGCCGGACTTGTTGAGCGCAGCCGCGAACCGCACGATCGCCGCACCTACGCCATCGTGCTCACCGACGCCGGGCGCCGCCGCCACCAACAAGCCGAACACGCCGCCATCCGCGCCGGCGAGCACATCTTTGCCCGACTGACCCCCGGCGAGCACCGCGACCTGCACAACCTGCTGCGCAAGCTCACCGACGCGCCGGCAACCCCCACAGCCGTGGCGACCTCCCACTCATCCGAGCACGAACAACGCCGACCACTACCCCCATGAACCATCCCGCCCGCTCAGTACCCACCGCAGTGGCGATGAGGCCCGGACCGCTCACCGCCCCTCCCAACATCCGCGAGCACGGACCAACGTGAGACTGAACCCACCATCATCCGCTTATGTTGAGCGAAGCGGGTGTGCTTGGGGCCGTGAGCCGCTGGTAGGTCGTGGCGAGCCAGGCTGGGTCCGGGCTGAAGTCGTGGTCGATCCACCAGGCCAGGAGCCCGAGGGCGGTACTTGTATAGAACTGGGCGACGATATCGGCTGGAAGGTCGGACCGGGTCCGGGCAAGTTGTGGCTTGAGGTGCTTGGTTAGCGTTTCGTGGATCAGGTTGTGCAGGTGCCGGTGCACCAGGTTCCCGCCGTGTTTGCCGCACAAGGCGCGGTAGACGCGGCGGTGGCGGTGTGCGTGTTCAAAGATCAGCGCCGCCGGACGTGCTGGGTTGATTGCGCCGCCACAGTCCCCGATCGCCTCGAACTCCTGGTTTAGCTGGTCGCGTATGTCGTCGAAACTCGCGATCAAGAGGGCTTCCTTATCCCGATAGTGAGCGTAGAAGGTGGATCTGCCGACGTCGGCGCGGTCCAGAATGTCTTGCACGGTGATCCGTTCGTAGCCGTTGTCCAGGATGAGCGAGATCAGCGCCTCGTGCAGTATCCGGCGGGTGCGACGGACACGTCTGTCCTGTTCGGCCACTGTGACCTCCTCGTTCTCGAACAAACAGCCGAGCGGTGTTCAGTTCCGAACATGCCCGCCGGTTTGGTTGTTGACGACCCTTACTCTCACCCAAGCATAATCGAACACAATGTTCAGCAACGAACTCAATGTTTGCAAGAGCGGCAGGATGGGGGATCCGGGATGTCGGATCTACCGAGCTATGTATGGGTGCTGGTCATGGTCGGCGTGATCGGGATCCCCGGCACAACCTGTGTCGTGCTCTATCAGGGCGCGGTCGCGGCCGGATGTGACCGGCGCAAGGCCCTCGTGGTCGCCGCGGTGGCGGGTATCGCGATGGGTGGCTGGATCGTGGCCAGTGGCCTGTTGGCCGCCGTTGGGGCGTATCGGCAAGGGCCGGCCGTGACGATTCCGTGGCTGGGTGTCGCGCTGGTTGGCGCCCTGGTGGCGGCGCTTCTGGCGGCTCGGATCCCGATTGTGTCGCGGATCCTTGCCGACCCCGGTACGGCGGCGAGGTTGGCGCTGCCGGAGATGTTTCGGGGCGTCGGCGCGACCTTCCTGGTGGTGCTGGCGTTGGGCCAGCTACCGGCCGTCTTCGCTCTGCCGGCCGGCCTGGGAGACCTCGCGGTCGGGATAGCCGCGCCGTTCGTCGCACGGCGGCTGCGCCGTGGCGTGGCCGGGCGCGGCGCGGTGTGGTTCAACGTATTGGGCATCGTCGACCTGGTTGTTGCGGTCGCGACTGGATTCCTGACCAGCGAAGGGCCGGCCCAGGTTCTGCCGGCGTGGCCAACGAGTAGTAGTGCGGCGATCGCGCTGTTGCCGCTCGCGCTCATCCCGACGACCGCGGTGCCGCTGGCGGCGGCCCTGCACCTGGTATCGCTGCGCAAGCTTCGAACCGACGCGCGGGCGGCGGCGCTCAACGGCCAACCAGCAACCGCGCGGTGAACCGCCCACAACCCTAGCGCGATTTTGGAAGGAAAATTCTCCGGTGGATATCGACCCAGCCGCGCATACTGCGGCATTCCGGCGGATAAGCCGAATGTCGTGACATCCCTCCAAATCACGCTCAACTCGATCGCGTACGGGGACTCGGCGACTATGACCGGGGTGCCCAGATCCGCGCGGGCTACCGATCCGAAAGATCAGACATGAACGACACGCGAATCCACGCTCAATACTCGACCGGCGTATCTCGGCGCAACATCGAGCAGGCCCTCGTTGCCGCCGGGAAGAACCTTGACCACCTTCAACCCGCGGACCTAGGGCTGCTCGAGGACTTCCACACCATGGGGCGCTATGCCACAAGCCAACTGGTGAACCTGATCGGGATCACACCTGAGAACGAGGTGCTCGACGCGGGCACCGGGATCGGCGGTACCGCCCGCTTCGTCGCCGACCAGTGTCGTTGCCGGGTTACCGCCGTCGATCTGACCGAGGAGTACTGCGAAACGGCCCGTTGGCTCAATCATCTTGTCGGGTTGCACGAGCGGATATCGGTTCGTCAAGCAGATGTCACCGAGCTGCCTTTCGCCGACGCCACCTTCCAGGTTGTCTTCAGCCAACATGTTCAGATGAACGTGGCCGACAAGACCCGCCTCTACCAGGAGGCACGCCGAGTGCTGGTCAGCGGGGGCCGGCTCGCCATGTGGGACATCACCGCTGGTGAACATGGCGAACCCGGCTATCCACTGCCATGGGCCGACCAACCCGGACACGACCACCTGGCCACGTCCGACCAGTTGCGCGCGGTCGTCGAGTCCTCCGGGTTCGCGATCGGCCACTGGAACGATCTCACCAACCAGGCTGCCGCGATGATGCAGACGTTGCTGACGCTGCCTCCGAACCCGCTCGGACTGCACGCCTTTGTCCCGGACTTCGCGGAGAAAGCCAAGAACCTCACCCTCGCCCTCGCCGCCGGACGGCTTCGAGTCATCCAAGGCGTCACACGAGCAATCACCCAGTGAGGCTCCGCCTCGGACCGCCGAGGTGGTGGCTGGTCAGGCCAGGGTTTGTGAAAGCACCAGTCACCAGGGCCTGTAGAGGGCGTAGGAATCATCGGGATCTGCGTCCGTTGGCTCAGGCCGCGATCCGCCGAGGCCACCGGGCCGGCTATTTGGCCGGTTCTCGCTGATTGCGGGCTGCCACGGGGGACGGTTCGGGGCTTCTCGCAGGTTGCGGCACAGTGGTATGTTACCTGGCATAGTAGTTGCTAGGTATGGTTCAGAGTGTAGGCCCGACCCCGAGGAAGGATTTGCAGCAATGGTCAACGCCGCTGTTATCGGAGTCGTCGAATACGCGATCAGCACCAACGAGAAGGATGTCATCGAGGCGCGCTACCTGTCCACTGGCAGCATGACATTGGACGCGGGTGTGATCTGCCGGGGACGGGCCATCGGTGACACCTCCAACGGGTTCCCCGGTGACTATGTTATTAGCTATTACGGGGTGGACGGCGGCCATGTCGGCGATTTCGATTGGCACATAGAGTCCATCAAGGACGGGCATCGATTGACCTGGCGAAACCGGGAGGGTAACGCGCTTATTCCGGTGGAGCCCAGCGGACTCGTCTTCGAGGGATTCGGTTTTCCGAATACTGACCGCTCGATTGTTGTCGCCTACTGGATGGTAGAGAGTGCGTCCGAGGCGATGATCGCCCGTCGAGAGTGACAAGTTCGGGTGGACGAACTGCGCGGTGGTCACTGTGGCGTGCCGGTGTGGCGCCGCCCAGGGTGGTCTGGAGCTTGGGCAACTACCGACCCGCCACGCCGTGCTCGTGATCTTTCAGATGCGTGGCGCCCAAGTAGGTATTGTTTATTAGGATCGAAACCCTGATATTTAGGACATCGTCTACTGAGGGGGTCAACGATGTCCGCCCGTCCGCTCCCGGTGCCCTCTGCTCGAAGAGTGCTGCTCCTCGCCTTCTTGATCCTCTTCGTCGATGGCTACGACATGTTCACGCTGGGCACGGTGGGTCCGGCCCTGCTGGCCTACGAGCCGTGGGGGGCGACTGCCGCGACACTGGGCACACTCGCTGCCGTCACTGGCTTCGGTATGCCGATCGGCTCGATGCTGGCGGGTTGGCTGAGCGACCGCACCGGGCGTCGGCTGCCTATCGTCGTTGCGGTTGGACTCATCTCGGTGGCGATGCTGCTGGCCGCGATTGCCCCGAACGTGGTCGTCTTCGGGATCGCCCGTTTTGTCACTGGGATTGCGATTGGTGGTCTCTCCCCGCTTGTCGCGGCACTGGTGTCGGACCACGGGCCCCGGTCCTCGCGGACGCTGTACATCGCGGTGGCCTTCGCGGCCTTCGGTGTGGGTGGCGCGGGATCGGCGTTCCTCGGCTCGGTCCTGCTCACACATACGCACTTCCAGTGGTTGTTCCTCCCCGGGCTCCTGCCGTTGCTGCTGCCGTGGCCGCTATGGCGGGTCCTTCCGGCCGGTGGACCGGTGGCCGACCGTGCGCGAGCGAGCGCGGTGGGTGCATCGGTGCCAGGGCCGCGTGAGCTGTTCGCCGCCCCGTTGCGGCGCGCGACGCTGTTGCTCTGGGCTGCGTCGTTCCTCTCCCTGGCACTGATCTACTCGACCGGCAGTTGGTTGCCGACCGTTCTGCTGCGCAACGGCTATGCGATGACGTCGGCGTTGCAGTTCACGGTGGCTTTCACACTGGGGGCGTCGCTCGGGTCGATCGGGCTGGCGCTGCTCGCCGACCGGGGGTATTTGCGTGCGGTCACGGTAGGTGGCTTCGCCGCGGCGGCCGTGGTACTGACGCTGCTGCCGTTCGCCCGCGAGCAGTCCACCCTGATCGTGCTGTTGCTGTGCGCTCTGGCCGGCGTCGGCTCACTCGCGGGGCAGGCCCTCGTCGTGGCCTGCATGGTGGACCTCTATCCGGGGCGGCTGCGTGGCACCGCTCTCGGGTTCGGTCAGGGATTCGGCAGGCTCGGCGCGATCGTCGGGCCCGCGTACCTTGCGGTGATGACGACCGTGTTGGCCACCCCGTACGCGGGCTTCTTCGCGTTTGCGCTGATCGCGGTCCTGGGCGCGCTCGCGATCGCTCTCCTGCCGCGCCGTCGGGCCGAGGAGGTGGGCCCGGACACCGGGGCTCAGGAGCCGTCGTCGAGCGCAGCAAGGCGGCCGGCTGAGCGGACCACCTGACCCTGCGGCGGCGCCGCGGGTCAGGCCCGGAGGGTGTTCTGCGGGCCCCGTGTGCCTGACGGCGCCAGATACACGAGCGTGCACGTCGCCGCGGTCCGTCGCGCGGGTCAGGGGGTCTGGGCCGGTGCGACGCTGATGACTTTAATGAGCTTGCCGATCGCGTCCTCGCCGAAGCACATGTCGAGCCCGTCGGCGGACTCACGCGCCTTTGTGGCACTGCGTGGGAAGAGCTCCTGCTCGTAGGCGGCCAGGGCGGCCTTGATGTCGCTTGGGTGCTTAGCGATGGATCGGCCCAGGTGGGCACCGTCGAGCATAGCGAGGTTGGCTCCCTCGCCAGCGAACGGCGACATCACGTGGGCGGCGTCGCCGAGCAGCGTCACGCCCGGCACCCGGTCCCACTGGTGCGCGATGTGGGTGTGGGCGTATCTGTGGGGCGCACGCCGTGTCCGTTCCTAGCGTTTCCGGTTGCCTGAAGGCCGGTTTCGAAAAAGGGGTCCCAGCGTGCGCGGTGTCAGGGTATCGGCTCGGTTGTTGGGGCGCGGACATGTTGGACACAGCTGATGGCTGATGTGCGAACGGCGCCGCCCAACGGCCCTGCGACGACGGGAGCGGCATCCAGTTTCACCGCCGCGGCTGCAGCACTGACTGTGTCGATGAAGCAGAACTCTTCGACGAGGTCGCTGCCGACGAGCCCGTGGCTGCCGATTTCGGCCTGCAGTTCAGGCGTCATGAAGCAAAACGGATCATCGACGCGGATATAGTTGCGGCGATAGTCGACGCAGCCATTGATGAGGGGGCGGATGCCGGGCACCTCGGCAGCCTCGTAGATACTGTGGAACGCATTGGGGTCGATCGTCGCGGGGCGCCGTGTCAGGCGCAATAACTTGGCACCCTCGGGAACGGCTGGCGCCGGTCGCCATTGGTCATCCGATGTCTGGTCGATGACCTCGTCGACCGGCACGAATCTCACCCGTCCGCGGTTGATGAAGCGCAGTTCGTCTTCTGTCACCACCTCATTGAACGCCGGCGAATGATAGACACGCATCGCCTCCTCGAAACTGGCGCGACTGTCATAGGTGATCGCCGTCAGAACGTCGAAGGGTAGCGAGCCCAAGTGATCAGCATGACTGTGTTGCCAGGCCGGATAGTTGCGCCGGAAATCGCTGGCGCGGGGAAGGTTGCTGACGATGAGATCCACATGAATCTCCTCGTAATACTTAATGAACTCATTGCGGGTCATGCCAGCACGGCACCACAGGAAATAGTAGGCTTTCAGCATCTTTGCCTCTCCACTGCTCGCGTTGCTCGACACGTCAGGCTTGATTAGCGATCCCTTTCGAGTAAATGCGCCTGACCCATGCCGTCAGGCCCGCGTGAGCGCCGGGGTCTGCAGGTGCAGGGCCGCGGACAGATCGGGCGCGTCCCGGGGGCCACGAGGCGGCGACGAACCGGTCCGGCCTGATCAGGACGAGGCA
>Ga0137416_10000829_pt1 | contig 15139 bp, 13 predicted proteins | sample CZODoug3_1_1_16f_FD_108282 | JGI IMG/M metagenome (GOLD analysis project Ga0137416, IMG submission 108282) | Vadose zone soil fungal communities from Angelo Coast Range Reserve, California, USA - CZODoug3_1_1_16fungal (Illumina Assembly) | ecosystem: Environmental > Terrestrial > Soil > Vadose...
CAGCTCGATCGCCGCCCCGGGGGAGAGCTGCACCGGGCCGAGATCGAAGGCGGCGGCCGCGCCAAAGCCCGCCGACAGCACCGGGGACCACTGCAGGACGGCTTGCGACGTGGTGAGCCCGACGATCTTGTCGTGCCAGGCGCGGATCCAGTACGCGCGCAGGAACGGGGAGGCGGTGACGGCGAACAGCGGATTCACGCGGTAGGTGGCGATGACGGGCACCTCGATGCCGATGGATCGGTAGGCCCAGACGTCCGTCTGCGACCGGCCGCTCGCCGAGCGCTCGATCCGCTGCTCGGCGCCGACCCCCACCACGCGGGTGCCGAGCTCGACCGAAAGCCCCCCTTCCGGAGACCGCTCGTGCACCCGCAGCCGGGCGCCGAGCGCCGCGCCGGAGACCAGGGGCGTGAACGGCACCACCGGGTTGGTGAGCTTGAGCTGCGCCTCGAGCGTGAGTCGCGAGGCCGCCTGCCAGCGCACCGAGATGTCCGAGGCGACCCAGGTGGAGACGTCGTACTGCTCCGCTTCCGGAGGGGTCGCAGGCAGATCGTGCACATCGCTCGGTCCGGCGAGCACCCTGCCCGATTCGAGGGAAATGCTGGCGTGGATGTCGCCGGTTTCCAGGTCGCCCGCCGGCAGGAAGGTCCCCGCGCTCACCACCGGCAGCGCGCATCCGCAGCACGAGAGCGCCACGAACGCCGCTCTCACCCGGCGAGCCCCGGGAAGGTGTCCCGCACGCCGTCGAACATGAACTGCACCGCGAGGGCGCCGATGACGAGCCCGATCACGCGGTTCATCACGTTGAGGCCGGTGACGCCGAGGACGCGCGCGATCCGGTCGGCCGCGACCAGCATCAGGTAGCTCGCGATGCAAGTGAGCGCGATGGAGAGGATCACCGGCACGGCGAACAGCTTGCGGCCGGCGCGTCCCATCAGGGCGGTGACTGTGGCGATGGAGCCCGGGCCTGCCAGGAGCGGGATGGCGAGAGGAAAGATGGCCACGTCCTCCTTCTCGAAGCCCTCCTGGGTCTCTTCCGGTGTGACCCGCGTGCGCTGGGGCTGGGCGCGAAGCATCTCGATCGAGGTGAGCAGCAGCAGCACCCCACCGGCCACCTTGAACGCCCCGAGGGTGACCCCGAACACCTTGAAGATGAGCGTGCCCGCCACCGCGAAGGTGGTGAGCACGAAGAACGCGGTGATCGACGCGCGCAGTGCCATGTCCCGCCGCTTCTGGGGGGAGTCGTCGCGCGTCATGGCGAGAAAGACGGGAATGGCACCCATCGGGTCGACGACGAAGAAGATGGCCGAGAGCGACAGCAGGCTGAAGCTGAGCCATTCCTTGATCATCTGGAGCGCCGCCGGCTGTTCACCTTCAGCGGTGTGTACCATCCTTTGCTTTCCGACGCGCAGCGCCGCAGATACCATTCCCAACGGTGGAGGAAGCGACCTATCGGGAGCTGGTGGAGAACGCCAGCGACGTCATCTACGCCCACGATCTCGAGGGCCGGTTCACGTGGGTCAACCGGGCTTGCGAGCGCATCACCGGCTATACGCGGGACGAGACCCTGCGGCTGCGGATCTGGGACCTGGTCGCGCCCGAATATCGCGCCGCGATGGAGAAGAACCTCTCCGGCGAGATGCAGACGTTCGAAGTGGAAGTGGTGGCGAAGGACGGCCGGCGCATCCCGCTGGAGCTGAAGAGCCGGCTGGTCTATCGCGGGCACATGCCGATCGGCGTGCAGGGAATCGCGCGCGATATCAGCGAACGCCGCCGGGCCGCCGAAGCGATGCGGGAGAGCGAGGAACGCTACGCGCTCGCCGCGCTGGGCAGCAACGACGGGCTCTGGGACTGGGACCTGCGGGCCAACCGCGTCTTCTTTTCCGCCCGCTGGAAGGAGCAGCTCGGGGCGAAGGACAGCGAGCTCACCGACGACCCGGACGAATGGTTCGACCGCGTCCATCCCGACGACCGCGAGCGCTTGTTCGGGGACCTCTCGTTGCACCTGGAGGGGCGCACGCTGCACCTGGAGGTCGAGCACCGCGTGCGCCATCTCGACGGAAACTGGCGTTGGATGCTGGTGCGCGGCGCGGCGGTGCGGGACGCGGACGGAAGAGCGTACCGGCTGGCGGGATCGCAGACCGACATCACCGCGCGCAAGCTCGCGGAGGAGAAGTTGCTGCACGACGCGCTGCACGACGGCCTCACCGGGCTGCCGAACCGCTCGCTGTTCATGGACCGGCTCGAGCAGGCGCTGGCGTTCCAGCAGCGGCGCGCCGACTACCGCTTCGCGGTTCTCTTCCTCGACCTGGACCGCTTCAAGACCGTGAACGAGAGCCTCGGCCACACCATCGGCGACGTGCTCCTGGTGCAGGTCGCCCGTCGCCTGCGTGCGATCGCCCGCCCCGGCGACACCGTGGCGCGCCTCGGCGGCGACGAGTTCGCCCTTCTCCTCGGCGACTTCATGGACCCGGACGAACCGGTGCGCACCGCCGGTCGCGTGCAGGAGGCGCTCGCCGCCCCTTACGATCTCGACGGGACCGAGGTCTTCGTCACCGCGTCGATCGGATTGGCGGTGGGATCGCGCGCCTACACGCAGGCCGAGGAGCTGCTGCGGGACGCGGACACGGCCATGTACCATGCCAAGGACCTGGGCCGGGCCCGGCACGCAGTCTTCGACCCCGCGATGCACGCGCACGCGCGCGCCCGTCTCCAGCTGGACACGGACCTGCGGCGCGCGATCGAGCGGGAAGAGCTGCGGCTGCGCTACCAGCCGGTGGTCTCGCTGCGCTCCGGGCAGATCGTCGGCTGCGAGGCGCTCGTCGTCTGGGAGCACCCGGCGCGCGGGACCATTCCGCCGGGCGACTTCATTCCCACCGCCGAGGAGACCGGCTTGATCGTCCCCATCGGCCGCTGGGCCCTCTCGCAGGCCTGCCAGGACGCGAAGGAATGGAACGACGCCCTCGCCCGCGGACCGGGGGTCTACGTGGCCGTGAACCTCTCCGCCAAGCAGCTCCTTCCGAGCGACCTGCTGGAGGACGTGCGCGGCGCCCTGGCGGCCAGCGGGCTCGAGGCGCGCCGCCTGAAGCTGGAGTTGACGGAGAGCGTGATCATGGAGCAAGCGGGCCCCGCCGCGCTGCTCTTGACCCAGCTCAAGGCGCTCTCCGTCGGGCTGCTCCTCGACGACTTCGGCACCGGGTACTCCTCGCTCAGCTACCTGCACAACTTCCGGTTCGACACCCTGAAGATCGACCGCAGCTTCGTCGCCCGGCTGGAGCAGTCGGGCAAGGAAGCGGAGATCGTCCGCACCATCGTGAGCCTCGCCCGCGCGCTGCAGATGGAGGTGGTGGCGGAAGGCGTGGAGAACGCCGCGCAGGCCCGACAGCTGCAGCTGCTGCAGGTCGACTCCGCGCAGGGTTATTGGTTCTCGCGAGCGCTGGACGCGAAGGGGTTTCTCGAGCTGGCGCAGGCGCGCAAGTCGTTCGCGCTGCCGGGGCCGGAGCATGCGCCGCAGGCGCATCACTGACGCAGGGTGGACCACGGCATCGGCTCCTCCCGCCTCGGGGGCCGCTGTGGTAGACAGCGCGCCATCATGGCCAGCCCTCCTCCGTCGCTCGCGGACGAGCTGAAAAGCCTCCGCATCGACCGCGGTCCGGCAAGGCGATCGCTGCCCCGCTGGGTCCCGGTGGCGGTGGCGATCGCCCTGGCCGCGGCGCTGGCGCTGATCGGCTGGAGAGCGCTGGGCGGCCGCCTCTTCGCTCCCGAAGTGGACACGGCGACGGTCGCGCTGATCACGCCGGCGCAGGGCGCGCAGCTCCTGGTGGCGACGGGATACGTGGTGCCGCAGCGCAAGGCGAACATCTCGCCGCGCATCGGCGGGCGGGTGGCGAAGATCTTCGTCGAGGACGGCACGGTGGTGAAGGCGGGCCAGGTGATCGCGGTGCTGGAGGATGCGGACTACCGCGCCCAGCTCGCGCAGGCGCGGGCGGATTTGAAGGGGGCCCAGGCGCGCGAGATGCGCGCCCAGGTCGACCTCCAGGATGCGCAGCGGCAGTACAACCGCGAGCAGATCCTACAGACCAGCGGAGTGTCGACCCCGGCCGCCCTCGACACGGCCAGTGCGCGGCTGGGGAGCGCGAAGGCGACACTCGCCGCTGCCGAGGCCGACGTGGCGGCGGGCCGGGCGCGGGTGGATGTGGCGCGCGTCAACCTCGACAACTGCTACGTCCGCGCGCCGTTCTCCGGACGCATCACGCAGAAGCTCACCGACGTCGGGGAGATCGTCTTTGGCTTCACCAGCGCGGGCAACGCCGGGAACGGCGGGATCGCCTCGCTCGCCGACTTCGAGAGCCTCCAGGTCGAGGCGGACGTTTCCGAGTCCCAGGTGTCGAAACTGGCCATCGGCACGCCGGCGGAGATCGTGCTGGACGCCTTTCCCGACCGGCGGTACCGGGGAAAGGTGGCGGAAGTCCGGCCGCGGGTCGATCGGGCGAAAGCGACGGTCACGGTGAAGGTGGCGTTCGTCGACGAGCCCAAGGACGTGTTGCCCGACATGGGATCGAAGGTGACATTTCTCACTCGCCAGCTCGACGAGGCCGCGCAGAAGGCACCACCAACGCCTGCCGTGGCGCCGGACGCGGTGGTCGATCGCGGAGAAACCAAGGCCGTGTTCGTCGTGCAGCAGAACGAGACCGTGAAGAGCGTCCCGGTGATCACCGGCGCGGCGCTCGGAAACCTGGTGGTGCTTCGGGAGGGACCCCCGCCCGGGACGCGCGTGGTGCGCTCACCGCCTCCGCAACTGAAGGACGGCATGCGAATCAAGGAGAAGCAGTGATGGCCGAGACCGTTCCCGCGTCGCAGCTCGCTGGACCCATCATCGAGATCCGCAACCTGCGCAAGGTGTACCGGCGCGATCGGCAGGAGTTGACGGTGCTCGACGGGATCGACCTCGACGTGCCCGATGGCGCCTTCGAGGCGCTGATGGGACCCTCCGGTTCCGGCAAGACGACGCTGCTGAATCTGATCGCCGGCATCGATGCCCCGACCAGCGGCTCCATCCGCGTCGCGGGCGTGGAGATCGCCAACCTCTCCGAGACCAGCCGCGCCGATTGGCGGGCCCACAACATCGGGTTCATCTTCCAGTTCTACAACCTGCTCCCGGTACTGACGGCCGCCGAGAACATCGAGTTGCCGTTGCTCCTGACGCGCCTGTCCGGGGCCGAGCGCCGCCGCCGCGTGGAAGTCGCGCTCAAGCTGGTGGGCCTTCTGGACCGCATGCATCACACGCCGCGCCAGCTCTCCGGCGGCCAGCAGCAGCGCGTGGCGATCGCGCGCGCTTTCGTGGCGGACCCGAAGATCATCGTCGCCGACGAGCCTACCGGCGATCTCGACCGCCACAGCGCGGAAGAGGTGCTGGCGCTGCTGCGCACGCTGAACGAGACGCTGGGGAAGACCGTCCTGATGGTCACGCACGACCCGCACGCCGCGGAGGCGGCCAGGGTGCGCAGGCGGCTCGACAAGGGACAGCTCACATGACGCTCGCCACCCTCGCCGTCCGCAACGCATTCCTGCGAAACAAGACGCGCTCGGTGCTCACCGTCCTCGGGGTGGTGATCACCGCCGTCGCCTTCCTCTTCCTGCGCACCATCCTCACCGCCTGGTACGCGAGCAGCGAGGCCTCCGCAGCCGATCGTATCGTCACCCGCAACGCCATCTCCATCACCCAGTCGCTGCCGCTCTCGTATGCTCCCCGCATCGCCCAGGTCCCCGGGGTGACGCGCCTCACCTGGAGCAACTGGTTCGGAGGGATCTACAAGGACCGGCGCAACTTCTTCGCCCAGTTCGCCATCGATGCTGCCTCGGCCCTGGAGGTCTTCGACATCCGGTTCCTTCAAGGGAGCAAGGCGGACTTCCTCGCCGACCGCAACGCCTGCATCGTCGGCAAGGGCCTGGCGGAGAAGTTCGGCTGGAGCGTGGGCGACACGGTCCCGCTGTTCAGCGAGATCTATCCCGGCGACTGGAAGTTCCGCATCGCGGGGATCGTCGAAGGCAGCGATGACGCCAGCATCGGGAACACCATGTATTTCCACTGGGCGCGCCTCAACGAGGGCCTGCCCGAGCGGATCAAGAACAGCGTCGGCGTGTTCACCATGAAGGTGGCGAACGCCAACGAATCGCCGCGAGTGATCCGGGAGATCGACGCGCTCTTCGCCAACAGCGACGCGGAGACGCACACCGAGACGGAGAAGGCGTTCAGGCTGCAGTTCGTGAGCGGGTCGTCGGCGATCCTCACTGCGCTGCAGGTCGTGAGCGGAGTGATCCTCGTGATCATGGCGCTCATCCTGGGGAACACGCTCGCCATGGGTCTGCGGGAGCGAACGGGAGAGGTGGGCGTGATGCGGGCGATCGGTTTTCTTCCTCGTCATGTCCGCGCCCTCGCCTTCGCGGAGGGCGCCATGCTCGGCGCGCTCGGCGGCGTGCTCGGGTGCTTCGTGGCCCGGCCGGTCCTGCACGCAGTGGGCAAGTTCGCGGCGAGCATCGGCTTCCTCTCCAACGTCTCCTACACGCTGACCACCGCGCTCGCGACCGCGCTGGTGGCCGCGATCATCGGAGCGGCGTCCAGCGCCCTGCCCGCGGTCCAGGCGGCGCGGATGGAGATCGTGAGCGCGCTGCGGAGGCAGGAGTGATCCCGCTCTCCTACAACGTCCGTTCGATCCTGCGGCGCCGCTTCTCCGCGTTCGCGGCCGCGGGCGGCCTTGGATTGGTGGTGTTCGTATTCGCGGCGGTCCTGATGCTCGCCCGGGGCGTGCAGGAGACGCTCAAGGCCACGGGCTCGCCGCAGAACGCGATCTTCCTGCGCAAAGGGAGCACCTCCGAGCTGACGAGCTTCCTCCCGCGCGAAGCCGCGAAGACCTTCGCGGCCGATCCCGCGGTCGCCATCGAGGGTGGGCGGCAGGTGGCGTCCCCCGAGCTCTTCGTCATCTTCCAACTCCAGCGCGTGGACGGAAGCGGGACCGCGAACGTCGGATTTCGTGGCGTGACGAAAGACGGCTGGGAGCTCTTGCGCTCGAATTCCGTCAAGGTCGTCGAGGGCCGGATTCCGCAGTGGGCCACCAACGAGGTGATGCTCGGCAGATCCACGGTTGGCCGGTACAAGGGAGCGCTGCTGGGGCAATCGATCTCGATCGCCCGCCGCCAGTGGCAAGTGGTGGGAATCTTCGACGCGGGGGGCAGCGGTTTCGACAGCGAGATCTGGGGGGACGCCGACCCGATCGGGGATGCCGCCCGGCGCACCGGCTATTCGATCCTCACGGTGAAGCTGCGCAGCCCCTCCGAGTTCGACGCCCTGCGCGTCACGGTGGACGCCGATCCGCGCTGGAACCTGGAGGCCAAGCGCGAGGACCGGTTCTACGAGGAAGCGGCGGGGCCCATGGCCACCTTCATCCAGGTTCTCGGGACGGCCATCGCCATCTTCTTTGCCTTCGGCGCCACGCTCGGCGCGATGATCACCATGTACGCGCAGGTGGCCAGCCGCGTGCGTGAGGTGGGCACGCTGCGGGCGATCGGATTCCGGCGGCGCTCGGTGCTGGGAAGCTTCCTCATCGAGAGCCTGATCCTGGCATTGCTCGGGTCTGTTGCGGGATGCGTGCTGGCGTCGCTCCTCGGCGCGACCACGTTCACCACCACGAACTTCGGGTCCTTCACCGAGATCAAGTTCAGGTTCCACTTCGAGCCGGCGATCGCGGTGAAGGCGACGATCTTTGCTGTGCTCATGGGCCTGCTCGGCGGCCTTCTGCCCGCGGCGCGCGCGGCGCGACTGCAGATCGCAGAGGCGACGAAGGGATGAAGACGCGCGCGGATGCCCTGGCGCTGCTGCACGAGTTCACCCAGTCCGATGCGCTGCGCAAACACGCTCTCGGCGTGGAGGAAGCGATGCGGGCGTATGCGCGCTGGTTCGGCGTGACCGATCCGGCGGAGATCGAGAAGTGGGGGATCGTCGGGCTCCTCCACGATTTCGATTACGAACGGAACCCGACGGAAGAGACGCACCTGCACGTGGGCACCAAGGTGCTGCGCGAGCGCGGCTGGCCGGAAGAGGTGATCGAGGCGGTCGCCTCCCACGCGGACTACATGAAGATCCCGCGCGACACCCCCCTGAAGAAAGCGATCTACGCCTGCGACGAGGCCGTAGGGTTCATCGGCGCGTGCGCCAAGGTGCGGCCGACGAAGAAGATCGCCGATTTGCCCGCGGAGTCGGTGGCGAAGAAGCTGAAGGACAAGGCGTTCGCGCGCAGTGTCGACCGCAGCTATGTCTACGGCGGAGCGGAGGCTCTCGGGCGACCGCTCCTCGAGCACATCGCGTTCCTGATCGCGGCGCTCGAGCCGATCGCGGGCGAGATCGGCCTCTAATCACTGTGACGGAGCAGGAGCGCGCGAGTCCAACCGCCGCTCACGCCCGACACCACGATGTTCCCGGCCTCGTCGATCCCGCTTGCCTGGCCCACGGCGTACTGGGTCGGATCCACCACGGAGGTCAAGTCGACCATCCGGCCCCGCCGTAGACGAGGCCGCGAACGAGTCCCTTCCCGTCGCTGGCAAAGCCGACCGCCAGGCCCGCTCCGTTCACGGCCACCAGCTGACTGTGCGGCATGCCCGGCAGCGACCCGGCATCGATCATCTTCCCGTCCGCGTAGAGAAAGCCGTGATACGCCCCGCTCGGCAGATAGGAATAGCCGACGATCAACCCTGAGCGCCGCCCCACGTTCCCGCGACGAGTGTGCCCTTCCGGCTGATCCCAGCGGGCGCGCTCCAGGAACCTCCGCTGGGAAGACCCAGATCGACCACCTGGTACCGGCGCGGTTCGAATCGCGCGACGATCGCCGCGTCCGCGCTCAGGGTGAGCGAGCACCCGGCGCCGCCGCAACTCCCGTCGAAGCGCGCAAATCTGGAGAGAGGATCTGGAGTCGCGGACAGCGTCACCGCCGTGCCCTCGGGAAACCTCGCCTCGCAGCTGCCGGGGCAAATCGATGGCCGGCGGATTCGAGATGACGCGGCCGACCCCGGCGCCCGCCAGGACGACTGCTTGAACATCGGGATCGTGGAGAACGACGCGTACACGGCTGCGGACGTGGAGACCGCAGCGAGCACGCCGTTCCGCTGCACGCCCCGGAGAAGCCCGCGAACGTCGAGCCGGCCGCGGCGGATGCCGTCAACCTCAGCGCAGTGCCGGGCGCGAAGATGGCGGAGCATACCCCGGGGCAATCGATGGCCCCGGGGGTCGAGAAGACCCGTCCGCCGCCGTCGACCTGGACCTCGAGCTGGACAGGATCCCGGACGAAGGTCGCGACGGTCGCGGCGTCTGCGCCGAGTGCGACGGTGCAGCCGCTGCTCGCGCACGCGCCGTCGAACCCGTTGAAACCCCAACCGGCAGCGGCGGAGGCGAGGAGGCTCACCGGCGTCCCTTCGGGAAAATCCGCGGCGCAGATCCGCGGGCAGTCGATGCCCGGTGGATCGCTTCGGACCTCGCGCTCCACCGAGAACCAGCAGGTCGCGTGGCAGTCGCCTTCGAGGTTCGAGGTCCGGACCACGCCAGGCCCGGTGACCGCGATGGTCACCGTGGCTTGCGCCCCGTAACGCCCACACTCCGTCGCGACGGTCGCGATGACGAGCATGCACCGGTACATGGAGCCCCCCTGCGAAGCTTGCGCATGGACCTCCGCAGGAGCGAGAGAAGTGCGCCCGCCTGGCTGCCGGCTCAGCCGTTCGGCGATGGAGCGAACGTCGCCGCGACCGAGACGCGCTCGCGCACCACCAGGTCGCACGCTCCCGTGCCGGCGCACGCCCCGGACCAGCCCGCGAACGATGCCGGGACGTCCTCGACAACGTCGAGGCGGATGATGGACCCCGGCGCTACCGGGAAAGAGCAGGTCCCGTGACAGGTGGAATTGAGCGCCGGCACCCGGACGGCACCCGCACCCATGACCGCGATCGAAACGACCATCGCGGGATCTACATCTGCTTCCGATCTCGCGGTTCCCTCGGCACAGCTTGCGACCAATGCCGCTACATAGATGATGAACCGTCGCATTTCGAACCCCCGTGAAGCTTGCGCACGCGCATCCGGGGGGACGAGAGAAGTGCGCCTGCCTGGGCGTCCGGCCTGGAGTAGCATGGGCGTGTGCGCTTGCGCCGCGGTGAAGGCCTCCTGCTCCTGCTGCTGCTCGCCGCGTACGGATGGCTCTTCGTCTTCTTCGAGCGTATCAACAACCCCAATGAGCTCGTGCGCGTCTACGCGGCACGCGCGCTGGCCGAGGAGCACACCTGGTCCATCGGCCGGCGGGAGATCCGCTCCGGACGATTTGTCGATGCGGGCCGCATCCATTCCGAGTGGGGATACGTCAACGACAAGGCGCTCGCCTGCGACGTGCCCGGCGAGCGGCCGCCGCGCTGCACCGGGCGCCTGTTCGCGGCCAAAGCGCCGGCCGCGTCGCTGCTCGGCGCGCCGGTCCTGGTGGTGCTGCGCGCGTTCGGCCCCCTGAAGAAGACGCCCGCGGTGTTCGCGCTGCGGTGGGTCTGCGTCATCCTTCCGTCGGCCGTCTTCTGGATCCTCCTGCGCCGGTGGATGCTGGACTCGGGCGTTCAGGAGAACGCCGCTCTCGTGAGCACGCTCGCCGGCGCGCTCGGCTCCCTCTCCCTGACGTACGGCCAGATGTTCGCCGGACATCAGATGGCGGCGCTCGCGCTGGGCGCGGCATTCCTCTGCGCGTCCTGGGGCAGCTTCCGCCCGTTCTGGGTCGGGTTCTTCTGCGCCCTCGCCGTTGCGCTCGAATATCCCTCCGCTCCTGCCGCAGCGATCCTGGTGGCGGCCGCTCTCCTGCGACACGGCCGCGGCGGGCTGCGCCTCTCCCTCGGAGCGCTGCCCTGGATGCTCGTCCTTGCGCAGTTCCACTGGAGCGCATTCGGCGCCCCCTGGTCCACGCCCTATGGACACCTGGAGAACCCGGCCTTCGTCCGCGACATCGCGCCCGGGCTCATGGGGATCTCCGCGCCGTCGTGGGAGCGGATCTACGGGTCTCTGTTCTCGCCCTGGCTAGGTCTCTTCTTCTGGGCGCCGTGGACTGCGCTTGCGCTGCTCGCTCCGCGCTGGCTGCGCCGCTTCGACCTGGTTCCGGTCGCGGTCGTCGCGTACTACCTCGTCTTCCAGATCACGCACGCGCTCTGGCGCAGCGGCTGGACGGTCGGGCCGCGCTACATCACACCGGTCGCGCCATTTGCGGCGATGTCGGTCGCGCTCGTGGTCCGCGAGGCGCCCAGGCTGCTGCCCATGCTGCGCGGCCTCGGCGCGGCCGCCGTCGCGACCACCGGCCTCGCCTCCGCCGTCTCCCAGGGATTCCCCTTGGAGGTGATCAATCCCCTGCGCGAGGTGGTAGGACCGCTGCTCGCGCACGGATATGTGCCGCGCAATCTGCTGCAATGGCTGGGCGTCCCCGGATTGTGGAGCGCGTTGCCGTACTTCGTGGCGCTCGCAGCCGCGATCGCGCTCATCCTCCAGCGCAGCGCCGTGGCGATCGCGGTCGCCGCCGCCGTGATCGGCATCCAGTGGGCGGCGCCACCGGGCGACGAACGCGGCGCGGTGCACTTCCTCGCCGCGCAGTGGGAGCCCGATCCGCCGCCCGGCGCCCGTCCCTTCATGGAGCGTTGAGCCATTTGGCGAACGCGTCGAACGATGCCTCGCGGCCGAGGAAGTTCCTCACCAGCCGCGCCGCCGGGAGCCCCCCGCCGGGCTCGAGGATGGCGCGCCGGTACCGCGCGGCAGGCTCCCGGTTCAAGAGGCCCTCGCGGCGGAACACGCCGAACAGGTCCTTCGCGATCACGAGCGACCACATGTACGTGTAGTAGATGGCCGAGTATCCCTCGAGGTGGCCGAAGCTCTCGTGGAAATAAGTGCCCGGAACGTGGCGGAAGGGCGTGTACCTTTCCTGTTGGACCGCCGAGAGCGCCGTGGTGTCGAGGCCCGCCGGATCGCGGTCGTGCAGGCGCAGCGAGGTGGCTGCGTAGAACATCTGCTGGCGGACGCGCAGCCCTTTCCCGAATTCGTCGGCGCCGCGCATCCGCGCGATCAGGGCGGCCGGGATCGCCTCCCCGGTCTGGACGTGCCGCGCGAAACGCTGCAGCACCGAAGCGTCCCAGCACCACTCCTCGAGCATCTGCGAGGGCGCTTCGACGAAGTCCCATTCCGTCCGCACCCCCGAGACACCGGCCCAGCGCGTGTGCCCCCCGAACAGGTGGTGCAGCAGATGTCCGAACTCGTGAAAGAACGTGACCACCTCGCCGTGCTCGAGCAGCGCCGGGTCCGCCGAGGGGCGCGGGAAGTTGCAGACCAGGGCGCCTTCGGGAATCGCGGCGTCGCGGACGCCGGAAGCGATCGTGAACTGCGCGGCGTGCTTGTACTTGCCCTCGCGGGGGAACAGGTCGAGGAAGAAGCGCCCGATCGCGCGCCCCTGCTCCAGCACTTCCCATGCCGTCACGTCCGCGTGCCAGACCGCCGCCTCCGGAAGGCGGCGGTACTCGACGCCGAACATGCGCGCCGTGGTATCGAAGATGCCTTCCATCACCCGGCCGAGCTCGAAGTAGGGGCGCACCGACTGCGAGTCGAAACCGAGCTGCTCGGCGCGCACACGCTCCTTCAGCGCCTCCGAATCCCAGGGGTCGACCCGCTCTGCCGCGGGATCGTCGCGCCGCTTGCGCGCCAGCAGCGCCTCGTAATCCTTGCGCGCGCGCGCCTCGGCCGCGGAGGCGATCCGCTCGATGAACTCCTCGGCGGCCTGGGCGCTGCCGATCATCTTGTCCTCGGTAACGTATGCCGCCCAGCTCTCGTACCCGAGCAGCCGCGCCAGCTCGAAGCGCCGCGTCAGCATGCGATCGAGCACGTCGAGGTTTCCTGGATGCGCGCGCTGCCGGTACACCTTCCAGAGCTGCTCGCGCGCCGGGCTGCTGCGCGAGTAGGTCATGAACGGCACGTAGTCGGGATGATCGGTGGTGATCCTGCCCGACGCATGCGCTCGGGCGTAGTCCGGAGGCAGCCCCTCCAGATCGGTCACCTGGATGCTGCGGACGTCGTCGCGGATGTTGCGCTGGAACTCCTGGCCGATGCGGACCAGCTCCTCGTTCAGCGCGCGGGCGCGGGCGCGCGTCTGCGCGTCCTTGTCCACGCCGGCGCGCCGGAACTCGCGCAGCACCCGGAAGAGGTACCAGCGCGTGTCCTCGTCCTCGCCCGAGGCGTCGATCTTCGAGAGGGGCGCGTAGGCCTCGGGATCGAGCGCCAGCTGGGTGGAGAGCGCCTCCGCTTCCTGCTCGCAACGCTCGCCGGCGTCCCGCATCGCGGCGTCGGGATGCACCGAGCGCAGCAGCGACGCGCGCGCACTCGCGTCCGAGATCGCGGAAGTGGCCTCGTCCCAGGTACGCAAGCTCTCCAGGGAGGGCGGCCGCGACTTCAGGCGGCCGACGGCGGCCCGGGCACGTTGCAGCTCTTCGCTCGACGCGCGCACGAACGCGTCGCGTGGCCCGGAGAGCAGGAATGCGGTGGTCATGCCGCTCTTTATGCAGCGAGCCGCCGCCGGCGCAACCCTCCGGATGCATCCAGGGGCCCCGGCAGCGTGTAGCATGTCCGCCGTGGCGCCCATCCTCGTCCGTTCATCCCGCACATGGCCGAGCTGACCCGCGTCGAGTCGGCCGCGCGCATCAACTTGCGCTGGATCGTCCGGCTGCGCTGGGGCGCCGTCGCGGGCCAGGTGATCGCGATCCTGCTCGCCCGGCATCTCGTGCGCGCGCCGCTTCCCGTGCCGTCGTTGCTGGCCGTCTGCGCAGCGCTCGCCCTGGCCAACGTGGGAGTGCACATCTGGCTCCAGCGCGGGGGCCGTCCGACCGACCGCGCCTGCGCGCTCAACCTCCTCGCCGACATCGCCGCGCTCACTGCGCTGCTCGCGCTTTCGGGAGGCCGGGGGAATCCGTTCTCCTTGCTGTACCTCGTGCACATCACCATCGGGGCGGTGATCCTGCCCGCGCGCTGGAGCATCGCGCTCGCTCTCGCCAGCATCGTCGCGTTCAGCGCCCTGCAGATGCTTCCCGCGCACGATCTCTGGCTGGAGGCGGAGGAGCCCCTGCTCGCCCTGCGCGGCCGCTGGATCGCCTTCGTGGTCGCCGCCGCGTTCATCTCTACCTTTTCGCTGCGGATGAGCGAGTCGCTGCGCAAGCGCGGAGAGGAGCTCGACCGCGCGCGCTCCGACGCCGAGGCCGCCGAGCGCCTCGCCGCACTGGGCACCCTCGCGGCCGGCACCGCGCACGAGCTGAACACCCCGCTCGGCACCATCCAGGTCCTCGCGGGAGAGCTCGCCGCCCAACTCGACGGAGACCGTCGCGGTGAGGCGGAAGAGATCCGCCGGCAGATCCAGCGCTGCAAGGAGATCATCAGCAACATGCTCGCCCCGCGCGGCGGCGCCGACGTGGAGGAGCCAAAGGAGTTCGAGGTCGCCCCCGTGCTGGAGGCGGCGGTGCGGCGCTGGCAAGAGGGCCGTCCAGGGCCGCAGCCGCTGGTCTCGGTGGATCCGGCCGCGGCGCGCGCCCGCGCCCGCCTCCCGGTGCGCGCTTTCGAGCAGGCCATCGCGAACCTGCTCGACAACGCGGCCGAGGCGACCGAGGGCCGGCCGGCCCGCGACGTGCGTGTCTCGTTTCAGCGGGTAGGCGACGAGCTCCGGCTGACCGTGGTGGACAACGGGGTGGGCGTCCCCGAGCCGCTGCTGCGGCGCATCGGTGAGCCGTTCTTCACCACCAAGGAGCCTGGCCATGGCACCGGGCTCGGTCTCTATCTGGCGCGGCACGTGGTGGAGCGGGAGGGCGGAGAGATGCGCGTCGACTCCGCCGAAGGGCGCGGCACCAGCGTCACGCTGACCATGCCCGAAGCGTAGCCGCGGCCGCACGAAGTGCGGCTTTGCGGCTATGTTTTTGGACTATACAGGTCTAGAAACGCCGCGTGCGCATCCTCATCGTCGACGACGACGAGCCGTTCCGCCTCGCGCTGCGCAATGCCTTCCTGCGGCGCGGCTACGACGTCTCTCTCGCGGCTTCCCCCGCGGAGGCGGAGGGC